>Ga0074199_1000706_pt1 | contig 43543 bp, 33 predicted proteins | sample EPASupsiteSAE347_FD_64528 | JGI IMG/M metagenome (GOLD analysis project Ga0074199, IMG submission 64528) | Bioremediated contaminated groundwater from EPA Superfund site, New Mexico - Sample SAE3-47 | ecosystem: Environmental > Aquatic > Deep subsurface > Groundwater > Contaminated ... | reverse complement strand
ATGTCATTAGGATTCAAATCAAATGACGACGAAGCCGCTCCACCGAAGCAGGACTAGAGACTCCGAACCAAGCGTCCGAGGCTATCGGCGCGCAAAGCGCGCCTCAGCCTCAACGCTGACGTTCGGTCTGAAATGAAAGGATCAAAGAATGAGACGGCTTCACATTGCTGGCACATTCTTAATCGCGGCCGTTCCATTTATCGCTGACGCCGAGACGAGGGGTGAGCCGTTTACTCCCGCACAACTCACTAACGCCAGTACTCTCGTTGTCGAGGCCACAGTGCTGAACGTGGCGACAGTGCAGAAATACAAGGTGAGATTCCCCACGAAGGTTGAGGTGATTCGAGTGCTGAAGGGGAAGACCGATGCGAAGGTTTTGGAGTTCGGGCACAGGCCCCCAGGGAAATACGTTATCTTCCCAGAGGAATACAACACGCCCGTTGTCGGGCAGCGTGGTATGGTCTTTCTTCAGGAAAACGCCGGAACGTTGATTCTGAACGGATACATCGCAGAACCACTGCAACGGTTCACATTAATCTGGCGTGAGACATCAACCACCCCCATCGAGAAAGTTAAAACACCCGACGGCTTCAAGATCAGTCCTGCCCAAGCAGTCAAACCAATTATGGCTCGAATCTCTCGTGCTCCATGGGCTGAATTTTATCTCTTTGTTGATGCCACCAATTACTACTTTGGCAATACCCGAAGAGGAAAAGAATTGAGCGAACCCCAGAGAGGGCACTGGATCATTAACGGAACAACTGGCAAACAAACATACTCAGAAATAGAAGACACCGAACCAACAAATGCACCTTATTCTTCGCCCGCGGCGGGCTCGAAACGGTGATTCGCATCGTTCGCTATGAAAGATTGACCCAATGATAATGACAATCCTGACAAGTGTCCTATCCACCCTGCTGGCCACAGCGATCATATATGTGGCCGTTGCGAGGTTCAGAATCCGCCCAAAACTGAAAGTTACCTATCAGCCTGGAGTAAGAATGTCAGGCTCCGGCAAACATGGAGAGATCGACTGTACCTGGCAGGGAAGTCTCCACATCTATAATCCCACCTCTCATGATGCGATAGACGTTCAGGTGCACTGGCCCTCTGTGGAACGAAGGTTACCATTGGAAAAGTTAAGACCACCCCATGTGAAGGGAATGGAAACCCGAACTTTAGCACTCAACGTCAAGCAGGGATTCCCAAAAGATCAGGTCGTCCAATGTCACGACCGCTTTGAGGAGTTGTTTCCACCAGAACTCCGAAACTTCTCAATCGTTTTCTCCTATAAGAACGACCGCGGAAACTCATTCTATACAAAATATGCCAAAGCAGATGGACACGAGACTACATCTCAGCACTTTTTCAAACCCAAAACGGAATAGCGAACCACCGGTTGCACACTATCGCTTACGCTCAGTGTGAACCGTAACGTTGGCCAAAGCGACGAAGAAGACAAGAAGGAGTTCAAGGACTGATGGAAACTGTTGACTACGGAACGTTTGAAGCCACTGTCGAACGAAGCAACGACCTCGAGCAAGCGCTAAAACGTGATCCTACTCGTTTTCGGGTGCTCACGGGTGATCGCCCGACAGGGCGGCTCCATGTCGGCCATTTGTTCGGTTCCCTTGAGAATCGGGTACGCCTTCAAGGGCTGGGTGTTCCCATTTTCGTCGTAATAGCCGACTACCAAGTGTTGACAGATCGAGATTGTGCTGACGACATAGCGGAGAATGTGCGTCAACTTGTGCTGGACTACATCGCCGCCGGTTTGGATCCCGAAAATGGACGCACCTTCATCTTTCCGCACAGCCACGTGCCAGAATTGAATCAACTATTGGTTCCATTCTTGACGTTGGTGACCAACTCGGAACTCAACCGGAACCCAACAGTAAAAGAAGAAATCCAAGCATCTGGTCAGCAGCAGATCAACGCTGGGATGTACGTATACCCCGTCCATCAAGCCGCTGATATTCTGTTCTGCAAGGCCACAGTCGTACCGGTTGGCAAAGATCAACTGCCGCACCTTGAATTGACTCGCACCATCGCTCGTCGTTTCAATGCGCGATTCAAGGGACAAGCGCCCGTCTTCCCGGAACCGCAACCACTTCTCAGCAATGCACCGATCATCCTGGGGCTGGATGGGTCACAGAAGATGAGCAAGAGTCGAAAGAATTCCATCATGCTTTCGGCCACAGAGGATGAGACTGCCAAGTGTATCAAGACGGCAAAGACTGATATGGACCGACTGATTACTTACGATCCAGTTAACAGGCCGGAAGTGGCGAATCTTCTCTTGCTCGCCTCGCTCTGCACGAAGCGAGAGCCCCTTGATCTTGCAGCAGAAATCAAAGATTCAGGGGCGTCTCGCCTGAAGTCCCTTCTTACTGAGTCAATAAATGAGTATCTGCGGCCCCTTCGCCAGCGGCGGCAAGAGCTGGAGAAGGATCGGGGGTACATCCGGCATGTCATCCATATGGGTATCGCTCGCGCACGAGTAGTGGCGCAAGAGACCTTGGCCGAAGTGAGACAAGCAATGGGCATGGAATACGAAACAGATCACAATGGCCAACAATCAAAGGAGCGTATTGCTTGCGCAAACGCTCATTTATTACGTTGGGGTAATAAGTATGAATGGCCATATTTTTGTATTGCCTTATCAAGACCGTTAATATAGGCTTTTTCTATGGAAAAGACCCGGTTTGAATGGGATGAAAGTAAAGACAGATTGAACCAAGAGAAACACGGTGTTTCCTTTGCGCTTGCTCAACATGCCTTTGCTGATCCACGCCGTGTCATTGCGCAGGATATAAGTCATAGCGGCCAGGAAAAGCGGTTGTATTGTATCGGTAAAATAGGTGACGGAGTATTAACCGTCCGATTCACATATCGTGATCAAATTATCCGCATTTTCGGCGCTGGTTATTGGAGGAAGGGAAAGAAAATTTATGAAGAACAAAATCAAATACACGGATGAACAGATGGGTGAACTCCGAATAATCCGGGATTTTCTTCCATCCCCGGAAGAACTGGCATTCAAAGAAGAAAAAGTGAAAGTCACGATTTCGCTGAGCAGAGCCAGTCTTGACTTTTTCAAACATGAGGCAAACCAGCATCACACGGCCTATCAGAAAATGATTAGAAACCTTCTGGATGCTTATGCAATCCGACACAAATAAGAACCCCAACCAGCGCTTGCAGTTTACGTTTTGCCAGAGACGGGCAAAACGAAACTGAAGCGTTCGTTGGGCAAGGAGACTATGAGAACGATATTAGAATCATGGCAGGTGTGGGCCTTTCTTTCTGCTATCTTCGCGGCGATGACCGCGATCCTAGCCAAAGTCGGCGTGCAAGACATCAACTCAAACTACGCCACATTCATCAGGACCGTAGTGATCATCATCTTCTTGACGGTAATCCTTGCTGCGACCGGAGAGTTTTGCCCCCTGTCTTCAATCACCCGTCGCAGCCAACTGTTTCTCTGCCTTTCAGGCCTTGCGACAGGTGTATCCTGGCTGTGCTATTTTCGTGCGTTAAAACTCGGGCCCGTCTCCCAAGTCGCCCCCATCGACAAGCTCAGCCTCCTTCTGGTGGCTGTTCTTGGCGTGGTATTTCTCGGAGAAAAGCTTTCTGATCGTAACTGGTTGGGTGTTGCGCTCATGGCAACTGGTGCCATCCTTTTGATATTCAAGAGATGAATTTGCCAGAGGCTTTAGGCGACGGGGGTACCCGCGCCTGAGCCTCAGCGTTAGCCATGAAGAAGAACGGACGAGATTGAGGAAAGATTTGGCTAACAAGAGCGTGGACAGATACGTTTCATACCGCGCGGACGCGGCGTGAAACGATCGTCACGCTAGTCGTTCGCAGAGGAAAGGAAACATGGTAATCCCCATCCATGAAAGTAACGGTACCGAGTGATCGAAGTGGAGATGGTGGCTTATTCTGATTTCGGTCGTGTCAGTCCTTTGCGGAGGAGCGTGGTGGTTTATCAGTCGTGACACAACCGAAATCATCATCGCTTTGATAATTCCCTGGGGCATCAGGTTGGTGCTTTTGGTAATCTCACTGATTTTGGGCGTCACAACCGTGCCCCTGATGCTGTTGGTCTCCAAGATTAGCGGCCACCGGCAGGACGACAAGAGCAGCCCTTCCGAATTAGTGATTTTTCGGGTTAATACGGATGATTCCCGGCCTTGTTTTGCTTAATTGTTCGGATTTTTACCCCTTTTTCCAGAAAAATAATTTTCGCGCACATTTTTTTGTTGCATTAAATCAATAAGTATGTTAACTTAGTTATATGAAACAACAACAAAAGTCCGTAAATCGTCACGAAATGCTCCGCCAAAGCGCCCTGCGCCGGATCGGAGAGGTCGGCCCCTTCATTGAGGGGGCGTTGTGCTCGGTTAAACGCAAAGGCTGTGCCGCCCCCGGCTGGCAACTGACCTACAAGCAAAAAGGAAAGACCAAAACCGTCTATGTGCCGATGGATCTGGTCAAAGAGGTAAAAACATGGAAGCAAGAATACAAACAGCTCAAACAGTTGATTCGAAAAGTGACCGCGCAATCGCTGGGACTGATCCGCACCCATGTCGCAAGCCGGTTGGCCGACCGCCGCGCGCGGGGATTGATCCGGTCGCCGTTATCCAAGACTTCAAAGCCTTCTTGCAGGGAACATTCCCGGAACTGATCCGTTGGTTTGGCGAACTGCCGGATCCCAGGCGTCAGGAGCTTTGCAAATATACCGGCGCGCATATCTGGTGCCAGCCATTGATGACATTTCTGGCCCGTTTTGGATCACGCAACGCCTACGATCAGATGCGCAACTCGGGACAAGGACCGGCGAATATCGGCGAGATCTGCGGGCAAGGAGCGGACGATCCTCGCTTTGGCGAACATGGTCCGACGGTCACTTGCTCAGACAATGCGGCGCACCACGCCCGACGTGTCGATCCGGAGCGCGTGGCCGAAATCCCGTTAAAAATGATTCGCAAGCTATTAAAACGTCGGCTTCTCGATGATTGCCGCCTGTTCGATACCCGGCAGGTTCTTGTCGTCGATGGCAGCGTGCAGGAGAAATGCCGGGCGGGATTCGAAGCTGGTGGAAAAACCGCACGAAACGGTTCGGGGAAAACAGCCCGTTATCGTTACGTGCTTCAAGTCGGCCTTCTGGGACCGGCCGGAATATTTCTGCCCGTCATGCACGAATCAATGGACATGCATGATCCGATCGCCGACAAGGAAGATTGTGAAATCAATGCTTTCGTTCGTCTGGCCGTTCGACTTAAAACGGCCTTCCCCAGACTGTCATTTTGTCTTGTTGCCGACGCGCTCTATGCCGCCAAAAATATCGTCGAAATTTGCGAAAGCTACGGCTGGAAATACGTTTTTACCCTCAAAGAAGGGCGACAGCCCTCACTGTGGTCTGAAATGCTCGAACTGCTCCCGCTCGTTCCCGGAAACCGCTTGCTGCTTGAACAGGGAAAAGAGTCAAGCAGTAGACGCGATTTCCGCTGGGTCGAACAACTTCTTCTGGGTGCGAAGCACAGCTGCAACGTTATCCTGGAAGGAGATATTACTTCCGAGTCCGCTACGCTCTATGCCTGGATTACGAACTTCGGTCATCTCACCGATGAACGAGTTCTGGCCATCAGCGGCGCGGCTGGGAGGGAAAGGCATCGTATCGAAGATCATTTCAATGTCCAAAAAAACAATGGGGCTGGGCTTGAACACGTCTTCTGCGCTGATCCGACCGCCAGTAAAAATTATTACACCTTGATGCAGATTGCCGAAATCCTTTGGCAACTCTTCATTAAAGGCTGGCTCAAACGTCTTTTTGAATGGGCGCGCCGGGCGACTCAGCAAGGACTGGCGCGCGCCCTCGGAGAAGGCCTGCGAAACTGTCGTTTACCTCCGAAGATATCTCCGATCGGACAACTGCGCTTCGTCACGTAGACTTACACGCGCAACCGACGATCAGACCCGGCCCCATTGACATTCAAATTTTTCCTTACACGTTCGAAACACTCGCACGGCGGTTTTCCTCTGCCTATTCGCGGTTGGCTTCTGTTCTCTAATGTCCCGGGTAGCAACCGCCGAAACATAATCGTCCCATATTCGGAATCGAAGCCATGGTAAAATCGCAATGGACAAGAGTAACTTTTTTGTGTATATAAATACATATTGGTTTTGCCGTCAATTACAAGCTGACATGCATGATCAGTTCATTTTTCAACCCGGACATATTGCCGATGTTTTGCGACTATGTCGCCCTGAATGACGTTCCAGCGCACTGGAATCACGAGATATCGCGCCTCGTGCCATTTTGGAGAATGTACTGGAACAACACAACCGGGGCCGCGTTGCGCGTGGGAGGGAAAATACTGCCCCTTCGTCCCGACAATTTGTACGTGATTCCGCCAACGCTGGAATTCGCCACCATTCATCACGGCAATTGCCGGCAACTCTTCATTCATTTTCACATCCGGCATCCTTGCACGTTTCTCTCGCGCCCGACCGTGTTCGCGATTCCTCTCACGGCGCAAAGACGTTCGCTCGTGCGCTGGATCATATCGAACATCAAAGGGGACAAAACCACGCAAAACCGGGCAGCCTTGATGATTCACGCCCTGCTCGACACATCGATTGCCGACCTGACTGGAAAATTCCTGGCATTCAAGGACATCGACAAGAGGCTGCTGGCGGTAACTTCTTATCTCGAACAAAACCTGACGCATCCGATCGATAACCGGCAATTGGCCGATATGATGCACTTGCATCTGCAAACAATGTTCCGCCTGTTCAAGACCGAACTGGGACAGACGCCGCAGTCATATCTCAGGCAACTGCGAGTGGACAAGGCCTGCTGGCTGTTGCGATTTTCCGGCGAATCAATCAAGGCGATAGCCGAAACAACAGGTTTCTACGATCGCTACCACTTCACGAAAATTTTCACCAGGTTTATCGGCCTAAGCCCGGCGCGCTTTCGCTCAGCCCACAGAATAAACTAGCATCTTGACAGAAAACTCTGAAAAGTTTTCTTTAAGCCGGCATTGATTTGTTTCTCTATTCCGGGCGCAAGGGTCAAGCGGTTGCGATACGCCAGAGCCGAACATGGGGTTGGAAAAGACGCCGCCTCATATCCTCCAAGCACAAAATCTCCGGCGCAGGGAATATAACTTTCACAACCATTGGTGTAACCGAAAACCATGTTGTGCCGAAATGGCGATATTTTATCTATCCAGAGCTGATATTCGGCGAACATTTCGTGCGTCAACCCCGTAATGCATAACTCCTTCCCCACGGCAAAGGCATGTATCGCGAATTTTAAATATCTTTTTTCACGTTTCCGCGACAACTTCAGCAGCTCCTTCAAAACCAGCACCATATTGTGCGTATACCAATTTTTTTCCTTCTGGGCATCATATTTCTCCTGCCATTTTTTCAATTCCCCGGCGCAAACTTCAGGACGCGGCGGCTTCCGGAACGGCAAATGCAGTTCAAATGTGCAGAAGCGCAAATCCGTTCCTGCCAGCGGACGAGTCTTCCTCATTGCCTTTAAGACGGCCGCCCCAAGAATTTTTCCCGCCTTTTCCGCCGCGGCAAAACCTCCGCGCAGGGGTTCGCCATTGATGTTGGCGCCGCATCCCTGGGCAAACATTACAATAGTTTTCCTCCCCAACTTGCGCCGTACAGTCTTCACGGCAAAACCCGGATAATCAGCGCTAATCATGGCGCTGGCGCCGTGCACAATCACCGGATGTGCCGCATGACTGAACAATACCACGATCGACCTGCCATCCAGGCCATCAGCCCACAAAACATCTACCCATGGCACGATCGCACCCTTCAAATTCGGCTTCATGACTACGCCATCTTTCGTGGGAAGTCGCCGATTAAAACCAATACGAACCGGTGCCCGGCCATAAAACAATTTGGCCTCATGAAGCTTCAATTTGGCCAAGAGAGCCGTGTTTACGATTTTTTTAACCAATTCCGCGCGCCACGGCTTCATTCCTTTCTCAAACAATCTCCACCCTGTTATATACCAAGGTATGGTGAACGGGGCGTTATGGGTGTGACTGCAATTAAGCATTATGCCTTCACGGCTTATTCCGGTATGTCTCTCAATTTCCGCGGCAATTTCGTCGGCAAGTCGCAAATCCAAACCGCACAGATCCAAGGTCACTATGATCAAGTGACGGTAGCCGTTATCAATTCATAACACGCGGCAAAAAAGGTCATCATGTATTCCCTCGCTCGATTTGACCGGCCCCACCAGGAATACATCCTTTTCCAATGGAGTTATGACCTTCTCCGCAGATCCAATTCTCATCACATTTTTTCTCATGGTATTGTTTAAGAGATTATCCGCAAATTATTTCGGCCATGATTCGGACTAATTTACCGATAAAGCTCAAATCCTTTTTGTCATTATTCGCACAGTCACGATTTCAAACCTGTCCAAGGCAATTTTAATTTCGTTTCCGACAATCGGCAACGGCTTTATTTTTTCATCGGCCAGGGTGGTGAGAAAGGCTTTTTTGAGCGTAATCCCCTGAAGTGTAAGTTTCGTCTGCGTTTTTGTTCCGCCGATCTCACGCAGCCGAACAATGATCCCCCGCCCGTCCTCCGACCGTTTCAGCGCCAAAAGCCTGATGTTTTTCCCTTGCAGTTTCAGAAATGCATTTTTGCCTCCGGACACGTTTTTAGTCACGCCATCCTTAACCCGGCAAATCAGCGGATCGTTTTGACACTCCTGCGCAAAAAAATCAGCCTCCCCATCAGGCATCCTTCCCTTCCGGCTGGTGATGCTATAATGAAAACTCATTTCTCCGCCCTGAACCGCCGGAAAATTGGTGGGATGATAATTCGTCATCACCCAGGAGAAAAACGTTCCCTGTTCTATTTTTAATTCTCCGTCAATCCATTTGCCGATGTTTATTTCTCCAAGCTGCAGCATGGGCGCCTCCCTGCTTACCCAGGCAATCCCGACATCCTTATTGGAGAGCGACAACCAATCCTGAATCGAATACCAGTCCTTGGCCGTGCCTGGCAGCTGGTCAATTTCCGGTCGCATCACCGCGCCGGCCGTGTCCAGTCTGAATTCGGGAGCGCCGACATTGAAGGGAAACGCATAATATACCGCCTCCGCCGCAACAGCCGGGATCTTCCGCAAGGTATTGACAATATCAATGCGTTTCAATTCCCGGTAGAGAATGATTTCCTGGATAATCCGCGAGCATCCCCTGGCTTTTGCTTCCACGATCAAACTTCCCAATACAGGCCCCGCCTTTCCCTTCTTTATCCTGCAAGCCGTCGGACTGCTCCGCCGGAACTTGACGTCCCGACGCTTCTCCGCGGAACAACCCGCCCCCTCGTAATCGAAGAGCGCGTTCTTGCCTTTCTCTGAAAGAATTTCCTCGTAAATATACTGGTTAAACCGATACGGGCTGTTTTGGGCGACCAATTCCCTCTTCAATTGTTTGTCGCAAATGCTTTGTATTCCCCCGGTAATCGGATCAAGGCAAACCTTATAAAACCGGTTTTCAATGCAATATTTTCCAAAAACAAATCCGCTCCTTGCAGTTCTCGCCGCAGTCTTGCCCTCAAAACAGATTTTATATCCCAAGGCCGGAATGTTTTTCGCAAAAATGTACGCCTCCTTTTCAGGTGAACCGGAGTCATGCAAATTTTCCTCGATCTGGCAGGGCATGACGCGGCCGCCGTCAAAAAACCGGCATTTTTTCGGATCGGCATTTTTAGGCAACAACATCCTGATTACGCCATTTCTTTCCCATGGCAAAAAATTGAAAACCGCCATCCCATCCGCGCCGGACTTCTCACACGAAGGCACAAGCGCCGACAGTCCCTTGCCAAGAAGATCCTGGGCCGCGGTAGCCGCCCGGTACACAAATGAAGATTTAAACATCCATTGCGATTTCGTCCACAACGAATATGGCTTGGAACTGGCCGTGGCGGCCCCCCACGTATGTTCGTTGAAAAATGACAGATTTTCCCACGCCTCCCCGATTTTTTGCGCCGGATATTTTTCTTTGGCAAGCAATGCCAGCCGGGAATATGTTTTCTCCACGCTTCCCAAAATGCGCTGCGTCTGTCGTGAAAGGGCGGTCTCATAGGCGGCGGAGGCATTACCGTCAGCCCACCAGTCCGGCCAGGCCAGTTGATGGGACGGAAATTGAGGTGCGTATTTTCCCTCCATGTATTCAAAAAACTCGGAAATGGTCGTCATCCTGATTTTAGGTCCGGCATGTTTTGCATTCCACTCGCGTATTATCCCGGCAACTTCCAATTTCGGCTCCTGGTTATCCATGGCCGTCTGCAGACAAAGAGCATCAAATGGGTATCCGCTTTTCTCCTGCTTCTCAAGAAATGCCGGCAGACGCTCCGCAACCGTGCGGTAATCCTTGCCGAAGCCAAGGGTAAGCCCCTCGCAATACCAGCCGTCCGGCCCCGCGTTCCATACCAGAACCTTGTGTCCGGACGGCGAAAGCCAGTAAAACGGACGCTCCACTTTCGGCTGGAAAGCCCGGTAGACATTGGTGGCCATGGACAAATATTTGATTCCCATGGGAGCCAGAAGTTGCGGCAGGCACCAGGCCATGCCGTTGATATCTGCATTCATCGCCGCCGACACTTTGATTCCGTATTTTTTCTCCAGTCCCCCGGCAAAGGACAGCGAGCGGATAAATTCCTCCAAACTGCAAAGCTCCGTGACATTCAGGTAAAGACCGGTGACCTCGATCCGTCCCTCCCTGACGCGCCGCACGAATTCCACGATCTTTTCCGGTCTTTTTTCAAAATACTGTTTGACGGCCCAGGCCACTTCGCAGGTCCACCGGAATTTGGAATCCTCCGGATAGCCGTCGGTTTGCCGGCAATAATCCAGGACCCTGTCCAGAAAATGAACGTGGTTTTCCATAACGGACGCCTGGACGTCCGTATAACCGATATCGGTGTGGGTGTGATGGACTAGAAAAATTTTATCAATCATGACCTGGTTATCCCACCTCCTGCCAGCAACCTTCCCTGCTGCTTTTGACGGCCGCCTCGACTATTTTCAATTCGTAAGCCGCTTCCTTGAAAGTAGGATAATTGCTTTTTGCCATTTCTCCGGCCATGTTTTTTTCAACCGCGCCGTAAAAATCGGCAAACAGGTTGAACATGGCGTCGTGGTATCCCATGGGGTGACCGGAGGGAAGCAGCGCGTATTTGCGGCTCTCTTCATGCTGCCACAGCGGGGACTCGATGAAAACTTCGTTCGCCCGGTCCCGGTTGCCCACGAACAATTCCGCGGATTTTTCATGACTCCACGCAAGAGACTGCTTTGAGCCGTAGACCTGGAGGTCAATGGAAACCTTGCGGCCGGCGCACAGGGAACTGGTCATAAACACGCCCCGCGCGCCGTTGCTGAAGCGAAGCAGCAGGGCGCCGTAGTCGTCAAGATCGCATTTCACGTCCACCATGTCTTTTGCCGTCTGCCTGGAAAAAGTCAGGACGCCGGATTTCGGTTTTTGCCGGACGGCATGAATGGTGCGCAAGTCGGCCATCACGCTCTTTATTTTCAACCCTGTGACGAATTGAATAAGATCGCACCAATGGCTGCCAAGATCGGCCATAATGTACGAGTCGCCGGTGTTTTCCCGGGTCAGCCGCCAGTTAAAATCGGTATTGAACAGCAGCCAGTCCTGCAGGAATGAGCCCATCACGGAAAACACGTCTCCGATCTCCCCCTTCCTGATCCTCTCCCTGGCTTCCTGAACAACCGGGTAAAAGCGGTAACAGAAATGCACTCCCGCCTCCAAATTCCGCTTCTCCGCAATTTCTGAAAGGGAAATCCCCTCAGCGGCCGTAAGCGCCAGAGGTTTCTCGGAAAAGACGTGCTTGCCGCACTCCAACGCCTCTTTGTTGATTTTGTAATGCAGATTGTTCGGCGTACAATTGTGGACAACATCAATGCTTTTATCTTCCAAAAATTCGCGATAGTCGGCAGTCACGCGTTCAATGCCGAATTCGTTCGCTATCTCCCGTCCGGCCGCCGCATTGGCTTCGGCCAAACCGACGATTCTGACCTTCGGGTAAAGGCGCAGAATCTGCGCGATTTGAACCTTGCCTATGAAACCTGCTCCGATAAAGGCCGCATTTATCGTGTTATTTTGTTGATTGATCATTTTTTCCTCCGTTAAATTAGGCCTTCGGCAACTGCCGTGCGCGGAGCGCCCGGCCCACCTTGACATCTCTGCAGGTGGACGTCGAGCTCCGCGTGACGTTCCGAACTTTGAATTTCCTTAACATCAAATTAGGCCGCCAGAGGCGGCATCTTTGTTCCATGTAGGGATTTCGCTCGTCGAAACCCTTCTGCGGAAGGGCGTCGTCAAGCCACGCCCCTACAAAACTTTTCTTATTCCGCCGCCTCCCGAATACCGCGGATCGTGTCGGCTACGTCCTGTTTTGTCATCACCGAGGGAATCGGCATGATAACGCTCCGCTCCATCAGATCGTCCGACTGCGGCATGGCGCCCTTATGATAATCGTAATTCGACGCCTTATTGGCCGGCAGAGTCCAGGGGAAGCCGTCGGCGGAATTCGAATGCTTCCCGACCAGCGAGTGAATGTTGTAATAAACGTGCATCCCGAAATCGGCCACGCGCATGGTCGGCGAGAGTCCGGCATATATTTTATTCGCATTCATGCTTTCCGAAAATTTCTTCGCCATGGCTCCATCCGACAGGATCAGGATGAGGAAAGCGGCGGTATCGCCCTTTTCGTCGTTAACGCGCCTGAACCCGATTCCTTCCACGCCGGCGATGCCTTTCTTGATTTCAGCCTTGGCGCGCCGCATGGCGGCAATGATTTGCGGCAATTTTTTCAACTGCACCCTGGCAATAGCGCCGGCAATTTCGCTCATCCGTCCGCCGAATCCCCAGAGAGCATATTTTCCATCCTCCATGAGCAATCTCCCATTTATCCGGGGATAACCGAGGTCATGAATGGCCGAGGCGCGGCGGAACAGGTGTTCGGAATCGGTCACTATCATACCTCCCTCGCCGGTCGTCATTATCTTGTTCAACTGGAAACTGAAGATGGCCATGTCGCCGAATGAACCGACTTTTTTCCCATTGAAAGTTCCGCCATTGCATTGGGCGCAATCCTCCAGCACTTTTACCTTATGCCGGCGGGCAATCTTCAGTACGGCAGGCATATTGGCCGGCGCGCCGCTCATGTGAATGACCACGATAAGGCGCGTTCTTTTGTTGATGCGCTTTTCAAGCGCTGCCGGGTCGAGCGTAAACGATTCGTCAACCTCAGAGAGCACCGGTATCGCGCCAAGCCGCACCACGCCGGCCACGATTGCGATCCACATGTAAGCCGGAATAATAACCTCACACCCCGGACCAACGCCCAGAGCAGACATGGCCGTGGCCAACGCCTGCGTGCCGCTGCTCATGGCCAGCGCGCGACGAACGCCGAGGCGTCCCGCAAACTCTTTTTCCAATTTATCAACTTCATACCCGCATTTCGGACCATAGTAACGGAACGGGCTTTTTGCGCGAACAACGCGTAGAGCTGCGGCCTCCTCTTCACGTCCGTAGAAATTAGCTCCGGGGAATTCATACGCCAGCGGCTTTTTTCTGATCGAATTTGTTTTTTTCATGGATTACTTTCCCAGCAATTGACCGACGATATACATCTCCAAGGCCTCATAATCGCGCTTGCCGATCATGCCCTGCAGTTTCTTCTCATCCAATCCGCGGGATATTTCCAGCAGACGCAGGAAAATCGCGCGGCTGTTGGCCAGATGCCTGGTGGCGACTTCGTCCTTCTGGGTGCGCATGGCTTTTATGTCCAGGCCCACGAATTCACCTTTGCTTCCATAGTTGTATTTATCCAGTATACGAACCTGGTTGAAAGCGCGGCGCAAATCAACGGCGCCGAAAGTTTTGTCCTGATCGAACTTCAGGCCGTTCTGGTCGTTGAGGTGCACGGTCCAGAGCTTGTCGAACGAGAGGGCAAAGCCCATCTCGTCAGAAGGATCAAGTCCGGCCAGAATGGCATGCGCGCTTTCAATGTTGACGCCGACGCGGTCGGGCACGCAGGATTGAAACGCCAAAGCAATGGCGTGGCCCGTCGTGGGAATGTAGGTATGATCCATGGGCTCGTTCGGCTTGGGCTCGATGGCAATTTTGATTTCCGAATCATATTCCAGCATCGCGTTCATGGCCTCGATGATACGTTTCACGGCTTCCCGGCTGTCCTTGGCTTCGCGCACATATGTGCCTTCGCGGGCCAGCCAGAGCACGATCAGTTTCGTCTCCAGGGCGTTGGCGATGTCAATACAGCGCAGGCTGCGCTCAATGGCGTATTTCCGGCAGCCTGCGTCATTGGACGTATATCCTCCGTCAATGGTGCGGGGGTCTTCCCATAATCGCGGCGCCACGAATTCCGCGGCCAGGCCGTGGGATTTGAGTTTGGCTTTAACTTTTCCGGCTTCACGAATAATCTGCTGCGGCGTCATCTTGTTCATGCCGGGAACGGCGTCGTCATCATGGAACTGAACGGCGTCGAACCCCAACTTTTTATACATCGCCAGTTTTTTATCGAAAGCGATTGATTTGCGTACAGTGGGACCGAACGGATCCGCGCCTTCATGAATATTCCAGGGACCGAACGAGAACTTGAATTTTCCTGCCATGATTTTTTTCCTTTCTATTTTGTCAACACCAACACGCGAACATCCAGACTTTTAACGGTCAAATCAACCCAGTCGCCGGCGCGCTGGACAGGCTCGCCAAACAAATCCTCAACGTTCCGCCAACCGGCCAGACAAACGCGCTCGGTGAGCGAACGTTCCATCGGGTTCGTGAACAACCAGGCTTCCTTGCCGGGGATTGCACGTTTGCGCAAAAGCAAGCGGCCGGAGTGTTGACTGGTTACCCCGCCGCTTTTCAGCAGTTCAACAACGGTCGCGCGCGTTTCCGGATCCGGATAGGCAACGCCGTTGTGGCCGACATACGTTCCCAGCAAAACGGCAATACCCTGTCCGACCGCTCGCCAGGCGGCGGCGACATGCGACCCATATTTGAGACATGGCTCGGAACCGCGGCATTCAAAAGTCTCAAGATAAACGTTGGCGCGCAATTTGCGGCCGGCCAGCATGCCGACGCCCTCCAGCATGGCCGCATCCAGATATTCGCCCCAGGTTCGCTGCGGGGGGGACCATATCGCGCCGTGGGCCGGCTCACGCACCATGGTAAAACTTTTCTGTCTTACGCCGAACAGCTTGCCCATCTCCGGCGAAAGTTCCCCCCGGGTGCAGAAAGCCCATTCGTTGATCCTGCCCGGCGCCGCCTCGCTGAGCAGCATTCCGCCTGACTCAACATAACGCGTCAGCTTGCGCGCCGTTTCCTCGGAAAGAGAAAGCGGGAAAGGAAGTATCAAAATCCTATATCTCGAAATATATTCCTTTTCAAGATCGGAAACCTCGACAAAGTCAACCGGTATCCCCGCCTCCCACAAGATACGATGCCAGCCACCGACGCTTGTCGCCAGATTTCCACCGCCCTGAGCCATGTTCGCGCAAAACTGGTAATTCCACTCATTTATCAATATACCGACCTCGGCTCCCGGCCAGGAGGCCTTGCCGAACAAGTCGGCATGATTGTTCAATGCCTGCCCGATTCGCGTCGCCTCCTCGAAACGCTGCGTGGTATCGCCTTCGCTGTCCAGAAGGCTGAACCCGTTGCATTCCAGGGCCATGATTTCGGCGCGGGTCACCCAGAAGGAAATCCCTGATACGCCGGAAGCTACCGCAGTCAGGAGCCAGCGGCGCATGTCTTCCGGGTACGGAACGCGGCCCTTGTGGAAATTAGTGTTGATCGGCCCGCCCTGGAACTCAGCCGCCCAAACCGGCGCACCGCGCCGGTTGCAGGAACGGATGTAATCAAAATAACGCGCCACAAAATACATCTCCCCGACCAGGGCGTCATGGGCGGAGTCATTCGCTATGCCCTGGTAACGAGCAGGATTCCACGCCGGATAGCAGGATGATCCAAGGAAATCCTGGCATGAGGCATAAGTCCAGTCCTGCCCCGACCCGATGATCGGCCCGCCTTTATGCGCAAAGACCGGACGTTTCAAGTGATCGGCCTCGCGGATCGTTTCGGCGCGGGCGCGCAAAATGCGGGCTATCCTTTCATTGGCCAGGAAATGCTGCCAGGCCACGTTCACCGCCACAGACTGCCTGGCCGCGCATCTGTCAGGAACAATATCCGACCAGTCAACATGCCGCGTATTCCATTCGCTGTTAAGCGCATCGAGATTTCCGGAAAATCTTTCTTTCAGCCATGACCGGAATACCTGCATGGTGTTCGCACAATAACAGACCGCTTCCCCGCTCCATCCGACACCGATCTCCTGCCATGTGTTCCAGACGACGATGTTTTCAAAACGTCCCAGAATTTGCACGAGTTGCCGGATAAACTTTTTCATATCTTCCATGGCGCCGGGGGAATCATAGCACGGTCCTGGTTTGCCGTCGCCGGGCATGGTCGTCTGCGCCTCGTAAGCCAGCGGCAGGCCGGTCTGACCGACCATGCGGCAGTCGGGATGTTTTTTCCACAACCAGGCCGGCGCTTGTTCGCAGGTAAGCCCGAGATAAACGCCAAGATCCAGCCCGGCTGCGTATTCGATCAATTCCTCGTACCTGCTGAAATCGTATTTGCCCTCGACCGGTTCGTCTATTTGCCAGTGTTCCTGGAGCTTGATCAGGTTGAACCCGTGTTTTTTCAGGTTCTCCATGTCGCGCTTCATTTCCGCCATGGGCGGCATGGGCTCACGGCATAAATGCGAACCAAACGGAAAAACCTTATTGAATTTATCAATATTCATTTTTTCCACGGAATGCCCTTCTACATCACGCACAGTTTAAGACCGATGATTCCGGCCAGATCCCTGATCTCCCCGGCAACATGACCGTAACCGGCCATCCAATGATGCCCTATGCCTTCATTGAATATCCAGTCCATTATTTCCCGGACCGGCGCTTTGAATTTAACCCGCAGCGGATTCCCCGGAAAAACCATTTCCGTCGGCACTGCCTCTCCCTCAATCACGGCCAGTTGATAATCGTCCCCTTTCGGCAGTATGCTTGCCAAGGTTACCGGACCGGTCTTTGCGGGAAACAACGAACATACCCCCTGGCAGGCCAGGCGCACCTTTGCAAGTTTTATATCCTTAATGTCAGCGGCAAGCGAATAGGAGGAAGACCCGCAATGGGTGAAGACAACGCTGCCATCCGGCAAGGGGTCAAGCCAGTCTGTGTTGTGCGTTGGCGCACCGGTCAATGACTGGAGAAGAAGCATGCCTATCGCGCCGTGCACGTCGCCTTCGCAGGCAATGGGAATTCCCTCATCCGCCAGTAATGAGGCGGACAGACAGGCATGGCCCATGAAATCAGGATAGCAACCGAAGGCCAGGGCGGAAAGTCCTTCGGCATCAACCGCCTTTTTGATCGCCAGATACATTTCGGCGGCATCCAGCCCGGCCGCATCCGAAACGTCAATGCGCGCGGCCGCCTTCTTGACGTTTTCCCAGACCTGTTTTTTGAGGGTTGCATCGGAGTCGCGTCCCGCTTTAAGAAGGCCAAGCAAATCCAGCGGCACAACGCGGCAACCGAATGTTTTTTTGAGAGAAATTTCATTAGGCGCAACATAGGTCATGCCACGCACGCGCTGGCCGGCAATGCCGATCCTGGCGCGGCGTAAGATATAATGGAGGGCGGAAGCGCGCAAAAAACGCATGCACCGGTCGAATTGTTCGCCCGCCTTTATCTCGCCAAAAACCGCGCTCCAGGATTTACCCAGTTGTTTGAGATAGCAACCAAGCTGCTGCGTGCCGCACAAGGCGCCGGTTTCCATGCCTGGCAAAGGCCATAACGCCACGGGCGCGTCGCATTCCTCCAGCAGATCCAGGACAAGATAATCCTCGAACCAGCTTGTCGGCGTCAGGACAATTGACGAAACGCGCTTTTCCGAAAAAAGCAGTCCGGCGTTCCCGGCCTGACCGGCATTCTTTATGGCGCCGGCGTTCACGATCCGGCAGCCGGCTGATTCCAGCAATCTTCCGAGCTCAAGCGCCGTCCGTTCAGCGCGGTCCGCACCCACCTCCAGGGGGCTGGCCAGGGCCGCCACGCCGGCATAGGGCGTTATTTTGTTCATCATGACGTCCCTCTTACCGGTATTCCTTCCACGCCTCCAGCATGGCTTGTACGCCGGACCAGGGCGTATCCGGGAACAAAGCATCCACGGGCGAAAGCACGAACCCGCCCTGGTTTCCGAATATTTCCAGGGCCGATTTCACCTCGGCGCGGATCTGTTCCGCCGTTCCCGAGGCCACCGTTATGCTGCTGTTCACTCCGCCGGCCACGGCCATTTTTCCGCCGAAAATCGCTTTGGCCTTTGCAAGGTCAACATGATCCTGCACCGGATCGACATAATAAACCAGATCCACGCCCGCGTCCATCAGTTCCACGCCAAGAGTCATGACGCCGGTAGTCATGACATAGCCGAATTTCTTGCCGGCCGCGTGGGCCATGCCGGCCAATTCGGCGATGTGCGGCTTGAGAAACTTTTTGAATATGTCCGGAGACCAAAAATCCGTTGAACTGTACCATCCCCGCTGGCAGACCATGTCAACCGGGTATTGCAGCGCCAGGGCGGTTCTGGCCTTGTCGGCGGAATGAATGATTCCAAGCAATTCCCTGAAAGCGTCCGGACTTTCCATGCAGAGCATGACCGCGCCTTCGGCGCCTGCGAACCACACGGCCGCATCCATGCCGAAGGCGGACCAGGCTTGCGTAAACACGCCGTGTTCGTCCGCAAACTCTTTCACCCGCCGCATCCGGTCGGCAAACCACCGTTGTTGACTCTGATTCGGCCCCTGAAACAGCCACTTGATTTTTTTCACATCAGACGGTTCCGCCGCCAGATGCCGCACGGCCCGGGGTATGTTGAAATCCTCTATCAGCGGGACGCAATCGGGCTGGACGACCCAGCCGGGCTTTTCCTCTTCGTTCGTCTTTTGCACGGAATGGCGCAATGCGCCGTCCGGCGTCTGATACTCCCGGGTCATGATCGCATATTTGCATCCGTCAGCTCCGGCAGGCCGGCACGAATCGGCAACTGTAACATTTTCGGCAATGCTCCAGGGCACGGAAACATCCAGAACATCGTCCATCCCCAGGGAAAGCCATGTTTCCACGCGCTTGAAATCGTCCTCCGCGTTCCAGGGCTGCGGGAGCTTGTGCAGATGCTCGAGCCGGCCGCTGTACCAGAAATCTCGCCGCCGCCCGTCACGTTCCCAGGCCAGATGATCCGGCGCCTTGAATCCGAAGGTCCAGGCATAGAGCGGAACATGGTCCGCTTTTTTTCCGCATATGGCCGCCAGCATTCTTTCACGCGATGTCATACCGCACGCTCCTTTCCGGACAATGTCTTTTCATATGAACAATATAATGAACATATGAACAATAGTCAACGTTTTTTGCAAAAAAAATATTGACTTCGGGGGCGGACTCTTCCATGCTTCGTTTTCGAATGAAAACCAAACGCAATCCTTCCCGCCACTCGGATTCCTCCGACAAGCGTGAAATAGCGCGGCGGCTGCGCGACCTGCGGCTGCGCTGCCGGCTTTCGATGCGCGAACTGGCCAAACAAGCCGACGTGGCCCCGAGTTACGTTTCCGGCGTCGAAGCCGGCCGCATTTCCCCCACCATAGCGGCCGTGCGCAAGATATTGAACGCCATGGGCAGCAACCTGGGAAATTTCTTCGCGGCGGCGCCTGCGCAGGAGGAGGAATATGTGTTCAGGCGGCAGGCCATGCGTTCAACCGCAGACCGGAAACGCTGTTACACGTTTATTTTTCCGCAACGCAAGAACATGAAATTTGAAATGCTCGAGGAGGAATATACTCCCGGCGAAAAACCGGAATTTGAAACCATTCAATCGGACTTCGGCGGATATGTCATCGCCGGCCAGTTGCTGCTGGAAATCAAGGGAGAGAAGCCGCAGGAACTCAGGACCGGCGACGCCTTCTATGTGCCCGCCGGCAAGCCGCTGCGCGGCCGCTGCATCAATGGAAAATTCACCCGCCTCGTCACCGTTCAACTGCCGCCGAATTATTAGGAACCTTTTTCGTAGAGCCGGTTGCAAAAGATTTCCGGAACCTCCTGCCCCGTCCGCAGGCATTTAGCCATTAGCAGGAGAAATATTTCCACTTCCGATGTAGGGCCTCTGCTTGCCAGAAGCCGTCAGATCGCCACGCAAAAAAGACGGCACGCCGCCTTTCGACAGGCTCAAGACCCTGAGCATAGCCGAAGGGCAAGCGGCGGCCCTACATCTCCACAAATGGCTAACCTTCAGTGCGATCGCCGCAGCGATCGGAATCGTCGGAAGACATTATCGCCCGCCGGACTCACCACTCGTTTTTGCCGTCAATCCTTATTCCATTGACCGAAACGGGCGGGGCGTCGTTGATGCTCTTGATGATATCAACCGGAACGGAGTTGACCTTCGGCAAAACGCTGACATCCAGATTCGTGACGGAAACATCGTCCAGGTAGGATGTGGCATTGCCGTTATAAAGATCGAAGCCGCTGAAAGTATTCAGATTGCTAGTGAAATTCATATAATAGGTGTTCGCCACCAACTCCGTCCCATTGGTCCATACCTTGATATTCCAGGTGTGGTTCTTGTAGCGCAGGTTAAGCTGAATCCTGGCAAACTGCGTGTTGGTGACCGGGATGGCGGCCGTCCCGTCGGTCATGTTTGTCACCTCTTTCCAATTTGCGCCATGGGAAACCACAAAGTATCCATTGCTGTTGATGAAGAACTGGGCGGCCACATTGGTGGACAGGGTCGGATAATTCGAACCGTTATACAACTGGGGCTGAACGTACATTTCCATCCGGACAAGGCGGCAATAGGCGTTGTTGAACCGGTTGGACAGAGTCGTGTCCGTCGGCACCATGGCCGCCTGGGTGCCGCTGTATTTTACGTCCTGCTGGACAATGCAACTGCTGGCCGACGCATACCAGCCCGTGATGCCGTTGATCAGCGGCGTCCCGTTGTAATAACTCTCGAAATTATCGGACCACGGGATTGAATTGGTCTTGCCGTCAGATCCGGACATCACCACGGTGACAACGGCATCCGCATATGCCTCGGCATTGGTATCGGTCGCCGAGATCGTGGCGCGGACCGTTACGTTGGTGTAACCGATCAACAGGTTGGTTCCGTTGACAATCGTTCCCGGGCCGGATTGCACGGTAAATGCCCACGTTCCGGTGCCGACCGACACGATCGGATTCACGCCGGGGAAATAACAATTGCTTACCGTATTATATTCCTGCGACCACCCGGTGAACGTTACGGTCCGGCTGGCCAGAGAAATCACGGCCGAGGTTGATCCGACGGTTGAAGCCAGTGTATAGTTGGACTGATCGTCGCCGCCGTTGATGGTGATGCTTGTATAGTTGACTGTTTGGGTGCCAACGTTCGGACTTGCAAACGCGGCGCTGTAACTGAACGTAAGAGCATCGCCGCTCACGCGGTCATCGCTGAACCCGGTTCCGGTAACGGCGGTTGTTCCGTCATATTCCTTGTTGTCGGCCGTGAAGTCGCTCAGAGTAAGAGTGCGGACGGTGATATTGGCGGTGGTGGTTTGGTTGGAAATGGAATAATTCGCGCCATCCGCTCCGGAAAGGGCAAGATTGGTTACGGTCACGGTCTTGCCGGAGCCGACATTCTTGTCCGCAAAATAGCCCCCGGCGGAACTGCTGTCCAGAGTGACCGAGTCGCTGCCCAACACGCCGACAAGCGATCCATAACTGGAAATCGCGGCGGTGTTGGAACCGTCATACACCTTGTTATCGGCAGTGAGGCCGGTAAGCGACAAGGCGGACGAGTTGGTCGTGATATCGGCGGTGGCAGTCGTCTGGGAGGCGATGGAATAGTTGGTTGAATCAACGCCGGCCAGCGCGATGCCGGTCACCGTCACGGTTTTGCCCACGCCGACATCCTTGGTGTCGAAACTTGCCGACATTGAATTGGTGTATAGATAACAGACGTCGCTGCCGACCACGCCGGTCAAAGTGCCGGTGCTGGAAATTGCGGCGGCGGTGGTGCTGTCATAAACCTTGTTGGACACCGTAACGCCGACGATCGAAAGCGACTTCTCCGTGATGCTCGCCACGGTGGTGGTAACCAGCGAATAGTTTGCGGCTTGGGCGCCGGAAAGCGTAATCCCGGTCACTGTGACCGTCTTGAGTACGCCGATTGTCGCGGTATCAAAACAGCCCGTAGTCGCCGCGTCAACGACAAGCGTAACATCATCGCTTCCCTCAACACCCACCAGGGAAAGGTTGTTCGTGTCGATTGCCGTACCGGTGTCACCGTCATAGACCTTGTTGGAAGCCACGAGTCCGTCAATAGTCAAGGTCTTTGACTGGGTTACATAGACATTATCCTGATAGGAAGTGCTGTTGCCGTTGTAGACATCAAACCCGTTGAAATTAGTTTTTGACGTGTCAATGAACCCGATGTTGGTCATCATCTTGTCGCCGTTGACGAACAGTGTCCAATTCGTGTTCGGGTAATCAAGATAGGCATCGACGCGGGCCCAGGCGCCTTCCACGAGTTGAGTGGCCGCCGCGCCGGAGTCATCGGTTAGAATAGAGACCCAATTCTGGCTGTTCGTGGGATCAGGGTCTGCGGGACCATTATGCACGACAAAATAACCGTTGGAAACATAGAACATCGTGGCGCAGTTGGTTTCAACAACCGGATTGGTCTGCCCGTTATACCACACCGGCCGAATATAGAGACGCACCCAAACGCTTGTGGCCGGGACATCCGCGAAACGGTTGCTGAGGGTGACGTCCACCGGGATCATCGCCGCCTTGGTGCCGCCATAATTGGTATAGGAAATATTGGTCTGGACAATGCAACTGCTGTCGGAAGCATACCAGCCGTTGAGCCCATCAATCAGGGGAGTCTGATTGGAATAACTTTCAAAATCGTCGCCATAAGGGACTGTGGCCGGACCGGCCAATCCTCCGCTAACAATTGCAATTAAACATGTAACGAACAATACCGCCCGAGTTTTTATCGTAATTTTCATAAGTATTTTGACCCACCAGTTCAGCATCCATTTTTCAGAAAATCCAAGGCTTTTAAGTAAAAATATACAATACCCCTTTGTTTTTCAATAAAAAAACAAGATATTTTACAGAAGCCTATTTTTCCCCCGCGCTACCCATGTACGCCCTGCCTATAATAATAGTTGACAAGCAAGTCGGGGCGTCGGGATTTTCCGCAAAGCGGACCCGCCTACGGCGGGGAACCCTTTACCATAAACAACGTTGACAAGCAAGTCGGGGCGTCGGGATTTGAACCCGAGACCTTTTGCACCCCAAGCAAACGCGCTACCAGTCTGCGCTACGCCCCGCTGGTCAGGTAAGTTATGATCTTGCGGGATGAATGTCAAATTTAATTCTTTTATTGCGTTTGTTGCCGCAGAAATTGTTCGGCCAGGTAGGATGACCGCACCAACGGGCCGGAGGCCACGCCCTTGAATCCCAGGGCAAGGGCCTGTTTTTTATATTCGTCGAACATCCCGGGGTTCACGAACCTTTTTACCGGCCAGTGTTTTTCCGATGGCGCCAGGTATTGGCCGATGGTCAGATATTTGCATTCGGCCTCCAACAAATCCTCAAATGCCCCAAAGAGTTCCTCGTCGGTTTCGCCCAATCCGACCATCAGACCGGATTTGATGAGTCCGGCCTCGTTTGAGCCGGCGGCAAATTTCAACACGGCCAGGGAGCGATGATAATCGGCCTGGGGACGCACCTCGGACTGCAAACGCTCAACGGTTTCAAGATTATGATTGAAAACATCCGGGCCGGCGGAAAGCACTGCGGCAAGGGACTCTTCAGAACCATTGAAATCCGGCGTCAACACTTCGATCGTGGTCCGTCCCTCCGTCGCCCTTCTGATTTCAAGTATGGTTTCGGCAAAAATCGAAGCGCCGCCGTCCGGCAGATCATCGCGCGTGACGCTGGTTACAACCGCATGACGCAGGTTAAGTTTTTGCACAAGTTCCGCCACGCGCCTTGGCTCATCGCGGTCAACCTGTTCAGGCATCCGGCGCGGGGCCGTGATGGATGAAACAGCGCAGAAGCGGCAACTGCGCGTGCAGATGTTTCCCAGGATCATGACGGTTGCCGTGCCGCGGTTGAAACATTCCTGCTGGTTGGGACAATGTGCGCTGTTGCAGACGGTATGCAGCTTATGCCCGTCTATCAGCGACTGAACCAACCCGTATTTTCCGTCGGTTTTCAGGCGAATTCTTATCCATGGCGGCAATCGTCTGGCATTCATAAAAATTTATGGCAGCAATACCCCGACTGGAATTCAATAAAATACTTGTCGGTCATAAACCCGCCGCAAGACGCTGTTTGAGGCCGGTGCGACGTTCGGCGGTCTGGTTGTTTCTGATGGCGATGGTTGCGGCCTTCTTGGATCCCACCAGGCAAACCAGCCGGCGGGCGCGCGTGACGGCCGTATAAAGCAGATTGCGCTGCAAAAGCTTGAAATGCTGTGTGGCCATCAGAATGATAACGGCGGGGTACTCGCTGCCCTGCGACTTGTGAATGGTTGTGGCGTAGGCCAGCCCAAGCTCATCGGCCTCATTGAAATCATAGGTTGCGATCCGTCCGTCGTAATCCACGGTCAGTTCCTGCTCATCAATAATAACCTCGCGAATAATGCCTATATCTCCGTTGAAGACGTCCTTGTCATAATTATTCCGCAGTTGCATGACCCGGTCGCCGACGCGGTAAATGCGTCCGAAGCGGTTCATCTCATGGCCATGCGGATTGATCACGCCCTGCAGCACGGCATTCAGATTGTCCGCGCCTAGGAGAAAACGGCGCATGGGCGTCAGAACCTGGATGTCGGTGCGCGGACTCAAATTAAACCGGCGCGGAATGCGTTTAGTCGCCAGTTCCACCACCCTCTCTATGACGCGTTCGGGATCGTCTTCCTCGATGAAATAAAAGTCGGCCTGGTCGTTTTCCGCGGTAGTCTGAAAAAAATGGCCGGAATTGATCAGATGGGCGTTGTGGATAATCAGGCTCTCGCCGGACTGACGAAATATCTTGTCCAGCCTGATGGAAGGTATTTTACCGGAATCGAGCAGGTCGCGCAAAACATTGCCCGGCCCAACGCTCGGCAACTGGTCGGCATCGCCTATAAGCAGCAAGCGCGCATGTGTCGGCAGCGCCCTGAGAAAGGAATTCATCAACACCACGTCCAGCATGGAAATTTCGTCCAGGATGAACACATCGCCTTCGAGATATTTGCCGGCCCCGTATTCAAATTTTTCCCGGCCGGGCTGGAATTTCAAAAGGCGGTGGATGGTTTTTGCCTGGCGGCCTGTTGTTTCCTCCATGCGCTTGGCAGCCCGGCCGGTTGGGGCGGCCAGGCAAACCGACATTTTTTTCGCCGAAAAAATATCCACAAGGGCTCTGATGATGGTGGTTTTTCCCACGCCAGGGCCGCCGGTAATGATGGCGACTTTTTCCTCCAGTGCAATGTTGAGCGCCTGCGTCTGGGCCGGCGAAAATGAAATTTTCATCCTGCCGGCCGCCCACTCGATCGCCTTGGAAGCATTGATGCTTATGTTTCCGGGGAGGGCGTCATTTTGAATTCTCCTTAAATTGGAAGCGCAACCTGCTTCGGCGTAATACAGAGGAGGAAGATAAATATTTTTATCTTCGGCAACCAGAGTTTTTGCCTCCAGTTCCTGCGCAAGCGCCTCTTCCAGCAGGGAAAAGCCGATTTCAAGTTGTTTTTCGGTGAACGCAAACAGTTCCTCCCTGGGACAGTAGCAATGTCCCTCGTCGGCCAGGGTCTGCAGGACAAATCCAAGTCCTGCTCGGGCGCGAATGACGGATTGGGACGGAATGCCCAGGTTCATCGCAATTTTGTCGGCCGATTTGAATCCTATGCCCCAGATATCGGCCGCCAGCCGGTACGGATTTTTTTTAAGGATCGCTATTGATTCATCGCCGTAGGCGCGATGGATGCGCGCGGCCTGAGAAGCGCTGATGCCGTGTCCGTGCAGAAAGATCATTATTTCACGAACGGCCTTCTGCTCAACCCACGCCTGCCGGATGCGCTCGCGTTTCTTGCGACCTATGCCCTCCACAGATTCGAGACTAGCCGACTCCTGGTCAATCACGCGCAAAGTATCCGCGCCGAATTTTTTCACCATTCTCTCGGCCAGCATTTCCCCCACCCCGGGGATCAAGCCGCCGGCCAGGTATTTTTTTATGCCGGCAATGGAATGAGGTTCGATGCAGACTATTTTTTCGGCGTTGAACTGAAACCCGTGGAGTTTATGCCGCCCCCATTTCCCAGTCGCCTCCAGGCGCTCTCCCGGCCAGATCGAGACACAATTCCCCACCACGATGATTTCGTCATGATGTTCCGGAGACTTCATGGCGCAAACCGTGTATCCCGTGTCCTCGGCGCGGTAAATGATGCGTTCGACCGTGCCGGAGACCGTGGTCACGTCCGAATTTTCCTGGGAGGGCATAATTTTCCGAATGAAGCTACGGCACCGGGATGCGCAGGTTCAGTCCTTCCGCTGCCGTAACCGGGAGGAAATCCGTTTTCCCATCCCCTTCGACCGCCTGTTTTTCCCTGTCGGCTGCGGCTGGGATATCTTCGTTAAGACGCGCATTCAGTTTTTCGATTTCAGTCCGCTGTTTCCTGAGTTTTTCAGTCACCTCGGCAAAGTTGTTATTCCGTTTGCCGTCAAGCATGTCCGAGGTCTCGGTGATATTCTGCTCCAGCCTGGCTACGGCATCCGTATCCTGAAAGGAAGGTGGATTTTGTTTGTCGGTCGCCTGCACATCATACAGAGAAACTTCGAAAAAATCATCCTGCGCGGCCTGGCGGCCGGAAAACCGCGAAGGCGTCCTGCCTTTAGAGCCGGCCGCCATCATCCGCCAGGTCTGTTCGGTTATGCGGCGTTCCTCGCGCAACTGCGCCAGAAGTTGCCGGGCGAACCAAATGCCGGAAACGAGCAGCACCAATAGAAAAACAAGAAACATCGAACTGACACGGATGAATTCGATCCTGGCGCGCTTGCGTTCATTTGCCAGGATCTGGTCAATTATCTGTTTCAAGACTTCGGAGGCTTGGGAGGAAGCAGGCGCGACCGGCAGGCGTTCGCCATCGTTCAAGTGAACCACGTCACGTCCGGATTGTTCGTTGGCATTATTACCGTTCATGCTCCCGAAGCTTAGCCGGAGCGGACGGAATGTCAAGCTTCAGGAATTCTCAGCGCACCATGACCTGGCCGCCGTCAACCACCAGGGCCTGACCTGTTATTGTGCGGGCCTTGTCGGAACATAAAAAGACAACGGCATCGGCGATGTCCTGCCCCTTTATTTCGCGCTTCAAGGAAGTCTTGTTGACGTAATACGGGATCACCTCTTCCGGCCTTATGCCGTATTTCCTGGCGCATACCCTGATATATTCCGGATTCCATATCTTTGACCCCTCGAAGACATTTCCGGGCGCCACGCAGTTGACCCTGATGCCGAAGCCGCCCAGTTCCATGGCCCAGCCCCTGGCCATGTGCAGTTCGCCGGCTTTGGTGGCGTTATAAGGCGTGTTGTTTTTGCTGGCCTCGAAACCTGACTTGGAACTGATGTTTATGATGCTCCCGCCCATGCCCTGCCGTATCATAATCCTGGCCGCGGCCCGCGCCATGAGCATGTAGCCGGTGAGATTGATTTCAAGCGACATGCGCCATTTCTCCACGGGCAGATCGATCAGCGCATAGGCCGGCGCAACGCCGGCGGCATTCACAACCAGGTCGAGTCCGCCCCAGCGCTCATGCAATGCCTGAAAACATTTGTCCACGTCCGCTTCGTCCGTCACGTCGCACCTGAGCGCCATGGCCGAGGATTGCGGAATTTCCTTTTTTATAAGCAAGGATGTTTCCTCGGCCGCGGCGAGGTCAATATCCGCCCCAACCACCATCGCTCCGGCCCTGGCCAGACCGATGGAAATGCTCCTGCCCAGGCCGCTGCCGGCGCCGGTCACCACCGCGATGCGACCTTTCAATTCTCCGGCGCGGTTATCGGCCACGGAGCGCTTGCGAAAAGCCTCGGCTTCCCAGTTGTTTATGAAATTCTGCTCTGCTCTGCTCAGAAAACTCACCCCGCCAAGAGTTGCGGCGCCGGACCTGATCAATAACGACGAGACGACGATATCGTTGATGATTGGCGCGACCGTCTCCGGAGCGCTGACGAACAACCCCACGTCCTTCACCAAAAACGCCACGGCCGGTTTTTGTTTCCCGGCGATCTGCGCCTTCAATTTTTCCGCAATCACCCTGGCCTCGCATTTCTCAACCCACAATGGAGCTCCGCTGGCGTAGACCAGTTCATCCGGCGATATGGCTCCGGCCGCCAGCAATTTGGCTGCATTTTTACCCGCCATGAAGCCAGATATTGTCCTGCCCTGGAAAAAATGCACCGGAGCATAAATGCCGACAGCCTCATGCACGGCCCTGCGCACCGCCAGTTTCGCCGCAGCTATCGTTTCCGGCGCAATATTTTTTTCCTTTCCCAGCCTGATCTGTTTCAAGTTTTTAGCAAGTGTTTTCATCACCATCTTCACCAGCCGCAGGGCAGATGCCGGAGAGGAGGCGGCCGCGAAAAGCCCATGTTTTTCCAGAAATATGACCTGCGGTTTGCGGCCGTGGCGTTTCACATACTCTCCGGCCAGGCGGCGTACGGTTTTGCCGAGCGTAAATCCAGGATCAACATAGGGCACCCATAAAGGCGGATATTTCAGGAAAGCAAAAAGTTTTTCAACGAGCGCCCGGCCCTTCATGGAGTTCACATAGGCGCCCACCACTACAGGATGCAGATGGATGACGCAGTCATCCAGGATGGCGTGCAGATGCGCCTCCACCGAGGGCCTTGCGCCGGCGCCGAAATCGTCCGAACAGCACATTTGAAGGCGGTTGACGATCTCCAATTCGCGCGCATTCACATCCAGATTCGCCAAGGCGTCATCCTGCATGATTCCAAGCACTGCCTTGAGATTCATGCGGCGCCACCCGGAACGCAAATTCATGTTCTTGAGCGCGGTTCCGCTGGCCTTGATGTACATGTGTTTTCCGTCGGAAGTTTTTACCGAAGTATTGCCGCCGCCGCCCTGCACCAGCAAAACATCCCTGCCCACCATATTTGAAATTTTTATCAAACCGGCAAGCGCTTTGTCCGCCGCGCCGCTTTTTCGTGTCGTACGCATCTTCATTTCCTTTTGTTCAACACCGCCGCCTCATAGTCCCGAATCGCCTTAAGACAATCCATGCCGGTTGCAACGTTATTTTTCATGCAATAGTAATTCCAGACGATCCCGAAAGGCAATTGTTTTATTTCCTCAAGCAACGCCAGCCTCGCGGTATAATCCCCCTCTTGTTCAAACCGGCGGAGCTTTTCTGCGGGTTCGAGCATTGCCAGGAGCAGCGCCTTGAGCGCCGCATTGCATCCCACCACCCAGGCGGCGACGCGGTTGATGCTTGCGTCGAAATAATCCAGCGCAATGTGCGTGCGGCCCAGATATCCGCCCCTGACTATTTCCTGCGCCAGCGCTATCAGTTCATCTGAAAGTAGCGCCACGTGGTCGCTATCCCATCTTACCCCCCTGCTCACATGAAGAAGCAGCTCATCCACGTACATGAGCACAGACGAAACCTTATCGGCTATCGCCTCGGTCGGATGAAAATGGCCGGTATCCAGGCAGAGCAGCAGGTTGTTTTTCAGGGCGTATCCCATGTAAAACTCGTGCGAACCGACCACATAACTTTCCGAGCCTATGCCGAAGAGCTTGCTTTCCACGGCATCAAGCAGAAATCTTTTATCATGCTTTTTCGCCAATATCTTATCCAGTGATTCCCTGAGCCTTTCACGCGGCGCTTTGCGGTCCACGGGCGTATCCTTGGAGCCGTCCGGCACCCAGATGTTCGTCACGCAGGCGCTGCCTGTTTCCCGGCCCATGTATTCGCCGATATTCCGGCAGCAGACGCCGTGTTCGATCCAGAATTTTCTTACCCCGTCATCGGCGCTCGCCAGGGTAAATCCGCCGGCCGCATTCGGATGTGAAAAAAACGACCCGTTGAAATCGAGCCCCAGCCCCTTTGCCTTTGCCCATTCCACCCAGCGCTTGAAATGCGCGGACTCAAGCTCGTTCCGATCCACCCGCCGTCCTCCGGTCTCGGCATAGATCGCGTGCAAATTTACGCGGTGTTTTCCGGGAATGAGCGAAAGCGCCTTTTCCATGTCGCTCCTGAGCTCATCGGCATTTCTCGCCCGGCCCGGATAATTGCCGGTGGCCATGATGCCTGCCCCGGAAAGGTTTTCCTGGGATTCGAATCCGGACACGTCATCGCCCTGCCAGCAATGCAACGAGATGGCGACCCGGGAAAGTCTTTCCATCGCCGCGTTCACGTCAACCCCGAATTCCTTATACTGTTCGCAAGCCGGCGCAAATGCCTTTTCAATGTTTTTCACGTCATGCCTCCCTCGCAAAAATTTCCATCAATTTCGTTTCCGCCCTTTTCGTCCAAACGCCGTTTTCCAGACATTTTGCCACCTCCGGCAGCCGCTCGGGCAGTTGCGGCAGGGGAACAAGGCCAAGCCCCCTGCACTGAGGGTATACGACGATTTTGCCAGGCACGGACGCTTTTTCAACCGCCCTTATCCCCTCGACCGCGCCGTCGAGTCCGGAGACTGCGGCCACGGAAAGGTTCGTGTCCAGAGAGCCGGTTGAAACCTTTGCCAGCACAAGTTTCATGTCTTCGAGCACGGAGCCGCTGGTGCCGATGAAATATAGCTTTCTTTCGACGTAGGCGTCGAGATCCATCTCGCCGGTCACCGTTGCGGGTATGCCGGCAAAAATATTTATGATCGCGCCCCTGGCGGACGTTTTGACTGCTCCGGCCACCAGCGCGGGGACAGGCGCCATTATGACCGCATAATCGAATTGTTCAGAAATATTTTCCTTGCGCGGATTGTAGGGACGATATTTTGCCTTGTATTTTTGCGCCAGGGGTTCAGCCGTTGCGCTCAAGGCCGCCAGCCGGTCATCATCCAAGTCGCCGGCAAACACCGTCACGCCCTCAACGCCCTGGCATAGATTACGGATGACGTGCATGGCGCCCATCGGACCTCCGGCGCCTACCACGTTTACGAGGTCTCCGGCGCGAATCTCGCCGGACGGCGGTATGGTTTTCATGGATTCGCACGGGTCCGACCCGGTCGTGCCGACGATACGTATGCCGCCGTAATGCACCCTGCCGACTGCCGTGACGACCGGCCTGCCGAACCGGCCGCCGCATAAAACAATGTTCAACAATCCCTGCGGGGCAATTTTCCGGAAAAGCGGCTCCAACATTTCAGCCCGCGACCCGAAAAAAAGAAAATCGTCGTAATAGGCGTCCTTCAGTTCGTCCGGTGATTTTGCCCGCGCCATCCCGGCCGGGAACCGAATGTCTTCAGGATCATATTCTCCAAACCAGGTTATTTCACCCGGTGCGCCGTATTTTTCAAAAAGCCCTTCCAGGGCGCCCGAGGCGACTTTCGTTCCGACGACCACAAGCATTCTTCCGCCTTTTTTCAGCGCGGCGCGGTCTTTCGAGGCGTAAGAATCCTCCACGCAGGCCCATGGCTCCACCAGCGCTATGGATGAAGCGGAAAGGCTTTCTGGCGCGGGTATGAGCATGGAATCTCCCTGCGGAGAAGTAATGACGCGTTCATCCATCAAAACATATTCCTGAAGAGCGCCTTCAAAATTGTAACCGAACGCCGCGTTGGAATTTGCCGTCAGCAGCCAGCGGTAATCCGTCTGCACCAGGAAGCGCTGGCCGGGTTTGCAACTTGCCACCCCCTCGCCGACAGCACAAATCCGCACCACCGCTTCATGCCCGGGCACGGTCGGCTTGCTGTCCGGAACATAGCTCGAAATTTCCGACAGGGTATTTTGATCGATCCCCGATGTGACCGGCCCCTTGCGCACGTGGGAGGTGAACTGCTTGATCAGTTTAAGGTCGGAAAAACACAAGCCGATTGACTCCACCCGGCACAATATCTGCCGTTTTCCGGGAGCCACGACAGGTTTGGCCGCATTGAGAACAAGCGTATCCGGTCCGGTCACCTGAACGGTCCGCTGCGTTTTTGGAATTTCATATTTCATAATGTCTCCTGGAAATCATGTTATCCTGTTTTTCAATTCCTGCGGACTGACGTTCCGGGAAAGGCCGTCAAGGCAATGTTCCTTTTCCGGACCCAATAGGCGGCCGAATTCCTCGAAAAATGCGTTTTTCCGCGCAGTATCGGCAAAATGTTTTTTGGCCCAGGCGCCGACATATCCCAGGCCGACCTTTTGCTGAAGAACCGAGTGGGCGTAAACGATGTACGCGCCCTTCAGAAATATGGGGGCAAGAGGTTTCAGTTCTTCGGTATCGAATGCATCCACGAATTTATTCCCAAAACTGTTCATCTCAGTACCCACGACGACCGGCAGATTGCGCCGCTCTGCAATGGCCACAACGGCCTGGAGATTTGAGAGCTTAACATCGCGGACGCCGGGAGTATAATTGCGGTCCGGAATTATATTTAACGCCGCGGTTCCGCTCTCCGCAGCGATATCCAGCAACTCTTCGATAGCCTTTTCGCCGTCGCTTGCGCCGTCAAGCCATGTCAGTGTCGGTATGCCTCCGGCCGCCAAAACGAAGTTGTTCATGTCCGCCATGGTCGGAAAGGAACCGCCGTCAGGCTGAACATAGCCTACGCCCCCGCGCTTCATGGTCTTTGCGCGAATGGCATTCAGTATTTTAACGCCTTCCGGCAAATCGTCGACAGAAACCTCAATGCCAAGTTTTTCCTCCCAAAAATTTTTCAGATTATCCGGGCTGCCCAGCGCCGCATTTGCCTTGCGCGCATAGGCCAGGCAGATGTGCCGCTCGGTCACGTTTCCGGCGGGAGTAAGACGTTTCACGTCCTTTTCATAATCCAATTCCACAGGCGCAAGGTATTTGTTCACGCGCGATATCAAGCCGGCATTGCGCCTTTGAGCGGTATCGAACAGACTCTGTTGGAATTTTTTCGAGTCGGAAGCAAGTTCCCCGCGCGGAAATCCCACGCCCATGTGATACGAAATACCAGGCTCGCCAGGGGAATTGATGACCCGGCCGGAAAATTCAGGAACAAACACCCTGCTCTCCATGCCGGCGCAGGCTTTCAGTCCCAGCATTCTTGCGGCCGCCAGAAATTCATCCACACCGTCAAACACGTCGAAATCAACTATCCCGGCCACGGCAAGACCTTTTTTCCTGGCCAGCCAGGCGAATTTGCTTGGTGAAAACCCATGCAGATTATATGAAAAAAACGTGTGGCAGTGCAGGTTTACGTCCGTACCCGGCGTGGACGCCGTAATTTCTCCCTTTTGCAATTTTTCGCAAAGCCGGGTCAATGCGGCAAGACGTTCGCGGGGATCAAAACTGTCGAGTTGCTTTTCCCATCTCTCAATATTTTCCATGATTTTCATCTGTCCGCGTCAATGGACATGCTTCTTGTAATATTCATCCCAGGCCCCGATATTTTCAGGGGCATATTCTTTCAATTCAACGCTCCGGCCCACCAGTCTTCTTCCCTGTTCAAGGCCGCGGATTTGACCGGTGGCAACGGCCTGCATCATGATATTGCCCAACGCAGTCGCCTCGACCGGGCCGGCGACGACGCGCTTGTTCACGGCGTCGGCCGCGAATTGACACAACAACTCATTCCTGATGCCGCCGCCGACAATGTGCAGCACATCCATTCTGCGGCCCACGGTGTCCTCGATCATTTCCATGGTACTGCGGTATTTCACCGCCAGACTTTCGAGGATGACGCGCGCCATCTGTCCTTTGTCATAGACAGGCGCCTGGCCGGTTGAGTTCAAATACTCGTTGATTCTTGCCGGCATGTCGCCGGGCGAGAAAAATGCGGGTTGATCAACATCAATGAACGCCGCGAACGGTTTTGCCTTTGAAGCCAGATCGGCGATCCGGGTATACGAGACGTCAACCCCGTCCCGCTGCCATTGCCGCCTGCATTCCTGAAGCACCCACAAACCCATGATGTTTTTTAGAAGGCGAATGGTATTGAAAACGCCTCCCTCGTTGGTGAATTCATATCCGAAACTTTTTTCGTTTATGATCGCAGCGGGAATCTCGACCCCCATCAGGCTCCAGGTGCCGCTTGAAAGATACGCCCAGTTGTCGGCATGGGCCGGCACGGCGGCCACGGCGCTGGCGGTATCATGCGAACCGACCGCCACAACCGGCATTTCACCCACGCCAAGTTCGGCCGCGAGTTCAGCGCTGATTTTTCCGGCGACCGTTCCGGCCCGGACCACTTCCGGCATAATGGAAAGCGGCAAGGAAAGCTTTTCAAATATTTTCCGGGACCATGCGCCTGAACGCATATCCATCAACTGCGAAGTGCTTGCGAGCGTATACTCCGCATACTGCCGGCCGCAAAGATGGTAAGAGACGAGATCGGCCATGAAAACAAGCCGTTTTGCCTTCCTGAGGGCGGGCGAGCCGGCAAGGCTTGCCGCAAAAAGTTGATAGAGAGTGTTTAAAACCATGAATTGCAGTCCGGTGTTTTCGTATATTTCACGGCGGGGCATGAGTGCAAAAGCCTTTTCCATCATGCCGTTTGTCCGCGCATCGCGGTAATGATATGGATTTTCAATCAGTTTGCCGGATTCGTCCAGCAGCCCAAAATCAACGCCCCAACTGTCAACTCCGATGCCGCACACCTCGCCGCCGGACAGTTTACAGGCCTTGGCAATGCCGGTTTTTATTTCCCCGAAAAGACCGTCAAAATCCCAGCGCAATGAATCATCCTGACGAAGCGGTCCATTCTGAAAACGATGCGCCTCCTCGATCTCGATTTTGTCTTCAGAAACCGCGCCCAGCATGATCCGCCCGCTTTCCGCGCCCAGGTCAACCGCAATATATTTTTTATCGTCAGCCATCGAGTTACCTTAAAGATAATGAAAGAAATATATCAATACGCCTCTTAAACTATCATCTTTATAAACACTGTCAATATATTTATTTTGCAAACAAATTCATTGACAAAACCAACCGCAATGTTATAAACATGACAGATTTTGGTATAATTTGAGAGGATAAACATTGCTTAGTCAACAGCGACAGAACAAGATACTTGACCTGCTCGCCGAACACAGATTCTACGGCTTGAACAAGCTGGCCGAAGAATTGAACGTTAGCATATCAACCGCCAGGCGGGACCTTGACGAACTGGAGCGCATGGGCTCGGTCAGGCGCACTCACGGCGGCGTGATGCTTTTGGGCGACAGAAACCGTCTGCCCGCCTTCAACGACCGCCAAGCGGTCATGGCGGCTGAAAAATCCGCGATCGGTATGCTGGCCGCATCGCTGGTGGAAGAAGGCGACACCATCATAATAGACGGCGGCACAACGCCCTACCAGGTCGCCATGCATCTCCAGCACAAGCGCCTGCAGGTAATCACCAATTCCCTGCCGGTCGCCAATCTTTTCGCGGATCTCACAAATGTCCAGGTCATCGGCACCGGAGGCTCACTCTATCCAGGCACGGGGGTATACCTGGGACTTTACGCTGAAAACATGCTTAAAAACGTCCGCGCGCAAAAAGCGTTTATCGGCGTGGCCGGCATTTCAGAGGAGGGTTTTTATAACTCGAACGCTCTGCTGGTCGAAACCGAAAAGCGCATGATCGAGGCGGCCGGAGAAGTTTACGTGGTGGCCGACCATACGAAATTCAGCCGCCGCGATCTGGCATATTTTTGCGACTTCAGTCGCATATCGGCGATCATCACCGGTGAAGCCGCGGGTGAAACGAAGCAGCTTCAGAAAGAAATCGCAAAAAAAACCAGGCTGATCCACACCGCCCTACCCCGTCCAAAATAACACGGCGGCCAAAAACAGAAAAATGCCCCCAAGCGCGCATTTCTCCAAAAAAACGTTCTTCCGGCTCCAAGCGGCCAAAGCAAGGCTGCTTGCCCCCAGATAGGCCGAAACAAATACCGCTATGAGCGGCAGGATAAACAAAAAATTATACAACGCCAAATAGAGAATTGCCTGAATCCTTAATGCAGACATGCGCGCCATACAGGCAAGAGCCGGCACATATAATTGTCCGGTGCAAATACTCTCCAAAACGGTTACAACGAATCCAAGAAAGAAACTGCCGAAAAAATGACATAGCCCGGCGCAGATTGAATTAGGCGGCAAAGCCGCAACTGTTGTCCACGTCCCATGTAGGGCCTTCGCTTGCGAAGGCTGTTCCGAATCCGATACAAAACGGCGGCGAGCAAGCTCGCGCCCTACATGAACCTTGAAATTCTTATGTGTAAAATCGCGAATGAACCCGCGGACCCGCTCAGGCAGTTTAAGAGTCAAATCCTCCGCTCGCCCGGTACGCCGATATTTCAACGCATCCCGGAAGGAAAGCGCGGCCATGACAATTAATGCCGCGATCAAAACTCCGTTCACCGTCTTACCCAGCCAGGGACGCATGCCGCTCATACGAAAGACCTGAAAAAAACCCAGCCCGATAAGAAAATAGGTCAGATAAACCGCCGTACAGAACCCGACGCCGACCAGGAGGATGCCCTTTTTACGTCGTCCGCCGGTCAACAGCAGGCTGACAAGGAAAACGACCGTCGCAAATGCGCAGGGATTAAGTCCATCCGCAAGCCCGGCCGCCAGGATGGCCAGGAGGGACAAACGGAACGATCCCTTCAGTGCCCAGGGCGCGGACTGCTGTCCGGCCGCCGCACCAGTCCGATCATACCGCCCGGCGTCTGAACCAGACCGAAAACGCTCATCAACCGTCTGAAACAGTTCGTCGCAAATACGGCGCGCTCCGCCCAGGTATATTTGCCTGTCAACAACACAAAAAACGTTATCTTCGCCGGCGACGTTCAACTCATCCAGCAAACGGCGGGCCGCCTCAAATTCATCTGGATCGTAAAGATTGTGCTTCCGGATCCGAATCCGTCCGGAAAACACCTCCCGAAGCTGCGGTAAAATACTTTCCTCCACCTCGCGGCACTGTTCGCAAGCCGGCGTAAAATAGAAATCCACCAGTCTTTCTCCTGATTGAGAACCTGACGTGACCTGCGCCGGAGAGAGCAGCAAGACGCAGAATGCCAAAAGAAAATAGTTGTGCATTTGCGGGAATTTTATAATAGTATTCGGAAAGGTCAAAATTAAACCGCAAGGATGTGCATGCGGTTCAGTTCTGAAAATTTTTGCTGTTAACAACAAACACGATGCGGCCGGGCATGAATTCAGCAGAAAAAGAACAAACATCCGTTGAAAATCAGGAAAAACACAACGAGAAGCTCCTTATGGGCGTCACGGAAGCAATCCGGGCGCTTCTCTCCGGACGTGATTTCAAGACCAATATCGTGCCGGCGTTGAGTATTTTGGGAGAAGCCGCCGACGTTGACCGGGTTTACGTTTTCGAAAAACACCGGCATCCGGAACGCGGATCGCCCGCCACAAGCCAGCGCTATGAATGGTCGCGCCCCGGCATAAGGTCCCAGGCTGACAATCCGGAACTGCAAAACCTGGAATATCTGGATATTTTTGCGGAATGGCACAAAAAACTTGTGTCAGGCGGAATCGTCAGCAGCCTGACGCGCGACCTTTCCGCCCCCCAGAAAAAGTTCCTTGGAGCGCAGGATATCCTTTCGATCCTCATCGTGCCCATTTCCGTCAATAACGAGATTTGGGGATTTATTGGTTTTGACGATTGCAGGCGGGAACGCCGGTGGTCCAGGATTGAAGTTTCCTATATTACCGCTATCGCCGCCAATATCGGCTATATTCTTCTGCATGAGGCCACCAATCAGGACCTGAAACGATTCAAGGCCGCCATCGAAGGCACTCCAGACGCCATAGGCATGGCCGATATCGAGGGCCGGCACATCTACAACAATAAAGCGTTTTCCAGGCTTTTTGAATATACGGTGGAAGAACTTGAAAAGGCCGGCGGGCCCATCATCGCAATCAAGGACAAGGAAACCGGGAAAAAAATTTTCGACTCCATTTTCAAGGGCGGTCAGTGGGAAGGCGAACTGGACATGATTTCACGCACGGGAAAAGTCATGCCGCTTTTATTGCGCGCCAGCGCGATAAAGGATGAAAACGGCAACACGATTTCAGCGATGGGGGTCTTCACGGACATAACGAAACAAAAAGAGGCGCTCCAACGCTTCCAGGCTGCGCTCGACGGCGCGGGAGACGCCATTGGCATGGCCGACATGCAAGGCCGCCATTTCTATCAAAACGAGGCGTTCACCAGGCTGTTCGGCTATACGGTCGAAGAACTCGCGAAGGCCGGCGGCCCCATGTCCCTATTCGACAATACGTCAGACCACCAGAAGGTGTTTCAAGAGATCATGGCGGGCCGCTCGTGGCATGGCGAACTGACAATGCGCGCGCGCGACGGCCGCGCCATTCCCACCCTCCTGCGGGCCAACGCCATAAAGGACAAGGAAGGCAAAACATTTGCTGTGGTCGGCATTCATACCGACATTTCAAAACAAAAGGAAACCGAAAGGATACTGCAGGAGAATGAGACGCGTTACCGCCGGCTGGTCGAGGCAACCACCGGTTACGTCTATACCGTAAAAATTGAAAACGGCAATGTGGCGGATACCATCCATGGCCCGAATTGCATTGCAATAACCGGATATTCCTCGGAAGAATATCATGCAGATCCGAATCTATGGTTCAAAATGGTACATCCCCAGGACCGCGAGGCCGTGTTGCAGCAGGCGCAAAAAATCCTGAAAAACGAGACCTCCCTGCCCATCGAGCATCGCATCTTCCATAAAAACGGATCTTTGCGCTGGGTAAGGAACACTCCCGTGCCGCATTTCGGCGCAAACGGGCAATTGATATCATATGACGGCCTGGTCAGCGACGTGACCGAACGCCGGCTGGCCGAGGAAAAGCTCAAGGACCACGCCTACAAGCTGGAAATCCTCAACCGCATCATCACGGCGGTAAACCGCGTCGAAAACCTTCCCATGCTGTTGAATGAATCCCTGAAAGCATCCACGGAAATGGTATCGTTCTCCGGCGGCGGAATTTATCTGGCAAACCAGGAAAACACCATGGCCCACTTGGTATGCCACAGCGGATTGACAGAGGAGTTTGTCGCCAAAAATGCCATCCTGAAACTGTCTGCAGCCGACCATCGCATCCTGTTCATCAAGGGACACCCCATATTCATAGATGATTCACGAATCGTTGCACAGGATGGCGACGAAAAACATCATATTCAGAGCACTGCCAGAATACCGCTCATTTCAAGGGACAATATCATCGGGGCGCTGCTGCTGGTCAATGCCCAGAAACACGTTTTCGACGAAAAAGAAAAGGAACTGCTGCTGGCCATCGGCCGCCAGATTGGCACGGCCATTGCCAAAATGCGCTCGGAAACCGCCCTGCGCGAAAGCGAGAATAAGTACCGCACCATAACCGAGCAGTCCCTGGTGGGCATCCAGATCATCAAGGACGGCCTGATGATGTTCGTCAACGACGGCTGGTCGAAAATCACCGGCTATACTCCCTCCGAGGTTGCCGCGTGGGACGTGGAGGAATACCTGAGAATGATCCATCCCGAAGACCGCTCCTTTTTCATGGAACAGTCGCGCAAAAAACAACTTGGACTGAATGACGGCGTACTGCCAATCTATGACTGCCGTTTCCTGTCCAAGAGCGGCGAGGTCAAATGGGTCTCCGTTTTTTCCAAAACATTCGCCTTTGCGGACGGACGCGCAGCCGTGGGAATGGTCATAGACGTAACCGACCGCAAAATGGCCCTGGCCGCCCTGGAAAACGCCAACCGCCAGCTCTCCTCCATAAACAAGGACCTTTTGAGAGCCAACGGTGAAAAGGAAATCCTGCTCAAGGAAATTCATCACCGCGTAAAAAACAACCTGCAAATCATACACAGCCTGATCAGCCTGCAAATCCGCAACATAGCCGACCGCCAGGCGGTAAACCTGCTGAAGGAATGCCAGAGCAGGATCAAGACGATCGCCACCGTCCATGAAAAAATGTATAAATTCGGAGACCTGACCCGCGTGGACATCGGCTCCTACCTTACCGACCTCATGCGCCATATTGCGCAAATGTATTTGACGGACACTTCAACCGTTGACATAAAGGTCAACGTTAAAGACGTTTTTCTTCCGATCGACCAGGCCATTCCCTGCGCCCTCCTGATAAACGAGCTGGTATCGAATTCGCTCAAGTATGCCTTCCACGGAAGAAAACACGGAGAAATCAACATCGACATGTCGGACGAGAAGAGTGGCTATCTTCTGCGGGTGCGCGACAACGGCATCGGTCTGCCTGACAATGCTGATTTGGGCGACGCCTCTTCGCTGGGATTGCAACTGGTGACCACCTTTGTCAACCAATTGCAGGGTACGATCGAGATAGAAGACAAGCCGGGGACCAGCTTCAAGATTGCTTTCAGACGGCAGTCCGAAAAGTAAAAAACGCGCCCAAGGAGAGTCGAACTCCTCTTCCCAGGATGAAAACCTGGTGTCCTGACCGATAGACGATGGGCGCAGAAAGGGTATTTATAAATAATCCCCGCGAAAATATCAAAGATTTTCGGCGAATATTTTTTTATATTACAGACACAGCCACCACGTGTGGAACAGTGCTTTAGGGCGCGTTCGAAAGAGCGCGCCTCGTTTTTTTGCGTATGCATTCAGCCATTTGCAGGTATGTAGGGCCGCCGCTTGCGGCGTGCCGTCCATTCTCGCACATGTGCCCATAAAACAAACGGCATCGCGCAAGCGCGAGCCCTACATTAAAAAATATTAGCGCCCTTCATAACTGAGGGGTTACGCGGAAATGTTTTTTGGCTGCAATACCGCATTGAAAGTCGAGCTGTCAGGCAGAGCCTGGACACAACCGATCCCGAAGAAGCGGAGGAAAAAAGGAAAAAGATAATGCGTCCGTTTATGGCCGCTGATCTTGCCTCCGCTCACGCCATCGTTGAATCGCAATTGCGTTCCGCCGAAACCAAGGCAAAAACCGCTACCGACGACGCCCACCCACCGCTCGCCCTACCCGATGCATGGGCGGCATACGAACGCGCCGCGAACCGTCCGGATTCCAGCGAGCGCACCCTGTCCGGCTATGAAAGCGCCTGGAAACGATTCAACACCTGGATGAAAAAAACGTATCCGGATAAAACATTCTCACCGCGGAACAGTTTGAAAATATTCTGGCCGCCGCCGGCACCGCCGATCTGCATGACTTGATCTTTACGCTTGGATTGACAGGACAACGGCTTGTTGATGGCGTTATGCTCCGCTGGGATTGCATTGATTTTAAGCGCCGGTTAATCACATTAAACCCGCGTAAAACAGCCAGATATGGCAAAGAGGTATTCATTCCATTATTCCCGGCCCTGGCTGATCTATTGCAGAAACGCCGGGACATGACCGCCGGCGAGTTTGTGTTCCCGGAACTTATCGCCGAATATCAACGTGATCAATCCATAATCGCAAAGCATATACAAAAGGCTTTTAAAAAGGCCGGATTAACACCGAAGGAAAACCGGCCGGGCATCAAGCGCGCCGTGGTGGTGTATGGCGCCCATAGCCTGCGGCATTATTTCGCCACGCAAGCCCTGGCCACCGGCATACCAGCCGAGATTGTTAAACGCATCACCGGGCATACCAGCGACGCCATGCTTGAAGGCTACGAGCATATTGACGCGGCCATGATCGGAGGGCTTGCCGCGAAGTTGAGCAACGGCAAGCCATTGGCCACCCTACCCGCGCCGGATGGTAACCTCCTGGAGCGGGTCAAGGCCGCCTTCAAAAAGATGAACAATAAGAACTGGAAGACTGTTCGGGATGACTTCCTGGCAAGTATCGCTAAATAGCCCGTTGATTTTGACGGCGAAAATGAACGATCCCCGGCAAGGGGTTTCAAAGGTATTGACTAGGGGTGCGACAACATTACGTCATTTATTGGGTTATTCTTTCCCAACGTGCTGATCTGCCGCAATTAGCGGCGCACATAATACCATTACCAATACCCTTACTTAGGGGTACTACCCCCTTTTGTCAACAGCTTCCATCTGGCGGCGGGACCTTTGCCAGTGCAGATAACTTCGTTATTTTGTTTCATTTCCGTCAGAAGCGATTGAATCCAGTCGCGACCAACGCCAGGACACGCCTTTTCGATATCCACCAGGCGAAACCCGGAGATTTGCTTCCGGATTGTCGCCATTACCAATTCGGCCTTTTCGCCTTTAACAGCGGCAATATCACCGGCGCGATTCTCAAACTCATCATAAGCTTTTTTGATGATGAAAAGCAGATAGCCAATGTATGGCCAGAGATCATGTTTGCCTTCATGCCAGCCCTGCGAACTTTCTTGAAGCGTTTCGTAGTAACGCTCCTTGTTTTCCCTTGGCTTCGCCGATATCCGACAAATACCACGTTACCGGCAACGGGATTGATTTTGCTATCTCTCCGGATTCAATTTGTCGCAATGTCATCATTTTCTAATCCTCCGTTTCTTCTCCGCCGCCTAAATCCATATGAACCAACCTTCGTATTCTCCGCAATGGCTTTCAGCACGGGTTGCATCCAGACTGGTGCAAACCGGATGCATCTGAGCAGTGACTTCCGATCCTTTTCCGCAAGAAGCTGTCGCAAGCGGCTGACATCCGCGTCTGAAACCCGCTTGCGACCGATGTCCCGGAGCGCCTGGAAAACCAACGGTGCACTATACGGCCGCCGGCGGCCAGCGTGGATGGCTCCACATGGTGAAAGTATAACGTGTGTGGGCCAATCCGAACCACCCGGGAGCGGCCATCCGTGATATACACGTTCTTGGCCGGGAACTGGGTCGATAGGCGCAGAAGGTTCGCCGCATACGGACGCGATGGAAGAATGCGATGCCCCAACTTACGCGCGAAGGAGCGTGCAACTGCGTCTGCCGTCGGCATCCGTATCTGCCCTGTCAACAAGTTCTTGTGCGGGTAAATGTATAGTCCCCAGCCCAGCCGATATAAGTTGTTACGCGCCAAATTATGCCGTGGTGATCTCGCCAAATTGTAGCGTGGGAAAAAAGGGCCGGTGACAAGTTGCGGCGTGGTGGTTGCGGGAGGATGCCCGGTGGCAGGAAATATCGGCCGGGCGGTGCTGGTTGTATAAAATAGCTCAAGCCGGTGTTGCGATTTTATCATGGGCGGAAGGGACAAGACGGAGTGCGGGTCGGACATGCTCCGGAGTGATGGAATTGGCTTTACATCGTGCGGCCTCGA
>Ga0074199_1000705_pt1 | contig 43609 bp, 30 predicted proteins | sample EPASupsiteSAE347_FD_64528 | JGI IMG/M metagenome (GOLD analysis project Ga0074199, IMG submission 64528) | Bioremediated contaminated groundwater from EPA Superfund site, New Mexico - Sample SAE3-47 | ecosystem: Environmental > Aquatic > Deep subsurface > Groundwater > Contaminated ... | reverse complement strand
CAGGCGGCTCCCAGCACCTGGAGAAATCGATCGACATACGAGGAATCAAGAAGCACGCCGAGATTCTTGAACAAGTCCCACGAGACAAGCGCTTCGTTTTGCTCACGGTACTGGCGGTACGCTTGATCAATGAGGTACCAGGTATCGCAGTATGACTTCGCGAGAGCCTGTGTCCCCATGCTCGCGTCTGCGGAGAAAGTCGTCATGGCGAGCATGAACTTGGCGCCAGCCTCGCAGGCGGCGTAGGCCTTGGCGTACTGCTCCGACTCAGCTGGATTCAGCCAGAAATCCTGGTAAGCCTTGGCTTCGGCGAACTCGGCGATTCTCCTCAGCTCGTCTGCGCTCGCCTGTACCTTGAGGCCGTTCACCAGCAAGGCGAGCATCCACTTGTTCGCATCGAAACAGCGGATGCCATCAAGGGAGGCAAGGTCGAGTCCACCTAATAGCTCGTTGAGTAGTGGCTCTGTAGAAGATGTGACCCACCGCATCCAATGGATGTATGCGGGGCGGGCGGATACGGTGTTACGCCAGCTCTGGCAGAACCGGAACGCCGAGCCTGTATCAGGCACCAGGTAGGAAGCTATCTTCCTGCTAACTTTTGACGCGTGTCCCATATCCAGGGCATACGAGAGATCGCTGTAGAAAAGACGGAGCACGAGCTTAGAGAGGTTCGGATTGGCATCTTCAAATCCAAAGGCGTCCTTGATGGTACTCCAAAAGACCACTTCAAGATCAAACGGACCAAGGAGGGCGCCAAGGCTTTCTTCGGGCGCAAGGCGTGATACCAAGGCAAGAAGGAGATCTTCGAGCCGATGACCATCCGCATTGGCAAGGACCGCCAGGAGCTTGGCATCGAGCGTAATACGATTTTCCGTCGCGGCTTTGAGTCCGATGCGGCGCAGGCCGTCCCTTCGTGCCTTGCTCTTGAAGAATGCCAAGCGGGAATCGACATAGTCCCTGAGATCCACTCGGGAACCAAGCCCCAATTCATCCAAATACAGGCTGAGGTCATCGGCCCTGAACACCGGGAAGGAAAGTTTCAGGTCCAAGAGGGAATCTCTCCTGGGCTCCGGCTGCTCTCCGGTTAGGAGTATCACAAAGGAAATATCAGGCTCATCACGCAGGCGCGATTTGAGCGCCAAGGGGCCAAGAGTAGCAGCATCGATAAGTTCCCAGGACCGTTCGGCGCAGGCTTCCCGGTACTCCGCGAATTCACCTGTATCAAGCCCATCGCTATGCCAGAACACGAGTCGGAACGGATTATGGCAGCAGTCGTGCGCCTGCATGCGAAGGGCGATGGCTTCAATGACGTTTGGATTTATCATGGTGCGGAGTCCTTATCCTGTGCATGAACAGTGTTGATGCGAGATTCAAGGTTTCCTAATGATTCCAGCACGACGCTGAACGTTGGTTCCTCATGAAAGAACATGGAGCCCATTGCCTGGTAGTCGCGCTCAAGATCAGGGATACGCACGGCAGGGGGAAGCAGGCGGAACGAACCGGGGCAGGCACTGGCAAGATTCGACCAGGCCGCCTTATAGAACCGCTCCTTGAACTCGACGACCCTGGGCAAGATATCGATCTGCTTGAGCGCCGGGTCGGCGATAGAGGCCTTAGCCATCTTGAAGACATCATAGTAATGGCGGGAATAACGAGCGGGCATCGGCTTGTCCTCGGGCCGATGATATTCCTGGTGCAGTATGGTCGCCTTTTCCCAGAACGTACGCTCTATGGTAACAACCTTCAGGTGGCAGTCAGGGGTCGTGAACACGCCGGGATACTGCTCAGCGGCATACGGAGTGATTACGGCGTCCTGGTGGGGCGTCCAGGCCGCGAGGGGGCCCAGCTCCAGTATGATATAGGGCAGGATAGATGGATTAGCGAATGCCCTCGGATATTCGACCTTAACAATATCCTCATCCGCCCGAATGGTCAGTAGGGGCCCCAGTTCGCGAGCGCAGAGTTCCTGGAGGGATGGCGCAAAGACCTCGTTCAGGAATTGACGTGTCATGGGTGTCGTCGCTTTTACGAACTGGTCTTTCTTATTCTTGCTTTCAGGCAGCCAGGGGTCGTCCTTGGAGTACCCCAACTCCCGCCAGTCCAAGATGAGGTCTATGTCCTCGGAAAAGCGCTCTATCGCCCCATATACCTTGGACAGGCTAGTTCCGCCCTTGAAGACTACCTTGTCCCCCCAGCGCTCCGACGAAAAGAGTATCCACAGAATGAGGCACACCCAGAAGTCCTTCTCGATGATAGCCTCGTGGACACCCATCTTGCGGGAGGTCTCGCGGAACAATTCCTGCCTGCGCCGATCCGGCCCTTTTGCCAGCTCGATCATACCTGGCCTTCCCTGGCGGTAGCGTGGTCGGCGGCCTGTTTGAGAACATCGAGGACCCAGCCAGTTACATAGCGGCATTCCTTGACGATCTTGGCCCAGGACGAGGCGGGGAGATATTCGCTCAGCTTCTTCAAGACGCGCTCATCGATGCCATCCTTGCCAAGCGTCTTGATGGCCTGCACCAGGATGGCGGAATCCCTGGAGAGTTCCGAAGCCTCCTTGTTGGCCCGCTTAAGGAAGACGATACGAATACCACCCAGCTCGTAGCGCCTGTTTTGGCCATCGGTCAGGTAGCTCCATTCAGCGGGAACCTGGGTTGATAAGCCAAGCAGGTTGAGCGCGGTAGTCCCGTCGGGGACAATGTTCCAGCTATTGCCTCGCGCTATGGTCCGGGCTACTCGATCCGGATCCGGACTGGCATAGCCCTCAAGAAAGGTATTTTTCTCGGGATAGTCATACACACCACGCATGAGCTTGCGGATAACGCCCTTTTTCTCCAGGCGGGACAGGGCCTGCCAGATGGCCGACTGGGATCCCAGGTCGAGGAAGTCTTTTGGGGTAAAACACCAACCCCTCTTCATGCCGTAAACCCTTGAAAGTAATTTATCAGCAAGCAATTAGACACCTCTTACAACAATCGATCTGTCAGGATTATAGCATGTATTCCTGACAGTCAAAACTAGGGAATCCAAGTCTATCAACTCTCCCGCTTGGAACTGAGCATACCAATCTCCGCTTCAATATCCTCAATGCTCGGCAGGCTCGATTTGAATGATTCGGGCAAGCTCCTGGTCAACTGGTACTCGGAAATACCCAAGGGCTTGGCAATATCGCTCAGGGCATATTCGGCGACGAGCTTGTCCTTACTTTTGCATAGCAAGAGGCCAATCGTTGGTTGATCACCTTCTTTGCGTAGCTGCTCATCTACAGCTTTCACATAAAAGTTCAGTTGCCCGGCATGGGCTGGTTCGAAATCTCCGACCTTGAGTTCTATGACAAGGTAGCAATGCAGGCGGGCGTGGTAGAATAAAAGGTCCAGCAAGAACTCGCGCTCGCCGACAAGCACCGGAACCTGCCGCCCCATGTAGGCAAAGCCAGATCCAAGCTCGAGCAGAAACTTGGTGACATGCTGTACCAGGCCATTCTCCAGTTCACGTTCGGTATGCTCTTTGGTAAGCGCCAGGAAATCGAACACATACGGGTCTTTCAGCACCTGCTGTGCCAAGTCCGATTGTGGGACAGGCAGGGTGGTCTGAAAATTGGTAATCGCCTTGCCTTCCCTTTGGTACAAACCGCTCTCTATCTGGTGAACAAGTACATTCCGGCTCCATCCGTATTCCAGGGTATTCCTGACATAGTACAGGGCTTCATCTGGTGTTTCTGCCTTGCTCATGATTGCCAGGTTGTGACCCCAAGGTATGCTGCACAATTGCGAAACAAGTTGTTTCGTAATTGACTCAAGGCTTGTCCAAAACACATACCATTGACGAACCAATTCCAGGTTCCGTCGTGAGAATCCCTTCATGTCCGGGAACTCGGCCATAAGATCCTGGCTGAGCTGCTTCAGGAACCCATCGCCCCAGGTGCTGGACTTCTGGCGCTTAACAATATCGGATCCCAAATCCCAGTAAAACTGAAGCAACTCTGTTTGTACAGCAACGGCGGCTTTTATCTGGACAGAGCGCAAGCGGGCTTTGATGGATGCAAGCCATTGGCGGTAATCTGATAGTTGCTCAGTCATACCGTATCCTCACTATTAGCCATACAGAACCTATCGTTGAACCCCATGAGCTTCTCAGAAGCTTCGCCCTTACCAAAATGGTTAACCACAATGTACGCAGTATTTATAAGGCAATTAAACGATACACCTATCGAATTCTTTATTGAAGGTGACAAGGCTTTGAAATCTGCAAATCGCTCTCTATCAAGCTTTAGCGTTTCTTTTGCACCAATTGGATTCCAATGATGCCAATTGCAGCATCTGGCATAATTAGACGTCAGCAATTTAGATCTAAGTTCTCTGACCATTTCTGTAATCGACTTTTGCTTATACCATTGTGCATAGTATGTTTTGCCGCAAACCTCTGGCCACTTACCTTTGGGATTTAAAAATCCTGCCATTCGGTTATTAACATATGTCTCGATTTCTTGAATCTCTGTATTGAATTCTGCGACATCAAGAGCTTGGTATCCCCTCAACTCTATAAATCGGGATAATGGCCAATACGCACACCAATCGCTTGCCAGTTTCGGCTTATCGGTCGCAGCGTAGTTCAGCATCGCATAGCCTTCGATCATCGATCGGTTAATCAAAAAGACATCGGTACTTTCCTTTGAATACAGGGCAAGAAATGCCCTGTGGTGTTCCAACTGTTTGCCAAGGAAATAGTAAGCCATGGTGTCAAATACATCGCAATCAGTACCTTTGAATTCAGGAATGTCCCGCAGGAATAAATCCAGCTCAATAGATATCTTCACTAAGGCTTCGTAATTCAGGGAAGTATTCTCGTTCATCACCCCTCCCCCTTACCGCACACATCCTTTACGTTGGCCAACAGCCCGCCGAACTTCCCATAGTTCACCCGCACCCCGTCGTCCAGGTCCAGCGCTATCTGCGACTGGGCGTAATGGTTCAGTTCCTCGTCGAACCTGGCCAGCTCGGCAAGCTTCTTCTGCAGGCCGGACTGCTCCTTCTCCAGCCGCTTCCGCTCCGCGGTGCTTGCCGCTTCCCGGATCTGGGCATCGAGGCTGTCTATCTTCTTACGTATCTGACCGGTCAAAGGCACCACGTACTGCATACGCATGCGCGACAAGGTACCCGCGTTGTAGCGGTGCAGGTACACCAGCGCCTCAAAGGCCTTCTCCTTGCCCGAAGAGAACTTCCAGTAAATCGGCCGCTTCTTGTAGGTTGACAGATGGTCCTTGTAGAAGTCCCCAGCCAAGTAGCGCCGCAGGGTATCCAGCGGTAGCTCGTTGCCCTTGGCTCCCAAGCATTCCGCCAGCCAACACAAGTTCGCCTCGTGCTGTTCGCCGCCCCACAGGGTACGGATAAAGGCCTCCACGCGCAGAGCCGCGTCCGTCTCGAACCACGGAAAGTCGGTCACCGGCACTATGCCGTCATCGTCCGCTGGGTAGCTCCTATATCGTGCGCTATCAAACCCCTGCCCCCCGGCCTCGGCATACACAAGGCCGCCCGCATCCAGGCTATACCGCCCCATAAGGCAGCCCAGTGCGTAACTCACCAGCTCCCGCGCCCCGTCCTCGCGCATGCGCCGTTCGCCTTCTATAAAGATATGGGGGCCTGCCGCCGTTCCGGCGGCACCGGGCTCTCCGCTCCAAGTCCTCGGCTGGCTGTCGCCAGCCTCCGGGCTTTCCGCTTCGATCCCTGGCCCGTCGTCGTCGGTCGCTTCTATCTTGCTCTTCCGCGGCTTGTAGCGGTACCAGGGATTAACCGTCAGCGTGATCTGCTCGATGGGTACCTCAGGAGTCAGCTCGTCCTGCAGACCGTAGGCGCCGATGAACAGGCGGTTGTTTTCTTCCTCCAGGCGCAGCATCTCGGCGGTCCAGTGTTGGCCGATAGCCCGCCAGCTGTCCCAGCAACTGGCAATGGAGTGCTGGTCGTGGGCGGATATGGTGGTGTCTTTCAGGTAGGTGGGCAGAGTTTTGGGCAGCCAGGGGAGGGATTGGAAGTCCCAGCTGGTTTCGAAGGCGTCCCAGTCGGATTTGGTAATTAGTTTAAAGATATCATCAGTAGCATTAGGTAGATTCTTAATTAATGGCAAACTAGAAATATGCCCAACTTCATAATTTAATGTTGGAGAAATACTTCTTAAGATTTTTACGCTTACTTTAGAATTTACGTAGCAGTTGATTGTAGATAATTTATTATGACTATCCGAAAAAATGGATGTTCCAGCAACATCAAAAATAAAACCTGCTGGGAAATATCTAAAAGCGGGAGCCCCTGACGAAATCTTAGACCACGAAACGCTCTCTTTGAAAAAGAAATTTGTATTTTGTGCGCGACATTTGGGTTTTCCGTTAGGGTTAACACAAGATTTTATTTCTTCTCCGTCTCTAAACCAGTTTACAACAAATTCTTGGTTTCCATACCACTTTCGAAACATGCCACCCTTGTTATATGGAAACCACTTATAACCAGAACTAAGAGACTCCCCAATGGAACTTGTTGTAAATGAAATACGACCAATTTCGACTTCATACCAAAGTCTGAGAAATCTATCATTATCACTAGTTGCCAAGCCTTGCCTTGGATCAACTAATTTTCCAAGACTAGTATTTACCTTGAATATTTCTTGAATTGATTTACTCAAATCATGGGTAATTGGATTTCCTGCGACTTTCATGAATAGAGACTGATCGATTATTCGACACCATTTTCTTGCTGGATTGCGTATTCCTTCAATTGTTTTAATACTCTGATCGTCTGAGTTAGTAAAGCTTGACAGATCGATATATAAACCTTTGTAGCTATTATATTTTCCTTTTGTAATTGAAAACGCACAAATCGGAACAAAGGCAGAATCGAAAAAGGCATGATACTCTGGTTTAACTAATGAATTGATACTAAAATTACTTATTAAGTATTGACGCAAAAGAATGTAGTTTGAAAGAAACATCCATGTAAATGGAGTCATAAAGCTTAGTGTATTGCCTTCTTTTAAGCATTTTCCAAACTTAGCGATGAACACTGAGAAGAGATCGTTTTTATAATCTACATATTCTTGCATAATATATGACTTTAAAGGCTCACCCAAGTTCCCTATGCCTATATACGGCGGATTGCTCACCACCTGGTCATACTTCTGCCCCAGCACCTGAGCCAGCCGCACAAACACCTGTGCCGATTCCGCCGCCGTGCTCGCCAAGAGATCCTGCCCGGCAACCACCTTCTCCAGCCATGCTGTTAGTTCGGGTAATTTCTCCACAAGATGCTCAGGTACCTGGATCAACGAACCAAACAGGGTGCCTTGTTCAAATAGGCTCAAAACTGCCTGTAAGCTCTCTCGCTGATCTTTGGCAGGATTCAGGTTCTGTAAAAGATCAGCTCGATCCTCCGGCGTACAATCCCGGAAGCTCAACAGGTTAAGCCGCAAGCCCTTGCCGGTGGCCAGGATAGTCGGGTCATCCTCTCGCGCCTTCATAATCAGGGCAAAGCAGGCAATCTCGCTGGCTCGAAGGTCTATGTCCAGGCCGTAGAGATTCTTCTCCAGGATCAGCCGGGCGCACTGCTGCCGCTGGTAGCCGCGTTCAAGGTAGATCTCGCGGAGCACCTCATAGGCTGTCACCAGGATGTGCCCACTGCCCATCGCCGGGTCCAGGAGCTTGATGTCTTCCGGGTTCAGGCTTTCGCTGAAGAGGCGCTTCAGCTCGGCCCCTACCTCTGGCTCCTGCGGTGCCGGCTCGATATAGTATGGCATTTTGGCCTTGAGCCCGCTCTCGGGATAATGCAAGAGCCAGGTTCGCCCAAGGCTGTTGTGCACCAAGTACTGGACTATCCACTTCGGCGTAAAGAGCTGGGTTACCGCCGGAATCTCCTCTTTCTTGTAGGCGCTCTTCCGGGCCATGTACGTATCTTTAAGCTCGCTTATGTAGTACTGGTACAGCCAGCCCAGCACCTCTATCTCCTGCCACTCCTCGTCGGGGAGGCCTTGAACGAACCAGGACAGGAGGCTGTCCGAGCGCAGTAGCATATCGGGTAGCAGCAGTTCCAGGTCTTCCTGCACCGCCGGAAACAAGAGCGGCAGTTGGCCATGAAAACTCTCGCAGAGCTCCAGCACCAGGAGACGGTACAACTCCTCGTCCTGCTGGCCATCCAGCTTCAGTTCAAGTATTTCTTCCTTCTTCAGTCCCGGAAGGTTGATGCTCGCCGCCCGCTCCAGAATCTCAGGCTGGCTGCCCTGAGGCGCCGGAGTCAGAACCCTTACGCCCTGGGGCGTGTAGCCATGCACCTCCATGTACCTAAGTGCCGCAAAGCGGTTGAACCAGGTATACGCGGCCTCTTCCATCACCGCATTCCAGCCCTGCCTGGCTATCCGCGCCGCCAGCTTCTTGCGCTGCTCCTCCCACTGTGCAGGGAAGGCTTTGACCCCGATATATATCTTGTCACCTGACTTCTGCGCCGCTATCGGCTCCTTGTCGGCGCTCAGGCCAAGCAAGGCGGCGCGCTGTTCCATGGCAGCCCAGAAGCGTTTGCGGGCATCGGGGGCAAAGGATTTCAAGAGGGATTGGTTCATGGAGCGGTTCCTTGATTCAGAGATGTCAATGATTGAACAAATGATGCAGTATCAGCAAGGTCTTCAGAGACCTTCAGAGGATTCAACAATTTTTTATAATGTTTGAGCGTTTCATTATACCGTTCAATGAGCCATAAATACTTGGAGTAAACACTTGGCGATTTAACGCCCGCCATTTCGGTGATGATAGATTTGAGTTTTTGTAAATGATACGGTATCACATCATATCCATCATCAGACTCTTCCTCGATTCCGGTAAAATAGTTAATGTAGTAGAGGCCATCAGAATCCTTAGTCAATAGGTTGAAAATATATTTTTGCTCTTCTGCGGGTTCATGATGCTTCTGATGATACACCCCGCCTAGTTCAATCACCGAATTATCACAAACTATCCGAGGATAACTTGCTAATGCCTTTTCCTTTTCAACTGCGTCAACAAGCGCGGGACCAAAGAGCAATTCATCTGTATGAAATAGTTCACCTCGAACCACGCACCCACGAATGAGCATCGATCTCTGCAAGGCAGAAAAATGCAGAAAGAATAGAGTATGCAACATGTGGAAGACGGCTGATTCCTCATCCTCTCTATATGAAACCACCAAGGAATCAGAGAACTGTGTGACTTTTCGCGTCATCACTTCATTTGGGTTCTGTCGCCCTTCTTCTTTATACCTGTTTAGTTTCCGTTCGCTTACACAAAAATCATCACGCACTTCAGTAATAAAATCAGTAATTGCCTTGATGCGACTTTTGTCCTTGATCGATTTATCAATAATATTTTTAAATCCAAGAACATCGATAAAGGCGACAAGACGTTTTTCGTATTTCAGGTTACCTTGCTTAATCATATTCAGCCTATTCTTATCCGCTTTCCCTCGGCCAGCTTCTTCTTGAGTGTTGCCCGTATCTGCTCCACGAGGCGATCGACGTCAGCGGTGCTACGAATTTCCTGCGTGCTTATCAAGTCTTTGGCTTGAATGGACTCAACCAGGACCGTTGGCTTATTCACGCGCTCAGGGAGCGAAGCGGCCTTCTGCCCGCCAGGAGTCTCGGCGGCAAAGCCTGCTCCTCCGGCGCTTTTCCGCGCCTTCTCTGCTTCCCGTTTTTTTGCTTCCTCAGTAGCCTTCGCATCCCGGAAATCCTGCAGTGTTTTGATCGCGTAATCGTAGGCAAGACTAACTTGCGTAGTCCGAAGAAGCTCAAGGCTGGCAAGGTTGCTTTCTACAGGAGCGCGACTGAAGAGGTGATTCAACTTTTCCTTGACCTTGAAGTTTTCCTCCGGACTCAGGCCCAGCTCATCGCACAACGGCGTCAGCTGATCCCGGTAATCATCTATGGTCTTCTTGAGCGCATCCCGGGCTGCCTGGATGGCTACATCAAGAGCGTGCTGCACCATATCAAGAGCCGGAGCCAGATCCTTGATGCGATCATAGGGTTGCGCATCTCCGAGTATTGATTCCAACCGTGCTATCGATGTAGCTGCCGTACTATCCTGCTCGAGTTGTGCCCTGTTCGGCTTTATGGCTTCCAGCAGCTTCTGAGCCTTGCGCCACACCGTAATTTGATTGCCATAGAATTCGGCGATGCGTTTGTAATCGACATAGACGGATTCAAGCTCAGCCTTCTTTGCCGCCAACGTCTCAACGAGCTCATCCGCCAAGGTCATCTGGATGAGGGGCAGGATGAGATCGAGGATGGCTTGTATCGTGCTAACGCCCGGATACTGCTTGGGATCATGTTCCACAAGCTTCTGCCAATCCTTGAGCTTGGCCTGCCACAACCCTAAGTGCTTCCGAACGTGGTCGGCGAGTTCCCGAGTAGTAGGCGGAGCAAAGTCCTGGAACAGGGATTGAGCCAATGCCTGCGCGGCAGCCAGAATCTCCTGGTCCAGAACGCGGGAACGGCTAATGGATACGCTTTCGTAGATGCTTGGCTTTATAAAGCAATCAAGGGCTTTGGATGGCTCCAGGTAGCTGCCTTTGAAGAGCTTGATCTCGTCGGCCCTAAAAAGCAGGGCCAGGAGAACCTGGGCATTTCCGTCCGGCCATCCGTAGGGGGCTCCACCGTAGCGCTTGACCACGTCCGCCATGGTGGGAGTCTTGCCGGCTTGAGCGCTCAGATCCAGGAATTGCCGCACCTCATCCAAAGTCCTGGGATTGGTGGTCTGCGGTCCCGATGCGAATAATGCGGCGCTTGAGGCGCTTAAGGTTGTCCGGACCATGCTTTCCCAATCGGTAGCGGGGTTTGGCAGAAGATCCAGCTTCTTGTAGACGACGCCAACCACATACTTGGCCAATTCCATGAGGAGGGCATAACCGCCCTTGGCACCAGGCTGGTATTCGCTGCCACAGATGTAGACATCCGCGTCTACAAGGAGCTGGCTTATCCCCGCGATGAGCTTGCGCCGCCTCTGATTGTTCTCATTGGCCTTCTGGGCAAGGATCATGTCCTCGCTCCCGCTCACCTTGCGGGAGCCAGGTCCGTCCAGATACGTCTTGGTCTTCAGGAACAGGGTAAGTTCCCGATAGTAGTCCGTCGACTCAGGCAGTATCAGGACTGCGCGGTTGCCATCGGCGCTGGCCATGATGCCGTTGCTTTTCTTGCTCTGGTAGTCCATGCCCCCAAGAGGCGAGGCCAGGTCGATGCTGATGTCACCCTTGTTGGACAAGAAGAAACCATCGAGGCTGAGCTGCATATCGAAGCTCTTGCCGTTGTCATGGCGGTACTTGGACTTGCCGTCGAACTCATCCTTGAAGATGATATCCGCAAGCTCCTTGATTTCAGCGTTCCCCGGCAGCGGCGTATTCTGGATTTCACGGGAAATGCTCTGTTCCTCGATAGTCAGGAACAGGAACTCATCCCCTTGTCGGCTGATCAAGTTTTCTTTCTCAAGGCGGGCGATGGATTCCTCGATCGTTCGCTTGTGCCTGACCATATCGGTGTCAACCTGGCTCAAGGTCAGGACGGCCAGGTTCTGGATGGTTCCCCGGACTCGACGCAGCCGCAGGTATCGGATCAGGAACAGGGTTTCAAGGAGCCTCAGGTCCTCTTCTTTGAGACCGGGAATTTCCTGTGCGTTGTAGATGGACTTGGCGACCGAGCTATCCAGGAAACTAAGGAGAGTCGGAAAGAAAGCCCACAGCGGAACCAGTGTTCCTTCCTGACTTTCACCAACCGCCTTGAGGGCTGTCTGGAAGGCGTCCAGCATGGAGCGCTCGCCCTTGCTGAGGTTTAGGCCCGTAGCGCCAACCGCCCGCACGGCGTCAAAGATATCCTGGAGCAGGTTGAACTGGTACGGCACGAAGGGATACGAGGACACGAAATCTTTGGTGCTCTGGTAGCTGGCCATGGTCGGCGTATCGGTGCTGAAGCTGAGCTGGTTCTGCAGGATATCGCGCTTGGCATCGTAGATTGCGCCAATGGCCCCGCTCACTCCATCCTGCTTGCGAAGGAGCCTTTTTTGTATCACCTCCGCTATGCTGGACGAGGAAAGAGTAGGCCTCGTGATGAACCTGGCCTGGATCTTTGAGAAGTCGTTGCCTTTGTTCTGGATCTTGGTACCAAGCACCGCATCGATGTCTTCCTGACTGGTTACGAAAACCCAGGCCTTGTCGTGGGTCTTTGTTCCAAGGTTTTCCACGATAGTTTGCAGGTTGAGCATACGGTCGGAATGGGAGCCGACAAATTGCCCCATCTCGTCTACCATGAAGAGGAGCCTACGATTCTTCTCCTCCACATACTCGGCTACGAGGGCTGCAAAGTTTTCGATAGTCAGCGGATACGAACGCTCGCCATTAGTTATCCACTCCAGGAGCTGCTTGTTCTCGCTCTGATTCGGAAGAACCTGGATGATTGCCCGCACGATATCGTCAGTATAGAAAACATAATCCTCGCGCTCGCGGTACCATTGGCTTGCGCTGATCGCCTCAAACGCTTCAACGAATTCCTTGTACACTCCCTTGCGGGTAAGGAAGTGTTCAACATGGGCAATGTGCGGGTAATTGAAGCAGTAGCCTCTTCGACGGTTGAACGCTCCGAAGAAAGCCTTCAGCGTTGCTGCCTTCTCGTCGTTCTGGAAACTCAGGCTGTCGATGTTGAAGAGGATAACCTCCGCGGGCACCCTGATCGCCGTTTCGATGGTGGAGAATGCCATTGGATCGTCGATCTTGTCCTTGAAGAAATCGAGGGCCGTTTTAGTCACGCCCTCACGGGTAACATGCCTGTTCTCGAACAGGTAGGACAGGATCTTGAGGAAATGCGATTTACCGCTTCCGAAGAATCCGGAGATCCACACGCCGTTATTACCGGTGCTGTCTGAAAGCGAATCGCCATAGGTCTTGAAAAGCCGGTTGATATGCCCCATCAGCTCCTTGGTGATGACATATTCCTCCAGCTCTTGCCAGACAACATCGGCGTCCAGCCTGTCCGCATAGACGATGCCGTTGATCGTCCGGTAGATGTCGTTCTGGAACAATTCCTTGATCTGCATGGGTTACTTCCTTTTTAGCTGTATTGCCAGCGTATGGCTTGGTACTCGTTATTGTCCTCGAATAAACCGAAGGGTTTCAGGTACTTGCCATCATACTCACCGGGATAGAAAAGGATGAGCGGGATCTTTTTGCCCAATTCCTGCATACGCTGCGGCAGGTTCTTGAGCACCTCGTGGCCCCGCAAGATGGGCCAAGCCATGCCTACCCCATGGATAAGGATGATTCCAGGCGCATTATACAAGGCAGTCTGAAGGAAGTGCTCCGCTATCGCGCTGCCACTCAGAGTCCTTGGCAGGTTACCAAAGATGAAATCGCTGCCTTTCTGGATCTCGAGCTGGAGGCTTTTATCCCACTTGCCCTGCTGCGCAAGATAGCCACGAGCGAAATCGAACAAGTGTATTTCTGACACCTGGACATCGGGCCGCTTCACTGCCAGGAAGCCTTCAAGGTCGACGATGGATTTTTCAATAAGAGGCTCGAACACCGGTTCGTATTCGAATACGAAGGAGGGGTAGTTGTTCCCGAGGCCTAGGCCATCTATAAAGCCTGGGCGCTGGATCGCCTCGAGAAGTCCCGTCAGCTTCTTCTGCAGGTAGTTGAGTGACTCTGGATCATAGCTGCTCATTGATCGTACCTCATGCAACGCAGGCACCAGCTCTCCTGGTCCCGCTCAAGAATCTCGACGACTGCCTTCTCGTACGAAGGGGCTTTGATTATCACCGGAGTTCCCCGGTCTACCAGATCAGCCTCATGCAGAATGCTCATCACGGTCGTCCGTATCCTGATGGAGCTCGCGGGGGACCAGTCACGCATATTCGGATCCCGTAGCTTGCAGGCCTCCAGAAACGCACGCCAGTGATAGAGATCCAGCTCCCGACCGCCCGAGGCATACTCCCGGCGAACTATGGTATCCAGAAAGTCCCCGAGAAGCTTGCTGTGCTTTATGGCCGCGGCCAGGCAGGCCTGTATTGTTTCCCTGTACGACCCCTCGACGATCAGAGCGAGCAGCTCCGGTGACAATAGCCTGAGCCGGGCGCGGAGGAGATTGGATTGACGACGAAGGGTACTGCGACCGCTGATCTGCACGGCGTTATCAGCATAGATGAGCTTCTGCCAGGATGCATCCGATACATCGCCGAATCCGCCGAGCAACCACGTGGCGATGATGCGGCTCTCATGAGGCTTAAGGGCAACCCCGGCTAAATCTGTTTTGTACAAGGCAGGCGATCGAGATGGCTTTTCCGTGCTCATTTACGTCCACCATGGGGACTCTCGCTCGCCTTGTCGGCAGCCCCGCCCGAGCGGACCCACGCGTCGACTTCATCAATCTTGAACATCCAACGGCGGCCCACCTTATGCCCGGGCATGTCTCTGGCATCAATCCACTTGTAGATGGTCTCGTTGGTCGCACTCAGGTATGTGCAGATTTCATCGACCGTCAGCCAGCGTTCCTGCATTGTTTATTCCCACGGATAGAATGAAGGGAGTATATGCCGGTTCTAGCCATAAGACAATGATTTTGTGTCGATTAGAGCTAAATAAGCCGTCTTATACCATAACGATGGGAATAGCCGGAAAAGAGTAGGACATAGAAAGACGCCACTTACTCAGGTAGAGGCTTGTGATGGGGGGATATGAAGATTCTAAGTCGCCGCCTCTTGGCGACACTGTGCGCCCCTTGTCCTTTCGGGCTTGAAAACGGTTGATCGCCAACTCTCGCGACCCTGATGAGGCTTGTTCCCAGCCCCCGCATCTGCGGCCAATTTGCGACCTGCGGGCCCTGAAAATGAAAAAGCCCTGGACATCGCCAGGGCCTATCACCTTACCTAGTAAAAACTTAACTTGCTCCCCCGCCCGGGTTCGAACCAGGGACCCAGTGGTTAACAGCCACTTGCTCTGCCAGCTGAGCTACAGGGGAAAGCGCTTCCGTTTCTCTTCCGGAGCGTCGCCAGAATATCTCTGCGATATGCAATCTGTCAAGGCCCGGCCGCATGGAACACGCAGCGGAACCGGATGTTCAATCGCGGTTTTCCCCGCCTTCTTCTTCGGGGAAAAGGCTCTGCTCGAGCTGGGCTTTCTTTCTGGCAAGCGCGGCGAGGAGCCCCGCGCCCTTTTCCGCCGCATGCTCTGCCGCATGCTCTGCCGCATGTTCTTCCACATGCTCTTCCGCGTGCTCTTTTACATGCTCTTCCGGTTTGCCGACTCCGGCAATTTCCGCAGCTTTGCGGCGTTTCGGCGCGACTTCCACACCACCTTTTGGCGCTTTTTTCGGCGCTGCCTTTGCGCTGCCCCTTGTGGAGACTTTGGCGGCGCTTTTGGGGCCGGCTATGGCGGGTGAAGTCGCATCTGCCGGGGCGGAAGGGCTCGGTCCGATATCCTGGGACAGATCGGGTTCCACAAGCCCTGTAGGCACAGTACGGGCCGCCGGAGATTCCGCGGACAGCGCCTCTCGCGTCGCCAGGCGGACGCCCGAAGCCTTGATGCCCTTGGGCTTATAATTCCTGGTGCGGAAGCGCCCTTCGTTGACCTTGGTTCGGGACTTGGGCGCATAGTGTACGACGAATTCGAAATCCTTCTCGGTCGAGAACAGAAGTATCTGCGCATCGTCGGGGATGATCGAATAGTCTTTGCCCTGGATCCACGACTCGATGGAAGTGCGTTTTATATGGGGTTGTCTGTCGGCGGCACAATACACGGCCGTCAGGACGGTAGAAGAGACATTCTCTTTTTCCGCGACCGCGCACCAGAGCAGACCCTGATCCACGAACAGTTTTTCGGGCACTGGTACGACGGTATAAATGCCGTTTCGCCGCAGGACGAGAATTTTGTCGAAAGCCGACACTTCCAGAATCTTGTCGCCGGAAGCCACTGCCGTGCCGATGTAACCGGTCTGACCGTCGTATCGAAGGGCGATATCCCTCCGGGCCGCTTCGCGGACATCCACTTTCGAGAAATTCCTGATCTCGGTTTTGCGGGCATAGTCCGCCTCGAGTTTTTTCGCGAGCGTCTTCAGGAAAGACACGGCGTAGTCGACAAGAGCCGCAAGATGTTTTTCGACCTCGGAGAGTCTGGCTGAAATCCGTGCGCTTTCTTCCTTCGCTTTGTTGATGTCGTAGAGCGAAATGCGGCGGATCGGAATCTTGAGGAGGCGCTCGACGTCCTCGTCGGTCACGACGCGGGCAATTTCGGCGGCGAAGGGCTTCAAGCCGGCGTGCACGGCCGCACTCACTGTTTCCTGGGTTTTTTTGTCCTCGATCTTCTTGTAGACGCGCTCTTCTATGAAAATGCGTTCAAGTATGCGCGCGTGCAGGTCGTCCAGAAGTTCGCCGCGCTCGATTTCCAGTTCGCGCCGCAATATCGAAAGCAGGCTGCCCGAATGGCTCCGCACGATTTCGGACACGGTCGTGATGAGGGGCTTTTCGTCCTTGATTACGAGGCAGTTGCAGGAAATCGACTGTTCGCATTCGGTGAATGCGTAGAGCGAGTCTACGACCTCTTCGGTATAGACGCCCCGCTGGAGGCGGATTTCGATTTCGACTTTGTCCGTCGTAAAATCGGAAATCGAAGAGATTTTGATACGCCCCGCCCTGGAGGCGTTTTCCACGCTCGCGATAAGGCTCTCGGTGGTCGAACCGAAGGGTATCTCGGTGACGAGAATGCGTTTGGGGTCCGAGGTGTCGAGTTTCGCGCGCACGCGGACTTTGCCGGCGCCGTCGCGATATTCGGAGAGGTCCGCGATGCCGCCCGTGGGAAAGTCGGGCTGGAGCGAGAAGGATTTACCCTGCAGGCAGGCTATCTCGGCCTTGACCACTTCGACCGGGTTGTACGGCAGGATCTTCGTACTCATGCCCACCGCGATACCTTCGGCGCCCATCAGGAGAACGACCGGAAGCTTGGCGGGAAATACATCGGGCTCGCGGTTGCGGCCGTCATATGAGTCGACATATTCCGTGATCTTGGGATTGTAGAATATTTCCTTGGCCAGAGGCGAAGCGCGGCACTCGATGTAGCGCGCCGCGGAGGCTTCGTCGCCGGTGAAAATGTTGCCAAAATTCCCTTGCCGGTCGATGAAGAGGTCCTTGTTGGCGAGGACTACGAGGGCGGAACCGATCGATTGGTCGCCGTGGGGGTGATACTTCATGCAATGGCCGACGACATTGGCCACTTTGTGGTATTTCCCGTCGTCCATTTCGAACAGCGAATGCAGGATACGCCTCTGGACCGGTTTCAGGCCGTCGCCTGCGTCGGGTATGGCTCTGTCCTTGATGACATAGGACGCGTAATGGATGAAGTTATCCTCGAACAGTTTCCTTACATATGCCATTGCGTTTTTCCGTTTCCCCTATTGCCGTCCGGTTTTCCGTCCGGCTCTCCGTCCGGCCCGCTCAGAGTTCCGACACGAGGTTGTTCATGATGTACTCGCGGCGCTCGGGCGTGTTCTTGCCCATGTAGAATTCGAGAAGTTCGGGGACCTTTCCGATCGTCTGGACGTCGACCCGCACGAGGCGGATGTCGTCGCCGATGAACTGGCCGAACTCGTTGGGGCTGATTTCGCCCAAGCCCTTGAACCGGGTGATCTCGACGCTCTTGCCCAGAACTTTCGACGCTTCGTCGCGTTCGCGGGCGCTGTAGCAGTATTTGGTGGCATTCTTGGTACGGGCGCGAAACAGGGGCGTTTCGAGGATGAACACCCTGCCCTGCGTAACCAGTTCCTCGAAAAAGGTCAGGAAAAAAGTAAGGAGGAGGTTGCGTATGTGGAATCCGTCGTAGTCGGCATCCGTGGCGAGCACGATACGGGCGTAGCGCAGGCTCTCTATGTCGTTTTCGATGCCGAGAGCCATCATCATGTTGTAGAGTTCTTCGTTCTTGTAGATCGCCGTGCGGCGCTTGCCATGCATGTTTTCCGGCTTGCCCCGCATGGAGAACACGGCTTGCGTATAGACATCGCGCGAACTGACGATGGATCCGGCAGCCGACTGTCCTTCGGTGAGGAAGATAGTGGAAAGATCGCCCTTATCCCCATCGCCCAGGTGGTATTTGCAGTCCTTGAGGTTGGGGATCTTGAGCTCGATTTTGCGGGCGGCTTCCTTGGCTTCTTTCTTGACGATGTTGAGTTCGGTACGGAGCTTTTCGCTCGAAAGGATCTTTTCCTGAAGCTTTTTGGCCGCCTGCGGATTGCGCCTGAGGAAATCGTCGACGCCACGCTTCACTTCCTGCAGTATCCACGGGCGGATTTCCGCGTTGCCCAGTTTGTTCTTGGTCTGGCTTTCGAAAAGGGGACTTTTCAGTTTGACCGAGACCGCGGCGGCGACGCCCTCGCGCACATCCTCGCCCCGCCAGGAAGTCTGGAAAAACTCGTTCACCGCTTTCAGGAAGCCTTCCCTGAACGCCGACAGATGCGTGCCCCCGTCGGAAGTGAATTGGCCGTTCACGAAGGAAAAGTGCTCCTCGCCGTAGTTGGCGGTGTGCGTGAAGGCGAACTCGATCCGGTCGCCCTTCCACCAGCCCAGGTCGTAGAGAGCCGAATCGCCCACCTCGGAACCCAGGAGATCGTAGAGCCCCTTCGATGCGGAAAATTCCTGCCCGTTCAGGACAAGAGTAAGTCCCGAATTGAGGCAGGCATAGTTCCACATGCGTTTTTCGAGGAATTCCATGTTGTAGGAAAAATCCCCGAAAATGTCCGGATCGGGCGAAAACTCGACGTAGAGTCCGTCTTTTTCGCGTCCGGCGGAATCTTCGCGCTTCGACAGGAGCACTCCGCGCTCGAACTTTGCCTCGAACAACCTGCCCTCGCGATAGGACACGACGCGAAAACTGCTTGAGAGGGCGTTGACGGCCTTGGTTCCCACGCCATTCAGGCCTACGGAGAACTGAAACACGTCGTCGTTGTACTTGGCGCCGGTATTGATGGTCGAAACGCAGTCGATAACCTTGCCGAGGGGGATGCCGCGCCCATAGTCGCGTATCTTCACCGTGGCTCCCTCGACTTTCACGACGATGCGGCTGCCCGCACCCATGATGAACTCGTCGACGGAATTGTCGATCACTTCCTTGGCCAATATGTAAATGCCGTCATCGGGATTCGATCCGTCGCCCAGGCGGCCGATGTACATGCCGGTGCGCAGGCGGATGTGCTCGAGCGATGAGAGAGTCTTTACTTTGGATTCGTCGTATACGGATGCCTTGACGTTGCGGGTGTCTGCCACGGCCCGTATTCTAGCACGCAAAAGCCGGCAGGGTACAGTCGACGTTGCATTCGCTTTGACATTGAGATATGGTTTCGTCATCGAAAAGGGGGACACCTTGGGAGCCGAAGGCAAGCACCTTACCCTGCGGGGATTTCTGATTGGGTTGATCGGATCGGTGGTCATCACCATGAGTTCGATGTATGTCGCACTCAGGATGGGCGCCCTGCCCTGGCCGACCATTTTCGTGGCGATTCTTTCGATGGTGATCCTGAAAGCCATGGGCGGCACCAACAAGGGCGAAATCACGGTGACCCATACCGCCATGTCCACGGGCGGCCTCGTCGCCGGGGGCGTCGCCTTCACCATTCCGGCCATATGGATGCTCGATCCGGGGGCTACTCCCGATCTTCCCGCGCTTTTCGCCGTAACGCTGTCGGGCACGATCCTGGGCCTCATATTTACCGTTCTGATCCGGCATCACTTCATCGAAGAGGAAAAACTTCCCTTCCCCATGGGGCAGGCGGCCGCGCAGACCGTCGAGGCGGGCATGGAAGGCGGACAGAAGGCCCGCAAGATTTTTATACCCACGGGAATCGCGGTCGTGTTCACTGCCCTGCGCGACCAGTGGGGCATCATACCCGCGGCGCTTTCAAGCGCGGGCCTCGCCGCCAGGAACATTTTCTTCGGCGTGTGGATGTCGCCCATGGCGGTCGGCATCGGTTACATAATCGGCCCTCTGTATATGGGAACATGGCTGGCGGGCGGCATCCTTTCGTATTTCATGCTGATTCCGCTCGGCATTTCCTGGGGCTGGTTCGCTTCGGTCGAAGTGGCCGAAGCCTTCAAAAACAGCGCTGGCATCGGCCTCATCATCGGCGCGGGGCTCGGAATTCTCGCCAAGAACATCCTGCCCAAGGCAAAGGACATTTTTGGCTCGGTATTCTCCGGCAAGACCGGCGACATCAAGGTCAGGCTCCCCTGGCTCGGTCTCATCGTGGCCATCATCGTGGCCGCGCTGGTCGGCATCGCCGGCATTCCCTTGATCCCGTCGCTTCTGCTCATCGTCGGCGTATGGCTCGTCACGTCCATGGCCGCAGCCATCACCGGGCAGACGGGAATAGATCCGATGGAAGTGTTCGGAATCATCGTCCTGCTTTTCATAAAAATATTCGCGGATCCGGGTCCCGTCGCGAGCGTGTACATCGCCGCTGTCGCCGCGATAGCGGCCGCGATAGCGGGCGACGCCCTCCAGGACTTCAAGGCCGGATCCATTCTGCACACGGACCCGAAAGCCCAGTTCATCGGCGAAGCGATGGGCGGCATCGTGGGCGCCTTCGTATCGGTGGGAGCTTTCTTCATCATGAAGGAAGCCTACGGTGCGATGGGCCCGGGCACCGGGCTCCTGGCGCCCCAGGCGTATGGCGTTTCCCTGATGGTTTCGGGTCTGCCCAATGCGGGGGCTTTCTATGGCGGACTGGCGGTCGGTTTCATCCTTCATATGATCGGCATTCCTGCCATGACGCTCGGTATCGGCATGTACCTTCCCATGGTCATCACGAGCGCGGCTGCCCTGGGCGGTATCGGAAAACTCCTGGTGAAAAAATTCGCCCCGAAACGGGACGAGGATTTCCAGCTGGGCGCATCGGGTCTCCTGGGCGGCGAAGGTATTACCGGCATGGCGATCGCCATAATCCAGGTGCTCACCCGGAGCTGACGCGAAGATTCGCGAAGATACGCGAAGATTCGCGAAGATTCGCGAAATAGAGAAAGCCCGCCGTACCGGAATGCCGGACGGCGGGCTTGTTTTCCGCAAAAGTTTTTTCGCACGAAAGCGGGCCGGTTTCAAAAATCGGCCGCTTTTGAAGAAGCCTCAAGCTACAGGCGGATCAGAGCGCCACTTTCACCACGATCTTGCGAACGTTTGATGCGCGGCCCATTTCGCAGCAGGGTTTATGGGCGTCCGCAGGGAAGAATACGGCGAACATGCCCGCCTGCAAATTCAGCTCCGTAGCGGCGGGAGCATCGGGATGGAAGCCGATATCCCTGTCGGCGAAAGCGTCCTCGACGAGTTCAAGACCGTCGCGGGGAGCCCAGACGATGATTTCCTCCCCCGACACGACAAACTGGATATCGGCATAGCGCCGGTGTGTCTCCATGCGCCTGGATTCGGCGGGATACGTCGTATATTCCTGTACGAGCGCGTAGACCGAATCGCCGTCGATTTCATGTTTCCCTTTGGTCAGAGATGCCAGATCGGCGGATCGGAGAAAGGCGAATGCGGTGGCGAATCTTTCGCTCAGGCAATCATAGCGGTCGGATCGTTCGATGCTATCAGCTATCATAATTCCTCCATGCTCAAGGTTCAGGCGACCAGACTGGCCACGAATGGAATCGTAACAATTGAAAGTATGGTGGAAACGAAAACGGTACGCGACGCAAGTGCGACATCTCCGCCGTATCGTGCCGCGAATATGACCGATTGCGCCGCCGCAGGCATGGCTATGAGCAGAAGCGCAACATCGAATGCCATTCCCGACGCGCCGGAGAGGCGAATCACGCCGAAAAACAAGGCCGGCATCACGGCGAGACGCATCGCGCTCCCGATCCATACGGCTTTCCCCGACAGCAGCCCCCGGAGGGGAACGTCGGCGAGCGTCGCACCTACCAGGACCATGGAAAGAGGCGTCGTAGTCCCGGCCATGAGATTGATCGCTTCATTGACCGCGACGGGGAGGGAAAAGGGCAGGAGCCAGACAACGATCCCTATCAGGGTACCGATCGTGCCCGGATTCAGGAGCACGCGCCTGAGGCCGGCCATGGTTTTCCCGGCACCCGGGCTGTCTTCGCTTTGCGAATCCTTCCCGCCGCCGGAACCGGCGAAAAGCGACAGGCCATAGGTCCAGATAAAGGCGGTGAATATCACCAGATACATCGACGTGAACATTACGCCGCTCTTGCCGAAGACACTTTCGGCCACAGGGAAGCCCATGAATCCGCAGTTGCTGAACACGGTGACATACGAAAGCACTTTGCGCTCCGGCGAAGGAAATTTCCGGTACGCCAGGGTCGCGAAAAGGATTCCGGCGACGTGAATCCCGATCGCAATAAGCGCCATTTTCCCCAATTCGGGGAGTGCGGAACGCGAGATGCTCCGGTCGAAACTGGAGATCACGGTTGCGGGAAGGGCTACGCTGAGCAGAAAAGACGACAGGCCGCGTACAAAGGATGCGTCCATCACCTTGGCTTTCTTCGCGACAAATCCCGAGGCCATGAGGAGAAAAACCGCAACGACCCGCATCGTCACCATCAGGAAAGGCCTTTCTCCGCCTTTGAAACAGCGACTGAAATCGCAACCGACAGAGCCGCCGCGAGCCTGGCATTATTCTTGACCAAAGCGATATTGGCTTCGAGGCTATTGCCGTCGGTGAGTTCCGAAACTTTCGCCAGGAGGAAGGGAGTCACTTCTTTGCCCTTGATGCCGGCTTCATTGGCCAGAGCGATGGCTTGCGAGATGACATCGCCTATCGCGGCGGGGTCCATCGACCATTCTTCGGGGATCGGATTGGCGATAATGGCGCCGCCTTCCAATCCGCAGCCCCATTTGGCCAGGAGAAGCGAAGCGATTTCCTCCGGACTCTCTGCGCGTTCTTCGAGGCGCAAGCCCGATTTGCTCGTGTAGAAAGCGGGCAATTCGGAAGTGCGGTATCCGATGACGGGTACGCCCCGCGTCTCCAGGTATTCGAGCGTCATCGGAAGATCGAGTATGGCTTTGGCGCCCGCACAGACGACGGCGACCGAAGTGCGGGCAAGCTCTTCGAGATCGGCCGATACATCCCAGCTTTGCCCGGCACCGCGGTGTACGCCGCCGATCCCGCCCGTCGCGAATATGCGAATCCCCGCCATCGAGGCGACGATCATGGTACCCGCCACTGTGGTCGCTCCTATGCCGCCCGAAACGAGGAGTCGCGGAATATCCCGGCGCGACGCCTTGACCGCGGAATGGCCTGCTCTGGCGAGGCGCTCCAGTTCGCTCCGGGACAGACCGGCCTTGAGCTTGCCGCCCAGAATGGCCACGGTAGCGGGCACGGCGCCCGCGGCCCGCACTTCGGCTTCCACTTCCAGGGCGGTTTCGAGATTTTTCGGCCAGGGCATGCCGTGGCTGATGATCGTGGATTCGAGGGCCACAACGGGGCGCCCATTTTCGAGGGCTTCCGCCACTTCGGGAACGATTTCAAGTCTGGAATTCATCGTTTTTCCTCCGCATCATGCAGAATGAACGCGGCGAGCTCGAGCAGCCCATCCGCCGACATCTCCGGATTCACCGGGCTTTCCGACGCCGCGGCGATGAGGGCGGCGGCAAGTGCGCATGCCGCCTTTTCTTTCGGAGCGAAACCAGAGAGAGCCGCGGCGGCGAGGGCGGCGCATGCCGCGTCTCCCGCTCCCGAACGGCTGACGGTATGCGGCCGGCGGCCGGGTTCCGGAAGCTCCAGCGAGCCGGATTCGCCTTTCAGCGTCGAGTAGCGTATGCCGCCGCTTCCGAGCGAAAGATACAGCTCGCCCGGAAATCTGCCTGCGAGGGAGAGCGTTTTTTCGATTTCCAATGCCGGACTTTCCGCGGCGGGGTTCGAGCCGGCCAGGATGGCGCACTCCGCGAGATTCGGCTTCACGATATCGAATTCGGAAAGGCATGACGCCGCGCGGCCGGCTTTGGCGGCCGAAACGGGATCGAATATGAGGATGGGCCGGACGCGCGAAGCGGCTGCACTGCGGCGACCGTAGTTCGCAGCAAACCATGCGATCGAATCCGCACGAAGGTTCGCGTCGACCACGATGGCGTCGGCGGCGTCGAACCGTCCTTTCCTGACGGCGAGAGCCCCGGGGTCGAGGGTTTCCATCGCGGCCATATCGGAAACGGCCCCGATGAGACCTCCTCCCCGATCGAGGAGGCAGAGATAGGTCGGACAGTGCCCGGGGGCTGCAAGCATTCCGGAAACGTCCATCCCGAGATTTTCGCATTCGCGGACAAGGTCACCGGAGGCAGCATCGGTGCCCACCGCCGTCACGAAATCCACATCGAAATCGAGCCTTATGAGGTTTTCCGCAATGTTGCGCCCCACGCCGCCCGAAGCGCGCGAGACAAAGCCGGGATTCGAGTCGCCGGGCGCGTAAGCACCGGCCACCATGCCTTGCAGATCGAAATTCGCCCCTCCGACGACGGCGATCCGCTTGTGTTTCGCCAACTTCAGCTCCATTGCTACTGGGCTCCTCTTGAGATAGAGTACTCTGGAGGAGCCCAATCAGGCCATCCTTTTAATCGAAATTATCCCAAGGGGCGCGCAATTGGACCAGATATTCGACCGTTTTGAACGCCTGATCAAATCCTGGGTAAGCGCCGCCGCCGATGACGCCGGTCTGGGTAACGCCCGGGATTCCCGTCCGTTCGGAAGCCGGGGCGACCCCGATCTCGACGCTGCGATGGCCGAACTCGATGACTACCTCGACGATTCAAGGACCGCTACCGAACGCAGGGAAGCGGAAGAAGCGCGCCGAAAGGAGCGGGAACGCAGGGAACGGGAACACAGGGAAAGAGAAGCCCGGGCGCGGACTTTCACGGGGCATCCCAGCGAAGCCGATCGCAGTACGGCGCTGGCCGAAGCCTACCGTTTTCTCGGCTTGCCCAACAATGCGCCTTTTATCGAAGTGAAATCCGCCTACAAGAAGTTGCTGCTCAAATATCATCCCGACCGCAACAGCCAGAGCCCGGAAGCCCTGAAAAAATCCACCGACCTCAGCGTCCGGATCAATGCGGCCTATCAGCTCATCGAAGCATGGGAAGAAGCCTCGGCCAAAGTCCGCTCAGGCGACTACGGGCAATCCGGACAGAGCAGGCACGACCGATGAAAAAAGCGCTATACCTCCTGGATTCCTATGCATTCATCTACCGGTCCCATTTCGCCTTCGTGAACCGGCCGCTGCGCAATCCGGCGGGGATCAACGTTTCGGCGGCTTTCGGATTCTTCCGTTTCCTTTTCGCTCTCTTTGCCGAGCGTAATCCCGGCGCCTTCGCCGCGGTTTTCGATTCACGGGGAAAGACGTTCCGCCACGAAATGTTCACCGAGTACAAGGCCACGAGGCAAAAGACGCCCGAAGAGCTGATAGCCCAAGTGCCGCTCGTGGAGGAGATACTTGAGGCGCTTGGCGTCCCTCTCCTGAGAGCGGAAGGCTACGAAGCGGACGACGTGATCGCCACGCTCGCCAGGCGCTGCGCCCGCGAAGGCCGCGAATGCTGGATCGTGTCGGGCGACAAGGATCTTCTCCAGCTCGTGGGCGGAACCGTCAAGGCGCTTCGCCCTGGTGAAGGCTTCGCCTACAGGCCGCTCGGCGCCGAGGAAGTGCGCGCCGAATGGGGCGTGGGACCGGAGCGGATTCTGGACTACCTTTCCCTCACCGGCGACTCTTCGGACAACATTCCCGGCGTACCGGGCATAGGCGACAAGACCGCGCTCAAACTGCTTACAGAATTCGACAGTCTCGAATCGATTTACGGACACCTCGACGAAGTGAAGCCGGAATCCCTGCGCAAAAAACTCGAAGCCGGTCGGGAGAGCGCCGAACTTTCGCGTCGCCTCATCACTCTCGCCGACGATCTCGACCTCGGGCTGGACGACCTCGACAGACTTTGCGTGGAAAAACTCGACCGCGGCGCAGCGTCACCGCTTTTCCTGCGCGAAGGCATGAGGAGTCTCGCGCAAGGGGGAACGGGGGCCGCCGGTTCCGCAGCCGGACAGACAGCCGGACAGACAGCCACAGCTTCGATCCCCGGCAGGGGTTTGCCCGCATCGTCCATGTCGTTCACATCGCCTGCATCGCCCGTATCGCCCGCCTCAGGCGAGCTTTTCGACATTCCCGAAATCGTCCCCCAGGCAACGGTGCGGATCGAGGCGGCGACTCACGCCCCGGAATCACGCCCGGGCCTGCCGGTCGAGCTGTCCGGCGTCGGCGATTATTCCTGTGCGGCGACCGAGGCCGCTCTCGCCGCGGCGATAGACGGCTGCATCGCGGCGGGGGCTTGCGCCTTCGATTGCGAAACCGACGGCCTCGACCCCTTACGCGCCTCGATGCTCGGTTTTTCCCTCTCATGGGCGCCGCGCAAAGCGGTCTACGTTCCCCTGAGTTCACCCGACTCGAAGGCTCTCGATCCGGATACGGCGCGCCGGCACCTGCGGAGGCTCTTTGCCTCCGGAACCATGGTGGTCGGGCATAACCTGAAATTCGACCGGCACGCTCTCGAGCGTTTCGGCGCGCCGATGGGAAAACCCATTTTCGATACGATGGTGGCCGCATGGCTTCTGGATGCCGAATCCTCCTCGCTTTCCCTCGAATCGCTCGCCGAGCGGCGTCTGGGGCTGAAAGGACTCTCGTTCACCGAAATCGTTCCAAAGGGCGCGACCTTCGCGGCGGTGGGCATAGAGACCGCGACGCGCTATGCCTGCGAAGACGCGGATTTCAGCTACAGGCTCTACAGGATTTTCGCCGGGGAACTGGAGCGCGATGGCCTTTCCGGGCTGTTCCGGGATGTCGAAATGCCGCTTCTGCCGATTCTGCAGGGCATGGAGACTGAAGGCATCACGGTAAACTCGGGCGAATTGCGCGCATTCGGCGTCGAACTCGAAAACCGGCTCAGCGAAATCCAGAAGGAAATCTGGGCGCTCGTCGGCCATGAATTCAACATCGCATCGACAAAACAGCTGCAGGAAGTTCTCTTCATCGAACGCAAGCTGCCGGTACAGAAACGCACGAAAACCGGATATTCGACCGATACCGCCGTACTCGAAGAACTTGCCCCCCTCGACCCGGTGCCCGACCTCATTCTGCGCCATCGTACGATGGCCAAGCTGAAAAGCACCTATGTGGATACGCTGGCATCCCTGGCCGAAAGATCCGCCATCGACGAAAAACCCGGAACCGAGGCGCCGCGGACCTTCGGGCGCGTGCATACAACCTACCTGCAGACGGGCGCGGCCACGGGCAGGCTCTCAAGCAAGGATCCCAATCTCCAGAACATTCCCATCCGCGACGAAGAAGGCAGACGGATCAGAAACGCCTTCGTCGCCGCCCCGGGAAAAGTGCTGATCTCCGCCGACTATTCCCAGATCGAACTGGTGGTAATGGCACACCTTTCGGGCGACGTGAATCTCGCCAGGGCATTCAGGGAAGGCGTCGACGTGCACAGGCGCACGGCAGCCCTCATTTTCGGCACCGATGAAGCCGCCGTCGGGCCGGAACAGCGCCGTATCGCAAAAGTGATCAATTTCGGCGTGATCTACGGCATGAGCGCTTTCAGGCTCGCCAACGAGCTGCGGATCCCCCGCGGACAGGCCCAATCCTTTATCGACGCATACTTTTCGACTTATTCGGGCGTAGCCGAGTTCATCCGCAAAACCATCGAGGAAACGGAAGCGAAGGGCTACACAAGTACTCTCCTCGGAAGGCGACGGCTCATTCCCGGTATCAATTCGCGCAACCGCAACGAGGCGCAGGCCGCGCAGCGGGTCGCCGTGAACACGCCCATCCAGGGTTCGGCCGCCGACATCGTGAAACTGGCCATGCTGCGCGTCGACGCCGCCCTGCGCCGCGAACTGCCCGAAGTGCGGATGCTTCTGCAGGTGCATGACGAATTGCTTCTCGAAGCTCCGGCCAGCTTCGTCGACGCCGCCTGCATTCTCCTCAAACGTGAAATGGAAGAAGCGGTCGTACTGTCCGTTCCGCTCCGGGTGAGTCTTGAAACCGCCAAATCCTGGGGAGCGATGCACTGATCATGATCATCGGACTGACCGGCGGTTACTGTTCCGGCAAAAGCACTGTCGCAGCTCTCCTCGCGGAGCGCGGCTGGAGGATCGTCGACGTCGACACTTTGGGCCATATCGCGCTCGAAGCGAATGCCGCCCGAGTCGCCGGAAGATTCGGCCCCGGGGTGCTCGGACCCGACGGCAGGATCGCACGCAAGGCACTCGCAGCCATCGTATTCTCCGATCCGGCCGCTTTGGCCGACCACGAGGCCATCGTGCATCCGGCCATGCTCGCTCTTCTGGATGCTGAAATCTCGAAGGCGCGCATCGCCGGCGCGGATCTCTGCATCGATGCGGCGCTCCTGTACCGTTTTCCCCAAGTCGAAACATGCGATGCGGTGCTGGAAATCCGCTCCCCGCTCTGTGCGCGTTTACGGCGCGGCAGGGAACGGGACGGCATTTCCGCTTCGAAGGCGTTGGCCAGGATCCGAAGCCAGCGGCCGCTCTGGAAACTCAGGCCGCGAAAGCATCCTCCGGTGCTGTTCCTGCGAAATTCAGGCTCCCGGACGCGACTGGCCGGCTCGCTGGACAGACATATCGCCCTGATCGAACGACCGCAGACACTGAAATAGCTATAAGCTTTTTTGCCCGAGCACCGATAATGGGTAGAGACGGAACCGGTCCGCGACGACAAAACGCCGCGCAGGCCGACCGGAATTCCGAACGGAGAACACATAGTATGCCCGCAGAATCGAAGAAATTCCTCTGGATCGCCATTTCGGTCGGCGTATTCGTCCTCGTGGCGCTCGCTGCCGCGCTTTTCCTGTTCTCTCCGAAGAACAGCGGAGCCGACGCCATGCTCGACCTGAGCCGCACGGCCGTGCCCAAAGCGGAAGATCCGCAGGATTTCCTCGCCGCAGGCAGCCAGACGACCACTCCGTCCGATTCGGAACGCTCGGGTGATATCATCATCGTATACGGCGACAAACCCGATCTCGGTTCGAGTACGATACCGCAGTCTTCCTCCACGGCCACGCAGGCTCCGACAGCGGCGACCGTGACCACGATACGTCCCGCGAGCGCCCCGGTTACAGCTCCGGCCGATACCGTTAAGGCTCCGAGCACTACCATAAAAGCACCGAGCACCACTGTAAAAGCTCCCAGCACTACCGTTCAGGCTCCGAGCACCACCGTAAAAGCTCCCAGCACTACCGTAAAAGCTCCCAGCACCACTGTAAAGGCTCCGGCCGCCATTACGCCCGTCACGCCGAGCGCGGCCGCCTCGGTCTGGATCCAGACAGGCAGCTTCCAGTCCAGGGCCAGCGCCGATTCCCTCCTTGCAGCTTTCACCGCCAGGGGAATCGCCGGAAAAATCACGGTCAAGGACATCGACGGCAAGAGCTATTACCAGGTAAAGGCCGGCCCCTATCCCAGCAGAGACGAAGCCAAGAAATGGCTTCCCACCGTCCGCGCCGTGCCCGGTTCGTCCGAGGGCGCATTCATAACGAACTGAAATACGGCCCCTTTTCCAAAAGCCGGAAGGCTTTTGGAAAAGCCTCAACCGAAATTATCGTTTGACTTCCTGCGCCTCCCCGTCTAGTATGGTCCGGGTAACCGGAATCGGTTAGACACATAAAACACAACATTCCGGTAGCGCAAGGAGTCGTCGATGAAGAAGCTGATCCTCGCTCTTCTGATCGTCGCCACGGCGTTCGCCGCGGTGTCGCCCGTTGTCGCACAGGCAAAGAAACCTTTCAAGGTCGCTTTCGTCTATATAGGCCCCCCCGGAGATCTCGGGTGGACCTATGAGCACGACCGCGGCCGTCTCGCGGTAAACGCCGCCCTGGGCGACAAAGTGCAGACCGCCTACTACGAAAACGTACCCGAAGGCCCCGATGCGGAGCGCATCATCCGCCAGTACGCCATGCAGGGTTACGACATGATCTTCACCACGTCGTACGGCTACATGGATCCGACCTACAACGTGGCCAAAGAGTTCCCGAACATCAAATTCGAGCACTGCTCCGGCTACAAGACCGCTCCCAACATGTCGACCTATTTCGGCTGGATCGAAGAGCCCCGCTACCTCGCGGGCATCATCGCCGGAAAGATGACCACCGCCAACAAAATCGGCTATGTCGGCGCTTTCCCCATCCCCGAAGTCGTTCGCGGCATCAACTGGTTCACTCTGGGTGTCCGTTCGGTCAACCCCAAGGCCACCGTCAGTGTGGTGTGGACCAACACCTGGTATGACCCCGTCAAGGAACGCGAAGCGGCTGTCGCCCTGCTCGACTCCGGCGTCGACATCATCGCCCAGCACCAGGACACCACCGAACCCCAGAAAGCGGCCAAGGAACGCGGCAAGCTGTCCATCGGCTACGATTCCGACATGGGCAAGTTCGTCGGCGACTCCGTTCTCACAAGCCCGATGTGGAACTGGGGCGTCTATTACATCAAAACCATCCAGGACGCCATGAACGGTACCTGGAAATCGCACGGCTACTGGGAAGGCCTCAAGGCCGGCGTCGTGGGTCTCGCGCCCCTGAGCCCGAAAGTTCCCAAGGACGTCGTCGCCCTGGTGGACAAGGCCAAGGCCGATATCCTCTCCGGCAAGCTCAATGTCTACGCCGGTCCGCTCAAGGATCAGTCCGGCAAAGTCATAGTCCCGGCCGGCAGCGAGATTTCGGTCGACAGTCGGGCTTCCATGGACTGGTTCGTGGAAGGCGTCGTCGGCAAGATCCAGTAATCCTGTAAAACCGGCGGTCATGGCGGGCTCGAATCGAGTCGCAGCCGGACGGCCGGTTTTTTTTGTCGTTCATCCGGCATGAATCCGCCGCAGTCCAACTCCCACGAGGTTTTTCGCACATGAGCGTATCCGTCGACTCCCCGCCCCCCCCCTTGGTGGAAATGCGGGGCGTAAGCAAAAGTTTCCCGGGAGTCATCGCGAACGACTGCGTCGACTTGCGCCTCAACCCGGGCGAAGTCCTCGCGCTGCTCGGCGAAAACGGCGCGGGCAAAAGCACCCTCATGAACATCCTGTGCGGGCTGTACCGGCCCGATTCCGGCCAGATACTGCTCAAGGGCAAGCCCGTTTCCATAACTTCGCCGCGTGATTCCCAGCGTCTGGGGATCGGCATGGTTCACCAGAACTTCAAGCTGGTGGACTCGATGACCGTCGTCGAAAACGTCATCCTGGGCTTGAAGGATCAACCCTTCATCCCGGATCTGCGGGCGGTCAGGAAGGACATTCTTGTTCTTGCGGAACGCTATAATCTGAAAGTCGACCCGGATGCATCGGTCTGGCAGCTGTCGGTAGGCGAACAGCAGCGGGTCGAAATCCTCAAACTGCTCTACCGGAAGGCGGAAGTCCTCATCCTGGACGAGCCCACGGCGGTCCTCACCCCACAGGAATCGACGGAACTGAGCCATGTCGTGCATCTCATGCGCTCGGAAGGAAAATCGGCCGTTTTCATAACGCACAAAATGGAAGAGGTGATGACCTTTTCCGACCGCGTCATGGTCCTGCGGAAGGGGAAGGTTACGGCCGAAAAATTTACCGCCGACACGAGTCCCCGGGAATTGGCGCGACTCATGGTCGGCAGGGAAATTCTCTTCGATATTTCCAAGAAGCCCTTCAACCCGGGCGCGGTCGTCCTGGAGCTGAAGCATGTGGCCGCACTCGACGACAGGGGCCTGAAGGCGCTCGATGACGTCTGCCTCACGGTTCGGGCAGGTGAAATCCTCGGCATTGCAGGCGTGGCGGGCAATGGTCAGCGCGAATTGGCCGAAGTGATCACCGGGCTGCGTGAAGCGAAGTCGGGCAGCATTTCGGTGAATTGCATCGACACGACAAATAAAAAACCCCTGCAGCTGATAAAAGCCGGCGTAGGGCACATTCCGCAGGATCGTTCCTCGGTGGGAGCGGTAGGCGACCTGAGCGTCGCGTCCAATCTTGCGATGAAGGAATACCGGCACCGGCCTCTCTCCATCGGCGCCTTTCTCATCCCGCGGCGCATCGTAGTGATGGCGAAAAGGCTTATCGAAGCTTTCAAGATTTCGACGCCCGGTCCTGAAACCCGGATAAAATTCCTCTCGGGCGGCAATGTGCAAAAAACGATTCTCGCCCGCGAAATAGGCTCCTGCAAATCCCTGCTCGTCGCCGTGTATCCGTCGCGCGGACTGGACGTCGGCGCCACGGAAGCGGTCCGGAGCCGCCTCGTCGCCCAGCGCGACGAAGGACTTGCCGTGCTTTTCATGTCGGAAGACCTCGAGGAACTGGCCCAGGTGGCCGACAACATCGCGGTTTTTTTCGAAGGAAAGGTAATGGGCGTCATCCCCTCCCATGAAGCGAATCCCGAACGCATCGGCCTCCTGATGGCGGGCGTGAAACAGGAGGAGACGACATGAAAATCATTTTTGAAAAACGGAAGTCGCATTCCGTCGCGGCCATGATCGCCGTCCCCGTCATATCCTTCGTGTTTTCGCTCATCCTGACGGGAATAATGCTGGCCATTTTCAAGGCAAATCCCTTCATCACTTTCGGCGCCATGTTCAATGGCGCCTTCGGTTCGATGATGGGGTTTTCCGAAACCCTGGTCAAAGCGATTCCCCTCATGCTGACCGGACTCGGGATATCGATCGCCTTCAAGCTCAAGTTCTGGAATATCGGGGCCGAAGGGCAGCTCACCATGGGAGGCGTGGCCACCGCCGGTGTCGTCCTTTTCCTGGGGGATTCGATCCCACCCACCCTCCTCCTCCCGGCGGCTCTCCTGACCGGCGTACTCGCGGGAGCCTTGTGGGCGGGAATTCCGGCCATACTCAAGACCTCCCTCAATGTGGACGAGACTCTCGTCACGCTGATGATGAATTACGTCGCCATCATGTTTTCCGAATTCCTTTTCTACGGGCCGTGGAGGGATCCCAAAGGTTTCGGATTCCCCGGTTCGAAAGCCTTTCCGGAGACGGTGTGGCTGCCGCGCATCCTCGGAAGAGCCCATATCGGCCTTTACTTCGCACTGGTCGCCGCGATCCTGCTCTGGATCGTTTTCAAACGTACCCGCTGGGGCTTCGAGCTCGGCATTATAGGCGCCAGCCCCAAGGCGGCGCGTTACCAGGGCATCGCGGTGGGCAGGAATATCGTGCTGGCCGTGTTCCTGTCGGGCGCACTTTGCGGCCTTGCCGGCGCCACCGAAGTTACGGGCATCGCCAGGCGGCTCCAGCAGGGGCTCTCCATCGGATACGGCTATACGGCCATCATCGTAGCGTGGATGGCGCAACTCAACCCGATCGCCGTGCCCTTCGTGGCCGTACTCATGGCCGCCCTTCTCGTGGGTGGCGACCAGGTGCAGATGATGATGGGACTACCCGCGGCGATGGGCATAGTCATGCAGGGCATGATGCTTTTCCCGATGCTCGCCGGTTCCCTGTTCACCGAATACAGAGTCAAATGGATCCGCGCTCCCAAGCGCGCCGCGGCCTGCCCCGAAGGAGAGGCATGATGGAACTCATCAATTCGATTCTGACCATCACCCTGCGCGCCGGAACCAGTCTCGTCCTCGCGACGCTCGGCGAAATATTCACCGAGCGCTCGGGTGTCCTCAACCTCGGGCTCGAGGGAATCATGCTGATGGGTGCCGTGACCGGATTCGCGGCTTCGTATTACACGGGCAATCTGGTCTTCGCGCTTCTGGTATCGATGACGGTGGGCGCCATTCTGGCGCTTCTGCATGCCTTCCTTTCCGTAACCATGCGCGCGAAACAGGTCGTATCGGGCCTTTCGATCACCTTGTTCGGCAGCGGTTTTGCGGCCTTCCTTGGCCAGCGGCTGGGCCCGGAATCCAACCATTTCCGTCTCGTCGGTCTGTCGGGAGCCCGTTTCGAACCCTTCCATCCCGCGGTTTTGGGCGACATTCCGATCATAGGCGCACTCGTAAATCAGGACATAATCACCTATGCGGTCTATCTTTTGATTCCGCTGGCGTGGTTTTTCATGTACAAGACCAGGCCGGGGCTATGGCTGCGGGCGGTGGGCGACGATCCGCAAACCGCCGACGCCATGGGCGTCAACGTTCTGCGCACGCGATATCTCTACACGGTGTTCGGAGGCATGCTGGTCGCCCTTGGGGGCGCGCATCTTTCGCTTTCCTACACGCCCGGCTGGACGGAAAACATTACGGGGGGTCGCGGCTGGATTGTCATCGCCCTGGTGATTTTTTCGATGTGGAATCCGTCGAGGGCCATATGGGGCGCGTTGCTGTTCGGCGGTATAAACGCCGTGCAGTTCAGGCTGCAGGCTTCCGGCACGAACATCCCCGCCAGCTTCCTCAATATGATGCCCTATATCGTCACCATTCTCGTACTGATATTCATAACCTGGTGGGAGACCCTGTCCAAGAAGGTAGGGGGGCCCGCTTCGCTCGGTACTTCCTACATGCGGGAGGACAAGTAGAGCCCGAAGCGGTTTTGCCGTCGTCGCACCCGAACCCGGGGCGGCAAACAGAGAGGGGGCAGTCCGCGAAAACTTCGCGGACTGCCCCCTCTCTGTTGTCTTGAATGTTCCGCTTAGATCTTCATTACAGCCATGATGACGAAGTTGATCAGGAAAAGGACGGAAGCACCGTACAGAATGGGGTGCACTTCCCTGCCCTTGCCGCGGATCAATTTGATCAGGCAGTAGAAAATGAAACCTGCGGCGATGCCGTAGGAAATGTTGTAGCAGAAGGCCATCAGTATCGCCGAGAAAAATGCGGGAACCGCTTCCTCGAAATTGTCCCATTGAATCTGCTTGAAAGAGCCCATCATGAGGATTCCCACTACAATGAGGGCGGGCGCGGTCGCGAAAGCGGGAACCAGACCAGCTATCGGCGCGAGGAAAATGCAGAACAGGAACAGTATTGCGGTGACGACGGACGTGAGCCCCGTCTTGCCGCCCGCTTCGATTCCGGCGGCGCTTTCGATGTAGGTGGTCGTGTTGGACGTGCCGAACAGGGCTCCTATTGACGTCGCGACGGAGTCGGCGAAGAGCGCCCTGTCCATCTTGGACTTGAATCCCTTGGAGTTTTCCAGTGCCTTCATGTCGGCATCGCTGAAAATGCCGGTGGCGCGGCCGGTGCCGATAAAGGTACCGATCGTGTCAAAAGTGTCCGAAAGGCTGAAGGCGAAAATCGTGATGATTACGAGAGGTATTCGCGCAGGATCGGCGAAAAGGCTTCCGAAACCGGGGTTTCCGAAGAGCGCGCCGAATGTGACGCCGAGATCGGCGAAGGCCTTGCTCCAGGATTCGGGGTTGATGGAAACGGCTGAAAGATTGACTACGCCGAAGGGAATGCCGATCAGCGTCGCCGAGAGGACGCCGATAAGGATGGCGCCTTTCACTTTGAGCACCATCAACACGATTATGATAACGAGGCCGATCAGGGCGACGAGTGAACCCGGCGAAGAGAAGTTGGCCAGAGCGGGAATGATGTTTCCGTTCGTTACGACGCCGCCCAGATTGTTCGTGAGATCGGCCGCGGCGAGGGGATCGGGTGCGCCGAATTTGGTCCATGCCGACAGAATATTCGGGGCTTCGGAAGTGAACTTGAGGAAATTGGCTTCCTTGATGCCGATGTAGGCGATGAAAACACCGATACCGCCGGAAATCGCGTGCTGGAGGCTCGACGGAATCGACTTGATGATCTGTTTCCTGACTTTCGTCACGGTGATCGCCACATTGATGAGACCGCAGATGAACACGAGGGCCAGGGCTTCCTGCCATTTGAAACCGAACGCGAAGCACACGGTAAAGGTAAAGAAAGCGTTGAGTCCCATGCCGGGCGCAAGCGCATAGGGAACGTTGGCGAACAGCCCCATCACCAGGGTGCCCACAGCCGCCGCGATGATGGTGGCCAGGAACACGCCCTGCCAGGGCATTCCCGTCGCCGACAGGATGTTGGGGTTGACGAAGATGATGTACACCATGGTGAAGAATGTGGTGAACCCCGCGAGGACTTCTGTCCCGACGGTAGTTCCGTGCCCTTTCAGATCGAAGAGTTTCTTCAAGGTCTGCCTCCTGGGTATGGAAAAATCGCGCGACCCAGTGTACGACCCAATATGCCGGGGACACAAGTGAAAAACGCATAGATTCAGTCATACTTACTGACCTGGCAATTGAAAAGAAACCACTTCGTCTGGAATGGGCTTAGCCGTAGCGGCACATTCCAGACGCTCCAATAGTTTTTCAATTGCCGGGTCAGTAAAACGACCGGGCAGCGGGCGCACTGCTGCGCCCGCTACCCGCCGGATGTGGCGTTGCGCGGGCTGCTAGCCGGGTGTGGCGTTGCGCGGGCTGCTAGCCGGGTGTGGCGTTGCGCAGGTCGCGGAGCCGCAGTACTATTGGCAAAATTTTCGCCGACAAGGGAGGGCGCGATGGACAAAGATCTGATCGATGCCGCGAACGGGCGGACACTCTGCGACCTCAACTTGGTCAATTGCACGCTCGTCGATACGCTGGGGGGAAAACTCATTCCCGGATCGACGGTATCGTTGCGAAAAGGGCGCGTAGCCGGCGTTAACGACGGTCTCGAAGCCGCGGCGACCAAAGACTTGGGCGGGCGTTTCCTCGCGCCCGGACTCATCGATGCACATGTACACATCGAATCCTCGATGCTCTGTCCCGCCGAATATGCCAGGGTCGTCCTGCCGAGGGGAACGACGACCGTGGTCGCGGACCCTCACGAAATAGTCAATGTTCTCGGCTACGACGGCATGCGCTTTATGCTTTCGGCTTCGGCGGACCTGCCTCTCGACGTGTTTTTCATGGTTCCTTCCTGCGTGCCCGCCACCGATTTCGACTCCGCCGGCGCCACCCTCTTCGCCTCCGACATGTACCCCTTCCTGCGCGATCCCAGAGTGCTGGGCCTGGGCGAAGTGATGAATTACCCCGCCGTTCTGGCCAAAGACCCCCGGCTTCTCGACAAGATCGCCCTTTTCAAGGATGCCGGAAAAGCCGTCGACGGACACGCTCCCGGCCTGTCCGGAGGCGCTCTGTCGGCCTACATCGCCGCGGGCATCGGTTCGGACCATGAATGCACACGACCCGAAGAAGCCATGGAAAAAGTGGCCAAAGGCATGTACGTCATGCTCCGCGAAGGCTCGACCGCCAAGGATCTGTCGCACCTCCTCGGCGCGGTGACGCCGCGAACCGCCGACCGCTTCATGATCTGCTCGGACGATCGCCATCCCAACGATCTGAAGGATGAGGGGCACATGGACTACGCCCTGCGTCTTCTCCTGTCAGGCGGTATCGAGCCCGTGGAAGCCTTCCGGATGGCGAGCCTCAACGCGGCGCGCTGGTTCGGAATTCCGGGTACGGGCGCGGCGGCGCCGGGCTACAGGGCGGATTTCGTGGTTTTCTCCTCGATGCGCGATTTCCGGGCCGAGATAGTATTCAAGGCCGGCAAGATCGTCGCTTCGGACGGTTCCCTCGAATGCCGCATCAATCCGCATTCAGTGTCGCTGCGCGATTCGGTCAACATCAAATGGCTCACCGCGGACGATTTCCGCATTCCCGACAGGGGCAGGAATATCCGCGTCATCGAAGCGCACCCTGAATCCATCATCACCGGCAATCTCGTCGCCGCCCCCGCGACCGAAAACGGATACTGCGTATCGGACACTGTGCGCGACCTGGTCAAGATTTTCGTGATCGAACGCCATGCAGGCACGGGCAATATCGGCAAGGGTTTCATCAAGGGTCTCGGCCTGAAGCGCGGCGCCATAGGCGGTACGGTGAGCCACGATTCGCACAACATGATCGTGGCGGGCGTCGACGACCAGTCGATTTTCAAGGCGGCCCGACATCTGAACAAAATGAAGGGCGGCCTCGTATTCGCCGTGGGTGACGAAGTGATTCTCGACCTTCCCCTTCCCGTCGCCGGCCTCATGTCGGACAGGGACGCTGATTTCGTCATCGAACGCCTCCGCCGGTTCGACGAGCTGTTCCGCCGCGAGGGGCTGTCCAATCCATCGCCGCTGATGACGCTCTCCTTCATGGCCCTGCCGGTGATACCCAAGCTCAAGATCACCGATCGCGGACTGATCGACGTCGAGCGCTTCGAACCGGTGGACCTGTACGTCTGAGTGGAACTGTAGGCCCGAGAGGAGACTGATCATTCTTGCTCCTCCGGAAAACCCGGTGTACACTGTTGAACCCTAACGGGAAGGCAGAAATGGACTCTACGATCAAATTCCGGCTCAATGATGAACCGGTGAATACTACGCTCGCGCCGGGCACGCCGGTGCTGGATTTTCTCAGGAAGGATGCGGTTCTGTCCGGCACCAAGGAAGGCTGTCGCGAAGGCGATTGCGGCGCCTGCGCCGTGCTCGTAGGCGAAGCGGACCGTGACGGCGGAGGCGCGCGCTATCGGGCGCTCCCCTCCTGTCTCCTCGCCCTGGGCGAACTCAGGGACTGTCACCTCATCACCATTGAAGGCCTTTGTTCGGGACGGCGCGACGGCCTCACGCCCGTCATGCGGGCTTTTCTGGAAGAAAACGCCAGTCAATGCGGCTTCTGCTCACCGGGTTTCGTGATCGCATTGACTGCCTGGCTGGCGAATCCGGACGCCACTCCCGATCTGGCCGGCGCCATGACCGCCGTCGACGGCAACCTCTGCCGCTGTACCGGGTACGGATCCATCAGGCGTGCCGCAAGTCGACTTGTACGCGAATTCGCGGGGCTCCCTTCCTTGTCCAGACCAAGGCTCGAGGCATTGGTACGCCTCGGTGTCCTGCCCGCTTCAGTCAAGGCTTTCCTGGAAGAAATAAAAGGCCGCGCTTCGATCGCGCCGGATATGGTCTGCGGGGCTGTCCCGACCGGCGGAACCGCCCTGACCGATGGAACCGCTCCGACCGGCGACTCTGCCCCGACGGGACCGAGCGTCGCCTTAGGCGGCGGTACGGATTGGTACGTGCGGAATCCCGATCCGGAGCCTGGTTTTTCGCCCATCCTCCTGCGCTCCCTGCCCGGCTTTTCGGGCATCGCGATCGGCGTCCGGAACGGAGACAGGAGACTCGAACTCGGCGGCGCGTTGCGCGTGTCCGAATTCTTCGCCTCGCCCACCGTGCGCGCGAGCCTGCCAGGCCTCATGCCCTTTGAACACGCGTTCGCGAGTACGCTCATACGGAATCTGGCCACGCTCGGCGGCAATATCGCCAATGCCTCACCCGTGGGCGACTTGACGTCCATGTTCATGGCGCTCGGCACGACACTGGAAATAGTCGCCCTGTCCCCTGACCAAGCCCCTGCCGGCCAAGTCCCTGTCCAATCCCGTGACTCTGCCCGTGGCCGGCCCTATGCACCGCGAGTAGTCGCGTTGTGCGATTTCTTCCTCGACTACAAAAAGACCGAACTCCACCCGGGCGAAGCGATCAGGAGAATTTTCGTACCGCTGGGCCAGGACGACGCGAATCCGTTGCGCTTTTCGTTCGAAAAAGCGGCCAAGCGAAGCCATCTCGATATCGCCGCCATCAATACCGCCCTCGCCTTCAGAGTCTCGAACGGCGTGATGAAAGATGCACGCCTCTCCGCAGGCGGCGTCGCTCCCGTGCCCCGTCTTCTCGAAAAAGCTTCCAGTCTGCTGGAGGGAACCCGTATCGATACGGACGCTCCCGCGCTGGCCGCTCTCGCGCGAGCCGTCGCCGCTACCGCGGAAGGGGAAATATCCCCCATCGGCGACGTTCGCGGATCGGCCGATTACCGCAGGCGGATGATGGGACGTTTCGTGCTCGCCCATTTCCTGAGGCTCTTCCCCGGACCCTGGTCCGGGGCGGGATCGGGGCCCGGATCGGAGTCCGGATCGGGGCTGGCCGAGGAGCTGTTCCCATGAACAAAAACACTGAAGCCACCCTGAACCTCCAGGGGAAAACCCGGTACATAGATGACCTTCCCGAACCGAAAGACTGCCTCCAGGCAGCCGTCAAACTGTCGGCGAGCGCGCACGGGCGCATCCTGGCCATCGACGACCGTGCCGCCCGAGCCCTGCACCCTTCGGTCATCGTGCTCAAGGCTTCCGACGTGCCGGGGATCAACCAGATCGGTTTCAACAAGGCCGACGAGCCGCTCCTGCCCGACCCCGAATGGGAATACTGGGGCCAGCCTCTCGTACTCGTCCTCGCGGCGACAAGAAGCCTCGCGCGGAAAGCCGCGGAACTCGTCGAAATACGGAGCGAAGAGTTGCCCGCGGTCTTCGATCCGCGCGAAGCGGCGGCGAAGAACGACTTTATCCTGCCCTCACGCACCATACGTTCGGGTGACCCGGAAAAAACCTTCGGAAATTGCGCCTTCGTCGTATCGGGCCGCGTCGAATCGGGCGGCCAGGAACACGTCTACCTGGAAACCCAGGGTTCGTATGCCGAGCTTCGCGACGGCGGAAAAATGTTCGTCATTTCCTCGACTCAAGGCCCGACCGGTGTCCAGAAAGCGGTGGCACAGGCACTGGGCTTGCCCATGAACATGGTCGAAGTGGAAGCTCGGCGCCTGGGCGGCGGTTTCGGCGGCAAGGAAGACCAGGCGGCGTATTGGGCCGCCCTGACCGCCTTCGGCGCACGCGTGTCCGGCAAGCCGGTCAAATTGTACCTGAATCGGCGCGACGACATGCGGGCCACGGGCAAGCGTCATCCGTACAGCTCGGATTATCGCCTCGGCGCCGACAAGGACGGACGGCTTCTTGCCTTCGAGGCCGACTATTACCAGAACTCGGGCTCTTCCTGCGACCTGTCTCCGGCCATTCTCTCGCGCACCCTCCTGCATGCCACCGGCGCCTATCGGGTACCGGAAGTCCGGGTCACGGGCTATATGTGCCGCACCAACCTGCCCTCCTTCACTGCATTCCGCGGATTCGGAGCGCCCCAGGGTTTCTTTGTGATCGAAGCCGCGATGGACGCCCTCGCACGGAAGACCGGCATCGATCCGGTGGAATTGCGGAGGCGCAACCTCTACCGCGAAGGGGACGAGACCTATTTCGGCATGCCCCTGCAACATGTCCGCGCAGGAGAAGCCTTCGACCGCGTACTCGAAAAGACCGACTGGCCCCGCCTGCGCCGCGACATCGCCGCATTCAACGCATCCTCCAGGACCGAAAAACGCGGCGCGGCCTGCATACCCGTCTGTTTCGGCATATCATTCACGAAATTGCCCATGAACGAAGCCGGCGCCCTCGTGCACGTATATCAGGACGGGTCCGTCCTGGTGAGCACGGGCGCGGTGGAAATGGGCCAGCAAGTGTCGCGCAAGATAGCCCTCATCGCCGCTCGCGCCCTCGGCGTCGATTCCTCGCGCATACACGTCGAACGGACAAGCACCCTCACCGTAGCCAACACTGTGCCCACCGCAGCGAGTACCGGCGCCGACCTCAACGGCATGGCGGCGCAAATCGCCTGCGGAGAAATCAAGGCAAGGCTTCTGGAAAAGGCCGCCGCAATGCTCGGCGCCGCTCCCGGCGAGACCGAGATAATAGGGGACAAAATCCTCCTGCGCGGCGCCTCCACGGAACTCAGCTGGGAAAAGCTCGTAACGGCGGCCAATGATGCGCGCATCGACCTTTCGGCGCACGGATTCTATGCGACGCCGGGCCTTTTCTACGATATGAAAGCCGAGCGCGGCACACCATTCGCCTATCACGTATACGGCGCGGCTGTCATCGAAACCACCGTCGACACACTGCGAGGCGTCTATCGCCTCGACAGGGCGACGATCGTGCACGATATGGGACACAGCATCGACCCGGCGGTCGATCTGGGCCAGATCGAGGGCGCCCTCGCCCAGGGCCTGGGCTGGTCACTCCTCGAAGAGCTGAAATTCGGCGACGACGGCAGACCGCTCACCGACACTCTCTCGACGTACAAAGTGCCCGACGCATCGTTCATGCCCGAAAAATGCGAAGTGGAATTCCTTCCCGAATCGCCCAACCCGACAACGAGCGCCAACTCGAAAGCCGTCGGCGAACCGCCCCTCATTTACGGAATCGCAGGCTATTTCGCGGTTCTGGATGCCTTGCGCGCCGCGCGGCCGGACGTGGATGCGCCATACGACCTGCCGTTCACCCCGGAAAAAGTTTCCGCATTCCTGGCCGGCGCACATTTTCCGACCGACTCACGTTTTCCGGCCGGCGCGCGCGGCGGGAGGAACGAATGATCGTAAAAAACGCGCTTGCCGCCCTCCCCGGCGAAAGCGATTTCCGCAAGACGGATCTGCTGATCCGTGACGGCAAAATCGTCCGCATCACCGAGGCCGCGGCATTCGCCGCCGCGGAAGAAACCCTCGACGCATCGGGCCTCATGCTGTTCCCCGGGGCCATCGACCCCCATGTCCATTTCGACGAACCCGGATTCGAATGGCGCGAAGATTTCCTCCACGGCACGAAGGAAGCGGCGCGGGGCGGTGTAACGACGATAATCGACATGCCCTGTACCTCCCTGCCGCCTATCACAACGATCGAGGCACTCAGGAACAAGCTCGCCGTCGTCGAAAAAAAGGCTGTCGTCGACTATGCGTTTTATGGTGGAGTGTCCGGACATACAGCGGACACATCCTTTGCGGGCGCCATGGAAGCGCTTGCGCCTTATGTGGTCGGTTTCAAATGCTACTTCGTGTCCGGCATGGACAGCTTCACCGCGGTCACCAAAGCGCAGTTCGCGCGCGCGGCGGCCGAATGTGCCCGGCTCAAGCGCCCTCTTCTGCTGCATGCCGAAGATCCCGAACTGATCGCGAGGGCGCAGGCGGGACTGGCCGCCGCGCGCGGCGCGGCACCGCCCGTATGGCGCGATTACTACGCGTCGCGGCCGATGGAAGCCGAGATCGAAGCCTGCAGGGAAGCCGTGCGACTTTGCGGCGAACACAGTTCCTCCCTTCACGTGGTCCACGTCGGTACCGCCGCCGCGGCCGAAGCTGTCGCGCGATCTGGCGCTTCCTGCGAAACCGGACCGCATTATCTTGCATTCGACGAAGAAGATTTCGAGACGTATGGAGCGGCGCTCAAAACGGCGCCGCCCGTCAAGGAAGCCTCCCAGAAAGCGCTCCTGTGGCGGCTTCTGGCCGAAGGAACCATTTCTTTCGTCGCCTCCGACCACGCCGGTGCGCCCGAACGCGAAAAAATGACAGGGAATCCGCTCACTGCGTACGGCGGGATTCCCGGAACCGGAACCTTTTTTCCCTACCTTCTGTCCGAAGGTTTTTTTGCGCGAAGACTGAGCCTTTCCCGCTTCCTCGAGGCGACATCGAGTGCGGCCGCGCGCCGCTATGGTCTTTCCGGCGGCAAGGGTTCCATCGAACCCGGGAAAGACGCGGATTTCGTCCTCGTCGATCCGGAAGCCACGACATTCCTCGATTCTTCCAGAATGGAAAGCAAAAGTACGATCACACCTTTCGCGGGAATGCGACTCTCAGGCAGAATCGCGGGCACCTACTTGCGCGGCACCCGCGTCTTCGGCACGCCCCGCCTTTTACTTGAATCCGGCACGGCCGCGAGCGGACCCGGCGCCGGCAGATTCCTCACTTGGGGGTACCGATGAG
>Ga0074199_1000704_pt1 | contig 43613 bp, 29 predicted proteins | sample EPASupsiteSAE347_FD_64528 | JGI IMG/M metagenome (GOLD analysis project Ga0074199, IMG submission 64528) | Bioremediated contaminated groundwater from EPA Superfund site, New Mexico - Sample SAE3-47 | ecosystem: Environmental > Aquatic > Deep subsurface > Groundwater > Contaminated ... | reverse complement strand
AGTCGATATTGGTTGGCCAGAGAATCTTGCCGCCCGTAATGAGAATAAATGCTGCAAAACCAAGCAATATTGGCACGATAGGTCCGGGAGAGCGTTTCATTGTCCCACGAAAGTTCATCAATAATCCTCAAAAACCATGCAGCAGAAATGTTACGGGAGAAACGTTACTCGCAACGCATATAATATTATTGCTGGAATCAATACCATTAATCGAGACGTTTGCACAACGGCCAATATTCGCGCGAATGTCAATAAATCGATGTCATCGAAGGTGAAATGCATGACGTTTTTCAGGTCCCTATCGCGGATATGATTTAAAAAACTTGCATTATTAGTCAATCAATTGGATATTAAAATAGTATCAAGTGATCATTTTCCAAATATATTGCTACTTATATGTTTTTTATTCTATATGGTCTGCAAATACGGTAAACGCTGCATCACAATGAATCTGCCTCCCGGACGGCAAGTATATCGTTAAGCGCGAAAGGATCCCATGAAAAAGACCGGCATATCTTTTGTATTCCCCATGTACAACGAACGAGACAACATCGGGAAAACCGTATCGAGGGCAAAAAGGCTCGCCGAAAAGTTAACCAGCGATTATGAGATCATCATCGCTGATGATGCCTCGACAGATGGCTCGGGAGATATGGTGGATGATCTCGCCAAAAAGGATCCCAAAATAAGATCCGTCCGCCTTCAAAAGAATACAAAATTCGGCGGCGCGCTTAACGCAGGTCTGCTTGCCGCACAAAAACCTGTCGTCATTTACACGGATTCGGATTTCCCGGCCGGGGAAGAGGATATTCAAAACGCCCTGGCGCTTCTAAAGGACAGCGATATTGTCACGGCGTATAGCCTGGTGATAAAAGATATCCGATTTAAACGCATTCTGCTGTCCAAAGGATATAACTTTCTTGTGCGCTTACTGTTCGGGCTACGCCTCCGCGACATCAACTCAGGGCTCAAGATCTACAAATTAGAAACGATAAACAAAAACGGATACCGGTCAAGAAGCCCTTTCATAGACGTTGAAATATTTATTGAGGCAATCAAAAACGGGTATCGAATCAAACAATACGGGGTGATATTTGACCTGCGCAAAGGCGGGACATCCGCGATTGCACGCTTTAGCGTAATCACAAAAACCCTTCTAGACATGTTGATCTACAGAATCTTCCCATGAAAAGATTAATCATCACCGCCGACGATTTCGGGCTCACCAAAAGCATCAACGACGGAATCATGAGATCAGTGAACGACGGCATCGTCACATCCATATCGATGATCTCCGCGGGCGAAGCATTCAACGACGCGATACACCTTCTTCATCAATATAAGATATCGTCGGTCGGAGCCCATCTTGCCCTCACCGAAGTATCTCCCGTGCTGCCACGGACAGTAACGCGCTCTATTGTTATGGCTTCAGGAAAATTTTACAGGCACTATATCAACTTACTGCCCAGGGTATTTTTTCATCTGGCACGCAAACGTGAAATTTATACGGAGCTTAAGGCTCAGATCGAAAGGATCCTGAAAACCGGCATCAAGATAGACCATATCAGCAGCCATGAACACATCCACATCTTTCCGGGCCTGGTTGAGATATTCATCCATTTGTCCCGCGAATTCGACATACCGTCGATACGCTATCCGCACAAAGAAGCTTCTGACGTCCGGGCGAATCCGGATTCGCTGTATAAAACAGCGATCCTGTCGTATCTGGGACGCCAGATGCTTACAAAACTCTCAAAATCCGGGCTTAAACATACGGACCACTTCTCGGGCCTTATAAATTCCGGCAATCTGAAAGAGGATGCGCTGATCAACATCATCCGCTCGCTCAAAGACGGCACAACGGAACTGGTCTGCCACCCGGGAAGGCTGGGGCCGGAAATAGAATCCCGGTACCCGTTTCACAGGAATTGCGAACAGGAACTCAAGGCCCTTACCAGCCCGGAAGCCAGGGCAGCCATCACCGAAAATGCCGTCGAACTTATATCCTACAGTGATCTGTAATTGGAAAGATTTTAGCACAAGACATCTTTTACTGATTATTGCCGTCACCCCGGTTTGGCGCAAAAAGTCATGCGATGAGGCGTTAATCCGACATTGTGCCGTTTTCGCCCCGCTGTAAAGTAATAACGAGATACGATCTCCAGCATTTCCTTCTCTGAATACGTGGTAAACCCCTGATTGCGGCAAATAGAACGATAATCTGAAAAAAAAGTGGCTATTAACCCGCGAACCGCCGGAAAAACAAAATGATGCCTCCACGCATTGCGCACAAGCGATATCACGTCTTGAAGCACGCTCACGTCATCCGGAACAACATCGGCGATAATAAGCAGACCATCGGCTTTCATGATTTTTTTAAATTTGGGAAGCAGCGATTCGAATTCTTTTTTAGAAATATATTGTAAAACGGAATTTATCAATACAACATCTACCGAGTTTGAGTGAATATCATCTACACTTCCAGCTAATACCTTAATGTGTGATTTATTTGCAAAAGACTTCAAAATGTGCTCCTGCACGAATGGAATCGGATCATATAAAATAACTTCCAGTCCTTCAGCAACAAAAGCCGGCGCACACAGGGCGTCGCCGCATCCGAAATCCAGCAGGATGAGTGGTCTATTTGGGGGCAATAATTCAAGAACGTCGCGTGCTATCGCCTCATAATGCGCCTTCTTATGCCCCGGTGAAACATAAATTTTATGCTCCGTATTCCAAAAATCCCGCCATGTGCGCAATCGATACATGTCTTCGCCTAACCAAAATTTTCGCACAAGCTCTCAAACTTCCTTTCGGGGCAATTTTTATAATATAATACAATGATGGTTCTCTTTATTACATCTAGCGTCATAGATCAAATTCCTTTTTGATAATAATATTCTTATCACTTGCGGACAGGCGAGAAAAAGATATAAACTGCTAAAAAGAAATCTCCTGTCATGAGAAAAAACTCAGGCAGGATTAAACTCAAATTTTCAATATCTTTGATGCTTTGAAAAGATTAAAAGCCACAGGCGGGACACATGATGAGCAACGGCGCGGCATTTGATTCCGCGGGTCAGAAGCAAATAACCTTTAAAAAACGTGTGGGACTGTTCGGCGCGACAAGCCTGGTCGGACAATGCCTGCTGCCTTTGCTCAAACAAAATGGCTGGCAGGTCAGAGCATTTTCCCGTCGTTTGATCAGCAACAACGATCAAAACGTTCAGTGGATACAGATTAAGAATCCCGGCGATAATCCTGAAACCTTTGCGGGCGAGATGGAGCAAGTTGATTTCTGGATTTGTGTTGCTTCTGTCTGGATTTTGCCTGATTATTTCCCGATGCTGGAAGCGCATGGCGCACGCCGTGTCATCGCGGTTTCTTCAACCAGCCGCTTCACCAAAAACGACTCCTCCGCATCAGACGAACAGGTCACGGCGCAGAAACTGTCTGAAGGTGAAGACAGCCTGCAAACCTGGGCGCGGATAAAAGGTGTGGACTGGGTGATTCTTCGCCCCACACTGATTTACGGACTGGGACAGGATAAAAACATTTCCGAACTCATCCGCCTGATCCGCCGCCTTGGTTTCTTTCCACTGGCGGGACAGGCAAAAGGTCTGCGTCAACCCGTTCACGCTGAGGATGTCGCAGCGGCCTGTCTGTCCGCTCTTGAGAAATCCAATGTGGTCAATCGTTCCTATAACCTGTCCGGCGGTGAAACGCTGACCTACCGGGAAATGATCCATCGATTATTTGCAGCCCTTGGTCTGCGACCGCGGATCATAACCGTGCCTCTCTGGCTTTTTGGAATGGCGGCGGCCGGAATCCGCTGCTTTCCGCGATATCGGCATTGGACTGCGCAAATGGCCGAACGGATGAATGCCAATCTGGTATTTGATCATGCCGAAGCGGTCCGGGATATAAATTTTTCCCCCAGAAAATTTCAACTAACCTCAAAGGATTTACCCTCGGAAGGAGGCCTTTCATGAAGTCAACTGCGTTTGAGATGTTGTCCATTGTTGTCCCTGTTTATAATGAAGAACTCTACCTGGAAGAAATTCTTCGCAAAGTCATTCAGCAACCGCTGCCGGCCGGGCTCACGCGTGAATTGATTCTGGTCAATGACGCTTCTCAAGACGGTTCCTGGAAAGTCATGCAATCGCTGCCTGAAAAATTTCCGCAAACCCGCTTTCAATTGATCAACAAAACCATCAATGAGGGAAAGGGCGCGGCATTGCGCGACGGCTTCGCGAAAGTAACCGGAGACATTGTCCTTATTCAGGACGCAGACTCCGAGTACGACCCCGCCGATTATCCCAAACTATTGCAGCCCATTTTGGACGGCAAAGCCGAGGTTGTATTCGGCAGCCGTTTTATCGGCGAGCCGCATCGGGTCATGTATTTCTGGCATCAGCTGGCCAATAATATCCTCACCACGATTTCCAACATGCTGACCAATCTTAATCTGACGGACATGGAAGTCTGCTATAAAGTCTTTACACGCGATGTTATTGATAACATTACAATTCGCAGTCCCCGGTTTGGCGTCGAACCGGAAATTACCGCCAAAATCGCCCGTCTGCGAATAAACGGAAAACGGGTACGGGTCTATGAAACCGGTGTTTCCTATGCCGGACGCACTTACGAGGAAGGAAAGAAAATCGGCTGGAAAGATGCCGTATCCGCCATTTTCCAGATTATTCGCTTTCATTTTATGGACTAAAATGCTATGGCACCCTAAAATTTCTGTTGTTCCATATAACACTTAAAGGAATGAAAGTTATTAAAAACTTATTATCGTTTTTCGCATGTCTTGTTTTGACTGTTTTATTCTCTTTGCAGGCTTTGGCGGCAGACCGGCCTTTCACCAGTCCCAACAACTGGGGCACAACGGGATTGATGGAAACACCGACGGCACGGGTGCTGGAGAACGGCAAATTTCGTCTCGGTGTCGGTTATATCGATCCCTACCTCTATTATTACGGCGCCGTGAGTCCGTTAAAAGGGCTGGAAATTGAGGGCCGAATTACCGAAAGCCTTGGCATAGATATTAGTGGCGCCCCCGGATGGGCGGGTTACGGCAACAATAAAGATAAAGCCTTTGATTTTAAATATCAGTTCATCCCGGAGGGCAAATACTGGCCGGCCATGGCTCTCGGGATTATGGATCCGCACGGCACAAGATTGTATGGCGGGCAGTATCTGGTTTTCAGCAAGCAGATTTTCCCTTTTGATTTTACAGTCGGCCTGGGCAATGGCAGGTTCGGAAAGCAGCCGCTTCCTTCCACTGGCGACGGATGGAGAGTGGAAATGTTTCAAGACCCGAGCCAGTGGTGGTCGGACGCGCAGTTTTTCGGCGGCATCGAGTTTGCGCCTTCGCCAAAATTTTCTTTTTTAATTGAATACAATCCCATTCAGTATGATAAGCAAACCAACGATCCCGTCCAAAAGAAATTTTTCCCCGCCCCGGTGCCTTCCAAAATCAATGTGGGCATGCGTTACAAACCGTTTGACTGGGCGGAGCTTGATGTCAGTTATCAGCGAGGCAATCAAATTGGCGCGAATTTATCCTTCGCTTTCAATCTGGATAAAACGCTGATTCCGATTTTCGACTTGCCCTACATAGAGAAAGAAGCGGACAAATTAAATCCTCTGGCCGAAAGAGTCAGCCAGGGGCTTTATGCTTCCGGATTCCGGGATATCGGCGTAAAGATCGTGGGGTCGGAGATCTGGGTTGAAGCCTCAAACGTCCTTTATTTCTATAATATGCGGGCAATCGGTGTTATGTTAAAAGTGCTCAACGGCATATTGCCCCGTGACATCGAACAGATCAATATCATTCTGGCGGAAAGGGGCATTCCCCTTATCGAATTTTGCACGGGCAGGGATAATCTTTATAACTTTGGCGAAGAAATTTTTAAAATCAATGAATACTTATCCCTGACACAAATCAAAACCGATATTTACCAGACGCCGAAAACGAAAAAGAAGCATCGTCAATTATTTGATTACGGAATAAAACCTGAATTTCAAACATTCATCAACGATCCTTCCGGATTCTTCAAAGGAAGAGCCGGTCTGTCGGGATGGATTGGCCTGCAACCCTGGAAAGGGGCCAGTTTATCCGTAGGAGCGGAAGTTTATGGCTGGAATAACATTTCTTCCGTTATAAAACCGATGCCCAACCCCGTCCGGTCCGACAGCGTGTATTATATGGAAAAAAACATGGCTTTAAGCAGTTTGATGTTTGAGCAAATCGTGAAAACGAAATATGAAATATACGGTAAAATTGCGGCGGGCCTGCTGGAAACGGAATATGCGGGACTGGATGCGGAAATAGCCACGCCTTTATTCGGTGGCCGTATTCTGACGGGCGTCAGCGGATCATTGCTAAAAAAGAGAGACACCGCCAATCCCCTGCAATTCAACAATAATGATCTTGACGATCATTATAAAACCGCTTTTGTTAATGCCCGCTTAAATCTTCCGGAAGTGGAGTTGGCTCTGGATGTGAAAGCCGGCCGGTTTCTCGCCGGCGATAAAGGGACCCGAATAACCGCAACTCGCCATTTTTCCAACGGATTTGAGCTATCGGCGTGGTACAGTTTTACGAATACCTCCGTTTTCAATGATCCTTATAACAATGGTTATCATGACAAGGGAATCGCCCTGTCCATCCCGTTGCGTTTGTTTCTGGGAAGAGAGTCCCGCACGGCGTATGATTATCATTTCTCCCCCTGGACACGGGATGTGGCGCAGGATATCAGTCATCGGACAGAACTGTTTAATTTTATCGGCCGGAACACGAAACGCTACATATTTAAAGACAGTAATATTATTTCGATACCCTACCCTAAATAATAGCCCCCCCTGGCAATAGCCTTGAACGAGACCTGACCTCTGTCAACGATCTTTTCAAAATGAGCCACCTGTTTCTTCCGTTCAACTCATTACACTGAACAGCCCCTTCTTTTAAATTACGTCCTGAACGCCTTCAAAACCGCTCGCGGTTCCTTCCTCCTGAACAAAGAACATCCTCTAATGTTCATTCATTGCGTCATCCATCGTCACAGTCAAGTCCCACTTCCTGCCTACAACCCATTCATGCCACCATCCTGATGTAACATCATCCCCGGTAACGGACTTCGCTCCTTCTCATACCGGAAAGTCTGACACCGAAAGGTCCGGCTGCCTATCCCTGCATATCCCCATCCTCACTGCCTCTTCCTTACTTAATCGCCCTTTCTGCCCCCATATACTTCTTCAAATCGCATCCTCCTGATCTCCTGTCATATCTCCGTCCGTCTTATCCATCACCTCCTTGAGGCAACTTCTTAACCGGACAGTTTATTTGCTTCCTACATGATTAATTAAAACTCTTGACTTCCCGTTGGCTATTGGGGCAAACTGTTAGCTAAGGTATTTATTTTTATGGCCTTTGTCCTGCATGCAAAAACAAGGGTCGGAATCAGTTCACACAACGCGGCGCAAACAAATAAAACCATTTCATCCAATAACCAACCAACCCGCTTAGGCGCAAAACAGTAAACTTATTTTAATTAATTTCAATCTGCATTTGTTCAGGTGAAAAATGATTAAAAAACGTTTCGGATTTTACGACTTTCCCCGCATGATAAACACCACATTGGACGGAACCTGCAATATGCAGCATCCTGATCGTGCGTGTACATCTACGGATAACATATCCATCCATACCAAATATCAAGTGAAGCGGTTACCTATACATAAAATATATGAGGTTAAATATGGGGAGAACTAAAGCAGGAAACATCCTTTACTGCTGCATGGGTTTACTAGTGTTGTTGATGTTTAGCCCTATAGCACCGGTATGGGCGCTTACTACAAGCGCGATAACCGACCAAACATGTGCCGGTTATCGTGCAGGCGGCAAATTAGTATGTTCTGCCGGAGAATTTACGGTTACCCCTGTTTTTAGTGCCTCGCCCGGAACACCTCCTTTTTGCATTGCCGGACAGTCTTTTTCATTTCAGGTAGATCTCGGACTTTCAGACACTAACGCGGACCGTTACAATATTGGCTTTTTTGTCGGACAGAAGGGAAATGATCCGACGGCCACAACAGCAGGGAACAATTGTTCCGTAGCCACCTTTCCATTATCTCCCTTGCCATGGGCGAATCTTAATGGTGATGCTTGCGGTGATTTTCAAGCCCACGGGAACCAGATTACCACAGTCAACTATATCAAAGTACTCTGTACCGGCGATAATGCTGGAGCGCTCCAGATCCCCTATGTGGTTACCTATTGGCAAAACACCAGCAATACATGCACCGGCCCGGCGGACGTTACCCCGGGATCTACCTCCAAGTGCAATGCCGGGACAACCTCAGTATCCGGAACGGTTTCCGTCTATTCCGGCGCTTATGTTGATATTACCAAACAAACCTCTCCTGACGGTGAGGGACAGTCATTTTCCTTTACCGCGACAGGACCGACCGGATCAAAGGTCATCGCCTTGACCGGGGCAACATTGACGCCAACCACCGCCGCCGGAGGGACGTACACGCCTGCAAGCATTGCCGCTGCTACCAATACCACCACAATTACCTTAACCGATGGCCAAACGGCCAGATTCTACATAAACGCCCTCAGCTCCAACCAGACGCTGACCATAACTGAATCATCAACTGCCAACTGGGAAACCACTGCTTCCATCAGTTGCTCTTCCGTCGCAGGCGCTCCTGCCTTGACACCTGATAATACGGCGAGGTCTGTCAGCGCTGTACTCAATGCGACTAACTCTGCCGCCGCATGCACCGTTAACAATAAGAAACGCTCCCGTATTACCCTGGTAAAAAGTGTTTCCGGACGCATCGACTCTGCCGACCAGTTTACGGTAAGCGCAAGTGGGGGAGGAACTCTGACCGGCACGACATCTGCAACAACCATGGGAGCTGCAACCAGTGCATTGACTACCTTTTACAGTTCACCATCAACTGAGTTGATTTTGACCGACGCCAAAGCATCAGGGCCAACACTTCTTTCCTTTTATGGAACCAGACTTACCTGCACTAACGCCTTCACCGGACCGGGAGCTACTCCCAATGCCAGCCTGCCCAATAATCTCAACTCAACAAGCACAAGTATCACCCCTGCTCCCGGAGATGATATAACATGCACGTTTTTCAATACACCGGCGCCTGTAATCAGCCTCGTCAAGAGCGCGGATCATTCGATAGCGCCGCCGGGAACCGAAATTACCTACACGATCTATTATCATAACACCGGAGCGAGCGTCGCGTCGAATCTGGTCATCGTGGATGCGATTTCAACCAACACAACCTACGTCGCCGGAAGTATGAGAATCGGCAACGCGGCTTCGAGTTACTCATCTGCAACACCTCTCACCGATACTTCGGATGCAGATGCCGGACAATTCAGCGGCTCCAACGTAATTTTCACCATTACCAGCGTTTCCGCTGACGATAAGGTTGCCAATTCCGGATCGGATGAAGGCAAAGTTTATTTCAAGGTAAGGATTAACTGAGGGTTCTCCCGATTATACGGGATTAAATTATAAAATAACAATTTTAAAAGGAGGGTTATGCAAATGAAAATTTTATGGAGCAGGAAGGTTTTAGTCTTAAGTTTTTTTCTAACCGGTTTCTTTTTTCTCGCCGGCGCAGCGCCGGCGCAGCAGGGGAACACCAAACTGGATCTGAAGACAAAGGCGGAAAAGGAGGTCAAGATCACAAAGGAGGGAAAGACAACGACAAAAAGAGTTCCTCTGGATAAAGCAAACCCCGGAAACATTGTGGTCTATACAATCACTTACAGCAATACGGGCAAGGGTCCCATTCTGGACGCGGTGATTGTTGATCCCCTTCCCGCCGGAGTTCGCTATATCGCGGATTCGGCCGAGGGAAAGGACGCGGAAATCACGTGCAGCATTGATAACGGCCGCACCTGGGTCAAGCCGCCGGCCATGATTGAGTTCAGAAAGGCGGACGGATCTCTGGAAAAGAAAACTGCCCCGCCGGATATGTACACCCATATCAAATGGACCATAAAAAAGCCCGTCGCACCCGGTCAGTCCGGCCATGTGAGCGTTAAAGTGACGGTTAAATAATAAACAAATAGCAATAAAGGTTTAGTGGAAAAATGGATTTAACAAACAATAAATTTTTAAAGGAGGTAAAAATCATGCGAAAACTATTTTTAACCCTTGCGTTATTGCTGTTTATCGCAGTAATCGCAACACCGCCGGCCATGGCGGTAGGAACCGCGGTGAGTACGGCCATTTCCAATCAGGCGTACGGTGATTACAAGGACGCCAATGGAAATGACATGGCGCGTGCTTATTCCAACATCATAACCATAACCGTCGCTCAAGTGTATGCGGTCAGACTCAATCCGACGTCAGCCGCCTCCTCGGGCGGAAACGAACTGACTGTCTATTATTCGAGCAGGCTATACAACGACGGCAACGGCCCGGATACCCAGACGTTCACCGTGACATCGACGGGCGGGTCCTGGTCACCGACGTCTTATACGGTGTATCGCGACGTCAACGATAACGGCGCCTACGATGCCGGCACGGATACGGTCATTACGCCATCGGGCGGCAACTATACGACGGCTTCGATTGCCGCCGACGGTTACTTTCCTATTATCGTTGCTATCCTGACACCGAACAATGCCACCGCGCCCAACGGCTCGAGTAATCAGAGCACCCTAGCCACAACGTCCAACGGCGACCCGACGAAGACGACTTCGGCGATAGCCACGACCACCATATTGGCGGCGGTCATTGCGTCGGTAAAAACCCACACCGCCGTGAGCGGCACTTACCGGCCGGGGGATATCGTCACCTGGTTGTCTACAATGACCAACACCGGCAGCTCTCCCGCCACCGCCATTACCGCGACGGACGCGCTTCCCGCGAATGTCACGTTTGTACCGGGATCGATCGAGGTTAATGCCAACGATACGGGTTGGGTGACCAGAAACGATGCGTGCGGGGACGGCCCGGAAGCCTGCTATGATTCGGGAACACGCACCATTAAGATTCCGGGCGATAGCAATCCCAGCTCGTACGCTCTGCCCGGCGGAGCCAATTATAAGGTTCGAATCCGGGTTACGATCAACGCCGGCGTGCCCTGGAATACGACCATTTCCAATACTTCACAGACTACTTATACTTCCGGCGCCAGCACAATAACGGTAGCCAGCAATACGGACAGCTTCATTGTCGAACAGTTGGCCGGAATTACCATGGCTAAAGTGAGCGTAAATCAATCCGGTAATCCAAGCGATGTGATCACTTATCGATTTGACCTGACCAACGCCGGCAACAAAACCGACTCTTTCGATTTAACAACCAATTCTTCCAATGGCTGGACATGGGCTTACTGGGTGGACACGGACAATAACGGAACAGGCGACACGCTGCTGACCGATACCAACGGCAACGGCACTGTCGATACCGGCAACATTCTCCAGGCCGGCGTTATTCATCTGGTGGCCGTGGCCACGATTCCCGTGGGCCGGTCCAACGGCACAACCGATACGCTGACGGTTACCGGCACATCCTTTGCTGACGCGACCAAGACGGCAAATGTGCAATGGACAACAACAGTAACGGCCCCGGTACTTAACATAACCAAAGAGCTCGTTTTAGTTGTGCATCCGGCAGGCGTGCTTAATTACAGCGAATCGCCCTGCACGCCGACAAATAAGTCCACCGGCGCGGGCTGTCACTACTATCCGGGATCCGTAGTTACCTATCAGATAACAGCCACCAACAATGGCGCCGGCAATCTCACTAATTTAATACTCACCGATCCGGTGCCGGCGAATACAACCTACAAAACCGGCACCATCAGAGCGGGAACCACCGTCGGCACATTGTCTGCGCGTACCGATGTGGCGGATGGTGACGGCGGACGGTATGAAGGAGGATCTGTTATTTCAGGCGCCGGAACTACCATCAATCTTGGTCCCGGGGCGACATGGATCGTGGAGTTCCAGACCACGATTAACTGATGGTCGTGATGATTTGTTGCAGTTGAGGATTTTCGCATGATTGAATTTCTGCGCCATAGTGCAGAAATAGGCTGCCCGCGGGCGCGGGTTTTCGCGATTGCGCTTGCTGTCCTTATTTTATGGACAGTCAAGCCTTTGGCGCTGACCCCTCCCGCGGGGACATCCATCAATAATCAGGCCGTCGCGCAATACGGCGACGCCAACGGGAATCCTCTGTCCGCGACCAGCAACACGGTTTCGGCTATCCTTTCCGGCGCTCCTCGTCTGAAGATCACGGCAGTGGCCAGTCCCAATCCTGTTTCTCCCGGCGGTACCCTGACCTATACCATGACCATTGAAAACACCGGGAACCTGCCCGCCACATCGGTCACGGCAGCGGCCACACTATCCGCCAATCTGCAGTTTCTCAGCACCACCAACGGCGGCATCTCTTCGCCACCCAACGTCGACTGGAACCTGGGAGCCATCCCGTCCGGAGGAAGCGCTACTTTAACCCTTACCGCCACACCGGTTGCAGGGACACCAGGCGGAGCAGACATTCCTTTCTCCATAACCGCTTTTAGTACAGAGGGCGCGCGTGACTCCACGTTCCTCAATACGAAAGTCGGAGCGGCGCCTAATCTTGTCATTACCGATTCCGCGTCCGTTATCAGCACCATCCCGGGAGGGGTTGTTGAATATACGATCCACTACAGCAATATCGGTAACATTGCCGCCGGCAATGTCCTAATCCGCAATGAACTCCCCTCCGAAACAGCTCTTGTGGCGGGTTCAATCACCGGGGGAGGAAGTATTGCCGATCGCACAATCACCTGGACGCCGGGCACCCTTCCACCGGGGGCTTCCGGTACAGTCAGCTTCAGAGTAACGGTCTCCCCTGTCGCCGCCAACGGAGCGATTATCAGAAACATCTCCGTAATCTCCAGCACGGAAACTGGAGTAACCAACTCCAATGAACTGCTGATTCCCGTGATCGTGACGGTCTTGACGGCGCCTGTTGCCGCCAAAGACTTCAACCCCAAAACCATACAGATAAACGGCGTCTCGGTTATGACCATTACACTGACCAACCCGGGCGCAACGGCCATTACCGGCGCGGCCTTCACGGATACGTATCCCGCAAATCTGGTGAATACCGCCAGCGCCTCGCCTGCCGGCACCTGCGGCGGCACGGTAACGGCCACCAATGGCGGAACATCGCTTAACCTTACGGGAGGGACAATACCGGCCTCCGGCAGTTGTACGGTCACGGTGAATGTAACCAGCGCCGCAGTGGGAATTTATACCAACAGCACGGGACCGATAAACGCGGACGGCCCGATCACCATCGCTTCCGCCTCGGGCGCTATTTCGGTAGTGCAGTTGCTGTCCATATTGAAAACTGTCACAACCGTTATTGCCCGGCCGGGAAATGTTCTGACGTATGCCATTGCGATCAAGAACGAGAGTGCCGTGCCTGCATCGAACATACTCATCCGTGACACTCTGCCTTCCGGAGCAACTTTTTTAAGCGCCGATGCAGGCGGCGCTATAGCGGGGAACACTGTAAGCTGGTCCATCGCTGCGCTTAATCCGGGCGCAACGGCAACGGTGCACCTGAATGCGACTATCGACAAGACCTTCAGCGCCCCCTCCATCTCCAACACGGCTCGCGTCACTGCCGATGGAACGAACGAGCTACAATCGACGGTTGCCAAGAATGTTACGCCCCGAACAAGGGGAGCCGTGGCATTTTTCGATGCGAGCTGGCAGTCCGTATATGGTTATATGGATGGCGCAACTATCTACATTCAAGTTAATGACGCCGATCAGAATGTTGATCCGGCTATCGCTGAAACAGTAACCGTCGTTCTGACAAATCCTACAACCTCGGATACGGAAACCGTGATCCTCACGGAAACTGGTCCCGACACGGGGATTTTCCGCGGCTCCGCGCTATGTTCTCTCAATACGTCGGCAGCCAACGACGGCACCCTGACCGTTGCCGTCAATTCCCGCATACAGGCCACCTATACGGATGCGCTTGATGGCTCGCAAGTTAACTCTTTTGCTCTCATTGACCCACTGGGCGTTGTGTTTGATTCCGTCACGGGCAATACGCTAGCGGGCGCCGTGGTGACCTTGAGAAACTGGAACAACGTGACCAATTCGTGCGATCTGACAAGCTGGCCTTCTCTGCCTCCGGGGCAGGTTAATCCGGCGGCGACCACAGGAGCCGACGGCAGATTTGCATTTCCGCTGGTTTCACCTGGAGATTATTGTTTCGATGTCGCGCCTCCGGCAGGCTATACTTTCCCTTCGGCTGTTTCCAACACCGATTTGCCCGCCGGGTTTACGATAGGTAATGGTTCCCGGGGTGAAAAATTAACCTTGAGCGCGGGTGATCCCGCTCTCATTCGCGATATCCCCATTGATCCCCCGATGGGACGGCTGGTTATCACAAAAACAGCGAATAAAACAACGGCGGCCATCGGCGATATGGTCATTTATACCGTGAAACTGGAAAACAGGGGTGACGCTCCTGTCACAGCCGTTACGGTTTCGGATGTAATGCCGCACGGCATCTCTTATATCAGCGGCTCTACATGGATGGGCGAAATTAACGCCGCCGATCCGCGGAGTTCAGGCAACCGTACTTTTCTATGGCCGGTGGCTAATCTTGCCGTCAATGGGTCCATCACCATTTCTTACCGCGCGGTTGTGGGTCCGGATGCTCAGACCGGCACGGGAATCAACACCGTTATCGCTTCCGGAACCAGCATCGGAAGGGCGATTGTCTCCAACAGAGCTTCCGTGAAGATTAAGATAACCGAGGGTGTTTTTACCAGCAAGGGCACTATCGTAGGCCGCGTATTCATTGACCGCGATGGCGACGGTTTGCCGAAGAAAGACACGGGGGTTCCTGATGTTGCTCTCTATCTTGAAGACGGAACACGTGTGATTACGGACTCCAGCGGCAAGTTCTCCATTGCCGGAGTCGTTGCGGGAACACATGTTCTTCGACTTGATGAGACAAGCCTGCCCAATGGCCTTACTCCGAAACCGCTTTCCAATCGCTTTATGAAGAGCGGAACTTCCCAGTTCATTGATATGACGCCAAGCGGACTCTTCAAGGCTAATTTTGCCGTTGATAAAAAAGAACTGGAGAAAAAATCTCTTGATCCACGGGATAACCCCCAGGAGGCTAAACCCGAGGTTCCGGAAAAAGGCAAAAAAGCATCCGATGTCGCCACGCCGGGTGCGGCAAAGACGTTAAATAAACAGGTCATCTTTTATGCTGAAGAAGCCCCGGAAGCCATCGCCCGAAAATCTTCTAATGAAATAAAGAAAGAGATAGACGCTGTCGAAGCTCCCACCGGCGCGCAGGCAAGCGCGGGGGAAAACCTGCCTTCGGCAAAAGAAACTCTCACTTTGAAGGAACAGTCACTCGCCAAAGGGGTGTCGGAACTTCAGCTCGAAGAAAAGATTAAGAAGATGACGCCGGATCTGGAATTCTTAAGCCCCGCTGATCAGGCGATATTTGGCAAGACGAGTATCCGCGTCATCATCAAGGCCCCGATGGATAATGTCCTGACGCTGACGGTGAACGGCCAGACCGTGGACGAATCGCATATCGGCGCAAAGATCAAATATGAAAAGGGCAAAGTGGTCATTTATGAATTCGTGGATGTGCGTCTTAAGAAAGGGGAAGAAAATATTATTGCCGCTGAGCTTAAAGATCAATTCAACATCGCCCGCGGAAAAAAACAGATTCGTGTGGCAACGATTGGCGATCTGGCGCAAATGGTTGTACGGACTGATCGGAAAGAAGCCGCGGCCGACGGGCAATCGAAAATCAATGTTACTGTTTCCCTTGAGGATAATAAAGGCCGTGCCGTTCCCTGGGACGCCTCCATCACGGTGGACGTTACAGCCGGTGAAATTATGGAGAAAGACTCTGACCCGGCAAATGAAGGGCATCAGATTATATGCCGAAACGGCGCCGCCCATTTTACGATTATGGCGCCCCGGGAAACAGGAGATGCTAAAATAAACGTCACCGTTAACGACCTGACTCAATCGGTGGATATCTATTTTGTTCCCAACCTGCGCCCGATGTTGATCGTCGGCGTCGGTGAAATCGTTCTCGGCCGCGGCAATTCATCCGGCAATCTGGACTACCTGAAGGATCGGACATGGTTTAATGACGGACCTTATATGGGCGGGCGCGGAGCTTTCTTTATGAAAGGGAATATTTACAAAGATATTTCCCTGACCGCGGCCTACGATTCCAACAAGAAACGAACGGACGAACTTTTCCGTGAGTCGGACACCCGGCTTGATTCGGAAGAGAAATATCCGATTTACGGCGACGAGAGCAAGACCGGCTATGAAGCGCTTTCCCGCGATAAGTTATATGTCAAACTGGAAAAGGGCAAATCCTACCTGCTCTATGGCGATTACCGCACCGAATTGAACGAGACGAAACTAAGCGCCTACACACGGTCTTTCAACGGTCTCAAATTTGAAGTGAATACCGAAAAATTCAAACTGCGTTCTTTCGGGACTCACACCGATCAGAGCCAGTTTGTGGATACGCTCCCGGGCAAGGGAATTTCCGGCTACTACTATCTGACCCATGAACAGATTATCGAAGGTTCGGAGCGGGTCACCATCGAAACCCGCGACCGCCTGCAGCCCGATCATATTCTCAGCAGGGAGTTGAAGTCACGCGGTTCTGACTACGAAATAGACTATGGCCTGGGAACGATTCTCTTCAAGACAGCGGTTCCCAGCCACGACGCGGAAGGCAATCCGCTCTATATTGTCGTTACCTATGAGGGTATGGGAGACGGCGGCAAGTACTTCATCTACGGAGGCCGCGGCGCTTTTAAAGTCACGAAATGGCTGGAAGCGGGGGCGACCGGCGTCGTCGAGGAAAACGGCATCAGCGATTACCATCTCTTCGGCGCCGACATTAAGTTGAATCTGCCGGGTTCCACCACACTCAAGGCGGAATATGCCAGAACACGCGGACTGTTTGATGTCGGCAGTTTCCTGACTTCCGAGGAAGGAGAAGGCTGGTCGCTGGATTTGGAAAGCCGCCCCATGAAAAATCTTTCATGGAAAGGTTACTATCGCGATCTGAGCAATTACTTCAGCAATCCATCGGCATCTGACGCGGTCCGTGGCACAACGAAATATGGCCTGGAAGCCGTTTATGACATTCAGCCGACACTAACGGTCAAGGCCAAATATCTGGATGAAAAAGACAGGATTAACCATTCATCGCACCGGCTTGCTTCCGTCGGCGCAACAAAGAAATTTACCAAAACCACTGTCAGCGCGGAGTTGTCTCATGAAGAAGCTGAAAATCTGACCGATACACCGGCGCAGATTCCTTACACTCCGGGAGGACTGCTCAACGGTGTTCCTTTCCTCAATCCCTATGAGACGCCGCCGCGAGCGACATTCCTCAAACTGGCATTGGAAAGAGAACTTCTCAAAAATTTATCTCTTTCGCTCAGTCATAAACAGGATATCGGCGGAAATGATTATTTCATCAGTCAGGGCGGCTTGAATTATAGGCTCAATCATCAGAACCGGCTGTATATCCGTGAGGAATATGCGAAATATGAGGACGGGACGCAAAACCGCATTCTTCTGGGTGTGGAATCACAGGTTCTTAAAAACACGACCGTCTATCATGAATACCGTCTGGCCGACGGCTCCGCCGGATACCGCAACCAGCAGGTCATGGGGTTGAAGAATAAATTTCAGATGATGCAGGGAGTCACGGCGAATATCGCCGGAGAGTATCTCAGCACGCTGAGCGGCCAGAAAAACAAGAATGAACCTGATGCCTACGCCGCCGCCTTGGGACTGGAATATCTGCCCAAGGATGACTTCAAACTCACCGGCCGGTTAGAGCACAGAAATGAGATTGACGGCAATAAGAGTTCGTATCTGGCGGAAGTTGCCGCGGCTTACAAGATCCATCCCGATTACTCACTGCTTTTGCGTGAAAGGTATTTCCTGGAAAAGAACGGCGCTGACGATAATCACACATCCCGTCTTCTTGTCGGTCTGGCCTACCGTCCGCTTGATAACGACCGCTTTAACGCTTTGAGCAAAATTGAATATAAATACAGCAAGCAATCGGTCTGCCTGCCCGGCTATACGACGGATGCCTTTATCATTTCCACGGAAGGGGTTTATCAGGCCAGCCGTGGTTTGCAGTTCATGGGCAAATACGCGGGGAAACTTGAGCAGGATGACCGCTTCTCTTCCTATACGGACTTAATCTCGACCCGGCTGTTGTACGATTTATCCGACCGGTTCGATTTCGGAGCGGAATACCGTCTGCTGACTTCGCATCTGACAAATACCAGCCTGCATGGCGGTTCCGTGGAGGTCGGTTATCGAGTGATGGATCAGCTCTGGCTTTCGGCTGGTTACTCCTTCGACCGTTTCGATGCAGATCTGGCCGGCGACAGCTATGAGGGCGAGGGACCCTACCTGAAGCTCCGATTCAAGTTCGACGAAAAATCGCTCCAAACTATCCGTAAATAACAAAGACGGGTGTCCTCAAACCCTCATACCGTATGTTGAGTTTGGATTCAGCTGTTTTTTATTTTTCAATGAAGGCACGCGTCCGGCGCTGGAGTCGTCTATTCGCACCATCTCTTTTCTTGACCAAGTATCGACTTTTATCTATAAGGAAACCTGTGAAAAATTCCAGCCGGAATTAATAACCAAGGAGCATATCAATGTCATTATATCTCAATAAATTAAAATCATTTCATGGCAGAAAAGGTCCCCTGCTGTTGATTATCATGGACGGCATAGGCATCGGCAAAGCAGATGAAACGAACGCTGTCCATAGGGCCAAGACACCCAATCTTGATCAATTATTCAAATCCGATCTATATACGCAACTGAATGCCCACGGCACGGCAGTCGGACTGCCCTCGGATGACGATATGGGAAACAGCGAGGTAGGTCACAATGCCATCGGGGCTGGCAGGATATTTGACCAGGGCGCCCGCCTTGTCAATGCGGCGCTCAAGACGGGAAGGATCTTTCAATCCGGGGTCTGGGACAGTATAGCAAAGCGTTCCCAAAATGGCGGGACGGTCCATTTCATCGGACTGCTTTCGGACGGAAATGTCCATTCGCATATCGACCAGTTGTTCATCATGATCGACAAATGCGCCGAGTTGAATTTCAACAGGGTCAAGGTCCATGCCCTTCTTGACGGAAGGGATGTGGGAGAGAGGACGGCGCTTGATTACATCAAGCCAACAGAGGAAAAACTTAAAAAAATCTCAGAGGAAAAAGGTCTTGATTACGCCATCGCCTCCGGCGGCGGACGCATGAAGGTGACCATGGACAGGTACAATTCCGACTGGAATATTGTGAAGAAGGGATGGGATGCCCATGTCCTGGGAAAAGGCAGAAAGTTCACATCCGCTTCCGATGCCGTGAAAACTTTTTACAATGAAGACCCGAAAGCAACGGACCAGTACCTGCCGGCGTTTGTTATAACCGATGGCTCGGGAATGCCCCAAGGAACCATCAATGACGGCGATGCCGTGATCTTTTTCAACTTCCGCGGGGACCGCGCCATCGAAATATCCAGGGCATTCTCCGAACAGGAATTTACTGAATTCGAGAGGGGGCCTCTTCCGGATATATTTTATGCGGGCATGATGGAATATGACGGCGACGCCCATATACCGGCCAATTTTCTTGTGCAGCCTCCGGCGATTGATCGCGTCATCAGTGAGTATCTTTGCGCTGCAAAGGTAAAAATGTTTGCGGTATCCGAAACTCAGAAGTTCGGTCATGTTACTTATTTCTGGAACGGCAACCGTTCCGGGTATATTGATGAATCGGTTGAAAAATACGTGGAAATACCTTCCGACAGGATTGAGTTTGACAAGGCTCCGAAGATGAAGGCCAAAGAGATAACGGAGGCCGTGGTTGACCTTCTAAAGAGCGGCAAATACAGATTCGGAAGGCTCAATTTCCCGAATGGCGACATGGTCGGGCATACCGGTGCGATGGATGCCGCCATTATTGCGGTGGAAACAGTGGATCAATCCGTTGGAGAGTTGCTGAATGTGATAAAGGAGATCGGAGGCATTGCCGTTATCACCGCAGACCACGGCAACGCGGATGAGATGTTCACGATAGACAAAAAGGGCGCTAAATCAGTAAAAACCGCGCATTCCCTGAATCCGGTCCCCTTGATCATCTATGATCCCCGATATCAGGGGGAATACCGGATGGCGGATCTCAAAGAAAAAGGTCTGTCCAATGTGGCGGCAACCCTGTTGAATCTTCTGGGATATGAGAAACCCCAAGAGTACGATCCGTCACTGATAGAAATAGTTTCCACCGGCAGGTAATAAATTAAAAACCAAGGTTCAAGGTTAAAAATGTTTTTTAACCTTGAACCTTTCTCATTCACGATTCACTATCCACCATCAACTACTTGCCGATAAAGTTCGGCTTCCTCTTTTCCAGAAACGCCTTCATGCCTTCTTTCTGGTCCTGCGTACTGAAGCATTGCGCAACCGAACATATCTCCAGCTTGATCGCGTTGTCCAGCGACATGTCAAAACCGTAATTGATGCTGTTTTTCGCCATCTTCAGGGCAAAACCTGGAAGCGCCGCAAACTTCGCGGCCATTTTCCGCGCTTCTTCCATCAAATTTGCAAGCGGCACGACTTTGTTGACCAGGCCAATCTCATAAGCTCTCTTCGCATCAATCTGTCCGCCGCCTAAAATCAGCTCTTTGGCAATCCCCGTCCCGACCAGTCTGGGCAGGCGTTGCGTGCCGCCCCAGCCGGGCAGAATGCCGATTAAAATTTCCGGCTGACCAAACCTGGCGTTTTCCGCCGCAAATCGCATATCGCAGGCCAGGGCGATTTCCGTTCCTCCGCCCAGCGCAAAGCCGTTGACGGCGGCAATAGAGGGCTTTCCCATGGTCTCCATAAACCTTAGCGTTTCCTGACCCAGTTCCATGAATTTCGTGACTTCCGCCGGGGTGTTATTCTGCATCTGCGAAATATCCGCACCCGCCACAAAAGCTTTCTCACCGGAACCGGTCAAAATCAGCGCTTTAACCGCATCATCCGAATCGCAGACTTTTAATGCATGAGCCAACTCTGCCATGACTTCCGAATTCATGGCATTGAGGACTTTGGGCCGGTTAAAGGTAATCGTGGCAACGCCCTCGGCAACTTGAAAAAGAATGTTTTGATAGTTCATATTATTCTCCTGATTTTTTCATGAAGTTTAAAAAGCCCCTTGTCCGCACGGACAAGGGGCTTCACTTTATAACCTTCAGCCTATCGCCTATAGCCTATAGCCTGATTTTTACACCGCACAAGTATCAACCGGCGGTTTAACCTCTTCCTTGCCCATCGCCTTGAGAACCAGTTCGGCCAGATCCCAGGCCTGCATGGTCTCTTCCTTATGATTATCCTTGATGCCGTCGGACATCATCGTCAGGCAGAACGGACAGCCCACGGCAATCCTGTCGGCGCCCGCGGCAATCGCCTGCTTGGTGCGCGCGTTGTTGATGCGTTCTCCGATATCTTCTTCCATCCACATTCTCGCGCCGCCGGCGCCGCAACAGAAGCTCTTGTCCAGATTACGTTCCATCTCCACAACGTTAATCCCGGGAATCGCTCTCAAAATCCTGCGGGGCTCATCGTAAATCTTGTTATAACGACCGAGGAAACAGGAATCGTGATAGACAAACGTGCCCGGAATCGACTGCGTCAGTCTAATGGTATGTTCACCAATCAGTTGCGAAAGAATTTCCGTGTGGTGATACACTTCGAAATTGCCGCCGAAATTGGGGTAATCTTTCTTAATGCAGTTATAACCGTGCGGACAGATGGCAATGATCTTCTTCACACCATAACCGTTCATCAGGTCAATATTTGTCTGGGCCAGTGTCTGGAAGAGATACTCGTTGCCGGAACGCATTGCGGAATCGCCGCAGCAACCTTCTTCATTGCCCAGGATACCAAAGCTGACGCCGGCTTCCTGTAATATTTTCGCAAACGCAATAGAAATCTTTTTGCCGCGATCGTCAAACGAACCGGAACAGCCCACGTATAAAAGATACTCAACGTTGGGATCTTCCGCCAGCGTCTTGACGCCCAACTCTTTGGCCCAGTCGCCACGCGTGTGCGCACCGATGCCCCAGGGATTGGAGTTATTTTCCATATTGCGGCAGGTCAACTGTAGTTCCGGAGCAAAGTCCGCTTCGGTCAGAACCTTATACCGTCTCATATCAATAATCTTTGGCACATGTTCAATCGAGGCCGAGCAGTGTTCCATGCAATACATACAATTGGTGCAGGCCCACAGTTCATGCAGATCGACCACTTCTCCGACCAGCGCTTTTCCGGTTGTTTCCTCCGCCGTGGCCTCTGCCTCACCTTTAACGGCAGCATTTGGCAGTATCGTAGTTATAATCTCCTTCATGGGGTCTGGCAGTTTCGCGGCAACCATAGCCATCGCAGGATCCGGGCATTTTTCCAGCCAGTGTGTTTTCATATCCTGAACCAGCTTTTTAGGGGACAGAGGCTTGCCGGTCAGATACGCCGGGCAACCGTCCTGACAGCGTCCGCAACGGGTGCAGGCGTCAGAATCAAAAATCTGTTTCCAGGTAAATTCCTCCAGTTTGCCAACGCCAAACGCTTCCGCGTTTTCAAAATCGCGAATCGGCTCAATATAGCCGGTCGGCTTGTAGGATTTGAAAAAATGGTTTGCCGGAGTCGTAATGATATGCATCATCCTTGAATACGGAATATAGGCAATAAATCCCAATGCAAAGAAAACATGCACCCACCAGGTTAATTTGTGCAGAATTCTGGCTGTATCATGATCGACGCCCGTAAAGGTCTGCGCCAGGAGCCATCCCACAAATGACCAGTACTCCCAGGGATAATTGGTCACATAGATGCGCAAGGCTTCAATGACGAATCCCGTGACGATAATGCCGGCAATGAGCAGGAGGACGATAACATCATCTGGTTTGTTATCCATCTCGCCTTTATTACCCAGACGATCCGGCTTTTTCACAAACCGGCGGTCGAGCGCCATGATGACTCCGACCAGGACAGCCAATCCGAACAAATCCATTAGGAATGAAAAACCAAGATAGAAGTTCCCGCGGAGAAATGACCAGTTGAATAACGGCTCCGTGACATGGAATTCACCGGCGTCAAATGCCGCGCCGAAAATCAAAACAAAAAAACCAAAGAAGATTAAGGCGTGCATGATCCCGGGGGTCCGGTCCTTTAGAACCTTCTCCTGCAGAAAGATCTCCCTGAGAACCGTCTTGACTCTTTCGTTCATATTGTCCAGGCGCATCTCCGGTTTGCCCATCGCTTTCCACATCCGCCAGCGCCGATAAATGCCAAAAGCCATAATGGCCATAGCCACGGCTGTCAGTAAAAAGAGAATGGGCTCAAAATATTGAGCATTCCAAAAAATTTCGCGACCTTCGTTTCCTATTCCTATTGGGCTTGCGTGTTCCATTGATCCTCCGAAATATTGAGGGGTAAATATAATTATATCATTTAATGATCGGTTCAATGATGTGAGGTCCTTGCCTTGGAGAAGACAAAGACCTCACCGTTTACTTATGCAACCAGTTTTTTGCAAACTGCCGTCAACTCGGGAACAATCTTGAACAGATCATCAACCACACCGTAATCCGCTTTCGTAAAGATGGGGGCTTCCGCATCCTTGTTGATCGCGACGATGCACTTGGATGAGCTCATGCCGGCCAGATGCTGAATCGCGCCGGAAATGCCGCAGGCGATATACAGATTCGGAGAAACGACCTTACCGGTCTGTCCGACCTGATCTTTCTGCGGACGCCAGCCGGCATCCACTGCCGCGCGGGACGCGCCGACCGTGCCTTTGAGCACGTCAGCCAGTTCTTCGAGAATGCCATAGCCTTCGGGGCCTTTCATGCCGCGGCCGCCGGAAACAATCACCGTGGCTTCCGTCAAATCGACTTTACCACTGGCGTCTTTCTGCACTTCCAGAACTTTACTCTTAATCGATGCCGCGTCAACCGCTGCATCCACTTTTACCACTGCGCCGGCTTTGGCATTTTCAGAAGCCGGAAATACATTGGGACGAAGCGATGCCATCGCCGGTGTTGAACTGGTGATGATTTCACCAAAGCACTTCCCTGCATACATGGGACGGACGGCAACCAAATTGCCGCCATCAATCCTAACATCCGTACAATCCGTGGCAAGGCCCGTGGCTAATTTAGCGGCCACGCGGGAAGACAGATCCTTACCCTGAACCGACGCACCCAAAAGCAGGATTGCCGGATCATTTTCTTTAACCACTTTGGCGACCACGGCGGCGTGCGCTTCGGTGATATAGGGTTCCATGGCGGCATTGTCGCCCACAAAAACCTTATCCACACCGTATTTGCCGAGCTCGGCGGCCAAACCTTCTATCCCTGAACCAAGCAGAATGGCGCTGACTTCATCGCCGGACTGGTCGGCAAGCCGTCGGGCTGTCGAGGCCAGTTCCAGGCTGATTTTCCTGAGCGCGCCGTCCCGCTGTTCTGCTACTATCATGACTCCTTTTGCCATTTTTCAATTCCTCCGCTTTCTAATTAAATAGCTTTTGCTTCTTCTCTGAGTAACTTGCCCAGCTCCGCCGCCTTTTGCACGGCATCATCTCCGCAGATGATCTTTCCGGGAGGTCTGGCCGGAGGTGGAACGGTTTTGGCTACTTTGGCTTTCGCGTCGGTGGCAGTGCCAACGGCGGCGGCGTTTTTCACATCAACCGGTTTCTTCTTCGCTTTCATGATGCCGGGAAGTGACGCGTAACGCGGTTCATTGAGACCTTTTTGAGCCGTCACAACGCAGGGCAGAGCCGTTTCAATCGACAGCTGGGCGCCTTCAATCGGACGAATCACTTTCACCGATGAACCGGCAACTTCCAGCTTGGTCACCAGAGTCAACTGCGGCAGATTCAGGGCTTCAGCCAGCATGGAGCCGACCTGACCTGAGTCGTCATCGATGGCGCGCTGTCCGCAGAAAATGATGTCGTGGGGCAGGGTTTTAATGACGGCGGCCAGAGCATTGGCCACAACAAACGCGTCCGCATTGTCAAAAGCGGGGTCGCAGATGTGCACGCCCTTATCGGCGCCCATGGCCAGAGCCGTCCGGATGGTTTCCATCGCTCTTGCTGGACCGACGCAAACGATCGTGACATCGCCGCCGTTTTTCTCTTTCAACTTTAATGCTTCTTCCACGCCATATTCATCGTAGGGATTCATCACCCACTTGATCTGGCCTTCCTCGATACCCGAACCGTCAGCCTTGACTTTGATCTGTGCTTCGGTGTCAGGCACTTGCTTCACGCATGCAATAATATTCACTGTCAAAAACCTCCTTCTCCTGCACGTCGCACATCTGGGGCGATCCGTGCATTTAAAATTTTCTTCTTACCACTATTCTATAAAAATGCCCGATTCCCTCTCGGAGAGAACCGGGCATTTATACTACAATCTGTTTTTAACAATGTCGTCAACAACGGAAGGATCGGCCAGCGTGCTGGTGTCTCCCAGGTTGCCGATATCATTGGCGGCAACTTTCTTCAAAATTCTTCTCATGATCTTTCCGCTGCGTGTTTTGGGAAGACCATCCGCCCACTGAATCTTGTCGGGGGTAGCGATGGGTCCAATAACCGTACGGACATGAGCAACCAGTTCTTTTTTCAGAGCATCGGTTTTCTCAACGCCGGTCTTCAGGGTCACGTAAGCGTAAATGCCCTGGCCTTTGATGTCATGCGGCATACCGACAACCGCGGCTTCCGCGACGGCCTTGTGGGCAACCAGAGCGCTTTCCACTTCGGCGGTGCCCATGCGGTGACCGGAAACATTGATAACATCGTCAATACGGCCGGTGATCTGATAGTAACCGTCTTTGTCACGGCGGCAGCCGTCGCCCGTCACATAGTAGCCGGGGAACTGTTCAAAGTAGGTTTCCTGGAATCTCTTGGGATCGCCATAAACGCCTCTCATAATGCCGGGCCAGGGAACTTTGATGCACAGTGCGCCACTGGCGACTGTATCGGTAAATTCCTTGCCTTCGTCATCCACCAGCACGGGCTGTACGCCAAAGAACGGGAGGGTTGCCATACCGGGTTTAATTTCAACAGCGCCGGGCAGCGGGGTAATCAGAATGCCGCCGGTTTCCGTCTGCCACCAGGTGTCCACGATCGGGCATTCGCCGCGGCCGATCAGGTTATAATACCAGTTCCAGGCTTCGGGGTTGATCGGCTCACCGACTGTTCCCAGAGTCTGCAGACTGGAAATGTCACAGCTCTTTACGAACGTATCGCCTTCCTTGGCAATGGCGCGGATAGCGGTCGGAGCGGTGTAGAAAATGTTGACCTTGTACTTTTCAACAACCTGCCAGAAACGGCTGTAGGTCGGATAATTGGGAACGCCTTCAAACATGACGGAGGTCGCGCCGTTGCAGAGAGGCCCGTAAAGAATGTACGTGTGACCGGTGACCCAACCCAGATCGGCGGTGCACCAGTAAATGTCGCCTTCATGATAGTCGAAAACGATTTTCTGGGTGTAAGAACCGTAAACCAGATAACCGCCCGTGGTGTGCATAACGCCCTTGGGCTGTCCGGTGGAACCTGACGTATAGAGGATAAACAGAGGATCTTCAGCATCCATCCATTCCGGTTCACACACGGCAGAGGCTTTAGCAATTTCTTCATGATACCATTTGTCACGACCGGCAACCATTTCGCACTTGATCTTATCGCCGACTCTGTTGACAACAATAACCGCCTTGACGGACGGGCATGATTTTAATGCTTCGTCGGCTATTGATTTCTGGGGAACGGCTTTGGCACCGCGGAAAGTTCCGTCGCAGACAACCAGCACCTTGGCTTCACCGTTGACAATTCTGTCTCTGAGCGCGTCGGCGCTGAATCCGCCGAAAACGATGCAATGAACGGCGCCGATGCGGGAGCAGGCCAGAGCGGCGATGCCCAGTTCGGGAACCATCGGCATGTAAAGGCAAACGCGGTCGCCCTTCTGAACACCCTGAGCCTTCAGAACATTGGCGAATTTGCAGACTTCTTCATACAACTCTTTATAGGTTATTGCTCTTGCTTCACCGGGCTCGTTGCCTTCCCACTGAATCGCAACCTGATTGCCGCGTTTTTCAAGGTGTCTGTCCAGGCAGTTGTAAGAAACATTGAGTTTGCCGCCTTCAAAAAATTTAACGTAGATGGGACCTTTTTTGATGTCAAAGTTATAATCCATCACTTTGTCCCATTTTTTGAACCAGGTTACCTGCTGTTCGGCTATTTCGGCCCAGAATTTCTCGGGCTCTTCAACAGAGCGTTTCCACATTTTGTCGTAAGCTTCTCTTCCGCTGACCCAAGCTTTCTTTTTTGCAGCTTCGGGAATCGGATATACCTCCTTCAACTGAACCTTTGCATCCGCCATGTTAATTATTCCTCCTAGTTTTAAAGTTTTGTATTTTTAAACGTTTGATGAACGTTTCGCCATAAAAATTACACCGATTTGTCTGTGCCGGATACTCAAATCTTTCGGGAGCGTCACTTTTTCAAAGCACTAAAAGTATTGAATTTTACTGACTTTTACAAACGTAGTCAAAGTTTGACCGCAAGTCAAGTCATCCCTGGAGACTCCCCTACCTTAATATCAATCCCGTGTCAAGAAATATTTAGAACGGTCAGAAGACAATCAGAAGCCCTCGACCACAGACCACCAGATGGAACATTACGCTCATAAAATCAACGGGTTAGCCTACCAGCCTTTTTCCCACATATCCTCGTCGTTGTAAACTTTCTCATCGTCAGACGCTTCAGGCGCATCCATTTCACAGTCGCGTGTTTTTTGTTTGGCTTTTTCACGGAAATATTCACGATACCACTCATGCGCGGTGATCATAGACATCACTTCGCTGGTACCCGTCCAGATCGACGCCAGACGAACGTCCCGATAAATGCGTTCGACAGGAAAAACGTTCGTATAGCCGATGCCCCCCATGACCTGCATGGAATTATGGACCACCTTCTGACAGGATTCCGTGATGAATTTCTTGCTCTGTGACACCATCCGGCGAATGAGGTTCATATCCGCATGCTCGTCCACCGCACGCGCCGTCGCATAAGCCATGGCGCGCGCCGCATCGAGCAGCATCACCGCTTCTGCAATCTGAAAGCTGACGCCTTCAAATGTGTTGATGACCTGACCGAATGCTTTGCGACGGGAGGTATAATTCGTGGCGATTTCCAGCGCCGGACGCGCCGCGCCAATGGTCATGGCAGCCGTTCCCAGGCGTTCCGGAATCATCATCGTATTAAACACCGCGTTGGCCCCCTGGATTTTTCCGACGACATTGCTCTTGGGGACCTTCACATCGCGAAAGATGATCCGCCCGGTGCCGCCGCCGCGACAGCCCATTAGACCATACAAATATTTCACTTCCACGCCTTCACTGCGGTCAACAATGAAACAGGTGATGGCGTCCTGAGGTTTGGCATCAGGATGCGTTTTTGCATAAACAAGAAAAAAATCAGCGCCTTCCCCGCCGACGATAAACCGTTTCTGGCCGTTGAGCAGATAATAGTCGCCGCAATCTTCGGCTTTGGTCGTCGCGCCAAAGAAATCCGAGCCGCCGCGAGGCTCGGTCAGGCACTCCGCCGCAAACAAATCGCCGCGCAAAAGTGGTTTAACGTATTTTTCTTTTTGCTCATCCGTCCCATGCAGAATAATCGCATCGCAGACCAGTTCCGCGCCCACACCAAAGACGCAGGCAAATTCATAGCCGATCACGCCGACCTCTTCCATGATCATGCAGGTCGTCACCCAGTCCATATCCCGGCCGCCCCATTTTTTCGGGTAGCGGCAGCCCATCAGATTTCTCTGTCCGGCTTCCCGTAAATATTCCTTTGGAAATTTAATTGTATCCGTATCCATATCCAGAATCATCTGGCGCGGGATACCTTTAACGAAATCGCGTACTTCGTCACGGATTTTAATCTGTTCTTTCGTCAACATATACTCAAACATAGTTTCCTCCTTATATCATGCGGCTGCTGAAGCGTTGTCTCGACGCAAATTTTAGCGATTATAACAGAAAAATGTCTCGATACGAATAAATTATCACGGATCCATGGCAAATCATCCCGTAAAAATCCCGCTTGACTATTATCCGGTGTTGTGACCATGTGTCACAAAATAGAGCGCGTTATTTTTTAGAATACTGACCATCTTTTAATCAATGAGACGCAACCACCGGACCCGCTTTTTGTTTCGGTGGTTTTTTGTTAACCGCACTGCGACAGATAGCAGGGTCCTTAGACGGTCGCAGGCGATATCGATAAACCGGGCATCAACAACCCGGCCAGGTGAGGCATACAGGCCCTCCCTTCAACCTTCCTTCTCAATCAGGAGCTGGATGGGGGTGATGACGATGCTTTGTGGAACCCCGCGGGGGAATGAAGGTTTAGCATATGCCAACAATTGGCATAAAGGAAAGGGAACAAACATGAATAAGAATTTGTATGTCGGCAACCTGTCTTTCAAGGTCACGGATGATGATCTGAAGACAAATTTTGCGGAAGCAGGCGAAGTCGCCTCCGCGTCAATTATCAAAGACAAATTTACCGGTCAGTCCAAAGGGTTCGGCTTTGTCGAAATGAAAACAGAAGAGGGCGCAACCGCGGCCATTCAGAAATTTAACGGCGGCATGCTGGACGGCAAAGCTATTACCGTTAACGAAGCCAGACCGAAGAAGGAATTCGGCGCAGGCGGCGGTGGAAACCGCGGCGGCGGTGGCGGCGGCTACCGGGGCGGCGGCGCTGGTGGAAATCGCGGCGGTGGCGGCGGAAACCGCGGCGGCAGATACTAGCAGTATCCGACAAAAACATAGAGCGGAAGGTTATAAGCCTTCCGCTCTTTTCTTTGTTGTCAACAACCGTCCATCCATTATCCAATTTCCCCTACCGCCCATCGCCTCTTGTCTATCTTTTCTTTTTACTATGAGCCATGAGCTTTTTACTATCCACTATTTGCTCGAATGAATATACTCGGTAATTTTCGCGGCGATGGTTTTCACGACGTATTCAAATTCATCAACGTCCTTGTCCAGAAGCGTCATGCGGAAACCGAGCAGCGGCGAGAAAAATGCCGTCAGAGGAACAACGCAGATTCCCGTGGATGCCAGCAGATAGTAAACAAACCGCTTGTCGTATTCAATATCCTTCGTCAGCCCCTCCACATAGCTGCGAACCTCCGGCTGCTCAATATGAAGATGCTGCCGCTCGTTGAGCACGGACTCATTGAAAAGAACCGTCATGTAAAACGCCCCGTTGGTTTTATTGGCAATGACAAAAGGAACGTCTTTCAAAACACCATAGGCAATGGCGGAAAGTTTTTCATAGTGTTGTGTACGCTCGCGCAGGTAATTCTTATATTCCGGATGCGTCATGATTCTGGGAATAGCCATCTGGGGCAACGTGGTGGAGCAAACTTCCGACATTTTCTGATGCAAAATGGTATTGATAAAGCGGGCAAAGATCGGATCCTTATCCGCATTATAAACTTCCATCCAGCCGCAGCGGGCGCCAGGCCAGGGCAGTTCCTTGGAAATCCCCTTCATGGCAATGCCCGGCACATCGCCGATCACATCGCCGATCGGCACGGTTTTTTTGCCGTTATAGACGATATTGATGTAGGTTTCATCGGCAATCACAAAAAGATCATTCTCGCGGGCGATCCTGACAACCGTTTCCAGCGCCTCAACCGGATAAACAAATCCGGTCGGATTGTCCGGATTAATAATCAGAATGCCGACAATCGCGCGGTGGCTGCGGACTTTCTGCTCCAGTTCTCGCAAATCCGGAGCCCAGTTATTGTAAGGATTCATCCGGTAAGTGTTGGGCGGAAAAGACGCGTGCAGCACCTCCGCCATTAAATGCGTGGAATAAGTCGGCTCCGGCATAATCATGCGGGCATCCACCTGAATGGAACTGTAGGCACGGGCAATGGCATCACCCAGCCCGTTGAAAAAAATAATATTTTCCGGCGTAATCTGAACTTTACCCCGTGCGTTAACACGATCGGCAATAAACGTGCGGGTGGCATCCACCCCTTTGGTGGGAGAATAGGCGTAGGACATATCCTCCTTAAGAATATCCATCAGGACTTCCTTCATCCAGTCGGGAATTTTTTCGCCTTTCTGCACCGGATCGCCGATATTTTCCCAGATGATTTTCAATCCGTATTCCTGCATTTTTTTGGCGATCATGACGATATTGCGGATTTCATAGGTCAGCCCGCTGCCACCGCGGGAAATTTCAAAACGCATAAGTTCCTTAACTCCTTAGATATTTGTAGAGCAATTCATAATACATATTTTTCAATTTATCCAGAGTTTTTTAAATTTTATCCTGTTTGTGGCCCACGTAACATTTTCTGAAAGACAAAAGAAACTTTTCATGATATTGAGGCGGCAAAATTGGAAAAACAGGAAATCAGAGGATCTATAAATTATGGATGATACAAAAACTTTTGCTGAAATGTTCGAGGAATCCTACGCCACCCCCAAGCGTTTTGCCGTGGGAGAAAAAGTGGAAGCGACGATTGTTAAAATTTCTCCGGAATGGATTTTTATCGATCTGGGCGCCAAAAGCGAAGGGTATATGGACAAAAAGGAATTTCTCGATGACGAGGGCAATCTGACCGTCAAAGAAGGCGACACCGTCACCGCCTACTTCCTTTCATCGCGCCACAGCGAAAGACTTTTTACCACCAAACTGCTGGCACGCAAAAGCGTGGATGAATTCCTGGTCAACGCCTATCAAAACGCCATTCCCCTGGAGGCTACCGTCGAAAAAGAAATTAAAGGCGGTTTCTCCGTAAAAATCAGCGCCAGTGCGAGCGGCTTTTGTCCTTACTCGCAAATGGACAAAAGAAAAATCGACAATGCCGCAGATTACGTCGGCAAGAAATTCGATTTCATCGTCATCGAATATGGTGAAAACGGCCGCAACATCATCCTGTCGCGCCGCCCCCTGCTTGAAAAAATCGAACAGGAGAAAAAATCCGCGCTGAAAGACTCGCTGCAAAAAGGTATGACTGTAAAAGGCGTGGTCACTTCCGTGCGCGACTTCGGCGCGTTTGTTGATATCGGAGGCGTGCAGGCGCTCCTGCCGGTTTCGGAAATGACCTGGGGCCGGGTGGAAAACACCAACTCACTCTACAAGACTGGTGATACCATTGAAGCCGTCATCATCAACCTGGATTGGGAAAAAGACCGCGTAACGTTATCCTTCAAGGATACACTCCCCGATCCGTGGAATGAGGTCGTCCGCAATTACATCGAAGGCAGCATCCACAAGGGCAGGGTTTCCCGTCTGACGGATTTTGGCGCTTTTATCACGCTCGAAGCGGGAGTCGATGGACTGCTGCATATCTCTAAACTGGGCAAAGGCAAAAAAATCAAGCACGCCCAGGACGTTCTGTCCAAAGATCGTGAAATCGACGTGAAGATTGAAAAGATTGACCGCGACAACAAGAGAATATCGCTTGATCTGGCGTCTTCAAGCGACGATAAGAAAGGCTCGTCGGAAGAAAGCGACGACTACCAGAGCTACATGCCCAAAGCGTCTAAAACCATGGGCACGTTCGGCGACCTGATGAGCAAAGCAAAAAAGAAGAAATAGGATAAAAACTGTTCTATGTTCTATGTTCAACGTTAAAAAACATAGAACTTTGAACTTTGAACCTATCGCCCATTGCCGATAGCCTCAATGACAATGAGCGCATCCGCCACAATCGGTTCATCGCCGCGAATCATGATCGGATTGAGATCGATTTCGGCAATTTCGGGATGCAGCAGTGCGATATGGCCTACCGCCTGAAGAATCCGTGTCAATACATCCAGCTTCACCGGCGGCATCCCCCGATACCCGCCCAGTAATTTCCCCGTCCGAAGATCGGCAAACATCTCTTGGGCATCCACTTCGGCCAGGGGCGCCTGACGGATTGTCGTATCATGATAAATCTCCGTCAACACACCGCCCAACCCGAAAACCACGCACGGCGCAAATCCGTTAAAGCGCGCCATGCCGGCCAGGAATTCCCTGTTGCCATTCACCATTTCCTGCACCAGCACCGGTACATGCCGACCCGCGGCCTTCTGAATATTATCAAATGCTTTTTTAACCCCGGCTTCATTTTCGATATTCAGTACGATCAATCCCTTGCCGCTTTTGTGCGGAATATCCCAACTGCAGGCTTTCAGTGCAACGGGATACTGAATACGTTCCGCGGCATCTACCGTATCTGTTTTCGTCAAGGCCAGCGTCTCCCGGGTGACCGGCACGCCGTAAGCGGCCAGCACTTGCTTGGCCGCATACTCATCAAGCGCCGTCTGGCCCGCAACCTGCGCCTGCCGGATAATCTCCACCGCCTGCTCCTGCACCTGCGGCATGACCGGGGAAGCAGCGTGGGCGCGTTCTTTAATCAACTTGTAGCGGTAAAGCGACCCCAGCGCGCGAGCGGCACTTTCCGGAGAATGAAAAACCGGCGTGCCGGAATCCTGATAGCCTTTCGTAACATTGTCTTCCTGATCAAAAAAGTTTGAAATCACTAAAGGAACATCATACTGATGCGGCAGTTTGAAAGCATCATCAAGAGCGGGCTTCGTCGCCGTGAGAAAATCTTCAAAGCTTACCCCCCCCAGAAGTTCGCTCATATGTGAAAAAACTTCGGCCATCATGCCCGAGTGAACGATACCGTGCAAAACAATCGCGTCCACCTCGCCGCTTTTCATAAGGATCTCCGGCAGGGTTGTGGATAATTTATCCATGCTTAAATCAAACGTCATATCCACCGGATTGGCGGCCGAAGCATGCGACTGGATCTGCGACTTGATGGTCTGTTGAAGATGATCCGAAAAATGGGGAACATCCAGACCGACCTGATCGCATGTGTAAGCAATGGCCGACCCCGGCCCGCCGGAATTCGTAACCACCCCCACACGCCTGCCCCGCATCGGCGGCTGCGTGGCCAGTGTCCAGCCATGAGCATAGAGGTCTTCAATACTATGCACGCGGATAATGCCCGCCTGCCTGAAAATGCCGTCATAAAGAAAATCAGGCCCGGCCATTGCGCCCGTGTGACTCGCGCCCGCACGCGCGCCGGAAGCCGAACCTCCGACATATTGCGCCAATATCGGTTTGTGCGGTGTTATCCCGCGGGCAACTTCCACAAAGCGCCGGCCGTCGCGAATGCCCTCAATATAAAGAATAATCGCCCTGGTCTGCTCATCTTCCCCCAGATACTCCAGTGCATCAACAATGCTGATATTGGCTTCATTGCCCAGGCTGATGGCCTTGCTGAAACGAATTCCTTTTTTTCTTAAATACGGCAAAACCTGCGTCACATAAGTGCCGCTTTGAGAAGCAAAACCCAAGAGACCCGGCCCGGTCGTAAAAGGAGAAACCGTCGTATTGAGAGAAATCTTGGAATTGATAATCCCCAGACAATTGGGGCCTACAAAGCGAATCCCGTACTGGCGCGCAACAGCGATAATCTTCTCTTCCATGCCATGACCGGCCGCGCCGGTTTCTTTAAAACCGGCCGTGATGATGATGGCCCTTTTCGTCCCGATTTTGCCGAAATCCTCAAGCAGAGCAGCTATAGATTTACTGGGGACAATAAAAACGACCAGATCGGGAACTTCCGGCAAATCCGCCGCCGATGGATAGGCCGGATGTCCCAGAACCGTTTTTTCTTTCAGATGAATAGGATAAAATTTGCCGGCATAGCCGTCTTTGATAATGCTCAGCGCCTGAATAGTCCCCATTTTGGAAAGATCGTTATTGGCGCCAACCACGGCGATGGATCGTGGATTCATAAGTAATTGCAAAGGGTTTCCCGACATGAGCTTGATTCCTTCCGGTAATTTTTTAAATTTACCGGTTGCAAGTACAAACAAAGAGTCCATTCTGTCAAGGTAAAATGCAGGCAGACTACTTCAGTCGCGCTTCGGAAAGATGAAGGTGATCCGTTTCAACTTCGACCAGCGCTTTGAATATCTGTTTCAACCGGTCATGGTCGGATTCTTCGGCGGCTTTTTTATAGAAAGCAATGGCTTTCGTTTCCCGCTCATGGGACTCATTGAGATTGTTCACATTCTGCACATGGCATGTTTCGTTTCCCGCGGGCGCTTTATCAAGACGCAGCACTTTTCTCCAGATGGCGGCATGCTCCGCCTCGATTTTTCCCAACGCTTTGAACAACATTTTGCCTTCTGCATCATCCGTCTTTTCCGCGGCACAGAAATAAAATGTCGCATTGCTGACCTCAACTTCAATGGCGTGTTCCGCATTGGCCCGATCCTTATCCGTAAGAGAAACATCAAAGGTCACAACCGCATCTTTTGCCTCTTTGAAAAACGCCTGGTGCGCGCCGCAGAACGGACAGTTTGTCGGTATATCCTCACCGATATAAGCATCACCGCAAATCATGCATCTCCATAATTTGACCATCATCCACCTCCAAAAGGGTTCGTTGTTTTCTACGACGTTCCTGTTATCACCAATTGACAAACCGGACAACCTATTCTCCTCCCATCATTATTTACTTGACAACCGATTTCAGTCGCACTATAACATTGAAGCTCAACTTTAATGTTTGGTGTGACAAATGAAAGTAAAAATCGGCGAAATCGCCAAGCGCAGCAATGTTCCGGCCTCCACCATCCGGTACTATGTCCGGGAAGGCCTGCTGCCTAAACCTGAAAAAGCCAACGAAAAAATGGCCTACTACGACGAGGCCTGCATTGACCGGCTGCACGCTATTCAGGAGCTTAAGGGAAAGCGTTACTTTCCGCTTTATCTCATTAAGAATATTTTACGCCGGATGGATGACGGCCTCAGCCTCCAGGAGGCGGAAACGGTCGAAAACGCTGTTTTCGGGCCTGTCCGGAACACCGGAAACGGCCTTCTGAATCATGCCGCATTTCTTGCCGCCACCGGCCTGACGGAAAAAGAATTAAAACAGGCCCAGCGTCTGGGCATCCTGATGCCGTTTACAACCGACGGGGACAAGCCTCTCTATAACCAGGAAGATGTTCTTGTCGGCCGGGAGGGCATCAAAAAGCTTGCCGGTCTGGGGATCAAATTTCAGGATCTGACTTTCTGGGTCGATCTGGGGAAGAAAATCGTGGAAAGAGAGATGGCGCTGCGCCGTAAGGTTGTGATCGGTAAATCCACACGGGAAAATGTTGCCATCACCGCCGAACTCACACGGATGGGCGATTTCTACCGCGATTATATCATGCGACGTTTGTTTCAAAAGCAGGTCGAACAGAATATTCAAAAGAGTTTGAAAAAGACGAAAAAATCAGCCGCATCCATTTAGCGGCCAACAAAAACACCAGGAGGCAGTTATGTTTAAAACAGCAATTACGGAAATGTTCGGCGTGCAATACCCGATTATCTGCGGCGCGATGATGTGGCTTTGTAAACCAAATCTGTGTGCGGCGATTTCGAACGCGGGCGGCATCGGCAATCTGACCGCCGGCAATTATGAAACGGCGGATGAATTCCGCGCGGCGATCCGTGAGACGCGCAAACTGACGGATAAACCTTTTTTTGTCGCCATCACGCTGTTACCGTCTGTGCGGATTACACCGGAGCATCACAAAATGTATGTAAAAGTTTGCGCCGAAGAAAGGGTGGCCGGCATTGAATTTTCCGGCACCCCGCTGGATAAAGTGGCCGGGATGGAAGCGGTCGAAATGCTTAAAAAAGCCGGTGTGAAAATGTTTCATAAAGTCGGCGCGTTGCGGCACGCGCTGCACGCGGAAAAAATCGGCTTCGACGGCGTTTACGCGGCGGGCATTGAAGAGGGCGGGCATCCATTGAATGATGATGTCACTACCATGGTCTTGACGCCCAGGATTGCTTCGACCATAAAAATTCCCGTTGTTTCGGTCGGCGGCATTGCGGACGGGCGCGGGCTGGCGGCAGCGCTGGCGCTGGGCGCCGAGGGCGTGATGATGGCCAGCCGCTTTATCGCGACAAAAGAATGCGAAGTGCATGAAAACATCAAACAGGAGCTGATCCGGAGACAGGAGTTCGACACGGTGATTTACGGAAAATCCATCGGGTTGCAGGGGCGCGGCCTGAAATCCAAAGTTCTGGAAGAAGTGCTGGCCATTGAAGCACGGCATGGCGGATTTGAAGAGCTGATTCCTCTTCTGGCCGGTCAGAAAGTCAAGCAGGCCTGGGAAACCGGCGATGTCGATTACGCGCCGCTCATGGTCGGTCAGTCCATCGGACTGATCAACGATATTCCCTCCTGCCGGGAATTACTGGAGAGAATGGCGGCGGAAGCGAAAGACCGCTCGGCCGGAACAGCAAAGCGTTGCGGAAACTGACGCCAGAAAGAGTTGACAAAACTTAAATCATAAAAGGAGAAAAATATGAAAACACGAATTACAGAAATGGTCGGCATCAAGTATCCGTTTGTACTTTCCGGCATGAGCTGGATCAGCACACCGAAAATGGTGGCGGCGGTAGCCAACGCCGGTGGATTGGGCATCTTGGCGACGGGTCCCCTGAACGCCGCGCAAACCCGGGAATCCATCCGCGAAATCCGGAAGCTGACGGACAAGCCGTTTGGCGCCAACGCGTCGCTGATGTTTCCGGGCGCGGCGGAAAACGCGAAAGTTCTTCTGGAGGAAAAAGTGCCGGTGATCAACTTTGCGCTGGGCAAAGGCGACTGGATTGTGAAAGAAGCGCACAAGTACGGCGGCAAGGTTTTTGCCACGGTAGTCAATGTGAAGCACGCCAAGCGCGCGCAGGATTTCGGAACGGATGCGGTCATCGCCACCGGCCAGGAAGCGGCGGCGCACGGCGAAGACGTCACGTCGCTGGTTTTGATTCCGCACCTGGCGGAAAATCTAAAAATTCCCGTGATTGCCGCGGGCGGTTTTGCCGACGGCCGGGGGATCGCGGCGGCGCTGGCGCTGGGCGCGGAAGGTGTCGCCATGGGAACCAGACTCATGACCACCAGGGAAAGTCCCCTCCACGACAACTTCAAAAAACTGACCCTGGAAAAAGACGTCTATGACACGCTGTTTTCCACACGCTTTGACGGTATTTTATGCCGTGTCATGAAAACGGATGCAGCCAAGAAAGCCATCGCAAAAGGGTTAAACTGGCCCGCCGCTTTTTTCAACTCTCAGGACATTGCCAAGCAGATGAATCTGCCCTATTTCAAACTGTTTCTGGGCGTGCTGGCTTCCGGTTATTCCAGCGCCAAACAACTGGCCTACCTGGCTAATGCCTTTAAGGCCATCCGGGTTGCCACGGAAAATGGCGATTCCAAGGAAGGCGTGCTGCCGGTGGGTCAGGTGCAGGGGTTGATTCATGACGTGCCGACGGTAGCCGAGCTGTTTGAAAGAATCGTCAAGGAAGCAAAAGCTGCGCAGGCCAAAGTAAACGCGGCTCTCGACTAAGCCGGTATGGCTGAAACCTTTATTCCCTCGCCTTTGAGAGATGGGTTAGGATAAGAGTGATAAAAGCAGCGACGTTCCCTACGAGATAAAAATGCAGCGGACGGTTTCATAAATGATCGTTCGCTGCATCTTTACTGCTTTTTTCCGATGCCGGCCGCGATACAGGCCCCGTATGGTCCGAGCGCATATGGGGCGGCATGAAATCCGTTTTGCTCAAATCAATACAAAGCCCGGCCAGACCCGTGTTTACTAATCGTCATCATTATCCGTCGAATCATCTTTTTTCGGGTCCGGAGCAAAAACGTCGCCTTCCAGATCGACAGGATAAAATTCTTCAGGCAGGGCTCTGATAATCTGCAACGGTTTTACGGGAAACCGGGGTGACTGGATTGACGGAATCGCCGGTGGTTCCGGAATCGCAGCATCCGGGGATGCGCCTTCCGCTGCTGTTTCCGCGCCTTTTCCTTTTCTGCGGCGATGACGGCGGCGGCTTTTCTTTTTGGGCGCTTCTTCGGCGCCGGTCGTTTCCGGATCGGTCGCGATCTCCGGATCTTCCTGCGTCTCCGAGTCCTCATCATTGTCATTGTCTTCGACCGACGCCGGCGGAGGAACGTCCTGCAGGACACTGGCTTCCAGCGTCTGCTCTTTAATGGATTGCTGAATTTCCAGTTTATCCCACGCCATATCCGGTTTTCCTTCAATATGAATACAGACGCCGAAATTGGCCTCCAGTTTCAGCAATTCACTTCTTTTATGGTTCAGGATGTATAAGGCGATTTCGTGCGGCAGGCTGACTTTCAGTTCGACGTAGATACCCTTGACTGCTTCCGACTCAATTTTACGAAACGCTCCCAGAGACGCATATTCCAGAGAAGGCCGGAGGCCGCTGCCCTTGCAATACGGACATTTAATATAACTGATTTCCTGAATCGTGGATTGTTTTTTCTGACGGGACAATTCCAGCAGGCCGAATTTGGAAATGCGGGAGAGTTGAATTCTCGCCCGATCCACGCTCAGGGCCTTCTTAAACGCCTTTTCCACTTCCGCAATATGTTTTTTGTCGATCATATCGATAAAATCGATCACGATTAACCCGCCCAGATCGCGCAATCTCAGCTGACGCGCAATTTCTTCGCAGGCATCGACATTGGTTTTAAAAGCGGTCTCTTCGATATTTCTTTTATTGGAGCCGCGGCCGGAATTGACGTCGATGGTGATCATGGCTTCGGTGGGATTAATGATGATGTAACCGCCCGACTTCAATTCCACGCGCTCCTGATAAATCACACGGATTTGTTCTTCCAGTTCAAATCTCTCAAAAATCGGCGCTTTTTCTTTATAATTTTTTAAGATTTTTAAATGGCGAGGCGCAACGGCTCTCAGATAAGCGCGCATTTTGCGGAAAGTTTCGATCTCATCCACCAGGATTTCATCGATTTCCAGAGTTAAGTAGTCGCGCAGCGAGCGCACGCCGAAGTCCGTTTCCTGATACAGGAAATAAGGCGCTGCGACGCTTCCGGCTTTCTTGTGGATCTCTTTCCACAGACGCATTAAAAACTGGTAGTCCCGCTGGATTTCCTGCTTGGTGCGGTTGATGCCCGCCGTACGGACGATAAAGCCCATATCTTCGGGAACTTTGATCTGCGACATCAGCGTTTTGATTTTTTGCCGGTCTTCCTCGCTTTCGATTTTACGGGAAATGCCGCCGCAGAGTTTATTCGGGAGAAGGACTAAATATCGTCCGGGCAAGGAAATGTAGGACGTGAGCAGAGCGCCTTTATTGCCGATGACTTCCCGAACGACCTGAACGATGATTTCCTGACCGGCCTTGAGAACCGGTCTGCCGCCGGAGGAACCGTTTTCCTGTTCAGTAAAATATTCCTGGCTGACGTCCCGTAGCGGAAGAAAGCCGTCCTTGCCACCTCCGTAATCGACAAAAGCCGCCTGCAGGCCGCGTTCAACTTTGAGCACTTTGCCTTTGTAAATGTTTCCGGTGATCGGTTCCCGCACCGCCATTTGAATATTGAATTCAATCAATTTCCCTTTTTCGTCCACCGTGGCCATGCGCATCTGTTCTTTGTGCACGGCGTTGACGAGCATAATGTGTTTCATAATCCGTCCTTTTCGGCTGCATGACGCATTACGCGTTCCGGGAAGGACCGGATGTCCAACCGGTATGCAGCATGAATGTGTATAACCATTATATTTTATAAAAAGGCGCTTACGTCGCCTTTACCAATTCTAAGAAGTTCTATATTGTCATCCACCAGACTGATGACGCTGGACGGTTCGGGAACGATCGTTCCGCCGTCAATAATTAAATCGACGATCCGTCCGAAATATTCATCGATAATCGACGGATTGCCGAGGTCTTCGCCATCCTGTGTCTGGACGCTGGTGCTGATGATCGGCTGCCCGAGTTCCCGGATTAAAGAAAGACAAATGGGGTTGTCCGGCACGCGGATGCCCGTGGTCGGCCTTTTCGGCAAAATGATTTTCGGAACCAGACGCGATGCCTCCAGAATAAACGTGTAAGGCCCGGGCAAAAACCGCTTCATGGTCTTGTAGGCGTAATCCGAGACCATGGCATGCTGGCTGATATGCTTCAGATCGGCGCAGACAAAACTTAAGGGGCGTTTTTTATTTCGTCTTTTAATATCGTAGATTCTTTCAATGCCTTTTTTGTTGGACAAACTGCATCCCAGACCGTAAACCGTATCCGTCGGATAGATGATGACGCCGCCGTCCCTCAGTACTTCCACTGCTTTTTTGATAAGGCGCATTTGCGGATTCTGGCTGTTAATTGATAACACCGTCCAGACCTCGTTTTTCAGTTGCCGTTTTCATCGTTCTTTTTATATCAGCATTTCGGACATTTGGCAATAACCGCAAAAGGTCAGCTTTTTTCCATGGTCTTGTGAAATTGTATTTGCGGCCATTCTTCCATGATATGGGAAAGCCGCCAATCGGAAAGCGCCAGATAAACGAGATTCCCTTCCGTGTCCATCGCCAGATTCATCAAATTCTTTTTCTGGAAATCGTCCATTTTTCTGGCGTCGTCGCAGGTAACCCAGCGGGTGGCGGCATAATCGGCCTGCTCATAATCGGCGTAAACACTGTACTCGTTTTTCAGGCGCGACATCGTCACATCAAATTGCAGCGCACCGACGGCGCCCAGAATATTATCTGACCCCCAAAGCGGTTTGAAAACCTGAATCGCGCCTTCTTCCGAAAGTTGCGTCAATCCCTTTTGCAGGTGTTTGATGCGCAAGGGATCTTTAAGCCGCACGCGGCAAAAATGCTCCGGGGCAAAATGCGGAATGCCGGTAAACTTGAGCAGTTCTTTTTGAGAGAAGGTATCGCCGACTTTAATGGTGCCATGATTGTGGATGCCGATAATATCGCCCGGATAAGCTTCTTCGATATTGGTGCGGTCCTGCGCCATAAAAATAGTGGCGTTGGATAAGGAAACTTCCTTGCCAAGACGGTGTTGCATGACGTGCATGCCGCGTTCGAATTTGCCGGAACAAATCCGCAAAAAGGCGATGCGGTCGCGGTGAGCCGGATCCATGTTGGCCTGAATTTTAAAAACAAAGCCCGAAAAATCCTCTTCCTCCGGTCGAACTTCCCGTGTCGTGGTGGGGCGCGGGACAGGAGGCGGGGCAATTTCCACAAAGGCGTCAAGCAGTTCTTTGACGCCGAAATTATTGATGGCGCTGCCGAAGAAAACCGGCGTCTGGCCGGCTTTTAAATATTCTTTGATGTGAAAAGGATTGGCCGCGCCCATGAGCAGATCAATCTCCTCGCGGAGTTCCCCGGCCTGACTGTCCAGCAGTTCATCAAGCAGCGGATCGGATAAATCATTGATTATCACCCCGTCATCCGAACGACGGGCCTTTCCCGGCGTGAACAGATGCAGCTTTTTATCGTAGAGATTATAGACGCCCTTGAATCGTTTGCCCATGCCGACAGGCCAGGACAGGGGCGAACATTCAATCTGCAATTTATCTTCGATGTCCGCCAGAATGTCCAGCGGCGCCAGACACTCGCGGTCCAGCTTATTAATAAAGGTGATGATCGGCGTGTTGCGCAGACGGCAGACTTCCATGAGTTTCTGCGTTTGCGTTTCCACGCCTTTGGCGCCGTCGATCACCATCAGCGCGCTGTCCACCGCGGTGAGCACGCGGTAGGTGTCTTCGGAAAAGTCCTGATGACCCGGCGTGTCCAGCAGATTGATTTCACAATCGGCATATTCAAACTTCATCACGGACGAGGTGACGGAAATACCGCGTTCCTTTTCAATGGACATCCAGTCGCTCAAAGCGTGCTTGGAGGCCTTGCGGGCTTTGACCGCGCCGGCCATCTGAATGGCGCCGCCGAAAAGCAGCAATTTTTCAGTGAGCGTCGTCTTGCCCGCGTCGGGATGGCTGATAATGCCAAACGTCCGGCGTCGTTCAATTTCTTTTTGCAGTTGCTTACTCAAATTAACCTCATGGATGCAATGAACGGTTTCGACCGTTTCATTTTTACCTTCACCGATAACCCATCGCCTGTTGCCTATCGCCCTGTATGAGTGAGAGTCGCCTCTTAACCAATAATCCTCCGGCTGTCAACAGGGAAGACTGCCCCGGCCGATGCTCCAATCCTCCGCCATCCATAAAAAATCCTTGACAAAATTGTCGGGTTGAATAAAAGTCGCAGACCGTGAGCGGGCGTAATTCAGTGGTAGAATGTCAGCTTCCCAAGCTGGACGTCGCCGGTTCGAGCCCGGTCGCCCGCTCCAATACGATCCAGTGGTTACGGTTTCTTTGTAACTTTTATTTTGTATAAAATTAATTTCAACGCTGCGCCATTCGTACGTCAGCCCGTTACCGTTTCAGTTCATCCCGGATGGCCACACCGATCTTTTCCATCACGTAAGGCTTCCGGATATAGGCGACCGCTCCCAGCATCTGGGCTTTCCTGACGCGATCCGTCTCTGAAAATCCGCTGACCAGAACGGCCTTCTG
>Ga0074199_1000700_pt1 | contig 44021 bp, 28 predicted proteins | sample EPASupsiteSAE347_FD_64528 | JGI IMG/M metagenome (GOLD analysis project Ga0074199, IMG submission 64528) | Bioremediated contaminated groundwater from EPA Superfund site, New Mexico - Sample SAE3-47 | ecosystem: Environmental > Aquatic > Deep subsurface > Groundwater > Contaminated ... | reverse complement strand
TGAGCATCCTGTTTGACCTCCGGCATTCAACCGATCATTTTTGCCGAAAGTCGTCACCGGGGTGGGTCAATTTTGCGTTGTCATTACCCCCTCAAGTGGGTCAATTTTAGATTAGCGAAATCAAACCCTTTCCAATCACCCTGCTCTAGAAGCACTGAATGCGCATGGACATGCCTCAATAGCTGCAAGTCACGCTGAAAGCGCAACACTGGACACGTGCCTGAGACCGGGTTGATAGCTCGAAGGCCGTCAGCAGAGAGCATGAAGCAGCGCTCGGGGTCGCGCAGATCCTCGACACCGTGCGCGAAGAATGTAAATTCAGCGTTTTCGGCTGTGAGCCGTACGCCACGCCCGACGGTGAAGAGGCAAAACTTGTAGCTGCTGTGCACGCCGGGAAAGAAGATGCCCTTGTTTTCGAAGTCGTACAGGCTGGCAAGCGATTTGGTCTTCATTACGTTCTGGAAGAAAAACTTCGTGGTGTCGTCTGTGGCGATGCCGGTGGGTAGCACACAGCCGACGCGGCCCTGGTCGTTGAGCAGGTTGCGCATGCCCTCGGCGAAGACGGCATAGAGGTTGATATCCCCCCGACCACAAAGTGGGTAGCGGCCACCGTTTCGTAGAAGATGGCCTTCGCCATCGGCCCTGCGGGAGTCATCGAGGAACATCTGATAGAGAGAGGGATCGCCTGTCTTAAGCGCATTGATGAGCCGTTTGCGGGAGGCGTTGGGCGCGTTGGCGATTTCGGGACTGCGCTTGGCAAACCATTCCTTTTCCTGAATCTTCACCCGCTCCCAAGGCGGGTTACCGAGCACGCAGTCGAAGCCGCCCTTGGCGAACACCTCGGGGAAGGACAGATGCCAGTGGAAGAACTGGTATTGGTCTGAGAGCCGTTCGACTTCGGCATCGAGTTCGTCAGGCAGCGGCTGGCCGTTCACCAGCCCGTTCAGGTGTCGCTGAGAGAGGCCGAAAGGCTCGGTTGAAGGAAATCTCGGGTCGTTTCGGTGGGGCGGGAAGTACTTACGAATTACAAACGCCGCACACCAAGCGTCGGCAAGCTTCTTCTTCCGGCAATATTCCTCAGTCTCTTCGTGGCGAAAGAAGCCCAATTCTTTGGCGCAAACGTCCTCCGGGAGGTCATCTGGTAGTTCCTCCAGAGCAGCGGTGGCCTGCTGCAGAAGGGCTTGTGCTTCGGCGTCCTGCTTGGCAAAGAGCGGACCCCACCCACGGCGTTCAGACTTGTTCTGTTTCTTCAGCGCAGAGCAGGCCTTCTTATCGTCACCCTCGATGGCCTTGAAGGCCTCATCCGGCAAACCGGCGGCAATAAGCTCGGGTGTAGCACCTAGGAGACTGTTGCCGACACGAATGTGATGGTCCAGGAAAGAGAGCGGCTTGCCGGGTTCGAGGGCTTCTAGCCAAAGGCTCACACGGCATAGCTCGGCGGCCATGGGATTCACGTCCACGCCATAGAGACAACGACCGATGACGTCACGCAGGGCCTGCTGGTAAAGCAAGAGAGAGGGCTCACTCTCACCCTGCGCCAGCGCTCGTGCACGGGCGAGATGTCGGGCCAGTCGGTGGGCCGCGCCGACAAGGAAGTGGCCACTTCCAACAGCCGGGTCGCAGACCTTGAGCGAGAGAATGGCCATCGCGGCCTCGGCACCTTTCTTGCCCTTGATAGCCTCTTCAACCATCGGGTCCAGTGCGGAGTCGAGCAGGCACTGCACCAATGAATCGGGCGTGTAGTAGGAGCCGGAGGTCTTGCGCTCGTTGCCGGCGAACTCTGCAAAGGTGAAACGGGCGCCGTCTGCGCCGATCTGGGGGGTGAGCGCCAGCAGGCTTTCGTAAACGCCACCCAACTCCTCGGCGCCGATGTTTTTGTAGTCCACAGGCCGGAGCACCTTGCCCTGGCGCGTGAAAGCCAGATGACGCAGGGCTTCGAGGAAGTCGTGATTGGTCAGTTCAGCGTCGTTGAGTGTGGCTGTATAGGCCGGATTCCAAAGAAAGCTGCCCAGTACCGGCAAGGCCAGATGTTCACGCGCAGCAGCAAAGCCTGTTTCACCGGAGAGCGAACCGGCAAGGATTTGGAACTGTCGCCACAGGTCACCGTGGCGGCTACCCTTGATGCGTGAGGCCAACTCTCGAAGACGTCCCGTGCTGTAATGGGCGGCGTAGCGCACTCGAGCGAGCTGCGCTGCATTCGACTTGTCGCGCGGATGGAGCAGCGACATCCCATCTATTGAACGGTCCTCAGCCACAAAGAGGAAGATAAGGCGATACACCACTCGCAGGAGTTGGCCGTGGAATTCGGCAAGGGACGTCTTTCCGGTGCGCAGAGCCTCGCGCAAAGCCAGGTTTTTGGGATGGCTCGTGAAGCCTTCCCCGAGGATACTGAGTGCTTTTTCTACGCCAATGCGCAGATCGCCCAGAGCGCGAGTGCCTTGTTTGTCGGCAAGCTCCGTCCACTGTTCCAGCCAACAGGTCTCCGGCCGGTCGCCCTCGCGAGGTACAAAACGCGTCGCATGGGCCACGAGCCAGAACAGGACGAACTCGGAATAGACCTCGCCGGCGAACATGGCTTCGAGATCAAACTCGAGGAAAGATTGACGCGAGAGGGCCTGGCTGTCGCGCAGGATACGCAAACGAAAACCGTTTGAGACGATGCCCCAAAGGTGGCCGGGGCTGCGGTTCAAAAACTCCTGCACTAGGCCGTGGGGGTTGGCGGTGGCCGCCCCGCGCACTCCGGCGGCACGGCGGTCGAGACTTAGACCGCACCCGAGAAGGTGCACGGGGACGGGACCAAAGAAGCGGTTGATGGCGTATGTGCGACCGTCGATTTCCGGACCGGCGCTGGTCGGCAGCAGTCCGAAGGCCAGCTCACGCAGCAACGGCAAGCTCCACCTATCGTTGGTGAGGCCGGTGCCCGGCTCGCCATCCGGGAGGTTCGCGGTGGCAGCGTGGAGCTCCACCCAATACTTACGCAAGCGGTTCCACGACTGAGTAATGAGCTCGTTGAGGCGCTCGCCCGGCGCCAGGCCATAGTCGTAGGGAATGGTGCCGGGGAGCCTTTCCCCGGGATCGAGTATGCGCCGCAGCAGATCGGGCGGCAACAGGCCGCCTTCCGAGCGGATGGTCTGGAAACCGTTATTTCTGCGGGCCATGGTCAGTTCAACCTCGGTAACAGGATATAGGCCCCCAGAATGTCCACGGGGAGCACTGGCTGGATGGTAATGCGGCCTTTGGTGCGCACTGCCTCGCGCACGCGCTCATGAGTAGCGAGCTGGGCGGCGGCACGGTCGTTTGCGACCGGGTGGAGGGCCTGCTGGAGTTTCGGCAGGGATATGAGCAGCAGACCGATTTGCTGATCGATGGCGGTGGCAACGAGGTTGCGCTCGGGCCGGGCGGTCAGCAACTGTTCGCCCTCTTCGGCTGTGAGCCATTGCGGTGTTTCGGCCGGCCCGGTGCAGGCGAGCGGGACGATCTCCTCGCAGAGGATGGTTTCCGTGTCGGCGCTGACGATCTGCAGGTGGTAACGCAAGCGCGTCACAAGGAGAGTGGTCCGTAAGCTCACGGCCGAAGTGGAGATTACACCGCAGCGGGCGGCTACTACCCAGGCGTCGCGGGCAACCGGATCGAGGGCCTGGTCGATCGTCCAGCCGGCAAGTCCCTCGACCACCGGGCTGGTGCGGCCGAGATAGATCTCACCCTGTTCCAGAGGAAGATCAAAGCGGCCGGTAAAGGGCTCATCGAGGCCTATTGCCTGGCGCAGGGCACGTGGCACTTCATTGCTGAGCTGCACGGTGACAGCTTTGCCATTGGCTTGCACCGGAACGTTGGCCGTCTGCAGCACGTCACGGAAAAAACAGGCCACATCCTCATTGCGGCCTATAGCGGCGCGGACATTCGCGAGCTCCGTCGCCACGGCTTCAGGGCTCAGCGTATGCTGGGCGAAGCGGGAGCGGCTGACCTTTTCACGGTCGCGGGCGTTCTCCCACTCGGCGTGAAGAGCCTTCTTCTTCGATTCGAAGAAGGGAATCACCAACTGTCGATATGGGCTGTCCTTGTCTTGTAGATACTCGTCAGCCTTATTCCTGAAGAGCGCGCCTTCAAAGAGAGCCTCAGCGATCTGCTCGCTGGAGCCGGGTACCACTACGGTGACTCCGAGGTCGCTCTTGATGCTCTTGTGCTTGCGTATAAGGACATCGAGGATCACACCGTCAATGGGATTATCCGTTCCGTAGTAGGTGATGACGCGAACCTCGGGCTTGTCCTGCCCGAATCGGTCCACCCGGCCTTCCCGCTGCTCGTGCCGCGTGGGGTTCCAGGCCAGGTCGTAATGCAGCACGGCGTTGAAGTGCTGCTGGAGGTTGACTCCCTCGGCCATGCAGTCGGTGCAGACGAGCACATACTGACCTGGCTCGGCAACCAGTTGGACGATGCGTGCTTCGCGCTCCGCGGGCGGCAACAGTCCGGTCACCGCTTCGACCCGTACTTTGGCAGGCAGTACCTCCCGGAACCGGCGGGCGACGTAGTCGGCGGTGTCCACGAAGCGGCAAAAGACGATGGGGCGAAAGTCCTCTTTGAGCAGCGCTTTGACCTCACGAACAGCACCCTGCAGCTTGTGGTCGGCATCGGGCGAGAGGGCTTCAGCCCTCCGGGCGAATTCCAGGAGTTTGCGGCGCGTGCCATCGGTTTCGCTTTCAGTGTTTGAGCCGGGGCTGAAATCGAGGGCGGCCACATCGTCCGTGTCGTCCTGGTCGAGCACCGTACGCCGACCGACCTCGTCCAGTTCCTCATCGCGAGCCTCGTCCACCGCAGCGCGGCTGCGAAGGGTAGCGGCTGCGGCGGCCGGACTGGAGGAGACACAGCGCAGCAGGGCCAAAGCCGACCAGTAAAGCACCCGGCGGCGCCTTTCGCTGCCCTCGCTTTCCGAAACAAAATCGCGTGCGAAACTTAGTATGTCATCGAAGAGAGAGCGATATGCCTCGCTGAAGGTGTAGGTTGGCTCCGGTTTTTTGTCGTAACGACCGGGGAAAAAAGTATCCGTCTCAAGATAGTGCTCGATGTCTCTGCGGCGTCGCTGCACGAGATGCCGGGCAAGCTTGCGGCGGATTCCTTCCCTCCCTGCCTTGTCGAGATCGGACGGCAGGTTTGCAAACTCTTCGTCGAGCAGGCTCAACAGAGACCGGAACGCCTCTTCGTTACCGCTGTGAGGCGTGGCGGTGACAAGCACCAGGTGACGTGACGTGGACTCTGCTATGCGCCGCAACAGATCGAAGCGTTGCTGGCGTCCACGCCCAACACCACCGGCCAGGGTACACCCATGAGCCTCGTCAACGATGACGAGCTCGGGACATTTGATGATGAAGTCCTCCGCCCGGCGTGGAGTCTTGATGAAGTCGGTGGAGACAACGGTAAAACGATGGCGGTTGAAGACCGAGACGTTCCTTGGCAGGTCGCGCTCCAGACGCTGGATGGTGCTGCTCAGAATGAGCTCGGCATCGATGTGGAACTTTTCAGCCAGTTCACGTTGCCATTGTTCGGCTAGATGAGGCGGGCACAGCACAGCCAGTCGGCGAATTTCGCCTCGATCCAAGAGCTCGCGGGCGATGATCACAGCCTCGATGGTTTTGCCGATGCCTACGTCGTCGGCAATCAGCAGGCGCACGGGATCGAGCTTGAGCGCCATCATCAGCGGCACGAGCTGGTAGGGTCGTGGCTCGGCGGCGATGCGTCCGAAGCTGCGAAAAGGACCAGCGGCCGCTCGGGTAGAGAGGCGTGCCGCCTCGCGCAGGAGTCGACCGGAGGCGAAGTCGCCAATATCGTCACGGGTAGGAAGTCGGAAGGCGGTGGATTCGACCGGCTCGATAGCGGGCAGGATGCCCGTGATCTCTTCGTCAAGCCCGCCCACAGGCCGCACCATGAGGAGCGCATCCGTGGAGTCTGGCAGTACCACCCATTCGCGACCGCGTGCGTGGATCAAGGTACCGGGTTTGGAAAGAGCGGGAGTGTTCATGCGCGTGGTCTCCCAAAGATATCGGGATGAAGGGCCAGGATCTCTTTCCAGTCCGCCTTGTGATGGAAGCGGATAACGATGTGGCCCATTTCCATCAACCGTTGCGTAATGGCTTCGTCTTCACGCAGTTGTTCCGGTTCATCATGGTGTGGGCCATCGACGTAAATGGCGGAGTTGTGCTCCCGATAGTAGAAGTCGGGGCGGGTGGAGCAGGATTCAATCAGATACTGGGCATCGCTCGGCGGGCGGAGCATTAGGTCGTCCACCAGGTCGAGCCATCGCTTTTCCAACTGGCTGTCGCACCGCTTGCGCAGAGCAGCCACCCGCTCGGTGCGCGGACCGGCACCACCAGAAGGACGGCATTCAGCCTCCATCAGTTCGGACAGCAGATTACGAATGAGATGGCGGTTGAGGTCCTTGTGGTCCGGCTGGTTGCCGTAGTCGAGGAGGCACTCGTAACAGGCCTTTCCGCACGTCTTAGCTCCCCTATCTTCCAAAGTGTCCGGGTCGAAGTGACAAGTTTCGAGCGCCCTCCGGGCCAGCAGCGGTAGCACGGCCGGATCTTCGACAATTTGGCGAAGCACGCCGGCGCCACCTTCCGACGCCTCGTAGAACAGGATTTCCTGACGGTCTTGTGCGGAAGGCATCGGCTCGCAGGAAAGTTCGCGTGGCTCGAGTTGGAAGTGCTTCTGGATGGCTTCCTTGAATGCCGCCTGCAGGCTTGCCATCTCAGGACCCGAACGGGGTGGCTCAAAGCGCATCACCAGAGCGTTCTTGGTGTCCTTGACGTAAGGCACCACGCGCTGGAGTCGCCCCTGGGCGGCGGCGTCTTCCTGGTCTTCCTCATCCGCCTGGTTCCGAGACCAGTACCCGCGCTCCAAATCGAGGTTAAAGCCCGGAGGCTGGCCGCTCCGTTGATTCGACCAACCCAGGTTGATGCGGTAAAGATCAGCGGCGTCACCGTAGCTGAGATACAGTCCGAGCACATTGTCATAATAGACTTCGGCGTCCTTGCGATCCAGCTTGCCGCCTACCTCCGGGAAGCGGTAGGAGGTGACGAGCTTGTAGCCGAAACGCTGCCGTTCCTCCTCATCGCAGGTAATACGCTGCGCAAGCTTGAGGCTGACGTTCTGCAGGTGGACGAGATTGTCGATCCGGGCAGGGCCGTCGAGTGTGGCGCTGCAACGATCGCAGAGCTCGGTCAGGTTGTTTCCCTGCTCCAGGTGGGCGTAGCCGCATTTTGGACAGCGCTTCATCGTGGCTGTCACCAGATTGTGCGTCGCCTCGATGTCGTCGGTGCCAAAGTCCAGATTGACCCTGTAAACCCGGTAGCGTGCCCCCTCGTGGTAAATCAGGGCACGTGGGCCGAATTCGGAGATCGCCAGGAACCGCGGACGCGATACGAATTCATCACGGCTCCTGCGCTGGCGGCGACCCGGCACGTAGGCGGAAAGAGGCAAGCGTGGGAAGTTGTAACCGGGCAAAAAGCCCTCCGCAGCGAAGTAGCGGTAGGAGTAAAAATCGCCTTCGTAAATGCCTTCCGCTTCGGTGAGCAGTCGGATCTGGCTTTCCGCCTGGGCGCGCAGACGCCGGGAATGGTTGCGCTCGACCTCCGGCCGCGCATGGTCGCCTATGATCCTGTGATGCAGCTCGCGCTGGCGCACGGCTGCGCGATAGAGGCTTCGCCAACGCTCGCAGGACGCATCAAAAGCGCGCTCGATTTGGTCGAGAATCTCCTGCGTCCAGTTCTCATGGTACCACACCGCCGATGCGAGCTCATCGCGGATGCTGAAGATTAACTGGTTGGTCCTGGCGAGCGCCGCAGCCCGGTGCGCCGGGCTTTTCAGTTCTCTCGCAATGGCATCCTTGACGGGCAGCGGGAGCTTTCCATCGGAGGACGTAAGATCGATCACGGTGGTGAGCGTCTTGCCGAGGTCCGGTTTGGCTACTTCCATCCAGATGGCGTGCACATGAGAGCGCAACAGATCGCGGTTGCGGATGTCGATGCGCGGAGGGGCCACCGAGCCTGCGACCATCTGGTTCGGCTCGCGAAAATAGTATTGATCGTGAGGACTGCGGCCTGCGCAGTAGGTATAGACCAGGGCCGGCTGGCCGCCACGTCCCGCCCGGCCGCTACGCTGAGCATAATTGGTGGGCGTCGGCGGGACGTTGCGCAAATTGACCAGGTTCAGTTGTGCGATGTCAACGCCCAACTCCATTGTGGGGGAGCAAAAAAGGAGTGGCAGATCGCCACTGCGGAATCTGTTTTCGCGCTCTTCCCGGTCTTCGGATGTAACCTGAGCAGTATGCTCACGTGCTTCGAGCACGCATTTTAGATCAACGAACCTGCGGTAGCACTCCACAAAGTAGCCGTTGACTTCGGGTGGGATCTCTCCCGCCTCCAGGAGCCGGGTCCGATCCAGCGGGCGAATTGTACCATCTCCAGGCATCCAGCGCAGAGCGTCGGGATTGATCTGGTAACCAGGAACCTCACCGCTGCGTACCTGCTCGACGATCCCGTAACGCTTCAATGCCAGGAGAAGAAAGCGGATCGTTCGATCCACTTCATCGCGACCGAAGTTCTGCCCTGGAACCACATAAGGTGCCAGCGAACGCTTCAGATAGCGGCCGTATCCGCCATAGGACGAGACGAAAAAACCCGTGCGGTCCTCGCGCTTCCTGGGGCGGGGATAAGCGACGAAAGATTTCACGAGCTCACGCGCATCATCAAGATACCACACGGTGTCCTCGAACAGGCGTGGTTTCGTCTGCTCTACCAGATCAAGCTGCTTCTGTGGGTCCAGAACATCGACTTTGATTGCCAATGACCGACGAAGAACGTCGAGAAGAGTCCGAAGCAGCTCCTCGCGCAATTCCGGGGGGCAGGAATGTAGTGCTGCCGGCACCTCTATGAATTCTCTGGAATCGCGATCCAGACGGACGGAGATGCCTGCTTCCCACAGTTCAGCTTCACCCAGTAAGCCTTCTTCTTCGCTGAGTCCTTCGTAATCGAAGGCAAGCAGGCCGCAGTCTTCGAGATTAGGCGCGGTTACGCGCCAGCCGCGCTGCAAATCGCGATAGAGGTAATAGTCAATGACGCGGCGCAAGGCATCGTTGGTGGCGTTCTTCGCCGGGCCACGCACGTCCGGGTCGGCGGCGTATTCGTCGAATCGGAGCTGCATCGCCTCGAAGACACTGCGTGAAAGCTCGCCGTGGCTCAATCCCCTCTGGCCTCTATCCTGAGTTGCTTTGTGGAGTGCAGAGCGCAACAGGGCCACTTGAGCAAAATCGTTGAAATGCCCGGCCTGCAGCGAGGCGTCCTGCCGGTTATCGGTGAAGCTCAGAAGTTTTCGAGCCTCGGGCTTGAGCTGGCTGTCACCCTGAAGCTCGATGAGGGACCGGACTGCCAGGATGGTGGTCGCAGTACTTCTATTGTCGACGCCAAGAGTCCCCAGCTTGGTACGTTCGGAACGTTGTGTCTTGGTGTAGGCCACCCCGCATGAGGGTTCCAGACAGAAGAGGAAATTCCGTAAGATCAGCGCCGCGGGAATGCCTTGGCCTTCAGAGATCAGGCGGCCGGTCGCATCGACAAAGATCGCCTCGGGACAATCTTTTCGGGCATCAGGGCGGATGCGCTCCTCTCCCTGCGGCGTGGTCTCTTTCATGAAGGCAGGCAAGCGCTCCAGTAGATCCGGACCTTCTGCACGCGGCCATGGTGCGGATTCGGACGCATACAGATAAGCATCTCCACTGCCATCGTCCCCTTCCTCACGACGGTCTTCTCTTGGCAGCAGGATACTGCCGTGCTCATCAGAGACCAACTTCACGCGATAGTAGGCTATGCCGCACTGACGGCAGAAAACCAGCGGGAAGAGCGGCTTGTGGGGCTCGCCGGGCTTGGCGCCCTTCTTCGACATCTCCAGGTGAAGTTGGTCCTTTGGCTCGATGGTTGCCCATACCGTGTCGCCCCGTGTAAAGAATTGGTGGAGTCGGAAGGCAAAGATTGGAAACCGGCTGGATTCACTGCGATGCAGATCGACCCCCTTCAGCAGGAAGCGGCGCAGCACCGCCACACACTGATCGGGATTGGTTGAGGTCAGGCGTGCAAGCTCCTCCGCAGCGCTGGCTTCGCCCTGCAATCGTTGTGGGGCTTGGCGGATAAGCCGGCCTGACCCCTCTTCGGCACGCACTCCGAATGTTGATTCGATCCAGGCTGCAACCGGATGGAGACGGAAAGTGTCGTATTTATCCGGAGGAGTCTCATCCATTTCAATGGCGGTGCGAAGTGCTCGGATCGTTGCTGAATCCTCGAAATCCAGCTCCGGCGTGGCACGCTCCAGTGTTTCTCCTATGACCTGTGAGCCATCGAACGGAACCCCGAAGACTGTCTGAGCTACCTTCGCAACTTCGGCTTTATGCTCTTCTGAGGAGCCCCCGCTGGCCATCGTTGCCGACGTGCCGATGCAAGTGATATCGTGACCGCCAAAGGCAAGTCGGCAGCGCCGGATCAGCAGCGCCACATCCGCTCCCTGGCGTCCGCGGTAAGTGTGGAGCTCGTCGAAAACAAGGAAGCGCAATCCCTGGGCGGCCCGGACCAACTCACGGTCCTCGTTGCGTGTGAGCAACAATTCCAGCATCATGTAGTTGGTGAGCAGGATATCCGGCGGGTTGCTTCGGATCGCCTCACGCTCGGCGCCCTTTTCCTGCCCTGTGTAGCGGGCAAAGCGAACGGGCGGTTTGCCTTCCGGATAACCCTTTTCGAGGAATTTCTTGAGCTCATCAGCTTGACTGTTGGCCAAGGCATTCATCGGATACACGATGATGGCCTGGATACCCTTACCTGAACCGGTGCGCAAAACGTGGTCAACGATTGGAACGATATAGGCCAAGCTTTTGCCCGATCCCGTGCCGCTGGTAAGCACATAAGACTTGCCACTTTTTGCTTTCAGGATCGCTTCTCGCTGATGGGTGTGGAGAAAGAGCTGTTTGCCGGAATGATCGGTGTCCGATTTGTCGATCCGAAAAATTCTTGCGCATTCGGGATGAAGCGTGCGCTCGGCTACCAATTCGTCGATTGTGCCCCCCCGCAGGAAGGTCGGATTGAGCTGGAGCAGTGGCTCCGGCCAGAACGCCCCTGCATTCAGAGCGGAATCCACCTTGTCGGAAATACGAGGATCTGCGATTTTGATAAAACTGCGTGTATAGCTGGAATAGTCTCCAACAAGGCGGTCCCGGAGATCAAAGACGTTCATAGGTGTGCTCCCAGCACGGCCGGATGGCCGAAAATCAAATATGAGCTTCTGGAATCTGGTGACATCCATGGTCCCCCAAAATCGTTAGCTTCTCGACCAATTGAGAATTGTGAATTCTTGAGCATGAATTTGACTTCGAGGATTACTTCTTCTTCTGCCCCCATGATTACTCTTAGTCAAGCGGAAAGGAACGACTTTGAAGCTGTCAATTCACTCTTCATTCTTCCGTATTCCCCTTCCAGAGCCATCACGCTGTCGTTTCCATGGAAGGTGGAGCCGCATTCAACGATGATCCTGGATCTGCCGAGCCGGCGATTCTCGACGCCTGGCGAAGAACGGCCCACTAGCGGTTGTCGCCTGAATTGCAGCCTCCAGTCGCAACAAAAGAGCTTCTCCGCGATATTGCGCTTCGGAAGCTCTACTGTCGCTGCTGGAAGTCGTTCCTGCAAAGCGAGAATTGTGCCCGATCGCGGTATATGTCGAAGGATCAAGAGGCAGGTCGGTTCTTCCCATTGTTAGCGCTTGCCATGACTCGGCATGTATAGTAATCACCATTACAGTAATGACCGTTACTAAAATGAGGCAACATGAAATTCTACGATCGAAATGCTGAGCTGGCCGTTCTGGAAACCATGCAACAACAGGCTGCCCACGCCGGAAGAATGACGGTAATGACTGGACGCCGCCGGGTGGGAAAGACCATGTTGGCGCTCGAATTCGTCGCATCCCACCGTTTTCTCTATTTGTTTGTTTCCAAGAAATCCGAGGCGCTTTTGTGCGAGGAGCTCGTCCAGGAGATTCGCTCTCGCCTCCGTGTACCGGTTTTTGGAGAGATCCGCCGCTTCAGCGACCTTTTTGCCCTGCTGATAGAGCTTTCGCGCACCGAGCCGCTGGCTGTGGTGATCGATGAATTCCAGGAGCTTTACTCCATCAATCGGGGAGCCTACTCGGAGCTGCAGCGATTGTGGGACTTGAACAAGGCCGAATGCAAGCTGCACGTCATTTTTATCGGCTCGGTACAAAGCCTGATGCACAGGATTTTTGAGGAGGCCAAAGAGCCGCTTTTTGGCCGGGCTGACCGAATTATCGTGTTGCAGCCGTTTCCCATTGCCACGGTTAAGGAGATTCTGCAAGACTATGGAGTGGAGGAGTCCGAGCAGCTTTTCTCCATATGGGCGCTGACGGGCGGTCTGCCCAAGTATCTGGATATCCTGGCATCCTCGGGAGCCATGACCCGAGACTCCGCTTTGGAGCTGATCATCTCCCCTCATTCGCCCTTTCTGCAGGAGGGGAGAAATCTGCTGGTGGAGGAATTCGGCCGGGACTACGGCGTATATTTCTCCATCCTCGAGCTCATCGCCTCGGGCAAGACCTCCCGCTCCGAAATCGATTCGATTCTCGGCGTCCATTCCGGAGCCTATCTGGCGAGACTGGAGTCGGAATACAATATCATCACATCCGTCCGCCCTTTGGGAGCCAGACCTGGGAGTCGAGTGGTGAAATATGCCATAAGCGACAATTTTCTCATCTTTTGGTTTCGTTTCATCTTCCGCAACAATTCAGCCGTGGAGCTCGGGAACCGCGCCTATTTGCGGGAGGTGATCGAACGGGACTGGTCCACTTGGGCGGGAAAGATGTTGGAGCGCTTCTTTCATCGGGTTGTAGCCGCCACCGGGCGATACAACCGGGTGGGCGGCTGGTGGGATAAGGGAAGCAAGAACGAGATCGATCTCGTGGCGGTGAACGACCTGAAGAAGAGTCTGCTGGCGGCAGAGATCAAGCTGAACCCGGCGCGCGCTCGGATGGCCGACCTGGAGCGCAAGGCGGAACGGCTGCGAGAGAGCTTTCCCGGTTATGAAATCACCTGCCGGATCATGGGACTCGATAGCTTGTCGGACCCTGAATTTGCACCGGCAGTGGTGCTCGATCCGAACATCGATCCAATGGGCAAGAATTCCCTCCCCTGATAGATCCAATGGCTTTTGCGTGCCGGGCTACCGGCATAAGACGGGACGTGCCTAAGGCGGAGCTTGTGTGTTCACCGCAGAGGCGCAGAGGACGCAAAGAAAACGCAGAGAAGATTTAGAGATTTCCAAGAGCTTTTCTCTGCGTTTCCTCTGTGTGCTCTGCGCCTCTGCGGTGAAGAAAACACCACTCCGTCATTCCCGCAATCTTATGGCGGGAATGACGATCTGATGGTTGAAGCGGATGTTCTTTTTTTGCCTGGCACCTTAGCGGAGGAGCGCCTTTCCGGGCAGCCTCACAATGAATGTCGATCCTTTTCCCGGTTCACTCCTGGCTGTAATACCGCCTCCGTGCCGCTCGGCGATTCTTCGGCAGATGGCCAGGCCCATGCCCGTGCCCTGATAAATCGATTCCTTTCCGTGGAGCCTCTGGTACGGCTTGAAGATCTTTTGCAGGTAACATTCATCGAAGCCGATGCCGTTGTCTTCCACATGGATCTCCCAGAATCCGTCCACGCATGGCGAAGCGGCGTACACCTTTATGACCGGCTTGGCTTCGCCGTGGTACTTCAGTCCGTTCTCGACAATCTTCTGAAAGAGCCTGCTCATTTGCGGACGATCCGCCTCGATGACGGGGAGCTCACCGATTTCAGCCCTCCCTTCCGTTTTCGCCAGGAGAGCTTTCAAATCCGTCAGCGCCTCCTCCACGGCTTTCTTCAGGTCAACCGGGGTAAAGGTCTCACGCTTCCTGGTTATGCTTGAATACTCGAGAAGGTCCTGGATCAGCTCCTGCATTCTTCCGGCGGACGCCTGTATTCTCTCCAGGTGATCGCGTCCCGTGTCGCCAAGGGAGTCGAAGTACCTGTTCTTTACCCGGTCCGAGAAGGTCTGGATCTTTCTGAGTGGTTCCTGGAGGTCATGTGAGGCCACGAAAGCGAACTCCTCGAGCTCCCGGTTGCTTTGCTCGAGCCTGGTCGTGTAGACTTTTTGTTCCTCGTTCATTCTATTGAGCTCCGCGGTGCGCTCCTGAACCCTTATTTCCAGCTCATCCCGGGATCTTTGAAGTGCCTCGATGAGCCTCATTCGCTCCACGGCGACGGCAACCTGGTCGGCAACCGTATTCATGAGGGTGAGATCCTCGGGCGAGAAGCGGGGCCGGGTCCTGGTGCCGAAAGAGAGCGTGCCGACGAGTCGTCCCCGGGCCATGAGCGGATGGCAGGCGTAGGCCTGGATGCCATAGGATTTCACGAGCTCTGTTCGGGGATCGGGAGTATGGAAGATGTCTTCGGCGACGATTCGCACCCCGTCCCGGGCCACGCAGCCACAGACGGCCACGCCGTAGTCCAGCCATTCTATATTGGGGACTTCCTCCTCCGGGATTCCGGCGCAGGCATTGAGGTGGAGTCTTTCGGCTCCCTCTTGTGCCAGGAAGTTGAGGAAGGCATCGCAGTCCATGTGCTCCATGACCTTTCGGCACAAATCGTTGACGGTTCCCTGTGGATCTTCGGAGGCCAGCAGGCCGTCCGCGGTTTCGGAGAGCAGCCTGAAGCGCGCTTCGCTTTGCAGCAGGGCCTCCCGTGCCAGCCTCATTTCGGTGACGTCGTGGAAGACCACCACCACGCCCGAGACGTTGCCGGCTTTGTCCTCGATGGGAGCCGCACTGTCCTCGATGGGGACGAAGCGCCCGTCGCGGGTAATGAGAGACGTGTGATTGGCCAGAGCAACGACGTGTCCCTCGCGCAGCACGCGCCCTACAATGTCTTCGGCCGGCTCCCCGGTCTTTTCGTCGATGATCCGAAATACGTTCCGGACCGGCTGTCCCACCGCCTCCTCCAGTCGCCAGCCGGTCAGCGTCACGGCGACGGGGTTCAGGAAGGTGATGCGTCCCGAGGTGTCGGTGGCCATCACTGCATCGCCGATGCTGGTGAGTGTAACCCTCAGGTGCTCTTCACTGAGCCTCAGGGATTCCTCGCTCCCGCGCAGGGCTTCTTCGCTTTGCTTCAGGTTGCGCAGTAGAAGGTTGTACGGCTTCGAGAGGCCGGTTTCGATAATGGCCTTGTAGATGAAATAAAAGGAAAGAATCTTCAGGAAGTGGCCCACCAGGTTCGAGAAGCCATAGGCGCTTATGTAGAAGGTGAAGGAGAGCTCGGAGCCGATGGTCGCCACAATGGACCAGAGAACCCGTTGGAGAACCGGCCGGTCGAATCTTTCCCGGTTCTTGCAGAGGAGCGCGCCGGAGCCTAGGAGGATAAGACAAATGACATACTCGCTCATCTTTTTGAAGGGAGTCAGTCCGGTCCCTTCCACAAAACAGGCGGGGAAGATATCCCAATAGAAAATGGAGAGGAGGAGAAGAAAAGAGACTGCGGCATACGAGAAAAAGACAGGAGCCGCTTTAATCTTTCGGCCGAAGAAAAGAGGAGCGAGCAGAAGGGTAATGCTTTCCATAAACCGCGCGGCAATCCACAATTGCGTCGCCGGATTGGTGCCGTACCCGTGAAATATCCCCATGCCCTTGTAGGCCAGGGTATGAAAAAGATCGATGCCTCCAACGAAAAGGTAGGCGATACCGATAAAGAGAAGGTAAGGATTTTCCAGGGATTCCCGCGTGTTCCAGGCAATCATGAAAATCCCGCAGGCAACGACGATGGAAAAGATCTCCGCCAGGCTGTGAAAGAGAGGATAGCTATAGAGGCTGGCAAAATACAGCCCGAGGAGGACGAATACCCCCGACATGACGTGCACTGCTCTCCCTGGTGCTTCCGACTTAACGGCGTATCCTTCCATTCCCCTTTTCCTGATTTTTTTGATTGCGCTCATCCGGTCGTCATGGAACTGCTGCCGGCAAAGGTCGATACTGGCATGAATGAACGGATTTTAGCATAGAATCATATTTCGGAGTGTGGAAATCTTCGAAGGGTGAGAGGCGCTCCGATGATCTCGATGTTTTTGCCTTGTCCACCGGCTATCGATGCATTACTATGCGCACTGGAGTGTGATCTGTTTTCTGTATATGTTTGCAACAAGACTCCTTGACCGCGGATGAAGCGGATCTAAAGGCAGCGAAGGAGCCCGGTCATGTCGTCAGCCCGAGAAAACCGTGTAAGTCGAATCACGCGGGTGAACCTAAGCATCAGGCAAGATGTATGGAAAGAGTTTGAAAGTCTGGTCTCCAGGCGGCAGAAGAGTGCGATCATCACGAAGCTGCTCGAAAATGAAATTGAGAGAATCAAGGAAGCGAAATGGCGAGAGGAATTGGCTCTCAGCTTCCGGGAAATGGCCAAGGATGAAGAGTATTCGAAGGAAGCCGCCGAATGGGACGCGATCGACGTGGAGGGATGGCCGGAATGAAACAGGGAGATGTGTACCTGGTGGATTTGGATCCGCGGCACCGGACCGAGGTCGGCAAGGTCAGACCGGCATTGATCATTTCGGTCGATGAAATGAACGACCATGCGCCCAGGGTCATTATTGCACCGATCACTTCCAATGTAAGCAGGGTATACAAAAGCGAGATGCTCATCCCGACGACCGGTGGACTTGAAAAGGAGTCCAAGGTTATGCTCAACCAGGTCCGGAGCATTGACAAGGGCAGGTTAAAAAAGAGGCTGGGGCAAGTTGACCGGCTTACGCTGCGAGCTGCATGTGATCTGGCCATAAAGCTCATCACACCACCCAAAGAGTAGCCTATCAGGCTCGATTGAATCAGTGAAGGAAGTATCTACTTTCGGTTTGCCCGGCTTTTTGTTGCCGGTTTCCGATTCTTCCCAGCCCATGACTCATAATCCGTCATCCATGAAGGAGCATTCAGATGCATCTCGGTATCCGTACAAAGTTGCTATTGGGCTTTGCAGTGGTTCTCTTGCCGGCGAGCATGCTTCACGTCTATGGACTGACGGGGATGAGCCTGCTTGCCGGCCAGACGACACAAATCCATGATCACCATTTGCGAGTGACTCGGGCCGTGCTGAGTGCCGATGTCGAGCTCTTCAAAATGCAGCGCGATATGAGGCATCTGGCCCTGTGCCGGAATGCGGCTGAAATTGAAGCCACGGTATCCCGTGTCAATGACGAGGAGCAGGAAGCTTTCAAGCAACTGGATGTTGTTGGTGAATGGATTGTGGGCGACGAGGGAAAAAGGCTGGCAGATGAAACGAGGGAAGTGTTCAGAAATTGGAAGCCTATCCGTGATGAAGTGATCGGCCTGATGAGAGCCGAAGAGCGCGAGCGGGGGCTGGCAATCATTCTGACTAAGGGGGCTCAGCAGGTAGCCCATGTCGACAGTCAAATGCAAAGGCTCAAAAACTACGTGGCCAACAGGGCCACGGAGCTTTATTTGAACGCCGGGGCCACAAAATCGAACATCATGACGGTCGCCCTGGTCGGTCTGGGTGTCGTGGTGGTGATCAGCGGATTGTTTATCTTCTTTTTCTCCAACAACATAGCCGGGCCGGTGGAAGCCGTCGCCGAAATCGCCCGCGGGCTTGCCGTTGGGGATGTGGATCAGAGAATTGACATCGAGCGGGGAGATGAGCTCGGGGTAATGGCGGTAGCTTTTCAGAATATGATGGCCTACCAGCAGGAAATGGCAGATGCCGCCAGGCGCCTTGCAATGGGAGATTTGAGTGCCGAAGCCGTTCCCAAGTCATCCAGGGACGTCCTTGGCAATGCCTTCAATCAGATGATTGCCAATCTGCGCCGGTTGGTCAAACAGGCTGAAGCCGTCTCCGAAGGCGACCTGAATACACAAGTGGTCGTACGAAGCGATGAGGACCAGTTGGCCAAAGCGATCGAGCGAATGACGGCGACCTTGAGGCAGGTCAGTCAACAGGCTGCCGTCATTGCGACGGGAGATTTCAGCGTCGATTTCGTTCCTCGCGGCGACAAGGACGAATTGGGTATCGCATTGCAGCGGATGCTTCATACCTTGCGAGACGTAACGGAGGTCTGCCAGGCGGTCACCAGGGGAGACTACGACCGATCCGTCACGGTAAAAGGGGAACGGGACCTGCTGGGGCAGGCCATCAATCACATGGTCGTTACGCTGCGGGAGGTAACCGCCGAAAACACCAAGCGGCTCTGGATGTCAACGGGTCAGGCGGAATTGAACGACCGGATGCGAGGCCAACAGGATTTGCCTGCCCTTGCGAACAATATCGTCTGTTTCCTGTGTGATTACCTGAATGCCCAGGTGGGAGCACTGTATGTCGGTGATGGCAACGATGCCATGAATTTGATGAGCAGTTATGCCTACACCAGGCGCAAAAATCTGTCGAACCGGTTTGAATTTGGTGAAGGTCTGCTCGGACAGGCAGCTCTCGAGAAAAAGACCATTGTAATCGATCACGTACCCGATGATTACATGTGCATCACTTCCGGTCTGGGTGAAAAGAAGCCCTCCAGTATTTTGGTCTTGCCGTTCATGTATGAAAATTGCGTTCATGGGATCGTCGAACTGGGATCGTTGACGGAGTTTGCGGACGATCAGATCGATTTGCTGGAGAGTGCGGCCGAAAATATTGCCGTTGCTTTCAATACGGCTCAGGCCAGGGACCGGATGCGCGAGCTTCTGGATCAAACCCGGCAGCAGGCTGAGGAGCTGCGGCAGCAAACCGCGGAGCTCGAAGCGCAGCAGGAGGAATTGAGGCAGGTAAACGAAGATCTTGAACAACAGACAAAAGCCCTGAGAGAATCGGAGGAGAGGCTGAAAGCTCAGCAGGAAGAGCTGGAGCTCACCAATGAAGAGCTGGAAGAAAAAACGAGGACGTTGGAAGACCAGCAGGCGGCCATCAATAAACAGAACCAGGAATTACAGAGTGCCCAAAAAGAGCTGGAGCGAAAAGCCGGGGAACTGGCCGCCACGAGCAAGTACAAATCGGAATTCCTGGCCAATATGTCTCACGAGCTGCGCACGCCGTTGAACAGCTTGCTCATTTTGGCGCGCATGCTGTCTGACAACGAGAGTGCAAACCTCTCGGAAGGAGAGGTGGAATCAGCCAAGATAATCTACAACAGCGGCACTGAGCTCTTGTCTCTGATCAACGAGATTCTGGACCTGGCGAAAGTGGAAGCGGGTAAAATGGATCGGCATCCCGAGTGGGTCAATCTGAGGGAGCTGACGGCAGCCATCGACAAAAGCTGCGCCCATGTCGCTGAAGAGAAGGGGCTCTCCTTAACGGTGGAATTGAAGGAGGATTTGCCGGAAGGCATGGAAACGGACAGGAAAAGGCTGGATCAGATTCTCATGAATTTGATATCCAATGCGTTCAAGTTCACCGAAGAAGGCGGTGTGACGGTCACCTTTCACCGCCCCGGGAAGGAAACGAAATTCTCACGCAGCGACCTGGAGCTAAACCGTACCATTGCCGTGAGTGTGACCGATACCGGCATCGGGATCGCTCCGGAGCAGCAGATGCTCATCTTTGAAGCTTTCCAGCAAGCTAACGGCACTACCAGCCGCAAGTACGGCGGTACGGGGCTCGGCCTGTCTATTTCCAGAGAACTGGCCAAATTGCTGGCCGGAGAGATCTGCATGCAAAGTACTCCCGGCGTGGGAACCACTTTCACTCTCTATCTGCCCGAATCCCTCGATGGGGCGAAACAGGCTTTGCCACCCGCGATTTCGAACGAAGCCCCCGTGCCTGAATCTTTGCCTGCCCCCGAAGTATATGAGCGTCCGGTGCCGGAGGAGGCCCGGCGTTTCAAGCTCTCTCCCGTAATCCCCGATGACAGGATGAATCTTGAGGAAGGAGACAGGGTGCTGCTCATCATCGAGGATGACCCTTTTTTTGCGAAAATACTGTACAATTTCGCACGCAAAAAGGGCTTTAAATGCCTCGTGGCCGGTGACGGTGAAACAGGGCTGCAATTGGCCGTCAACTACAAACCGTCAGCCCTCACTCTTGACATTCAATTGCCGGGCTTGAGCGGTTGGGAGGTGCTGAGCGCCCTCAAGGACAATCCCGATACGAGGCACATTCCGGTTCATTTCATCTCGGTGGACGAAAAAAGTCTGGATGCCTATAAGCTCGGAGCTATCGGCTTTATCACCAAGCCGGTAAGCCCGGAGGAGTTGGATGAAGTTTTCAAAGGGATTGAAGAGGTCATTGCCCGGAAGATCAAGATACTTCTCCTGGTAGAAGACGATCAGGTAACGAGGAAGTGTTTGAGAGGACTCATCGAGGGTACGGACATCACCATCGTGGAGGCCGCTACGGGAGAAGCCGCGTGGGAGCTCATACAGTCCCGGCGGTTTGATTGCATGATCCTCGACTTGAGCTTGCCCGACATATCCGGTTTTGAATTGCTGGACAGGCTGAAAGGCCATGAGAGCATTCCAAAATTCCCCATCATCATCTATACCGGCAAGGAGCTGAGCCGCACGGAAAGCCAACAGCTCATGAAGTACGCCGATTCCGTCATTGTCAAAGGAGTGAAGTCACAGGAACGGCTGGTGGATGAGACCGCTCTTTTCTTGCACCGCGTCGTGGCCGATATGCCTGAAAAGAAGCGGCGGATGATCAAAAGCCTGCACGACAGGGACGCCATCCTGGAGGGCAAGAAGATCCTGATCGTTGACGATGACATGCGAAACTCTTTTGCATTATCCAAGTTGCTGACCGACAGGGGGATGGAAGTCGAAATTGCCGAAGACGGTCGAACGGCTCTGGAAATGCTCGATAAGCAACCGCATTTCGATTTGATTCTGATGGATATCATGATGCCGATAATGGACGGCTTTGAAACGACCCGCCGGATCAAGGCACAGGAAAAATTCCGAAGCCTGCCCGTTCTGGCCCTGACTGCCAAGGCAATGAAGGGAGACCGCGAGAAGTGTATTGCCGCCGGCGCCAATGACTACCTTTCCAAACCCGTTGACATAGATCGCCTCTTCTCGATGCTCAGAGTGTGGCTGTATCGATAGCCGCGGGTTGTGGCCATGAAGCCTTCTTACATATACTTTGAACGGTCACAATGTGTGTTCTTGTGTTCACTGCGGAGACGCAAAGAGCGCAGAGAAAACGCAGAGGAATTCTCTAAGAATTTTAACGACTCTCTGCGTTTTCTCTGCGTCCTCGGCGTCTCCGCGGTGAATCGAGCCAGGTGAAATCATGGATGACGTTGAAATAGAAGACATTGAGATCAACCTTCTCCTGGATGCACTTCATCACCGGCACGGATATGACTTTCACCAGTATAACAGAGCTTCCGTCAAGCGGCGTATTCTGCATCACCTTGCCAGGGCTGGCCTCGAGAGGGTTTCCGAGCTGATACCCAAAATAATCCATGATGAGGCGGCATTCCAGAACCTGATGCTCGACCTGTCCATTACGGTGACCGAAGTATTTCGAGATCCTTCATTTTTCCTGGCATTGAGGGAAAAGGCCGTGCCTTTCTTGAAAACCTTTCCCTTCATCAATATCTGGCATGCCGGTTGCTCCACTGGTGAGGAAGTATACTCCCTGGCCATACTCATGAAGGAAGAAGGGCTCTATGACCACGCACGAATCTATGCCACGGACTTTAACGATGCTGCCATAGAGCAGGCAAAAAACCGAATCTATCCAATGGATAAAATCAAGAATTACACCCTAAATTATCAGCAGGCCGGAGGAAAGGCATCTCTTTCGGATTACTACCATGCCCAGTACGATTCGGTTATCTTCGACCATGGCCTTCAGCAAAATATCGTCTTCGCCGGTCATAATCTTGTGACGGACGGTGTCTTCGCCGAGATGCATCTGATCCTTTGCCGAAATGTATTGATCTATTTTGACAAGACTTTACAGAACAGGGTTTTGTCCCTTTTTCGGGATAGTTTGTGTCATAATGGACTCCTTTGTCTCGGTAGTAAGGAATCCCTTCGCTTCTCGGAAGTTCGAAAAGAGTTTGTCCGATTCGTGAAAGACGAAAAGATATACCAGTACAAAGGACTCTTCCCATGAATTCTTTACCTCAAAAGCCCAAGATTCTGGCCGTGGACGACAGACCCGAGAATCTTGTCACCTTACGGAAGCTTCTCGAAAAGGTCGACGCCGAGCTCATCTCGGCAACGTCCGGCAACGAAGCTCTCAAATTGACCCTGAAGCACGATTTCAGCCTGGCGATCGTCGATGTTCAGATGCCGACCATGGATGGGTACGAGCTGGTCGAGTTGATGCACGGCAATCCCCGGACAAGATTTCTGCCGGTCATCATTGTCAGTGCCGTCTACTCGGACGACTATCACCGGATCAGGGGGCACAAATCCGGAGCCGTGGATTTTCTCTCCAAGCCGATCATTCCGGAGATACTGGTCTGTAAAGTGGAAGTGTTTTTGGATCTCTATCGACAGAAGATGGAGCTGCAAAGGCTGATCGTCCGGCTTGAACAGGAAGTCAAACAGCGTCAAAAGGCTGAAGAAAGCCAGGTCCAGTTGTTGGCAAGGTTGGAAAGCAGCAATCAGGAGCTCGAGGATTTTGCCCATATCGTTTCACACGATCTCAAAGCCCCTTTGCGTGGGGTTGCAGGAATGGTCAAGCTGCTGGTCAGGGATTATGCCGATAGAATAGATGAACAAGGACAATGGCTGGTCGACTCACTTGTCCGCAACGCCGGGCGAATGCAAACTCTGATCGACGGCATACTGGAATATTCCAAGATTGGACATATCGATGAAAAAAAGAGCGTAGTGGACCTCAATCAACTCGTGAGACGGGTGATCGATTTGATCGCGCCTCTTCCCCACCTCATGATCTACATTGTCAATGACTTGCCCAAAGTCTGGGGAAACGAAGTCCGGTTGCAGCAGGTTTTTCAAAACCTGATCGGTAATGCCGTCAGACATATCGACAAGCCTGAAGGTGAAATCAAGATCGGATGTGTCGAAGCGGACGAATACTGGCGGTTTTTCGTTGTGGACAACGGGGTTGGTATCGAAAGACATCAGTTTGACCGGATTTTCCAGATGTTCCACACTTTGGTGCCTCCGGGGACAAGTGAAGGAACCGGGATCGGCCTGACGGTCGTCAAAAAGATCATCGAAAAATATGACGGAAAGATCTGGGTAGAATCAGAAGTGGGCGTGGGTAGTACTTTCTTTTTTACCTTGCCTCGAATTGAAGACGATCAGCAGGTTTGAGAAGTTGATTGCCCCTTCCATGTTTTCTCACTGATAGAGAAATGATCTCCTCCTTGCCTTTTTCCGCTCTTCTGGATACCGTCAATGCAATTCACTTTATTTTGCCGGGCTCTGTGGCATCTTTCCTTATGTTCATGCCCATCATTTCTCAAGCATCTGGAATGGCCACGATCCGTGGGACCTTTTTGGAGATAGTGATCATGATGAAAGTTATGCAGGTCAGGATGCTGCTGGTCGAAGACAATTTCGATGATGCCGCATTGATTAGGGAAATGTTGAAAGAGGCAAAGTGCATGGTGTTCGAAACAACACGTGTCGTGTACCTTGCCGAGGCGCTCGAGCGCTTGAAAAGCGATGTCTTCGATGTCATTCTCCTGGATCTTCGTTTGCCCGATAGCGATGGCTTTGACACTTACCAAAGAGTCAACATGCTTGCGCCCGACATTCCCGTTGTAGTGTTCACGGGCCTTGCGGATGTAGCCCTCGGGGTGAAAGCGGTCAAAGCCGGAGCACAGGATTATCTGATCAAGGGGCAGGTAGAAGGCTACCTGCTGGCAAAGACTATTAGTTATGCTATTGAACACAGCCAGGTAGAACGGACGTTGCGGCTCGAACGGGGGTTGTTTGCAGGTGGGCCTGTAGTAGTCTTCAAGTGGAGTGCAACGGAAGGGTGGCCGGTAGAGTATGTTTCCCCGAATATTGACCAGTTTGGCTATTCACCGGAAGATTTCATCAGCGGTAGAATCCGGTACTCCACCATCATCCATCCCTGGGATCTCGAAAGAATAGCCGGAGAAATCACTGCTTACAGCCAGTCAGGTATCCCGTACTTTGAACAGGAGTATCGCATTGTGGACGCCAATGGCCACTGCAGATGGGTCTACGACTTCACTACAGTGAACCGGAGCCATCAGGGCGCCATCACGCATTATCATGGATATGTGCTGGACATTACAGTAAGAAAGCAAATGGAAGAAGATCTCCTGAAAGCCAGGAAGCTCGAGGCCACTGGAATCATGGCAGGAGGAATCGCTCATGATTTCAACAATCTTCTGACGACTATTCTTGGAAATATCGATATGGCCTGTGAGGACGCAGGATCGGGGCGCGATCTTCTTCCGGTGCTGACGGATGCGAAGAAAGCTCTTCATCTGACTATAGATCTCACCAAACGATTCCTTACCATCGCCACGGGGGGAGCCCCACCTAAATGCTGCCCTACCTCGATCGAGGAAGTCGTCAAGGATGCCACAAGGCTGGCCCTGAGTGGCTCGAATGTGGAGTGCGAATATTTTTTCCCTGATGACCTCTGGGAAGTCGACGTGGATCGTGCTCAAATGAGCCATGTCATCGTCAATCTGATGCTCAACGCGAAAGAAGCCATGCCCGAAGGTGGGATCATACGGATAATGGCTGAGAACGCGGACATTGAATCGACGGACATGAAGAACAGCCCGTCTGCAGGTGAAGGACGTTATCTCAGGATCTCGATTAGAGACCAGGGTGCAGGTATTCCGGAGCGGAACCTGGCCAGAGTGTTCGATCCTTATTTCTCCACGAAAGAGAGGGGCAGTCAAAAGGGAATGGGATTAGGCCTTACCATCGCTCACTCCATTATCCATAAACATGGGGGGCGGATCGATGTGAAATCCGAAGTGGGTATCGGCACGCTCGTCAACATCTATCTTCCAGCCTGCGGAGCAAAGTCATGATCAAATACAAGGGGATACATCACCTGGCAATGGCCACCCGCGACATGGACGGCACTATCCGTTACTGGAGGGACCTGTTGGGAATGCGGTTGGTTGCCGGGTTGGGGAAGCAGAGATACCGGTCGTATTTTTTCGAGATTTCCGAGAATGACCTGCTCGGCTTTTTTGAATGGCCGGGGTTGGAGCCCGTTCCCGAAAAGGATCATGGCTATCCGGCTCCCGGGCCTCTGATTTTCGACCATGTGTCCTTTGGAGTGGAAAGCGAGGATGATCTCTGGAAGCTCAAGGATCGGCTTACCGCGGCGGGCTTCTGGGTTTCAGAGGTTATCGACCACGGTTTCATCCATTCCATTTACTCGTTCGATCCAAACAACATACCCATCGAGTTCAGCCTCAACACGAGAGGCATGGACGTTCGAAAACATCCTCAAATGATCGACTCCGCGCCGTCGGAAGTAACCCTGGAAGGTCCGGAGCCGCAGCCGGACCGATGGCCCGTCGTGGAAAATCCCACCTCGCCGGAGGAAAGGGATGTCTTCCCCGGCGAGGGAATGGATCTGGTCGGTGGGGAAAAGAAGAACTGGTGGAAGGCCGAGTAAGCTCTGAACGGGCACGGGCTGAGCTTCCTTCACCGCAGAGACGCAGAGGGCGCCGAGGAAACGCAGAGAAAAGCTCTTGGGAATCTCAAAGTTTCTCTGCGTTTTCTTTGCGTCCTCTGCGTCTCTGCGGTGAACACACAAGCTCCGCCTGAGGCATTTCCGTCTTATGTCGGAAGCCGGAGCGGCCACAACGCCCTTATGGTAGTTCCGGCTCCCCTGGCGGACTCGATGGTGAGAGAGCCGCCTGTGAGCTCCGCTCGTTCTTTCATACTGGCAAGCCCCAGTTGGCTCTGGTAACCTGTTGCGGCCGCGGCGTCTTTCATTTCGAAGCCGATGCCGTTGTCCTTGATCATCAATTCAATATTGCCGTTCGGTCCCATTAGGGAAATATCCATTATATTGGCCATACTATGCCTTGCAACATTGTGCATGGCTTCCTGGACGAGCTTGTAGATGACGGTCTTGAGGGATGCAGGGACTTCCTTTTCCTCGATATCTACCTGCTTCCGGACTTTGATGCCGGGGTAGATATTCTGAAATTCCCGGCAATACCGGGAGAGAGCCGCCAGTATCCCCAAATCGTCCAGCAGGGAGGGCCTGGGGAGTGCATAAATCCTTTGCGCCTCCTCGATGGCGTACTGCATCAGAGGGACAAGTGCCTGCATGGAGCCGGGGACGGCCGCACCCTGGCTCATCTGGTCGAGCACGTTTTCCACACCGGACTTGATGGCGGATAAAACCTGTCCGAGGTGATCCTCGAGCTCACCGGCAATCTTCATGCCCTCGATTTCCTGGACTGTCGACAGTTGCGAGGAAAGCATCTTTACCCGCTTTTCGCAAGCATTCAACGCTTCCTCCGAGCGCCTGCGCTCTACGGCATAGCGGATGGAGCGTTCGAGGAGAGGCGCATCGAGCTGAGTCTTTACTAGAAAATCCGAGGCTCCCGCCTGCATGGCTTCCGAGCCCACCTGGTGATCCGCCTGGCCGGTCAAAAAGATAACAGGAGCTTCGAGCCCTTTTACCACCATTTCGTTCAGCAGATCCAGCCCGTCGCGGCCGTCCAGGCGGTAGTCGAGTAGGCAGACGTTGTATTGGCCGTTCCGTATCCGATCCAGAGCGGCTTCAGAGGTAGCTGCCCATTCCAGCTCGAATTCGGATGACCCGCTCTGGGAGAGCATCTGGCGAACCAGTACAAAGTCATCCTCGTCATCTTCAATGAGAAGGACCCTAAGAGGATGAGTTTTCATCGTTTTTCCTTTTCCTTTCGAGAGGCAGTTCGACAATTTCAAGCCAGTATCTGCCCAGCGACTTCATGACCTCGACCAGGCCTTCAAAGGTCACCGGCTTGCTGACGAAGGAATTCGCTCCCAGATCATAGCTTCGCAGAATATCTTCGTCTTCCTTGGAAGTGGTCAGCACTACAATGGGAATGGCTCGAAGGTCCGGATCCGCCCTGATTTCCCGAAGTGCCTCGCGACCGTCCTTCCGGGGCATATTCAGATCGAGCAGGATGAGACCGGGACGAGGCGAGGGCCGCTCGAGCTCATACTTGCCGCGGTGGTGGAGATAGTTCATCAGCTCTTCGCCATCCTCCACGAAATAGAGCTCGTTGTGCAAACGACTCTCTTTCAAAGCCTCTTTCACCAATAAGCAATCATCCTGATCATCGTCGGCCATCAGGATGGTTATGGGGAGCTCCCGATTTCTCATTCCAGATCCACTCCTCATGATCTCTTACTGCTGGCAGCGGTGCTTGATGTTTACACCCCTGATAATGAAAATAACACTTTCCGCGATATTGGTGGACTGATCGGCGGCCCGCTCGAGGCAGCGGGCGGCGATGATGGTCTGCACGGACCTTTCCACGGCCGGAACTTCGTTCACCATGTAGTCCAGAAGATTCTTCAAGACCGTTACATTGTATTCATCCGCCGTATCGTCCATCTGGCAAACATCGATTGCCTGCTCCGCGTTTTCATTCACGAAAGCCGCCATAACCGTACAAAGCATATCCAGGGCGGTTTCCGCCAGTTGCTCCATGGCCGGATTGGGCGGCAGGGGAGGCCGGGTGCTCAGAAACTGGGCGCGCTGGGCCACATTCACCGCCTGATCGGCGATCCGTTCAAGATCGACGGCAATTCGCATGCTTCCGACAATGAAACGTAGATCGCGGGCCATGGGCTGATCCAGGGCCAGCAACCGCAAACAATGCCTGTCCACGTCCACTTCCAGCAGGTTGATCTCTTGATCTCTGTCAACCACCTCATTCGCCAGCTCGATGTTTCGCTCAAACAGCGCGCGTATAGCCTTTTCAAGGGCTCTTTCCGTCAAGGCAGCCATCTGAAGAATGGTCATCTTGAGGTCTTCCAATTCCTGATGAAAACGACTTTCCATGTAACGAGCTCCTGGCCGAAACAGCCTGTTCTATCATCCATCCCTTGCCGGTACCAGGCCCGGACAAAAAGTGTTGTGCAGCGGCATCACCTTGCGCACGCTCATCAAGAGCTGGGAATAGACCGGCCCTCGCTGACAAAATGATGATCCCTTCATCTGACTGTGATTACATTCTTACCTAAAGAGCAGAAAAGAGCAATTGTCAATATTGGAAAAGGGAGCATCCTTCATACGAATGAAGGATGCCTCCTATTGCATTGCGCACGGTATGGCTCCATAATTGGCACTGTAATTGACAAGAAACGGGGAGAATCTTAGGTTATGAGGGCTCTATCTCAAAATTTTCATGGTATTCAGCGCAGTAAGCGGCATCCGGAGAACTGCTATCAAAAATCTCCGGTCCTTCTGCATGGTTTTGATATTTCCCCATAGTGATTTTAATGAAGCTGGATTTCCACTTCCCAAGGAGGAAAAGGTGGCAAAGAACCTGACACAAAAAGTTTTGGAGGCCCATCTGGTAGAGGGCCGGCTCATTCCCGGCGAGGAGATCGCCATCAAGATCGACCACGTGCTGTTGCAGGATGCGACGGGAACCATGGCGATGCTCGAATTCGAGGCGCTGGGGATCGATACGGTGAAGGCCGAGATGGCCGTCCAGTATGTGGACCATAACATCATCCAGACTGATTATAAGAACGCCGACGATCACAAGTACCTTCAAACCGCCTGCGCCCGCTACGGGCTCCATTTCAGCGCCGCCGGGAACGGGGTTTCACACCAGGTACACATGGAGCGCTTCGGTATTCCGGGAAAGACTCTGCTGGGAGCCGACAGCCATACCCCGGGAGCGGCGGGCATTTCGATGCTGGGGATCGGAGCCGGAGGTCTCGATGTAGCCATGGCCATAGCCGGCTATCCCTATCATTTACCCATGCCTAAAGTGCTCGGCGTGAAGCTCACCGGTAAGCTTCCGGACTGGGTCAGCGCCAAGGACGTGATCCTCGAAATGCTGCGGCGCTACGGGGTGAAGGGGTGCGTCGGCAAGATCGTCGAGTACTACGGGCCGGGAGTCAAAAGCCTTTCCGCCACGGACCGGGAGACGATCGGGAACATGGGAACGGAGCTCGGTGCCACGAGCACGATCTTTCCCTCGGACGAGAACACCCGCGCATATCTGGAGGCCCAGGGGCGCGGCGGCGCGTGGCGGGAGCTTCTCGCCGATGAAGGGGCTGCCTATGACGAAAATGAGGAAATCGATCTTGCCACGGTGGAGCCTCTCATCGCCTGCCCTTCTTCGCCCGGAAACGTCGTTCGTGTGCGGGAAGTGGCCGGAATCAAGGTCGATCAGGTCATCGTGGGGAGTAGCGTAAATTCTTCCTTCCGGGATCTTATGGTGGTTGCCAAAACCGTGGAAGGACGTCATTGCCATCCCGACATTTCTTTCAACGTGAATCCGGGCAGCCGCCAGGTGATGGAGAACGTGGCGGCTCAAAATGGCGCCGTCTCCTTGCTGAAGGCAGGGGCCCGCATTCATGAGCCTGGGTGTCTGGGATGCATCGGGATGGGGCAGGCGCCGGGCACCGGACAGGTGAGCCTCCGTACGATGCCACGAAATTTCCCCGGCCGTTCAGGAACAAAAGACGACAAGGTCTATCTCTGCTCCCCGGAAACGGCTGCCGCGGCGGCGCTGAAAGGAGTCATCACCGATCCTCGCGATCTGGCCGCAGAGATGGATTATCCCCGCATCGAGGACCCCGCGAAGTATATCGTCGACGAATCTTCCATCCTTTTCCCCTCGCCGGAGCTTAGAAATACGGAAATACTCCGAGGCCCCAATATCAAGGCCCTGCCCAATATGGAACCGCTTCCGGACACGCTCGAGGCCGAAGTGGTGCTCAAGGTGGGAGACAACATCTCAACCGATACCATCATGCCGGCGGGGAGCAAAGTCCTGCCGCTGCGCTCCAATGTCGGAGCCATCAGCGAATTCGTGTATTCCCAGATCGACCCCGATTTTCATAAGGAATGCAAGGAAAGAGGGGTGGTTGTAGTCGTAGGAGGAGAAAACTACGGGCAGGGATCGAGCCGTGAGCACGCCGCGCTGGCTCCTCGCTACCTGGGTGTTCGCGCCAAGATCGTCAAGAGCTTTGCCCGGATACACAAGGCGAACCTCTGCAATTTCGGCATTCTCCCGCTTACCTTCAAGAACCCCGGCGACTACGAGATTACCAGGAAAGGCTCCAGGGTAGTTTTCCCCAACGTTAAAGAGCACATCGAGCGAGGGGACACGGAAATCCCAGTCGAAGTCGACGGGCAGCGCATCGTAACGCTCCTCGACGTCTCGAATCGACAGCGCCGGCACCTTGTTGCCGGCGGAGCTCTGAATTTCGTGAAGCAAGGGTTGACCGGCTGACAGCTTGTCGGAGAAGCGGTCCCGCGCCGCTTTCCACGGCGGCGCGGGGCTGCTACCGAGTAAACGATGCCCGTGGTCGATTCTGTTCAGAATGTCAGGCAATTTCACTCAATACCGGTACCACCACAAATTCAGTTATCCCCTTGAGACGGAGGATGGGGTGTTTTAAAGATATGAGGAGAGCCTTATATTCTTTGATCACCCCTCAGGGGGGAAAAAGCACCATGGCTTTTCAACTTTGGTGGGCACGTCCCATCACATTTCCGAAGTCTGCGGGAGGGTACTATGGATCAGGCGGTTCGTGTGAAGAATATCGGATTGAGGGGAGTGACCGTTGCCGATACTAAGATCAGTTATATAGATGGGGATAATGGAATTCTCATCTATCGAGGCTTCAGGATAGAGGAGCTGGCCGAAAAATCTTCGTTCCTCGAGACGGCCTATCTGCTCTTGAACGGGTTCCTGCCCGGCAAGGGCCAGCTCGAAGAATTCAGCCAACAGGTGAAAGCCTCGAGGGGACTGCCGGACTACGTGGTAGAGAGCCTGAAGAAGCTGCCCAAAGATGCGGAGCCCATGGACGTTATCCAGGCTTGCGTGCCGCTTATGGCCATGACGGACCCCGATTTGCGGGAGCAGGCGCGGGGAGCCGACGTTCGCATGGCCATGCGGCTAATCGCCCGCCTGCCCGTCGTGGTGGCTGCCTGGCACAGGATCAGAAACGGTCTGGAGCCTCTGCCTTCCGATGACAGTCTGTCTCATGCGGCCAATTTCCTCTGGCAGCTCCAGGGCGAGAAGCCGGATCCCGAGATGGCCCGCGATCTGGAGGTATGCCTCGTTCTCCATGCCGACCATACTTTCAACGCCTCGACCTTCGCCTGCCGCGAAGTGGTTTCCACGCAGGCGCACATGTATGCAGGCGTTGCGGCCGGCGTCGGGGCTCTCTCCGGCAGTCTGCATGGGGGGGCCAACGAGCGGGTGATGAAGATGCTCTTCGAGGTGGAAGCAGCGGTCAAGGCCGGAAAGGACGTTACCGGCTGGGTCCGGGACCGTGTGGAGCAGGGCCGTAAGATCATGGGCATGGGGCATGCGGTCTACAAGACCATCGATCCCAGGTCCAAAATCCTCAAGGAGATGTCCTTGCGCCTGGGCAGGAAGACTGGCCATGAAAACTGGTTCCATCTGTTGACCCAAATCGAGGCGGAAGCGCTCAAGATCTTCCAGGAGAAAGGCAAGACCACCATCAAGGCCAATGTCGATTTCTACAGCGGCTCCGTCTACGCCATGATAGGAATCCCCGTTGACCTCATGACTCCCATCTTCGCCATATCCCGAGTTTCGGGCTGGTGCTCCCACATCATCGAAGAAAAATACGCCGAAGCACAGGAAAAGCCGGCCCTCTACAGGCCCCAGGCGGAATACGTGGGGGATTACTGCGGCCCAGTGGGGTGCGTGTATCAGGCGTTGGATGCCAGGTAAGGTGCCAGGGAAGACGAACTGAGCTTTTCACCGCAGAGACGCAGAGAAAGCGCAGAGAAAGCGCAGAGAAAGCGCAGAGAAATTTCACGATAATTCTAAGAGCTCTCCGCGTCTTCTCTGCGTCCTCTGCGCCTCTGCGGTGAACACAAGAGCGCACATCGTTACCGTTCGAAGCATACCTTATCAAGGGGAAGCCTATGGTGTTCAAACATGATGTCACAATCGTAGGGGCAGGTCTGGCCGGCCTGAGAGCTGCGCTAGAAATTGCCGGAAGTGCGGACGTGGCCTTGATCAGCAAGGTTTATCCCACGCGGTCTCATTCGGGAGCCGCGCAGGGAGGCATTGCCGCGGCTCTCGGGAACGAGGAGCCGGATTCGTGGGAATGGCACATGTACGATACGATCAAGGGCGGGGACTACCTCACGGACCAGGAAGTGGCGGAAATTCTGGCGAGGGATGCTCCGCGGGCGGTCTATGAGCTCGAGCACCTGGGCGTTCCCTTCAACAGGACACCCGAAGGCAAGATCGCTCAGCGGGCCTTTGGCGGCCATACCCGGAATTTTGGGGAGGCGGCGGTCAAGAGGGCCTGCTACGCATCCGACCGGACCGGGCGCGTCATCATGGATAGCCTCTATTTCGAGGTTGGCCGCAAGGGAATCAAGACCTATGCGGAATTCCAGGTGCTGGACCTGATCCTGAGGGACGGCCGGGTAGCCGGACTTGTCGTCCACGAACTGGCAACGGGAGAAATTCATTTCATTCACAGCCGGGTGGTGCTCTTTGCCACGGGCGGCTTCGGTAAAGTGTACAAAACCACGTCCAACGCCTTTGCAAACACCGGAGACGGAGTCTACCTGGCCTTGCGGGCCGGAATCCCATTGGAAGACATGGAATGCGTTCAGTTCCATCCCACGGGCATCTATGGCCTCGGAGTGCTCCTGAGCGAAGCCGCGAGAGGCGAGGGTGGCGTTCTGAGGAATTCGAACGGGGAGCGCTTCATGGAAAGATACGCTCCTACGATCAAAGACCTTGCCTCGCGTGACATAGTCTCAAGAGCTATCTATACGGAGATTCGGGAAGGAAGGGGCATCGGCGGCAAGGACTATGTCCATCTCGATCTGACGCATTTAGGAGAAAAACGCCTTGCGGAAAGACTTTCGGATATCTCTTCCTTCGTTCAAATCTATCTGGGGCTAGATCCGGCAAAGGATCTCATCCCCATTAATCCCACCTGCCATTACATGATGGGGGGAATCCCCGTCAACGTGAACGGACAGGTACTGAGCGCCACGCACGAGCCCGTGCCCGGCCTGTACGCCGCCGGCGAGTGCTCTTGCATTTCACTGCATGGGGCCAACCGGCTGGGGTGCAATTCACTGCTCGATCTGGTGGTGTTCGGCCGCAGGGCAGGGGAGAAGATGTTGGAGGACCTGAAGAATCTCCCGTGGACCGAGCCGCCCGGGCACCCGGAGAGGCCTACGGAGGAACGGATCAGGCAGTTGAAGGAGCGCAAGGCGGGGGAAAAGACCGGGAAGCTCAGGAGCTCCCTGCAGCAAATCATGACTCGGGATTTTGCCGTGTTCCGCCATGAAGAAACCATGGCTCTGGGGCTGTCGGAAATCCGGGCGATCCGGAATGCCTGCGCGGAGATTGCCCTGGACAATCACGGAATGGCCTTCAACACGGATCTTACGGACGCTCTCGAGTTGGAGTCCCTGCTGGGGCTGGCAGAAATCATCGCCGTGTCGGCCATGGCCAGAACGGAAAGCCGTGGCGCCCATTCCCGTGAGGACTATCCGGAAAGGGATGATGAAAACTGGCTGAAGCACACCCTAGCTCAGCGGACGGAGGACGGCCCGCCTCGTATCTTTTATAAGCCCGTTTCCATAACTCGTTTTCAACCCAAACCGAGGGCATACTGATATGAAAATGCGATTCAAAATATTCCGGTTCGATCCCGAAGTGGACAAGGAGCCGCGCTATCAGAGCTACGTGGTTTCCGCCGAGCCCCGGGAGCGCATTCTGGATTGCCTGAACCGCATCAAGTGGGAGCAGGACGGATCTCTGAGCTATCGCATGTCCTGCGGTCATGGGGTCTGCGGTTCCGACGGCATGAGAATCAACGGTACCTGCGGTCTGGCCTGCCAAAAGCTGGTGAAGGAATACGCGGGTACGGAAACGGAAGTAGTGCTGGAGCCACTTCCTCATTTCAAGGTCATGAAGGACCTTATCGTGGATATGGAAAGCTTCCTCGGGGGCGTCGGGTTCTTCCAGCCCTATCTGATTTCCAGGGCGCCGGCTCCCGAAAAGGAGCGTCCCCAAAGTCCGGCCGAGCAGAAAAAAATCGAGGAAGTCATCCGATGTATCCTCTGCGCCTGCTGCACCGGCGCCTGCCCCGTGATGGATGAAAACCCCGCCTACGTCGGCCCCGCCGCTCTGGTGTGGGCTTATCGCTACATCTTCGATTCCCGGGACGAGGAATTCATGGAAAGGCTCAAACGGGCTGATTTTAAGAACGGCGTATGGTCCTGCGTCAACTACTTCGAGTGCACCCGCGTCTGTCCCAAGAAGATTCCGGTCACAAAATCCATCAATCTAATAAAAAGAGAGATCAAGAAGGTGTTCGGGGAGGGCTCTCAGGCCGAGTAGCTGGTAGCTCCCGGCATGAGGCGATCGCCGTTGCCCTGAAAGAAAGGGATGCAATGAAAATTCGATCCATCAACCCCTTCACGGAAGAAATCAATAAAGAATTTGACCCACTGAGCGCCGCGCAGGCTGATGAGGCGGTGCAAAAAGCGAGAGAGGCCTTTGGCGCGTGGAAAAGACTGGGGGTGGCCGACCGGGTGAAGCCCCTGGCAAGGCTCGCCGCCAACCTGCAACAAAGGAAAGTGGAATACGGCCGGATCATCACCAAAGAAATGGGCAAGCCCGTCAAGCAAGCCATCGGCGAGGTGGAAAAGTGCGCCTGGCTTTGCGAATACTATGCGGAAAGCGCTCCGAAGCTTTTGAAGGATGAAATCATCCGGACGGAAGCATCCAGGAGCTACGTGCGCTTCGAGCCCCTGGGTGTCATTCTGGGTGTCATGCCCTGGAATTTTCCCTTCTGGCAGGTCTTCAGGTTTGCCGTGCCGGTGATGGCGGTAGGAAACGTCTGCCTGCTGAAGCATGCCTCCAACGTGCCCATCACGGCCCTGGAAATCGAAAGGCTTTTCGCGGATTCGGGCTTTCCTCCCCATATTTTCCAGACCCTGCTCATCGATTCCGCCATGACTCGGCAGTTGATCGAAGAAGACAAAGTGGACGGGGTCTCCCTGACGGGAAGCGTCGCCGCCGGCTCTCAGGTGGGAGCTTCGGCCGGGAAGGGGATCAAGAAGCTGGTGCTGGAGCTGGGCGGCTCGGACCCCTTTATCGTGCTCGATGACGCGGACGTTGCCAAAGCAGCCGAGGTGGGGGTGCTTGCCAGGACCTTCAATACGGGCCAGAGCTGCATAGCCGCAAAGCGCTTCATTGTCATGGAATCCGTTGCCGCCGAATTTCAAGAAAGATTCATCGATATCTTTTCGAAGCTCAAAGTGGGCGATCCCATGCAGGACGATACCGACGTCGGGCCTCTGGCGAGGAAGGAATTCGTGGACGATTTGCAACGGCAGGTCGATGACGCCGAGGAAAAGGGAGCGACGATCACCTACGGCTCCAGCCCACCCGAGGGTAAAGGCTTCTTTTTCCGCCCGGCGGTCGTGACCGGCGTGAAGCCGGATATGAAAGTCCTGACGGAAGAAGTCTTCGGCCCCGTGGCTCCCATCATTGTAGTAAGGGAAGAAGAAGAGATCGTTAGAATCGCCAACTCCACTGAATTCGGCCTGGGCGCCGCTGTCTGGAGCCGGAGCATGGAACGGGCGGAACAGCTCTCCCGGAAGATCGATTCGGGATTCATCGCCATCAACGACTTCGTCAAGTCGGACCCGAGGCTTCCCTTCGGAGGTGTCAAGAAATCGGGAATCGGGAGGGAGCTGTCGTACTTCGGGCTGAAAGAATTCGTGAATGCGAAGACGGTGGTTGTGAAGTGAGGCGAGCAAAGCAAATTTATACGCCATCGAAATTGGGGGATTCGGTATGAAGAGTCGCAAGGAAGAAGACGCGCTCGGAACGGTGTCGGTTCCTGAGAGTGTTTACTATGGAGCACAGACGCAACGGGCGGTCGAGAATTTTCCAGTGAGCGGCCTGAACTTTCCCTCGTCCTTTTTCAGTGCTCTGGGCTTGATCAAAAAGTGCTCGGCCCTCGTGAATCAGGAATTGGGACTTCTGGACGCCACACTCGCCAAGGCGATCGTCATGGCGGCTCAGGAGGTCGTTGACGGGAAGCTGGACGATCAGTTCGTGATAGATGTGTTTCAGACCGGGTCCGGAACTTCCACGAACATGAACGCCAACGAAGTCATCGCCGGGCGGGCCAATGAGATCCTCACGGGAAAACGGGGCGGAAAGTCTCCCGTCCATCCCAATGACCACGTCAACATGGGGCAATCGAGCAACGACGTGATCCCTTCGACCATCCACATTGCGGCCCGGGTAGAAATCCGCCGCAGCCTCATCCCGTCCCTGGAACGGCTCAGCGACAGTTTGAAAGGAAAAGCGAAAGCTTTTGCGGACGTGATCAAAATCGGCAGGACTCATTTGCAGGATGCGGTACCCATCAGTCTCGGACAGGAATTCGGAGGATACGCCAGGCAGGTGGATTTGGGGATTCGAAGGCTGGAGAGTATCGAAGGCTCCCTTGCGGAGCTGGCTCTCGGAGGCACAGCCGTCGGAACGGGCCTGAACACTCATCCCGAATTTGCGGCGAAGATGATTGGGATGATCTCCAGAGAGACCCGTTGCTCTTTCCGGGAGGCGGAAAACCACTTCGAGGCGCAAGCGGCTCAGGACGGGGCGGTCGAAGCGAGTGGCGCTCTCAAGACCCTGGCGGTCAGCCTCATCAAGATCGCCAACGACATTCGCTGGCTCGCCGCCGGGCCGCGATGCGGCCTTGGAGAGATCGATCTGCCGTCCCTTCAGCCCGGCTCGTCCATTATGCCGGGAAAGGTGAACCCCGTTATTCCTGAAGTAGTTATCCAGGTAGGAGCACAGGTCATTGCAAACGACACCGCCGTCACCCTCGGAGGCATGGGGGGTGCATTCGAACTGAACACCATGCTGCCTTTGATTGCCCACAATCTTCTGCAGTCCACGGGCCTGCTTGCCGCCGCCGCCACTCTCTTCGTTGAAAAGTGCATCGAGGGCATTTCGGCCAATCGGGAAAAATGTGCCTCCAACATCGAGCAGAGCCTGGCACTGTCGACGTACCTGGTTCCGCTCATCGGCTATGACAAAGCCTCCGCCATTTCCAAGGAGGCCTATCGCACCGGAAAGACGGTCCGTCAAGTTGCCCTGGAAAGCGAGATACTCAGTGAAAGCGACCTCGAAAAAGCCTTTCGGGGAATCCGCGTCAGCCGCTGATCCGGTGACCACTGATCCGGTGATCCCCGAGCTTGTCGCAAGCTCATTTCAGCCTTTCACATGCCGTACCTTCGCAGAGCAGAGCTCAGCCGGCGGGTCGCAATCAAAAGGACTTTCCATGTCTCTCGTATCTTTCTGCGTCTTATATGACCTATACGTCTTATATGTCCTATATTTTTTTGTTCCTAACTTCTCGTCGCCCTGCGAAGAAATTCCTGCTGAACAGCCCAAAGTGAGGATGATTTCATGGAAACCCTGCTAACCCCCGTAATGTTATCCCGCATCCAGTTTGCCGCGACCGCCATGTTTCACATCATATGGCCGGTGCTCACCATCGGCCTGAGCATTTTTCTCCTGGTGATGGAGATCCTGTGGCTGAAGACCCGCGAGGACGTATACTTCCGCCACTTTCAGTTTTGGAGCCGCCTCTTCCTGCTCAATTTCACGGTGGGCGCGGTGACGGGAATCCCCATGGAATTTCAGTTCGGAACCAACTGGAGCGGCTTTTCCCTGGCGGGAGGCGACGTTCTGGGGCATTTGCTCGGGTTTGAGGGCGCCATGGCTTTCATGCTGGAAGCAACTTTCCTAAGTATCATGATGTTCGGCTGGAAGCGCGTGTCTCCGGGTATGCATCTGCTTGCCACGGCTCTGGTGGCCTTTGCGGGGTCTCTGTCGGCTTTCTGGATCATGGTCGCCAATTCGTGGATGCACACACCGACGGGCGGCTTCATGAAAGACGGGCGATTTGTGATCACGAGCCATTTTCAGGCCATTTTCAATCCGGACATGCCTTGGGGTGTTTCGCACATGTGGGTCGCATGCCTCGAGATCAGCATCTTTGTGGTGGGAGGTCTCAGTGCCTGGTACATGCTGCGAAACCGTCATACGAGCTTCTTTTTGCACTCTTTTAAAGTGGCCGTTCTTGCCGCAATCGTGATCACCCCGCTGCAGATATGGCTGGGGGACGGCTCCGGGCAATCTGTCTTCGAGTACCAGCCGGCGAAGCTGGCCGGGATCGAGTCCCACTGGCACACGAATCCGCCGGGAGAGGGAGCGCCCTGGCATATTCTGGCCTGGCCGGATGCAGCCGGACAAGAGAATGCCTGGGCAATCAGCATTCCCAACGGGCTCAGCCTCGTCACGACCCGTACCTTGACGGGACCGGTCAAGGGCCTTGCGGACTTTCCGCCCGGGGACCGGCCACCAGTCGTGATCCCGTTCTATGCATTCCGGATCATGATCGCCATTGGCTTTGCTTTGTTTGTACTGATGCTCTGGACCTTGTGGGCCTGGCACAAGGGGCGGCTGACTTCCGACCTGGTGCCCGGTCAGAGGAGACTGCTCCAGGCCTGGGTGATCGCCATCCCTTTGAGCTATGTGGCCATGCAGGCTGGTTGGGTGACTCGGGAAGTGGGCCGGCAGCCCTGGGTGTTGTATAACCTGGTGCGTACCGAAGAATCCGCTACCAGCCTGGCAGCCGGTACAGTGGGAAGCTCGCTCCTGATCTTCAGCATCGTCTATACGCTCCTCTTCATACTGTTTCTTGTTTTTGCCCGGCGGATGGTTGTCAGGGGGCCGAATATCGAGAAGGTCCGGAAGCAGGAATATCATCCCGGAATCATTTCCTGAAAGTCCATATCAAACAGAAGAAAGAAGAACGCCATGCAAGCGATAGTACCTTATTTGCCCGACCTCTGGCTTTTCCTCATCGGCTTTTTTCTCCTCTATTATGCCATAACGGATGGCTCGGATCTGGGAGTGGGGATGATCTCTCTTTTTGCCCACAGCGAAAAGGAGCGCTCCATGCTGATAGCCAGCGTGCAGTCCACGTGGCACGGCAACCAGACCTGGCTGGTGATCCTCGGCGGAATGCTGTTCGGTGCCTTTCCCCTGTTCTATGCCGTGCTCCTTTCGGCCCTGTATGTTCCTCTGGTCGTTATGCTTATCGGGCTTGTCTTTCGAGGCGTGGCTTTCGAGTTCCGCGACCATTCCGAGAACAAGCGTTTATGGGGCCTTGCCTTCAGCGTGGGAAGCCTCATTGCGTCTTTGGGGCAGGGGTTTGCCCTGGGAGGGCTTCTCGGTGGCCTTCAGGTGGAAAACAGCAGGTTTGCGGGCAGCATCCTTGGCTGGATCAATCCTTTTTCTGCTTTGATCTGCCTCGGCGTTCTGCTTGGGTACGTCATGCTGGGCTCGAACTATCTGATCATGAAAACGGAAGGGGATTTCCAGGATCGGTGCTACAGTCATGGCTTCATCACCTCTCTGGTCACGGCTTTCATTTCCCTTGTCGTTCATGTGGTGACAGTTGCCAGGTACCCTCATCTCATGCGCAAATGGGTGACTTACCCGGATGTCCTGTACACGGGCTTCTTTCCGCTTCTTGCCCTCATCGCTTTCATCATGCTTCTCGTCAGTCTCAAGAAGCGCCGTGAAGTAGCTCCCATTATCTGGAACGCGCTCATCATTCTTTTTTCCTTCGTCGGTCTTTCCGTGGGCATGTATCCCAACATGATTCCAAATGTCGCCTCGGAGCCGGTCACCGTCACCGCGGCCGCGGCGTCGCCCTCGGTGCTGATGTTCATGCTCGTAGTCACGGGATCGTTGATTCCGGTGATCCTGCTGTACACCGCTTATCAGTTCTGGGTATTTCACGGGAAGGTGGAGGAGGGATCTTATGATGGTGGGGATGAATAGGATTTTGCCGGCATATGAGATGAAATGATTGCTCTATAGAGGAGGAAAGACCATGAACATCGCAACGGTTCTAAGTGCTACGGGATTTTCACGCATCAAGCTTTTCATGGCACTTTCCAGGACAGCCCATGGGGTGCTGGATATGGCGACTCCAGCCCTCGGAGCCCTGCTCTGGCTGGGGGGGCTCCCGCCGCTGCCCGTGATCCTGGTGGGCTTTCTTACCGCTTTTGCCGGATACACGGCGGTTTATGCCCTGAACGACGTGGTGGATTACCGGGTGGATAAGGAAAAAGTCCAGCGCTGCGGGCTTCCCGAAGCAGGTAACGATCTTGACGCCCTTTGTGCCCGCCATCCGCTGGCTCAGGGGCTGTTGAGCCTTAGAGACGGCATTCTCTGGACGGTCGCCTGGGGAATGATCGCCCTGTTGGGCGCTTATGCGTTGAATCCGGTGTGCGCTCTTATTTTTGTGTTGGGCTGCGTGGCGGAGGCGGTCTACTGCCTCATGCTGAAAGTGAGCTACCTTCGCACGGCGGTAAGCGGGGCCGTCAAGACGGCGGGCGGGATGGCCGCGGTTTTTGCCGTTACGCCCGATCCTTCCGGACCTTTTTTGCTCTTTATGTTCTTGTGGCTGTTCCTGTGGGAGATCGGGGGACAGAATGTGCCCAACGACTGGGCTGATTTGCAGGAAGACCGGGACCTTCAGGCCGAAACCATTCCCGTTCGCTTCGGGGCCGAGCTTTCGGCTCTCATCATCCTTTCCTCTCTGGCCGCTGCAGTGCTGTTGAGCCTTGGCCTCTATTGGGCCACTCCCGCCGGGCTAAGCTCCTTTTATCTGCTCGGGGCACTTCTGACCGGAATCTTCTTTCTGATTATCCCTGCCTATCGGCTCTACACGGCAAGAACCCCGCGGCATGCGTCGGCCCTTTTCAATCGAGCCAGTTGCTATCCGGTCACTATGCTCGTCGTGATCCTGCTGAGCTCGATGATCTAACGATCCAAGATCAACAAAGAGCCAAAACCAAGGAGGCAAAAATGACTCTGGCCGAAAAACTTGCTTCGTTTGTCTTGAAAGCATCCTACGACGATCTTTCCGAAGCCGCCGGCAGGCAGCTCAAGATCAGGATTCTGGACAGCCTCGGGTGCGCCATCGGGGCGCTCGACGCGGGCCCCGTCAGGCGGGTGAGAGAGCAGATCGAAGATTTCGGCGGCAGGCCGCTTTGCACCGTAATCGGCGGGAGCCGGAATTCCCCAGATCGTGCCGCCTTCTACAACTCGACTCTGGTCCGGTACCTGGATTTCAATGACAGCTATCTCGCCAGGAATGAAACCTGCCATCCCAGTGACAACTTCGGGTCCGTGTTCGCTGCCTCGGAATATGCCCACGGAAGCGGCAAGGATCTGCTCACAGCCCTGGCCGTGGCCTACCAGGTCCAATGCCGTCTGAGCGACGTTGCACCGGTGCGGGCCAAGGGCTTCGATCACACCACCCAGGGCTCCTATGCCGTGGCCGCGGGAGTTTCAAAGGCTCTCGGGCTGGACCTCGAGCGCACGGCCAATGCCATAGCCATCAGCGGTACGGCGTTCAACGCTTTGAGGGTCACCCGGACCGGAGCCCTTTCGAACTGGAAAGGCCTCGCCTATCCCAACACCGCCTTCGGCTGCACCCACGCCGCTTTCCTGGCCATGCGCGGCATTACGGGGCCTCCGGAGGTCTTCGAAGGCAACAAGGGCTTTATGGACGCCATCGCCGGATCGTTCGAGATCGACTGGTCCAGGGAAGATCTGGAGCGGGTGAATCTCACCATCATCAAGAAGTTCAATGCCGAAATCCATTCCCAGTCCGCGCTGGAAGGAATCCTGGAGCTGAAGGCCGAGCACGGCTTCTCGGCGGAAGATATTTTGAAGCTGGAAATAGAGATCTTCGACGTGGCCTACAATATCATCGGCGGAGGCGAAGAAGGGGACAAGACCATCGTCCGGACCAAGGAAGAGGCTGATCACAGCCTTCACTACATGGTGGCCGCGGCCATTCTGGACGGAACGGTCATGCCGGAGCAATACGAGCCGGAGCGTATCCCGCGGCAGGATATCCAGGATCTTCTGAGAAAGATCACCGTGCGGCCCAACGAGACCCTGACACAACGCTTCCCCGGGGAGCTGCCCTGCATCCTGAAGGTCTCCCTCCGGGACGGTCGTGTGCTGGTCAAGGAGAAGAAAGACTACGAAGGATTCCATACCCGTCCAATGCGCTGGGAAACGGTGGCCAATAAGTTCGAGCTTCTCACCGGCCCTTACATAAGCGCCTCGTTGAGGCACGGAATAACGGAAGCCGTCCGGCATCTCGAATCGATCACGGTGCAGGAGCTCGAACGGTTCCTCTCCGTGGTCCAGGCGCCGGTTGGAAGGTGACGGAAATACCATTCATGCCGGCAGGGTGGCAGTGCCTTTCCTGATCTTCGATAGCTTTGCGTGATCTTCAGGGTACTTATGATTAGATTATGTGAGGTTGCGCCTGAGCTTATCCGGCAAAGAGAAGCGAAATCTTCTCATCCTTACCATACCACCAGGAAAGAGGGGAAAGGGCTGGCGCTTTCCATTGTGAGAAAAAGCATGGAGGCTCATGGGGGATCTGTCGAGACCCTGGACAATGCCGAGAAGGGGGTCTTGTTCAGGGTGCCGTTCCCCATGGGCTCCTGAATGAGGTGAGGCATGACACCAATAAGAGTGAAGGACCTGATGATATATCTTGACAGGTACGCTGTCGTTTCGGTAGAGGCCAGCCTCTATGAAGCGATAGTTGCCTTGGAAACCGCCCGCGCGAGCCTGGGCCCGGAACACGATAGATACCGGGGTATACTGGTGCTCGGCAATGACCATAATGTCGTGGGCAAACTGGACTTGTGGGACCTTCTCAGAGGCCTGGAGCCAAGATACGGGAAGGTTGGATATCCCAGGGAGCTCTCGTCCAATGACTGCTCCGGAGAGCTTGCCGGTTCTATCTTCAAGACCTATGGCCTGTGGCGGGATGTTTTGGACGGGATCTGCGAGCAAACGTCGAAGATGAGCGTGAAGGACATCATGCACGTCCCGAAAGAGAATGAATACATCGAAGCCGATGCCTGTCTCGAGGAAGCCACAAACAAGATGCTCGTATACAACCACCAGTCCCTGATCGTCACGAAGGAAGGTAAGGCCATAGGAATCTTGCGATTGATAGATGTGCTGAGGATAATTATCGGCAGGGTCGGTGTGTGCCGGGCATATTCCCTAAGAGACGAGGAGGAAGAGGCTGAGGATTCCCTGGCTGCCTAAGAGCTTCTATGACCTGTTACCGGCGGCGGCCTGTCGGAGAGGTTAAACCACGAAATACACGAAAAACACGACGGGCTGCCATTACAGGGAAACCGTGAATCCTCTATTTCACCTGATACTGCTCGACTTCGACGGCTACCGTCATAAGACGGGACATGCCCAAGGTGGAGCTTGTGTGTTCACCGCAGAGACGCAGAGGACGCAAAGAAAACGCAGAGAAGCTCTAGAGATTTCCAAGAGCTTTTCTCTGCGTTTCCTCGGTGTCCTCTGCGTCTCTGCGGTGAAGAAAGCTCAGCCGCTGTCTGTTCAGAGTATGTTGACAGGTGTCCCGGCTTATGTGGGTAGCCACTTCGACGGAGCCACCGGCAGAAGTGCCGAAAAGGAGTGCGGCGGGCAGGCGGGAGAAGATCCGGTGGAGAGGGATTGTTTTTGATTCGGAGGGATGGGACGTTTCAAGAGTCTCTCGGGCGCATTTGAAAAAAGGGGGCATCGCAGAATGGAGCGGTCCCTTACTCCGAAGGAGTTACATAAGTCAGCCCAGGGTAAGCCTTGCGCCACCCTGGGATTGGGTGTATC
>Ga0074199_1000699_pt1 | contig 44064 bp, 43 predicted proteins | sample EPASupsiteSAE347_FD_64528 | JGI IMG/M metagenome (GOLD analysis project Ga0074199, IMG submission 64528) | Bioremediated contaminated groundwater from EPA Superfund site, New Mexico - Sample SAE3-47 | ecosystem: Environmental > Aquatic > Deep subsurface > Groundwater > Contaminated ... | reverse complement strand
CAAAAAAAAGTAATAGGAGTATGTATGGTACATGGAATACGGAGAATGGGACACAGGCTCAAATTATGTTTTAACATTAATATTCTTTCCCCTTCTCCATTTTCCGCTTTCCTTTCCCCATTATTCCATTTCATCTGCTCTTTCCCGTATCTGGTTTCACGTTTCCTTTCTCCGGTCTCCTTCGGGCTTGGTTTGTCCCGGGCACGGCTTCGCCTCGTCAGCTACATTCTCCGACGAGACCTAAATAAAAAACCCGTCTAAATATCGGGCTATTTAGCGGTGATTGGCAAGACCCGTTCGTGACAGTTCTCACACAATCGCAAAGAAATCCAAACACCTGGTAAAACAGAATCTGATTTTGATTTTTTATACCATTTCAAAGCGATAAAAAGGGACAGGATTATCTTTCCGGAATTATGACTGATTTTTTGTATTTTTTCGCATCCACACAATCGCGCTAATTTTATCGAAATTTGGCGTTAACTCCAATACATATTTCGGGAAAATTGCCGGGATCAGTTAGTATAATTCCAAGCGGATTTGACTGTCACAATTCCGCCATAACCGGGATCCGCAATCTGACCGGAATCCGGATTTACCGTCAGAATCGCAGCCGATTCGGCATAATCGATCGTCTGCCCGCCGGCATTCAGCCAAAGATCGACCTGATAGCGCCGGGCGGTCAGGGGGAGTTCCGCAACCCGGCATTCCAGCCGAAAATCGTGTTCTTGATCTGGTAAATAAAAGCGGCTGTCACGCGTATAAAGGCGCAGCACCACCTGCCCGGATTGATCCTTGATGACAATCGCGATGCGCGGTTCGGCGATTTTAGCGGTCAATTTGATTGCTATTTTAAAGGTAACCGATCCGCCGGAATAAACTCCGCAACTATCCCTGTCGTCTTTTCCTCCGCGGATTTCCAGGAACTGAAAACGCGCGCGCCCATCGCCGGGTCGGTTCTCTCTTTCCACTTCCAGATTACCCTGACGATCAACTTTCTCTAAAATATTCGACCGGTAATAATCCAGGGCGGCGCCGGTTTTACCGTCGAACACGATTCTCCCGTGATCGAACACGATACAGCGATTACAGAGGCGTTCGATCGCGGCCAAATTATGACTGACGAACAGCACCGTCCGGCCGCCGTTGGCAACCGACTGAATCTTCACGATACATTTTTTCTGGAAATCGGTATCCCCGACCGCCAGGACCTCATCGATAAAGACTATCTCGGAATCCAGATGCGCCGCGATTGAAAATGCGAGCCGGACAAACATGCCGCTCGAATATTTCTTGACCTGGGTGTCGATGAAATCGCCAATCCCGGCAAAGGCTACGATCTGATCGAAACGCTCCCGCACCGCGGTTCGTTTCATACCCAGCAGGGCCGCATTCAGAAAGACGTTTTCACGGCCGGTCAGATCGGGATGAAAACCGATCCCGATTTCCAGTAAAGAGGTGATGCGGCCGCGAATGACGGCCGAACCCTGGCTGGCTGGCGTGACCCGGCTCAGGACTTTCAGCAGGGTGCTTTTACCGGCGCCGTTTTTCCCGATTATGCCGAGGATTTCGCCGGCTTTGACCTGCAGATCGACCTCCCGAATCGCCCACAAATCACGGTCGGCCGGCAGTCCGGCTGTGCGGCGGCCTGGTTTGAATAACTGCCACGGCGATTTTATAAATTTGACGAGCGCTTCCCGAAAATTATCCGGTCCGGCCAGTTTATCACGGCGATATTTCTTCCCCAAGCGGTCAGTCGTAATGACGTTCATATCTGACATTAATGCTACCATCGTCTATATAATATCGGCAAATTCGCGGGCCTTGCGATTGAAAAACCAGACGCCACAGATACAGAACAGCAATCCGATTGCCCCCGCCAGATACAATCCCGCAAAGTCAATCGGTTTATGCAGGATAATTGCGCGCAATTCAGTGACGATTCCGGCCATCGGGTTCAGATTCAGTAAAAATCGCCAGCGCGGCGCTACAATCGTGGCCGGGTAAATCACCGGGGTGATGAAGAACCACAGTTGCACCAGAAACGGAACCAGATGACGGATGTCCCGGTAGGCTACCGCCGCGGCCGCCAGGAGTGCACCGACTCCTAATCCGGTCAGAAACAGGATGGCGGTCAGCGGAATCAACCAGAGCAGACCGATGGTCAATGGCATCTGATAGAAAATCATGATCGCTAAGAGCATCAGAAACGCCAGCAGGAAATCGATTAGCCCGGTACCGAGCGCACTGAGCGGAATTAGCAGACGCGGAAAGTAAATCTTGCGGATCAATCCGGCATTGTTAATCACGGCATAATTACAGGCATTGACCGCATTCGCGAAAAAGGTCCAGGGCAAGAGTCCGGCATAGACGAAGACCGGATAGGGGACGCCGTCGGAAGGAATCTTGACCAATTTCCCGAAGAAGATCGAGAAAACCACCATCTGTAAAAAGGGCTGTAACAGCGCCCAGCCAATCCCCAACACCGTCTGTTTATAACGAATTTTCAGATCGCGCCAGACCAGAAAATAACCCAGTTCGCGATAGCGTAACAGTTCTTTGAATTCCCGCCAAAGCCCAACGCGGACCGGTCGTATTATGGTGATCTCGTCTGCCATGCTCTACAAAATCAGGGAGTTAAAATGATCTCGGACAATTTACGGTCCAATTCCTCAAAATCGGTCGTGAAAGCCAGTTTGTAACAAGGGATCAAATGACTGAAATTCGCCAGAAAATCAAAATTTTCACTGGTATATTCGGGATTGGAATTCAAAAAAGCCAGCGAGAATAATTCCTTTAACACATCGATCGGTTTGAGGGGGTCCAGGCGCAGTTCATCGGCCGGTTTGATGACACACAGCGCCGCGACTTTTCCGATCGTCAGGACTTTTTCCGGAAAAGCGGCCTCCAGATCAATCAATCTTTTTCCGCGGAATTTATCCGGTACTCCCAGAATATCGCTGAACATTTCCCAGGTTTTACAGGTGACTTTGGCTCTGACCGGACCGCCGCGCGCGTAAATTCCCTGATTATTATAGAGATAAACTTCGTCGTCGGAAATATATTGCCAGCCGCGCTTTAATAATGCCAGAGCCAGGGTCGTTTTACCGCGGCCGGATTTGCCGGCCAGCAGTAAAGTCCGCTCATTTTTCACGAGAGCCGCCGAGTGCATAAAATAGTAATGATACTCTTTGACCAATTCGGCAAACGGAATCGTCAGGAGCCAGTTGCCGAGGGCCGCCCGGTAATGCAGGGCGATCTTCTCCACTTTGGCGCTGATTTTCCGGCCGGGATATGAAATTTCCACGCGGATCGCGCCGTCCAGATAGCTCAACAGCAAGGCTTCCTGCTCACGGCTGTAAGTATAATGAAATTCATCGCTAAGCTCGCGGACATGTTCCAGATTATTGACAACCTCAATGTCGAGCCGGAACCAGCCGCGGGCCGGTGGAGCCGCCTGCATCTCCGGATAAAGAAAATTCTCATCCAGAATCTCGACCAGATCGCGACTGTTGGTCGAAACGAAAATTGTAAAATCGAGCAGACGATAGTTCTTTTGAAAAAGTTTCAAGAGTGGATTTACTCGGCTGAAATAATCAACTTATCTTGCAGAAGCTGTTCGGTGAATTTCTGATAATCCTGGCGGGCAGTCGCTTCGGAGACATCGAAGCGTCGTACGATTGAATTGATTAGGTTTTCAGCCGTTTTTTTACCATCCAGATTCTCCCAGATAAAACTACCAACTTCATTGATCCGGAAGTAGGTGCCTGTCTGAACGTTCAGCAACAGGCTTTCGTTTTCAAACTTGCGCCATTCTACCTGCTCTGTCCGTTTATAAATCATGATTGCCTCGTATTTAATCGTTGAAGAGTTCGCGCATCGCCCGGCGACGCAGGCGCAGATAATTGCGCCAGGTCGGTTTTAAATTCTGACTGACGTAAAAATCCCGCACGACATCGCGGGGTGGAAAGAGCTGCTGCCACAGATAGGTTATTTTCTGGTGTAATCTCGGCAAATAAAGCAATGGCAGCAGCATCCGGGCCCGCGCGGGCGTGGTCGGCATAACTCCCTGCAGAATCAGTCCCGCGTTAACTTGCGGAAAAAGATGACGGGCGGATTTTTTCCCCGGGTACTCGCCTTCCTCTAAATCTCTGGCGACCTGTTCATAAATGCCCCAGATTTTAGACAGATTGTATTTTTTCAGTAAACGCCGGAATGACTGCATGTCAAAGTCGGCCATCTGAAAATTCCGGCGGCAATCGATCAGCCAGACCAGTTTGAAAAAATAATGCTTAAACGAATGATAGAGCGAATAAAGGGCCTGATGAGGATGGTCAAAAGTCCGATAGTCACGCTCCCCGATCCGGAAGGAACGTGAATTTTCCCAGAAATCATCAACATTAAATTGAAACGGATGCAGGCGCCCGCTCAGACTCAAATGCACGTCGATCGCCACGAACGGATTTTTAATCGTCGCATAATGCCGGGCAAAACTGTACTTCCTGATGATCGCATTCGGGAAAACTTTATATAGATCGTCGCACAATTCACAACCCAGTTCGGACAGGATCTGGTGCACAGTCTCCAAAGCCTCTTCCCGAATTAATATATCCATATCGCCAAAAGTCCGCAGATGCGGATATTGATACAGTTCAAACGCCAGAACCGGGCCTTTGAACAGGCGGTATTCAACCCCGCGTTCGCTCAGCCGGCGATCAAAACGGGCCAGGAAATTTTCATAGAGCATGACGCGACCGGCATTGGTAACCGCATAGAGACGGCATTTCTCGAAAAAATCAGCCGAAAGCTGCGGAAACGCCTGGCTCAGAACCGTTCGGTGATGATTGATCAGCGGCAGGATCTGATGGTACAATCCCAGACGGAACAGTTTTTCTTCATCGAGCAGATCTTCATAAATGGTCGGACGATAGTCCGATTCGTTAAATACAGTTCTGCAAAATTCTACTAAAAATTGTCTTTCAGAATTCATTCGTCGAGAAATATATACATATTTTCGCAACTAACAAACACTGAAGACACTAATTTTTTCGAGCTGGATAGCTTATTTAGGGATTTAAGTATTTTTCCGGTATTTGATAAGTCGGTAAAAACTGTCGGCGGCGCGCCGGATAAGCAGACCGCCGGGCGTTAGTCGCACGGGCATGGATGGAATTTTATTATTTCCAGCGACCCCAATAACCTTTCCGATAACGGCCGCCGCTGGAATCAAACGACCCAAATAATTATTGTCGCCTTTCTCATAAACGAATTCCCGGTGCCCGAGACGCAGGCTGAATATGACCCGGTGACAAACGATTTTACGACCCCGTAAAAACACGACAATATCGCCCTTGTGAATTTCCCGGAAGCCCGAACTCGGCTGAACCAACACCGGCACACCCGGCGTAATGGTTGGCAACATACTGTCACCGCAGGTAGTAATGTTGACCGGCTGAGTGGCTGTGCGGATTAACTCGTATATGTCATCCAAAATTCTGCACCTGACGAGGCGGCCATTAAAGCGGTGGCGGTGGTTCGTCCGGCAATACTCCGGTCTGAAGGTTGATCCGCAGTTGCTCTTTTATCAGGATTTGCGGCGCGTCATATTTCTTTTTTTCATAAAGATCGCTAACCGCAACGAATTTATTTAACATATCATTCCCTTTAGCAATAAATACCTATCCAAATATTCTGCTGTCTTCTATCTTCCCGGATCTCAGCCTATTTCAGTAAAACCATCTTCCGGGTACTAACATGCTGTTCGGTCGTCAGGCGATAAAAGTAAATGCCCGAAGCTACCGTTCGGCCAAACTGATCCCGTCCGTCCCAGATGGCTTTATATTCGCCGCTGTTCATGTGATCGTTCACGATGGTTTTTACGAGAGTTCCGTCGATGGCATAAACGGCCAATTTGACCTGGCCGGCCTGATCAATGGTGTAACGGATCATTGTAGTGGCGTTGAACGGATTGGGATAATTATGGTTCAGGGCAAACTGCAATGGCTGGGTTCCGGGTTCTTTCAGGCCGGTGACAACCAGATCGGGTCTTATCGCCTGAATTCGGAAATTCAGAGTCTGCAGACCGTTCCCCGTCGGAGTTGTTATAATATACGTGCTGTCACTTTTCATGTTGACCGTATTCTGGTTCTGCAGATCGATCAGAGTCAGCTGGAGAACTTCCGGCAAATCGTTCGGACCCCAAAAAAGTGTACTGTTCTGCCCCGGATAGTTATAACTACTGACGACAAAATCCCAGTTGGTCGTATCTCTTTCCGGACGAAGATCGTAACAGGTTTTGATTGGATGACTTACCCAATAATTTTCAAGATCGGATTTATCATTATGCGGAAAGTAAATATCGATAAACGAATCCAGGTATGGCGTAATATTGCGGGCATCGTTTTGGTCAAACTGAGTGAAAGCTCCGACTTTTTGCCCAAAACCGTTGTAAGTATCCCGGACATTTCCGTCGGCGTTACTGCGCACGGAAAGCGCGAGGAACCATTCCTGGGCCTCGGTTACCAAGTTGCTGAACGGATTGCGATTGTCCGCTACCGGATGCGATTTGGCCAGATCCACATCGGTGGGCGGAACTTTCAATCGTAAAGAAATCGGTGAACCACTCCCGGAAGTTCCTCCCAGACGGGTGGCCGTATAGGTGGTACCGGTCACGGGGGAAGACAGAGAATTGAGGTAGCAAGTGAATTTTAAACCAAACAACGGAACGGTGTTCCCGGAATTGCGCACCTCTAATATATAATGATCGTAACCGACTTCAACCAGTGTAACCGCAAAACCCTGGCTAGTCACAACGGACCCACCGGCATAACAAGGATAAATGTACTTCGTTGAGCTCGGATAGTTTATATGATAGATATATGATGTGACTTCGATCAATTGAGGATAGTATTGACTTGCAAAATCTATTCTAATTCGATCAACCTGATTATCAGCCAAAGCCGGGTTGGGATTGAATAACACTATATCGTAGTTATGTCCACCGCTACCGACGGCAACCGAATAAGTCGCCGTACTTGGAGTAGCGTCGGTCGAATCCTTTAGTTGTTCGACCCAGAAACCGTCCCAGATCATAAAATCGCCGCCGTTAGTGGCATTGTAGGGAATATATTCATAACCGTTCCAGCGATGAGACCACTGCGAGATCAATCCGTCAGCGACCGCGGCCGAAAGAGTCTTTTCGGAAGTCCCGGAATTGGTCGTGACTTCCACGCCGGCGTCTTTCCAATCGATGACAATCGGAAACGGATTGGCGAGCTGGTTCAAACCGGGATGGCTTTCACCCTGTGGCGGATTAATCGGAATGTAATAGGATTCGTCCAGATCAACCGCCGTTCCATAAACCGGAAAGTCGATGGCCGAGCCATATCGGTTATAAAACCAGTAACCAAATCCCGGCTGAGGTCTGGCTGGATCGCCGTGTCTACCACCATCATAATCACGCTCCCCCCAACGCACGTAGGTGTTGTAATCAATGTCCCAGCGGGAGAAACGCCAGTTTGTATTCTCGCGATTGTCATATGAATCGTCCTTCCACTCCGGCCCTCCGAAATAGGGTCCGAAGATACTGTCCGGATTATTCGAAGTAGTTTGTAACGGTAAGCCCATGAATACCCAGCGTTCGTAAGGGAAATTTTCATAATACAGCGGGCTGTATTGCGGAACGACAATCCCGGCCGCAAATGCCAGCCAGTTGTCATTCCAGTTCGAGTTAAATACGCGGAGTTCTTTGGTCGAATAGATCCTGATATACGGTTCATTGTCGCCGCTGGTCAATTGGTTCCAGGTGGTGGTATTTACTTTTAAATCATAAAATTCATTGGTGCTTAAAGCAATGCTTTCATTTATAATCGTTCCATTGGTAGCTATATCTTTGATAGTCACGGTCGTGTTGCTGTCGATGGTCGTGATATAGGCATGGGTATAATCGCCGTCCGGTTCGGTTCCGGGCGGAGCCAAATAGACGATATAATTGTGTCCGGCGCCGTAACCGTACTCCGAAGAAACATAACAGGCCATATCGGAAGTGCCGATATCGCCGGTTTCCAGCCAGGTACCCGTGCAGACCGCCACGTTATTGGTGGCCGTGAGTTTGAAGAGTTCCTGAGTATATCCGATGCCGTCATTCCCGGTATAGGTGAAATAATCGTAAGCCTCCAGGGCTTGATTGGTCACGATTGGATTCCACTGATTGTTGTTCCAGCAATATAAATTGATGGTGGCCGGTTGCGAATAAGTATTGATCTTGACCTCTTTTTCACTGTTGTCACCATCCGGCTGATAGAAATAGAATTCCTTCGCGACATTCAATCCGGACCCGTCCATGACATAACAACCGTCATCGCGCCCGGAATCATTTTGTTTCAGGGAACCGACCATGACAGCCACCGAATCATTAGCGTGGACGTGAAAAGTCCGCCCGCCCGGATAGCTGCTTAGAGCGTTGACACCTTTTACTTTTAGCAAATCCTGGCCTTCATTAAGAATCCCGTTCCATTTAACGGTGCCGGTACCGATGGCCTTGACTGAGGTGTACCCCGAGCCTTGCGTAACCGTATTGGTAATATCTTCGACCAGAACCGAAGTGTTATTCTCATAGCAAATGACATTCAGCCGCCATTCGTCGGCGGATTGTCCATACGGCACATAAACGAAGAAATCCACTGTGCCATTGGTGTGCCAGTAAGGCGGCACGTAGTCGTATTCCCAGTCGGACGCCGTACCGATCATGGTCTGAATGCGATGCGAACCGTTGATCCGGAAATAATCGCCATCCCTTTTTACGGCGTAATCGTCATTGATAGAACCATCTTTGATATACAGAACATAACTCTGTCCCTGGGTGAGGGTCAGGTTCTCGTGGGTATCATCCGAATCGCCATCCTCATCGCGGTCAATGATATCGACTTCCGTGACCCGGTTATTCCCGACGACTGCCGTTACGACTACAAAAGAGGCCCGGTCGACGTAAGCGCTTTGCGGCGGGGCGAAAATATTGAACTCGCGGGCAATATTGCCGGCATAAACCAAACTCATTAACGCACTACTAATTATCAGAAGACCAGTTCTGATCAGCGTTCTTATCTCTTTCATGATTCCTCCTTAAATTCCCAATATTAATAAAATCCTTAGTTGAAACCGCTCATAGTTATCCGTTTTTTGGGTTATAGATACCTCAATCGGCATTAATAACATGCCAAATTCAATCATAACGGTGGGGGCGGTTCATCCGGCAGAACATTGGTCTGCAAATCGGCTGTAATTTCGCATTTTTCCAGAATTGCAGGTGAATTGTAAGGTAACCTGGTCAACTCTTCATTCATTGTTTTGTTTTGTGTTTCCATGGATTCCATCCTGTTATTTAAATATTTTTATTTAATCAAGGCAATTTTAATTGCCGTTACGTCGTTGCCATTGCGAAGCTGGCAGATATACATTCCCGAACCGATTATTTGTCCATAATCATTTCGGCCGTCCCAGCGAACTGAATATGTTCCTGGTTTTGAGGTGTTTTCGATCAATGTCCGCACCAGACTGCCGGTATTGGAGTAGATCCGCAGAGTCGTTTTTTCCGATTTTTGGACCTGATAACGGATCGTGGTGCTGGCATTAAACGGATTCGGATAATTCTGCAACAGGGCATAGCTTACAGGAACGACTTCTGTTTTAATCCCTACCAGAGCCGGCAGGAAGGTTGCTGATATGTAATATGTTTCGGTGCTGTACGAAACATCCTGGGTATTAAACGAATACTCGTTGGTAACTTTCATATCCTCCACCAGTACATTACGATCCTTATCCTGCAATTGCAGGGACCATTCCGCACTGACCGGGGAAGCATCCCAGTGAATCGTGCATTGCTGGTTTTTAACATTGTCCGTTCCCTGAGGATTAGTATAAGCGGCAACTACCATTTTCCATTCCTTATGGGACGAGTCGGCGCGCAGATCGTAACAGACTGAAACTGGACGTTCGTACCAGTAATTATAAAAATCAGTCATTTCATTATGTGGAAAATAGATTTCCAGGTAGGTATCCGGCGGGCTTTGCTGGGCGACATCGTTTATATCGTAACCATCGGAAGCATTAGCCATAATGCCAATCGCATTAAAATTGTCCTGGACACTGCCGTCCGTATTTCTGACAGAGAGCGGCATAATCCAGTCGCGTTCATTCTCCAAGGCAACCACATCGGTCGGTAAGTATTCAGATCTCATTTTCGCCAAGCTGACATTGGTCGGTGGAATTTTGAGGGTCAGGACAATGTCGCTGGCCTGTCCGATAGCATTCTCAATACTTCTCAAAGCGGTATAAGCGGCCGCATTGCCGTTGCCGCTGTTGCTCCAGGGAATATAGGGATCTTCATCATTGCCGTGGTTGGGAGCGCTGGGATAGAGCACATCGGTGACATGATTATTGCTTCCGAAAGTAAAAATAACATGTTCCATCCACTGTCCCGTCGACCAACCTTTAGCCGGTTCAATCGTGGCCCGGATATCGAAAGTGAAAGTGTATTTATTGTCTCCGTTATCAATCCAATCTACTAAGGTGACTTCAAATCCGTTGCTGTTAGTTAATTGTGTTCCATCCGGGAGAGTCTGCCAGTTAGTAAAGGAAACCGTAGCATTGCCCTGGGATTTGGTCTCGACCTCAATCGTACTTTCCGGATTTAAAACAACCATAATAAAGCGGTCGGTTTCGGGGATCTGGTCATTGCCAAGATCGTCCTGCTGGTTGATGCGACCATAGTGGGCTTGTTGAAACTGGCAGAGATTATCGCCCTGCGGATGAATGACATGGTAGGTGATCAGGTTTTCGGCACAACGATTAAGCTGTTCAACCCAGAAGCCCTGCCAATTAGGGAGAACGCCGCCGGTGGTGGCATTGTAAGGCAGATAGCCGCTATCCTGGCCGGAGATCAGGCCCATGTTCCAGGGATAGGCGTGCTGATCGATCAATCCCATCTCGTTGGCAGTCAGGAGCGGGATCGTCATATCCAGATGTTCGCTCTCGGAATGAACGATCACTTCGCTGTTCTTCCAATCGATTGGAAAGGTAAAAGGATTGCCTACCATCGTGCGCCCGCGATGATTGTTCTGCGGTGCATCCAGCTGAATCTGGTACGATTGCTGGTCATTGGCCTTGGTGCCAGTGACATTAAAAGTAGCCTCGCTGGCATTATTCTGGTAAAACCAGTAGCCCCAGCCGGTGATGATCGCAGTCGGTTCGCCAATATCGGTGTAGACCCCATTGGTATCCCGATCCAGTTCACCCCAGCGAACGTAGGTGTCGTAGTAATTATTCCAGCGAGAAAAGCGCCATTGGGTATTGTCGGCATTGTCATCATGCCCCTGGCCTCCCCCGAAATATGGCCCCCAAACTGCATCCGGGTCAGGATCGGTCGGCGTCACCGGAAATCCAATCAGAACCCACTGATCCTTGGGAAAACTTGGGTAGGCATAATTTGATGTCTGCGCGAAAAGAGCACTTGTACAGATAATTATTCCAAGAAGGAATAAAATCTTGCGGTCAGTAAAATAATTTGAAATTTTCATTATGATTACTCCATTTGTGCGGCCGCATTTATTGGTTTCGTTTTTCATTGCGGAGGAATATATGCCCTGTCTTGAAATTATGTCAATCATTTTTTCAAGGGTTATATTATAAAAAAACACAAAACCGATCAATTGGGTTTCAGGTTCAGTTTATTTGTGATACAGATCACTTTTGAAAATGGAAATACATAGGAGAAAACGGCTTGCTCTCTCAGAAACTCTGCCAGAGTCGGGGATCGTTCAAATATCTGCGGAATCCCCAAATGACGCCGGACGCCTCGGATGAATCGGTAGTCGGTAGGCATCCGGACTGTCTTCCAACCTGTAATTTCAGTTATCAAATTGTTGAGCGCCTGAATATCGGCGCCCTGGATGGCGGGATTATGCCACTGACATTGATAGCCGGTCATTTTTAAATGGCGCGATCTGATCTGGCCGCCCGGCTGGCAGATTGAAATTTTAACCAGCTGCGCAATAACCGCATCGCGCAGTTGTTGCTCATATTCGATCCGGTCGATAGCCCGGAAGGTTTTCATTAACGTTTCTGATTTGATGAATCCGTTAAGCCAGTCGGATACATTTTGCCGGAAACGCTGGGTCTGACCATTTATATAAGCCGAATCGGCCAGCCAGATCAGCATCTGAGCGGCAGAGTCAGCGATTTCGATTCCTAAAACCCACAGTAGAAAATGGATCGTACCTAACGGATATTTGAACCGATAGTTTTGCAGACTGATCCCGCGCATCAGATTCGGATTGAGCGCCAGGCGCTGGCCCGGCAAATCTTCCCGGTCTTTGATTTCCAGAATGTGATGACCGATCGACGGAATATTCGGGTGATAAAGATCCAGATCGACCGCCAGGTACTTTCCGGATAATAAATTTGCGGGGAAATCCGGGTCAGCGGCCGAGTGCCAAATGGTTTCGTAATCATAGATTCCGACCACATCCCAGCCGAATTGGGTCTTCAATAAAGCCGCCGAGAGCAAGGCGTCCAAATCGTTGCCGATCAGCATGCCCGCGATTTTCTCAGGGTTCCTAAAAGGATAAAACTGTCCGAGAACTGCCTCCCGGCTGATTGATTTCTGATAATATAAAATGGCCAATTCTTGCTCTTATTGCGTAGCTCGCCCGGCGAAAAGATCGCCGGATTGACTGACTGTCTCCGCAATCCTTTTGAGGGCAAATTCGTAGTAAGCCGCATTAATTTCAAAACCAATGAATTGCCGTCTCAGCAGCTGGCTGACTACGGCGACCTGTCCCGAGCCCAGAAACGGATCACAAATTATATCATCCTCGGCACTCGAGTAGGTCAGGATTTTTCTGATGATCTCGGCCGGCAGTTTGGTCGGCGTTTTAGCTTTCCCGGTCCAGTATTCGCGCTTGATTTGCCAGACATCTTCTTTATCACGATAATGCAGACTGCGGCCATTCAGGTCGCGGGCTTCTTTCGCGAAACGTTTATAAGGGAAGAATTTGCGCAGGCGCTCATTTTTACAGACATACAGGCAGTGGTAATGGGATGATACAAAACGCCGTTTGGTGACCACTCCGAACTGATATTGCCAGATCAGGTGGTTGACAGTGATAAATCCGGTCTGATCCAGAGCCATCAGGACCTCTTTGAGGTTGTTCCAGCCCGAAAAAACATACAGACTGCCGCTCTCTTTCAGGATCCGATAGGCCTGGGTCATCCAGTTAAGGCTGAACTCCAGATAATCGCTCGGCTTGATTTCATTGTAACCTTCCAGAACGCGCGACTGAGTGCGGTGATAATTACTGCGGCGGGCCTTAAAATTGATCGCAAAGGGCGGATCGGTAATGATCAGGTCGATGCTGCCGTCCGGAATTTCTGCCATTCCGGCCACGCAATCCCGATTGTAAATCCGGTTCAACTCCAGTTTGGTGTTATTGTTGCGGGATTGAGGCGTTTGTGACGTTTGACGGACCATATCGATAATTTAGGGCTGATCGGGCTGCATAATCCGACCGACCGGGAGCGCTCCGGACCTTTTCAGACCGAGCGGTGATGTTTCTTCGAGCGCGAAGCTTTTTTCTTCAGACCGGTATCGCTGTAATAGTAGTAATAGCGGTAATAGTAGTAGTAAGAATCATAGCCGGTCGAAATATTGACGCCATTGAGGACAGCCCCGATCAGCGGAGCTTTGACATGTTTCAAGAGTTCGACCGATCTTTGCAGAACCCGGATATCGGTTGCTCCGGCGCGCACTACCAGAATCAGAGCGTCGGTCAATTGCGACAGGACGGTCGCGTCGGTTACGGCAATAACCGGCGGTGAATCGAACAGAACGATGTCGAATTTTTCTTTCATGCGCTCCATGAAATTCTTCAGGCGCTGCGAGGCAAGCAGTTCAGAGGGGTTGGGCGGAATATCGCCGCAGGTTATCAGAGACAGATTGGGAACCTCGGTCTGGCGGATGACATCTTCGTCCTGCAGGTCTTCGATCAGGCGCTGGGTCAGACCCGGACCGCGTTGAAATTCAAATATTTTATGCAGGACCGGTTTGCGCAGATCGGCATCAATCAATAAGGTTTTCTTCCCGAGACTGGCAAAAGTAATCGCTATATTAATGACGGTCGTCGACTTCCCGTCGCCCGGCCCGCCACTGGTGACGACCAGACTCTTGATCGGGTGGTCCGGACTCATAAACTGAATATTGGTCCGCAGGGTTCGGTAGGCTTCGGCCACGGCTGATTTGGGATCATAATGGGAGATCAGCCGGGCTTTTAACAAAATTTCATCATCCACAACTCTATCTTTATAGACTTTCCCGATCTTCTCTAAAGCACTCTTGACATCGATCGTCGGGACAATCGCGATGGCAGTCAGTCCCAGGCGCTCCAGATCTTCTCCGGATTTGATCGAATGGTCGAGATAATCGCGCACAAAGGCAATTCCGACTCCCAGCCCCAGTCCGAGGAAGAAACCCAGCAGAATATTCATTTTTTTCTTAGGTTTGACCGGTTTTTGGGGCGGTACGGCCGGGTCGACAATCCGCACGTTGCTGATTTTACTGGCTTCGGTGATGCGCGATTCCTGATATTTGGTTTTCATCAGGATATAATATTTTTCGTTGACCTGGCGATCGCGGTCGAGCCGGGCATATTCGAGCGTGCTGGTCGGCAGACGATCCAATTTGGCGGCGTACTGATCGACCAGTTTTTTATATTCTTTACCTCTGGCTTCCAGGGCAATTAACTCCACATTGCTGGATATGGCCTTGTTCAGCAGATCGGCCGAAATTTTGGATTGTTCCTCGGCCGTCAGGCCCAGATTGGTGATTTTTTCGGCTTCGCTAAAGAGTCTTTTCTTTAAATCGGCAATCCTTTTATCGAACTCGATGATGCCTTCCGATTGAGGGCCATAGCCCTGAACGACCATGGCCGTGATTTTTTCGGCTTCCAGTTCGGCGATGGATTGGCGCAGCTGGGCCACAAAGGGATTGGTGGTATTGATGGCTTCCTTGATGACCATCTGTTCGCGTTCGGTCATCATTTTCTGCTGGTTTTCGACGGTTTGCTGGGTGACCTTCAGTTCCGCCAGAGTCGTATAATAAGTTGCTTCAAAGGTACTGAGCTGGTCGATCAGAATCTTGGCGGTTTCATCCAGGCCGAAAATGCCTTCGGTGCGCTGATAATCTTTTAAAACCTCTTCGGACTCCTTCAGATCCTTTTCGATCTCGCCGAGTTGTTCTTCGAGGAAGTTCTTCATTTCGATCACTTCCCCGAGATTATATTCGACATCGGTTCGATAATATTCGCGGGAAATTATGTTGGCAATCAGGGCGGCTTCATTTGGATCGACCGAAGTTACCGTCAGACGCAGGGCTTCGGTCTCGCGGATCGGTTCGATTTTCATCGATGCAGTTAAACTTCTGACCAAAGACCTGTCCAATGAGTCCGCCGTTATAAGACCGGTATCACCCGTCGATAAGAATATCCGTTTTAAACCGACCGTTATGCTCCCGACTACATCTCCCAGGCTGATGCCTTTACTCTTATATTCTTTCGTACCGAGAATGTAGAGACTGTCCGCCTCGGGTGAGTTACGCAGGGCTTTGATGACTTTGCGGGCCAGGGCGGCACTCTTTAAAACCTCGATTTCGTTGTTGACCTTCAAAAAGTTGGTCGGCATGAGCGGATTCTGAAACAGGGCACTGGTGGAACTGGCACGCCCGGACAACATCAGGGTCGTCTTGGCTTCATATTGGGGCGGGGTCGTAAAGGTGATATAAACCGTGAGCAGCATGACCACTACAAAACTGATTCCGATAATCCAGCGGCCCCTGTAAATGATCCGGAAATAATCCTGCAGGGATACTTCCTTCTCCGTCTCTGAAAAACTCTTTTCGGGATAACCCGAACGCATCTGACCGTTCATCGCTTCCATTACTAAGTGTTAGACTCCTTTCTCAGAATAAATTGCGGATGTATCCCTGACATTAATCTGATATTTAAGAAAATAGACCAAACCAAAGGCGGTCAGGACAATAAAACCGACCGCGTGCATAATGACGGCCACGGCCTGCGCATTGGACAGATTCAGTCCCAGGTAAACCAGGATGCCGATCGTGGCGGCGTGATAGGTCCCGACATAACCCGGCGCCGACGGCACTGAAATTATCATGGATGTTACAAAAAAGATTAAAAGCAGGACCGACAGGCTAAAATAGAAATGCAAAGCCGCTCCCATAATCCAGGTGTTGACGATGCAGATAATCCAGATCAGGGCCGATTGCAGGGCAATCAAACCCAGATGGGGCGTCCGGCGCAGGGTCGAAATTCCCTGCCAGAAGTGATTGATGGTCTTGGCTATTTTGGTATTCGTCGACATGTGCATTTTTTGCTTAACGTACTCTTTCAGGGCTTCCCGTTTCAACTGCGAAATATATATCAAAATTCCGAAAATTAAAATGATTAGTGCGGAGACTGCTCCACTGTAGCGCACCCAGGCCGGCATTTTCGGGAAAAAGATGGCACCCAAGATCATGATCACTAAAAAAGTCAGGGAATCCAGAATCCGTTCGACCACGATCGTACCGAGCACCGCTCCGGCCGGGATCTGCAGAGCCTTGCTCATCGAATAGGCCCGCAGAATCTCACCCAACCGGAAAGGAAAGACGTTGTTTCCGAAAAATCCGATCATCTCCATCTCAAAAACCGGTTTAACTCTCAAATCACGGATCGGGTAAAGCAGGTACTTCCAGCGCCAGGCGCGTATCATAACCATCAGGACCATCACGACCATCGCTAAGCCGAAGATCCCCAGATTGGTCTGTTCCAGGGAAGTCAGGAATTCGGCCCCGTTAAATTTCCTAAAACCCAGATAGAGGCCCAGGGCGCTGACCAGAAAGCCGATCGCCGTCTTGGGACTGAAAATCTTTCTCCAGAGACTGTCTGATTTGGTTTTCATGGTCGCAGATCGATTAATTCTTCATTCTTTTTAAGATCAATATTGAACAGACCGGAATCGGCCGGCGCCAGAGAAATCAGGGAATCGAAGGCAATGCTGACCGAATTGTTCTGGAAATCGCAGTAATCCGCGGACCGGACGGTTTGACTGTTACTCGTAATTGTCAACTGCAGCGCCCGGATATAGCCATTTTCGGCTTTTGGTTTCAAATCCAGCCGGGTCAAACCGCTTTTATTTTTAGCGGTCTTGGTGATCGTGAATTGATCCAGTGCGCCGCTTAAAATATCACTGACCAATTTCAGACTCGAACGCGGATTGAACTCCTCGACGATCACCTGGTGGTTGACCTTATCGCGCGTCCAGAGCCAGCGTCCGTCGTAGACGATCTCCTCTTCGGTAAAGACGATCCGAAAACGATCGCCTGGTCCCAGAAAAAAAGTCCCGCTGTTTTCAGTGTGGTTTTTAGTATTCCGGATTGCCTGGCTGATCGTAAAACCAACCTTGAACGGTACGGCTGCGTTATAATGCCGGGCGACCTGATCCAGAACGGATTTAGCCGGGTCCTGGGCTGATAATAATATCGTCAGGACGAAAATGGCGGACACTATTGTAGCGCAGGATTGGCTTAATTTTATTTCGGAATTCACGGCTTTAATTTAGTTGGAATCGGTTATGCGTACTTGACAATTATCACAGAAATTTAATCTTCGTCGTCATTTATTTTGTCTTCCCTGAGACGCTCCAGGTAATCTTCATTGACCAGGACATCGCGGGCTTTACTGCCGGTGAAAGGTCCGACGATCCCGCCTCTTTCCAGATCGTCTATCAGGCGGGCGGCCCGCGAATAACCGATCTTCAGCCGGCGCTGTAAAAGCGAGATCGAACCCTGCTGGTGGGTGGCGACCAGTTTGAGGGCTTCATAATAGAGCGGGTCTTTTTCGCCGGTATCGTAGACCCCGAACTCATCGACGCTCTCTTCCTTGACGGACGGCAATTCGACTTCCCCCGGCTTGGGTTGATTCTCGATGTGTTCCAATACCCGTTCGATCTCCTCCAGGGAAATATAGGCGTTATGGACCCGCAGCGGTTCCGGGTTCTGCGGAGTGGTGATTAAAAGATCGCCGCGTCCCAGCAGTTTTTCGGCACCGTTCAGATCAAGAATGGTGCGCGAGTCGACTTTGGAAGCGACCTGGAAGGCAATGCGGGCCGGGAAATTGGCCTTGATAACCCCGGTGATTACGTCCACGGATGGGCGCTGGGTCGCAATTATCAGGTGAATTCCGACCGCCCGCGCCATTTGCGCCAGACGGGTGATCGGCTCTTCGACCTCTTTGGCCGAAGTCATCATCAGGTCGGCCAGTTCATCGATAATCAAGATGATATACGGTAAAAATTCCTTATCGAGTTCACCGCTGACGACCCGGTTATTATATTCATCGATGTTGCGCACGGTGGCGCCGGCCAGAATCTCATAGCGGCGCTCCATTTCCAGCTCAATCGAGCGCAGCGCCACGATGGCGTTGTCCGCCCGGGTAATGACAAACTCATCCAGGTCTTCGCAGGTGATCAGGTGATAACCTTCCAGGGCTTTGAAGATCGATAATTCCAGCTTCTTCGGGTCGATCAGGACGAATTTGACTTCGTCCGGGCGGGCCAGGTAAAGCATACTGGCGATGATCGTATTGATGCAGACGCTCTTGCCGGAGCCGGTCGCGCCGGCGATCAGTAAATGCGGCATGCGCGCTAAATCGAGCGTATAGATTTCGCCCGAAGTCGTCTTCCCGAGTGCGATCGACAGTTTCGATTTAGCCGTCGCAAATTGGCGGGATCCGATGATGCTGCGCAGGTAAACCATCTCCGGATTACGGTTCGGAATTTCGACGCCGACCACGGATTTGCCCGGAATGGGCGCCACGATGCGAATGCGTTTGGCCGACAGAATCCGCGCCAGGTCATCCGCCAGAGCCGCAATTTTGCTAACCCGCACTCCGGTGGCCGGTTCAATCTCGTAGCGTGTGATGATCGGCCCGGGTGAGACATTGACGACTTTACCCTTGACGCCAAAGGTCTCGAGGGCATTTTCCAAAAGCTGGGCGTTCTCGGCCATCTCTTCCTTGCTCACCGAATCCTTCGATTCCGGCGGCATTTCGAGCAGGTCGAGATCCGGCAGCTGATAAACTCCGGCCGTCGCTCCACTTTTAACGGAGGGCCCGATTTTCTTCTCGGGCGGTTCGATGCGGGTCTCAGCCGCTTTACGGATCTTTAACGGTCTGAGCGGTTCTTCCTCAGCCGGCAAATCTTCGATCATCTCAGCCGATCCCTCTGCGGCCAGTATTTTCGGGCTAATTTCCGGTTTCTGCGGCGCAGCCGGTGTTTTCTTTATTTTAAGTTTGCGACGCAGGAGCAATTTTTCGAGCGGCCCGTAAAAGCTCCACGAAAAATAGCCCCGGATACTGATCAAGGCCAGTACTGAAAGTACGATCAGCGTCCCGCTAAAACCCAGAAAATCGTGCATGACTTTGGCAAAGACGCCCCCCACCAGGCCGCTGTAGCGGAAACCGAGACTGCTGACAATGTTGCTTTTAACGGCTGGCAAGCCGAGTGCCACCGACACTAAAATCGCCAGGAAGGCGGTGTACAGACTGAAGCGTATTAATATTTTACGATCTTTGGCGGCGAACAACCACCAGCCCCAGACGAGCATCAGGATCGGCCCAATCACGACCGCGACCCCGAAGGTGTACTTGATCAGATAGTGGGCGATATAAACGCCGATGATGCCCATCCAGTTCTGGACGGCGATATTTTTCGAGATAGTCGGTTCTTCGATGGAATTATAGGAAGCCAGACTCAGGGCGATCAGGATCCCCAGGGCGATCAGTAGAATACCGAAAATTTCCTGCCGGCGATTGTTCATTGGGTTCTGGCCGCTACGAAAGGAGTATTGACGACGACGGCTTTCATGAATTTGCCCCGGATTTCGATGTCGATCTGCGTTCCGACCGGACTGAATTCGGTCGCGACATAAGCCACGCCGATGCCCTTATTGAGGGTCGGCGATTGGGTCCCGCTGGTCATCTGACCGATCTCTTTCCCGTCTTTAAAAACCTTATAGCCATGCCGCGGAATACCCGGTTCGAGCATCTCAAAGCCGACGCTCTTGCGCGGCAGGCCGGCGGCCTTAATCTTCAGGAGAGCTGCTTTGCCGACAAAATCCGGCTTATCCAGTTTCGTGATCCAGGCGAGGCCGGCTTCGAGCGGATTGGTGGTCTGGTCGATGTCGTTGCCGTACAGGCAATATTTCAGCTCCAGGCGCAGGGTATCGCGCGCGCCAAGGCCGATCGGTTGAATATCGTAACTTTTACCGGCCGCAAAGATCGCCTCCCACAGGTGGGCGCTATCCGCGGGCTGATGATAAATCTCCAGCCCTTTTTCACCGGTATAGCCGGTGCGCGACAGGATTGCGGATCTTCCGGCAATTTTGCCTTCCCTGAAATGATAAAATTCAATCTCGTTCAGATTAACGTCCGTCAGCGGTTGCAAAGCCTCCAGGGCTTGCGGGCCCTGAATCGCCAGCAGACCGGTCTCAGCCGAGACATTCGTCAATTCGACCTCCGGCAACAAGTGCTCCCCTGCCCAGGCAAAATCCTTTTCGAGGTTCGAGGCATTGACGACCAGCATGTAATGATCGGCAAAACGATAGACGAGCAGATCGTCGACGATCCCACCGTCCGGGTAGCACATCGCCGAATATTGCACCTGACCGATCGCCAGTTTGGTCACGTCATTGATCGTCAATTTATTAATAAATTCCGCGGCCCGCGGCCCGCGGACAATGAATTCGCCCATATGGGTCACATCGAAGACGCCAACCGTCGTTCGGACGCGGCGATGCTCATCCATTATTCCGGTATATTGGATCGGCATCCAGAATCCGGCGAACGGAACGAGTTTGGCATGCAGGGCAACATGTTGATCATAAAAGGGAGTTTTTTTGGCATTCGTGGCGTTATCCATGATTTCTCCTGTTACATTTTATTGAGGGCTGATTTGAGGTACTGCTCGACGGTCGCGTCGTTACCGAGTTCCTGAATGGCCTTGCGGAAAGCGCTCAGGGCATCCGCCCGCCGGTAACCGAGCGAAACTAAGGCTTTCAGGACTTCATCGCCATGCACCTGATTCGTGATCGGCCCGCTCTCGGCCGGGAGCGCGTCATCCACCTTGCCCATTTTTTCGCCCAATTCAACGATGATGCGTTTGGCTGTTTTTAAACCGATGCCCGGAATGAGGGTCAGGGCTTTGACATCGCCGGTGATAATCCGTTTCCGGAATTGCTCCGGTGAGGCCCCCGAAAGAATCGTAATGGCCATTTTCGGACCGATCCCGGAAATATTGATCAGCAGTAAAAACAATTCCTTCTCGGCCAGTGTCGCAAAGCCGTACAGCGCCTGAATATCTTCCCGGACATGATAGTAGATCAGCAGTTTGGCGGGCAGGTTTGGTCCCGGTAAAGCCGAATAAGTCGAAAGCGGAATATTGACTAAGTAGCCAATTCCGTTGACATCGATGACGACGGCCGTCGGTTCTTTCTGGACTAATTTTCCACTGAGGTAAGCAAACATCTTTTAGCCTGCTCCGAAGCAGATCCTTATGGATTAATTTTTAGGCGGTTCAGGTGGCAGATCGCGACTGCCATGGCGTCGGTCGTATCAAAGGATTCGGGTGGCTGGGTCAGCCCTAAAATCCGGCTGACCATGAACTGCACCTGCTCTTTCGCGGCCGAGCCGTTGCCGACCACCGCCGATTTGATTTTTTTTGGGGCATATTGAGCAATTTTCAGACCGGCGTTCGCACCGGCGATCAGGACCGCACCACGCGCCTGCCCCATCAACAGGGCGGTCCGGACATTCTGGGCATAGATGGCCTCTTCAACGGCCATCGCACCCGGTTGCCATTGCCGGATAATGGCGCTTAACTCGTCATAAATGTGTTTCAGGCGTTGTTCGAGAGACTCGCGCGGCGTGGTAACGATGGTTCCGCCGGTCAGACAGGTGAATTTATGGCCGGCCTGCGTTATGACGGCATAGCCGGTGCGGTTTAAGCCATGGTCGACGCCGAGGACGGTGAACTCCGCTGCATTCATTCAGCGTCCTGGAGCTGCGACAGGAGGGCATCGTCGATATCGAAATTGGCATGCACGTTCTGAATATCATCGTGATCTTCAAGGGCTTCCATCAGGGCCAGGATTTTCGGCGCGATTTTTTCATCGGCCTTGACGGTACTCTTCGGAATCATCGTGACTGCGGCGCTGGCGATTGCGATCCCGGCACTTTCGAGGGCTTTCTTGACTTTCTCGAAATGGCCGGGATCGACATTGACTTCGTAGTCGTCTTCCTCGGTGCTGATGTCATCGGCGCCGGCATCCAGCACAACCATCAGGAGGTCGTCCTCACTGCAGGCTTTTTTATCGATCGTGATGATGCCTTTCTTTTCAAAATTATAAGCGACACTGCCGCTGGTCGCCAGATTACCGCCGTGCCGGGTCAGAATGTGGCGCAGTTCCGAAACCGTCCGGTTTTTATTGTCGGTCAGGGCTTCCATCAGAACGGCCACACCTCCTGGTCCGTAAGCCTCATAGGTTATTTCTTCGTAGACAACGCTTTCGATCTCCCCGGTTCCTTTTTTAATGGCGCGCTCGACGTTCGCTAACGGCATGTTAGCGGCTTTGGCCGCCAGAATGGCGGTTCGCAGGCGCGGATTAGCCTCTTCATCGCCGCCGCCTAACTTGGCCGCGACCTGAATTTCCTTGATGATCTTTGTGAAAACTTTGCCACGTTTGGCATCCAGAGCCCCTTTTTTGCGCTTGATCGTACTCCACTTGGAATGGCCTGACATATTTAAAACCTCTTCATTTTATTTGCAATTTAAATTAATAAATATCTGCCTTGACCCTGACCTTGATCTGGGTCCGGATGACCCAGGCATCCGGATATTTGATGGCCTGGGCGCGGGTCAAAAATCGTTCGGCATCTTCGCGGGTGAGACAGTTTCCGATCCGGATTTTATAGTAGGGCAAATTAAAGACCTTTTCGACCTCCTCATTCCCAAATTTCAGGACGGCTTCCCGGTAAATTGAGTCAGCCAGGAAAAAATCGCTGGTCGAAAAGACCTGGACTTTCCAGCCCATCTTCTCGACATACTGGACGGAATCATCCGGCATGCTGACTTTGGCCGCCGGAGTTTTCAGATCAGTCACAACCTCATAAATTAAAGTATTATCCAGCATCGGCAGGGGCGGCTCCTTGAGGATCGTCGGGTCAAAGCTTTCATCCTGCGGTGCGATCTTATCCTGCGCGCATAACTCCCTGCCTGACTGCATCACCCAACCAGGCGCACAGCACAGTATCAGTAGGATAACGCTCGTTTTAATTCTCATCCTGTTCAAACTTATACCCCCGAAATATACAGAAACTATCCTAAATTCGGAAAGAGATAAGCTGCCGTCATTAATCAGATTTTTACAATGTTCGAAGCAGGTACCCAGCCCTGTTTGCCGTCAACCAGTTCGATCTTTAACCAATCTTCGTCAACATCCAGAATTTTTACCTTGGTGCCTTCGTGAACGATGAACAGTTCGGTGCTGGCCGCCTGGGGAGCCGCCAGACTGCTGACCGCACTACTGATAATGATACCCTGATCGGCGGCAGTTTCGATCCGATATTTCTGCCCGAACAATAAAATGACCAGCAGGCTCAGCAGGCCTAAGGCCAGACTGGCCGATTTTAAAACCGGTCGCAGACGGCCCAGGTCAAAATTCAATAAGACGGCCAAACCGGTTACCGCCAGCAATAATAGAACCGAAAACAGCCCGGCCCAGCCGCGTGCATCCCAGAGATTGACGAGCCGTTCGTTCCAGCGCAATAGAAAAAAGGGCGGCGGGACGTCGATTTTATCCTTGACGCTCAGATTGGCCAGCCGCAGGTTGAAAGTCACATTCGGGTCGTTGGGCATCTGGCGGACGGCCCGTTCATAATTTAAAATGGCGCGACCGACACTGCCCGTCCGGTAATAGGCATTCCCCAGATTGAAATATAACGGCCCGCAGGCGTAACCGCGCGTCAGGGCCTCTTCATAAAGCCGGATAGATTCGGTATAATTCTCGGCTTGGTAGGCGGCATTGCCCTCCTGAAAAAGGCGATCCAGTTCCGCCTCTGGTTTCCCGAAAAGCAGACTCGTCAATAATAAAACCGGTAGGAGTAATCGCAGGAGCCGCATTTTATATCACCTTGCTTAAATTATTGAGCAATTCCCGGACGTTTTTGAGCATACCCGCCGGTTCCTCGTCGGCGATGGCATCCGGCAAAAAGCGAATTTCATCGAGACGAATCAGGAGTTTTAGGGTCGCTTTAACCAGGTCTGAATCCGGCAGGCGTTGCCTGAGGGCTGGTTCGATCTCGCCCGGTCCCAAACCCGCCAGCGCTAATCCCAGGCGATCGGCGATATAACCGATCAGGGCCTGATCTAACTGTGAATAAAAGTCGGCAGTATCGTTACCGGCCAGCCTCTCTTGCAGAACCCGCACCCGCGCCTGGACTTTCGGCCAGGCTCGCCGGCGCCGGGCAAAAGTCAGGTTGCTTTCCAGTTTGTCGGTCCACCAGCGCAGGCCGATCGCTCCCAAAAAGATCAGCAAGGCGGCGCCGTTCAGCAACCAGAACCAGAACTGACTGAAAACCGTCTCGTGCGGTTTGCGCCAGGTGGTCGGCTCACGCATGATGAAACGAATATCCTGGCCGAGCATGGAAATTTCGGATTTGCTCAATCCGGCGCTCGGCCCGCTCGGTGAACTGGCATTCCCGCTCACCCGGACATTAAATGCGCGGGTCGTCAGCGTCCGGTAGTTTTCGGTTTCCGGGTCGAAATAGGCAAAGGTCAGGGCTGGAATGGACAGCAATCCCGGCCGGCGCGGGATTAAAACGTATTCATAGGTCACCGAACCCCGGATTTCACCGCTTTTATTATCGATTTTCTTGGCGATCTTCGGCTCGAAAACCTCCACCGAATTAGGCAGATTCAGCGGCGGTAACTGCAACGAATTGATGTTGCCGCTTCCACTGATTTTAAAACGCAGGGTCAGAGCCTGATCCGGCCGGGTTTTAAGCGTATCGATACTACTCTCGATGCTGAACTTCCCGACCGCGCCGCTGAAAGTCGCCGGTTGACCGTTCTCCGGTAGCGGCTTGACCCGGATTTTGATCGGCGCCGATTGAACCGTCACGACCTTGGTGCTTGAAAAAAGCGGATCGTTGAAAAACGAGTCATCGAAAAAATCGTCGAAGACCGAGCGGCGGCGCTGATTGGTCTGGACGACCTCGCAGTCGATCACCAGCGGGTCGATCGTCAGATCGCCGGTCGTCGTGGCAAAAAGAGCAATCTGTTGAATCATAGCTTTGCGGTACGGGACGCCGTTGACGGTTTCGTTGGTGATATTGGGCTGGCTCGGCGCGGGGAATTCCTCGATCCAGAAACCCTGGGCGTCGGGCAGTTTTTTACGGCCAAAGGTGCGGACGTTACGATAGTACAGGTCGAACGAGACATTCAGCTCCGCGCCCTTGTAAATCGTGGTCTGCGGAACGGTCGCTTTCAGAAATACCTCGTCTTTGCGATTGTCGCTACCGGCCGATTGAGCCGGGGCCACCGAGCGGGCCTGAGATTGGCCGGACGTTGATCCCGACACGTTCACGGTGACCGCTCCGGTCGCATAGTCTTTGCCGCGATATTTGACGGTCACCGGCGGGATCGTCAGACGGCCGGTGCGGGTCGGGGCAATTTGCCAGGTGATGGTTTTCGTGGCACTCATCTGGCCATTGATAATTTGAATACTGCTGGATTGGGAAGGCCCGGAAATGAGCACAAAGTCCTGGCTCTCCGGCGGCGGCACGTCCGGGAAATCGCGGATGCCTTCAATGGTGACCGAGTAGGTCAGCAGGTCTTTGTCGGTGATATTGTTCCGGTTGACCGAGGCCGTCAGCCGCAGGTCTTGGGCCAGAAGGCCGGCCCCCAGAATTAAAATCACGAGTATGGTTTTGAGACAGCGCATCCGGTCTTTTTACCAGTCCTTCTCTTTGGTCAGTCCGGAGGCTTTCATCTGCCGGCGCTCCTGCATAAGCTGTTTTTCATCGTTCTTGAGAGCGTCCAGCACCTGGGCGGCCTCCTTTTGGCTTTTTTCCTTTTCCTGGCGGCTTTTTTGGGCCTGTTGTTGCTGGGCCTGATTCTGCTGCTGTTTCTGATCCTGGGGCTGATCATCCGACTGGTCTTTTTGTTTGTCCTTCTGGTCCTGCTGTTTTTGATCTTTCTGGTTCTGCTTATCCTGCTGCGATTTTTGCTGTTGCATCATAAGCCGGGCCAGTTCGTAATTGTATTTGGCATCGTAATCGCGCGGATTGAGTTCCAGCGCTTTTTTATAAAATGCCAGGCTTTCTTCGGCGCGACCGCTCTGGTACAGGCTGTTGCCGAGGTTATAGAAAACCGCCGATTTTTTAACAGGATCCTTGACCGCCAGGGCTTTCTCGAATTCCTGCAGGGCTTCATCCGTACGCTGGGATTTGTAGAGCGCCGCACCCTTGCCGAAATGGGCTTCTTCCCAGTCATTATGATCTTTCAGAATGCGGTCATAAGTCCGGATCGCCTCCGGGTAATTACCTTTCTGATACTGGCGCAGGGCCGGATCGGCGGCGCCGCAAAGGGTCGGCAGCCCGATCAGATAACCGAGCGCCAGTCCGGCCTGGAAAAGGGCCACAATTAATCTGTTCTGGCGTTTAAAGGTATTCATGGTATCAGGCCTTTGTTTTTTGGTATGCAGCGGGACGTTTCTCCGGAATAAAAATCTCAGCCGCCAGCAGAATCAGGGCGATTATCAGGAAAATCTGATAACGTTGCTGGTAATCGCTGTATTCGTGCGAACGCAGGTTCTTCTTCTCCATGCCGAAAATTTCGCGGTAGATTCGCTCGAAGGCGTCGTTATCGGCCGCCAGGTTGTAATATTTGCCGTTGGTCAACGCCGCGATTTTCTGGAGAGTCTCTTCCGCGAGAGCGGTGGTCACGACATGTCCGGCGCGGTCTTTTTTGAACTCGATCTCAGCGGTAGCCGGATTGCGCAGCGGAATCGGCACCCCGGTCAGCGAACCGATCCCGACGGCATAGATTACGACGCCCTCATCGGCGGCCTGTCTGGTCAGTTCTTCAATAGCGCCTTCATGATCTTCACCGTCGGAAATTACGATAATGACCTTGTATTTTTTCTCCTGAACATTAAATGATTTCAAAGCCGTGCCGATCGCATCCGCGATGGCCGTGCCCTGGGTGCCGATCACGCCGGTGTCAACCGCATCCAGAAACAACTTGGCGGCACTGTAATCCAGCGTCAGCGGACATTGCAAATAACTGGTTCCGGCAAAGGCGACCAGTCCGACCCGATCGCCCTGCAGGCGGTCGATAAAGCGACCAAGTTCAAATTTGGCGCGCGCCAGCCGGCTGGGTTTGCTGTCCTCGGCCTTCATGCTGACGGAAGTATCCAGGGCGATGACGACATCCAGTCCCTTGCGTTTGACCTCGGTTAGTTTCTGGCCGACGGCCGGTCCGAGCAGGGCGATTCCCACAAAAACCAGCCCCCAGATCCATAAATGGTCTTTCAGGCGCCGCCAGGCCGGCCGGTAACCGTCCAGCATTTTCGGCGCAAGGTCGCTGCCGGCATACAATTGCAGACTTTTTTTACGCTGAATCCGGGCATAAATCAGCCCGGCCAGCGCCAGCGCGTTCAACGTCCAGAACCAGAGATAAATGGGATGCAGGAACTTAATCATCAGGGCGTCCTCCGCCAGACCGTCAGGCCGAGCAGGCCGCTGAGGGCGATTAACAGGAAGCCGGGAATTAAAAAGTAATCGTAAAGATCATTGTAATAGACGAACTCGCGGACCTTGACTTCCGTTTTTTCCATGCCGCTGATCTCTTCATAAATCGTCGCCAGGCTCTTCTCGTCGGTCGCCCGGAAATAGCGGCCGCCGGTTTGGCTGGCAATGTCGTTCAGCAAAGCCTCGTCGATTTCGACATCCATCAGGCGGTACTGCACCTGGCCGCCGGGTAAAGCGACCGGATAGGGCGCCTGGCCTAATTTACCGGCGCCGATCGTATAAATTTTAACGTCAAAGGCGGCGGCCAGGCGGGCGGCGGTGCGCGGATCGATTTCGCCGGCATTGTTGCGTCCGTCGGACAACAGGATCATGATCTTGCTTTTAGCACTGCTGTCGCGCAGGCGGTTGGTGGCGTTGGCGATCGCCATCCCGATCGCCGTGCCGTCATATTTTTCCTCGATAATATCGACCTGGGTCAGTAAATCCTTCAAGACGCCGTAGTCGATCGTCAGGGGACACTGCAGAAAACTTTCCGCCGCAAAAACCACCAATCCGATCCGATCGTTCTGGCGGCCTTCGATAAATTCGCGCGCGACCGATTTGGCGGCTTCCAGGCGGTTCGGCCGGAAGTCGATAGCCCGCATCGAGCTGGAGATATCGAGCACCAGCATGATATCGATGCCTTCCGTCGTGAATTCGCGCAGGGTGTTGCCGCTTTGCGGCCGGGCGAGAGCAATTATTAAAAGAGCGATGCCAAGCAGTTTGGCGCCCAACAGACCGTAAATCTTGGATAATGCCCGACGATTATTGACCTGCTGTAAATGTTTTACGGACGCATAACGCAGCGCGCCTTGCTGCTTGCGACCGATTTTCCAGTACCAAATGCCAATTACAGGTAAGAGCAGGAGCAGTAAAAGAAAGCCCCAATTTGCGAAATAAAACATATCTTAATCTGGAACGTTACTCCACATAATTTTGCTCTATATAATGAGCAATCCGCAAAATTGTTTCCTCTTTAAAATAATTTCCGGTCAACTGAGCCCCGATCGGCAACCCGGCGGCGGATTTGCCCAGCGGAAAACTGAGCGCCGGAACGCCGGCCAGATTGGCGGGGACGGTATAAATATCACTGAGATACATGGCCAGCGGATCGGCGATCTTGCCGCCGATCTCGAAAGCCGTCGTGGGCGTGGTCGGCGTCAGTATCGCATCGCAGGACTCAAAAACCTTGACAAAATCCGCTTTGATCAGGCGTCGGACCCGCTGGGCCTTGTCATAATAAGCGTCGTAATAGCCGGCCGACAGTACATAAGTGCCCAGCATGATCCGGCGGATTACCTCCGAGCCGAAACCGGCATGGCGGGTCTCGCGGAAGACCGAGTCCAGATCGCCGCCGCGCTGGCTCAAACCGGAGCGGATGCCATCGTAGCGCGCCAGATTCGAAGAGGCTTCGGCCGTCGCTATGATATAGTAAACCGCAATGGCATAGGGCGTGTGCGCCAGGGAAATATCCATGACGGTCACGCCCGACTTCTCCAGAAAGCGCAGACATTTTTTGAGGCGCGCGGCGATTTCCGGATCGAGACCGGTCCCGAAATATTCGGCAGGAACGCCGATCCGCAGGCCACGGACGTCCTGGCCGAGTCCGGCCTGGTAATCCGGCACCGCAACCTCGGCCGAAGTTGCATCGTTTTCATCCCGCCCGGCAATCACCTGCAGCAAGGCGGCACTGCCCTGGACGGTCCGTGAAAAAGTTCCGATCTGATCCAGCGACGAAGCGAACGCGACCAGCCCGTAGCGCGATACCCGGCCATAGGTCGGTTTTAATCCGACAATTCCGCAGAATGCGGCCGGTTGACGGATCGAACCGCCGGTGTCCGAGCCGAGTGCCAGATCTACTAATCCACCGGCCACCGCCGCCGCCGATCCACCGCTCGAACCGCCCGGGACGCGGTTCTCGTCATTGGGGTTGGTCACGACGCCAAAGGCCGAGAATTCGGTCGAGGATCCCATCGCAAATTCATCCATGTTGGTCTTGCCGATGATCAATCCGTCGGCCGCCTGGATTTTTTCAACGACGGTTGCATCGTAAGGCGGCCGGTAATTCTCCAGCATGCGCGAGCCGCAGGTCGTCGGATAATTCCGTAGGCTGATATTATCTTTCACGCCGACAGTGTACCCGGCCAGGCGCCCGGCGTGGCCGGCCTGCATTTTGGCGCCGATCTCACGGCTTTTTTGGGCGACATCCGGTAGAAGTGTGATAAATGCGTTGTAGGGATTGCTCTTCAGGCGCTCCCGCAAGTGCCCGAGATCGGCCGAAAATTTGGTCGAATCCACCGCCTCTAGCCCTTCGGCTCCGCTTTGTCGGGGGCTGATCCGCTCAGTTTTTTGTCAGCCGAATTCGGTTTGGAATCCAGGTTGACCGAATCGTGGATTTCATCCTGAATCTCGCTTGTGGCTTTCTTGAATTCCCGCAGGCTCTTACCGAGGCTCTTGGCCAGTTCCGGTAAACGTTTGGCCCCGAATAAAAGTAAAAACACGATCAGGATAAGAATTATTTCGCCAGCTCCAATGCCCATAATAGCTCCTTTGCTGTTATCTCCAAAATCTGAGGATATAGTAGGCTATCGCAAGGCCTACGATCCCGATGAAATTAAATTTTAAGGTGAAACCCAGGGTCAGTGAAAACATGATCAGATCGATCACGGCCGGTCCCAGCATAATATCTATCGAGCGTAAAAACACCTCCTTGACCACTCCGTCCGGCAGGGACATCCGGATCAATTCCCCGGCCAATGAGCCCAGCATCGCCCCGAACAATAAAACCCCGATGACCAGAACAATCGGTATTTTTCGTGTTGGTTTTTCCATACTAAGCATTTCCCAATAAAGATTTAAATATTCCCAGCCCATCCGTTGAACCGAGAATTTCTTCGCCGGCCCGCTCCGGATGAGGCATCATCCCCAAAACATTTTTCGATTCATTCAGAATACCGGCAATGTTCAGCCGCGATCCGTTGGGATTGGCGGTTTTAGTGACCGCTCCCTGTGCATCGCAGTATTGAAAAACGATCCGCTCCTGGTCCTGTAGAAGTTTGATGGTATCGTCATCGGCAAAATATTGACCGCAGTAATGCGCGATCGGCATTTTTAAAACCTGCCCGGCGCTATATTGCCGCGTGAAATCGGTCGTATGGTCGGCAACCCTGAGATAAACCTCCTGACAACGGAAACGCATATGATCGTTCGGGAGCAGAGCACCCGGCAACATTCCGGCTTCCACCAGGACCTGAAAGCCGTTGCAGATGCCGATGACCCGGCCGCCCTGTTCGGCGAATTTGACGATCGCCTGCATAACCGGTGAAAAACGGGCCACCGCTCCGGCCCGCAGATAATCGCCATAGGCAAATCCGCCCGGCAATATAATCGCGTCGAAAAGCCGTAAAGCCGTCTCTTTGTGCCAGATATACTCAACCCGGACGCCGAGCACATGTTTAAGGACATGGTAGGCATCGTGATCACAATTCGAACCGGGAAAGACCACCACGCCGAATTTCATAGATCGGCCTCTTCCAGTTCGAAGGTGTATTGCTGGATCACCGGGTTGGATAACACCCGGTCGCAGATTTCACGGACAGCCTGCTCAGCCTGGGTCTGTTTGAGCCCGGCTTTCAAGCGCACTTCAAAATATTTACCGGATTCCAGGCCGTCGATATCCTGATAGCCGAGCGTTTCCAAAGCATGCTGAATCGTCTTGGCTTCCGGGTTGAGTATCCCGCGTTTATAGGTCACGACAATTTTGGCCAACCACATTTTAGCGTACCTTTCTTCTTGCAAAATGCATGCGCGGTTCATCGTAGCCGATCAACCATTGCAACAGATGCGTGATAATAAATACCATCATAACCGGGAAAATGACATAGGCGTTCCAGATGATCGCCGCCAGGATAGTCAAGAGTGCCGTAATAGTCCAGATCGTCGTGAGTTTGCCTTTTTTAAAACTGAAGTTCGGTTTGGCCACGAAGCGGATGCGGCTGACCATCAGGAACGAAAGCACGACCACCAGCGGCAGAATGATTTTGGAATTGCCGTAATTACCAAAAACCTTGTAACTGAACCAGATGTACGAGCCGATCGTCAGGGCCGAGGCCGGCACCGGCATGCCCGTAAAATAGGATTTTTTCTCGAGGGTCGCGTGTAAGTTAAAGCGCGCCAGACGCACGCCGCCGAAGAGGGCCGGGAAAAAACTGATGATTCCGCCGATAAATCCGAGATCGGCCACGAACAGTTCATTGACCAGCACGGCCGGTACCAGGCAAAAAGAGACCATATCGCAGAGCGAATCGAATTCAATTCCAAAGTCCGAGGCCTGATGGGTCATGCGGGCGACCGCGCCGTCCAACGAATCGAAAACCATCGCGGCGATGATGAGCGTCACGGCCGTTATATAATGCCCCTGGATGATCTGGAGCAGGGCCAGAAATCCGGAAAACAGGTTGAGCACCGTGAAGATGCTCGGTAAAAAATTATGTTTCATTTTCATGCAATTTCTCCAATAACGGTCTCGCCGGCCCTGACCTTTTGCCCCAACCGGGCGGTAATTTTAAGCTGACGCGGTACGATTATTTCAACCCTCGAGCCGAACATGATCATCCCGAAGCGCTCGCCTTTTAATAAACTCTGGCCGACGGCGACCCGCGAAACGATCCGGCGTGCAAAAAAACCCGAAATTTGGGTGACCACGACTTTCAGGGCGTTATTTTCGAGGGTCATGCGGCATTGTTCGTTCTCGCAGGAAGCTTCCGGTTTGAAAGCCGACAAAAACTTGCCGTTTTTATGCTCGATCTGCCGGATAACACCGTCGCAGGGGGCGCGATTGACGTGCACACTGAGCGGCGACATAAAGATCGCCACTTTCTGGCCGTCGCCGACGAAAGGATCGCTGACAGCCTGGATTAGAACGATTTCGCCATCGGCCGGGGCAATCAGGGCTGCGGCGGTATCCAGCACGACCCGTTCCGGATCGCGGAAAAAGTAAATCGAAAAGACGAAGATAAAGAGCGCCACCCAGAACAGAATCATAAAAATCCGCGCATTTAAAAGCACTCCCAGGTACATTGTCAGCATGGCAATGATCAAAGCCGGGACAATAATGCGGGCTCCCTCTTTGGCAATCATGATTGCACCGGGCTGATTCGCTTTAACATCTCACTGTAAACGCCTTCCACATCGCCAAGATCGAAACGGAAACGATCCTTGTCCATTTTACGGTTGCTGCCCTTTTCCCAGAACCGGCAGGTGTCCGGGGAAATTTCGTCGGCCAATATCAGGGTAGCCCGGTAACGCCCGAACTCCAGTTTGAAATCGACCAGGGTCACTCCGAGCGGATCGAAAAAAGACTGCAATATCGCGTTGATTTTAAGCGCGGCGGCCTTGATTTGGACCAATTCGTCCGCCGTCGCCAGTCCGAACCGCACGACGTGGTCGTCATTCATCAGTGGGTCGTGAAAGGCATCATTTTTATAGTAACATTCGACGATCGGTTCTTTAAAAACCTGTCCTTCCGGGATCCCGTAGCGTTTGCAGAGACTGCCGGCCGCCACGTTGCGTACGACCAATTCCACCAGAATGATTTCAACCTTGCGCACCAGCATTTCGTTGGCACTAACCGGCCGGACGAAATGGGTCGCGATGCCGTTCTTTTCGAGCACTTCGAACAGGCGGCAGCTGATCTGGTTATTGGCAACTCCCTTGCCGGTTATGCGGCCCTTTTTAAGGCCGTCGAAGGCGGTGGCATCGTCTTTAAAATACTGGATTACCAATTCCGGATCGACCGTAGCGTAGACGATCTTAGCTTTGCCTTCGTAAATTTTCGTACCTTTTTCCATCAGCACCTCGCTAAGGCCCGCTCGTAAATTGCGTGGATGCGGGCCAGCACTTTTTCAAAATTAAATAACTGCTCAACCTCGCCGGCCGTCAGCCATTTGCCGACATCCTGGTCTTTCAGGAGCAATTCCCGGAAACTGGCGCCGGTCTGCCAGACCGGCATGGCATTCTGCTGGACAATGGCATAAGCCTCTTCGCGGCTGGCTCCTTTTTCGATCAGGGCCAGCAGGATCTCCTGCGAAAAGATCAGACCATGGGTTTTGTCTAAATTCGCGCGCATTTTTTCAGGATAAACCTGCAAATCAGTCAGAACCCTGATGGTCTCGTTCAAAATGAAATCCGCACAGATGCAGGCATCCGGCAGAATGATCCTCTCGTTCGAGGAGTGGGAAATATCGCGCTCATGCCAGAGCGCCACGTTTTCGAGGGCCGTTACGGAATAGCCGCGCAGGAGGCGCGCCAGACCGCAGATGCGTTCCGACCGAATCGGGTTGCGCTTATGAGGCATGGCCGAGGAACCTTTCTGACCCTGGCTGAAAAATTCTTCGGCTTCGAGCACTTCGGTCCTTTGCAGGTGGCGGATTTCGGTGGCGATCTTTTCGAGCGTGGCCCCGATCAGGGCCAGAGTTGCGACGAAAAAGGCATGCCGGTCGCGCTGCACGATCTGGTTGCTGACCGGTGCCGGAACCAGGCCGAGATTGCGACAAACCCGCTCTTCCACTTCCGGATCGATGTGCTGATACGTTCCGACCGCGCCGGAAATCTTGCCGACTTTGATGTCTTCGAGAGCCAGTTTGAAACGGCGAATCTGGCGAGCAATTTCAGCCCGGTAGATCAGCAATTTCAGACCGAATGTGATCGGTTCGGCATGCACACCGTGCGTCCGGCCGATCATCAGATAATCCCGATAGGCCAGACTTTTAGCGGTTAAAACCTGTTCGAGGCGCACCAGATCGTCCAGAATCAGGACGCCCGATTCGGCCAATTGCAACGCCAGGGCTGTATCCAGCAAATCGGAAGAGGTCAGGCCCTTATGGACAAAGCGGGCGGCCGGACCGATATTCTCACCGACGTTGGTCAGAAAGGCGATGACGTCATGTTTGACCTGTTCTTCAATTTCCAGAATCCGTTCGGCCTGAAAGGCTGCGCGCGATTCGATTTCATGCAAGGATTCCGCCGGGATCAGGCCACGCTGATGCTGAACCCGGCAGACTTCCAGTTCGACTTTCCACCAGGTGGCATATTTATTTTCTTCCGACCAGATGCGGCCCATTTCCGGTCTGGTATAACGCGTTATCATGACTTATTCGAGCTCCAGTTGTATTTCGGCTTCACGGTTACCGCGCATATATTTGATCCTAATCTTGTCGCCAGTCTGCCGGTTGCCTTCCTGATAAACGGCCCTAAGTTCCTCGTCATTGGTGATTTTTTTACCGTCGACCTGGGTAATGATATCGCCGACTTTGAGACCGGCGCGCTCAGCCGAACTGTTGGTCTCTACTCTCGTGACGATAACGCCGCTGGGCGACGACAAATTCAGGTAGTTGGCCATAAATTTATCGATGTTCTGCACCGAAAAGCCGGTCTTGATGTTTTTTTTCAGATAGGCCACGATGGTCTTGACCCGGTCGACCGGAATGGCGAAACCGATCCCGATCGAGCCCTCGCTGTATTGACTGCCGGTGAAAATAAAGGTGTTGATGCCGATGACTTCGCCGTTGGCATTCACGAGCGGGCCGCCGCTGTTGCCGGTGTTGATGGCCGCATCGGTCTGGATCATATCCTGGTAAACCCGGCCGCTTTGCTGACGTCCGAAATCCAGGTGATTGCCGGAAACGATCCCAATCGTCGCGGTTGGTTTATAATTGATGCTGAACAATCCAAACGGATTGCCCAGGGCAATGACCCATTCGCCGATTATAATGTCATTCGAAGAACCGAGTTTGGCATAAGCGAACGACTTGCCGTCGATTTTAAGCAGGGCAATATCCGAAGCATTGTCGATCCCGATCAGTACGGCCTTATACTCCTTGCCTCCGATCAAAGTCACGACGATCTCTTCGGCCGCCTCCACCACGTGCGCATTCGTTACGACGTAACCATCGGCGCTGATGACGAATCCGGAGCCCAGGCTCTTGACCCGGCGGCGGTGGATTTGATCCGGGAACAGCATGTTCCAGAGCGGATCGTCAAAAAACGGCGAGGTCACATATTCCTGAATCGCCGTCACATTGATGCCGGCCACGGCCGGACTGACCTTTTCGATGGCCTGGGTAATGGCGGTCGAACGGGAATTGGTTATGGCCGGCTGGTTGGCTGCCTGGGTCCTCGCGAACGTCAGGGCGACCAGCAGGCTAAAAATCAGTGCCAGGTTTTTCTTACTCACTTTTCGACCTTTTTCCAATCTTCCAGAAACTGGGCGATGCCTTTATCCGTCAGAGGGTGTTTGACCATTTTTTCCATTACGGAAAACGGAATCGTGCAGATGTGGGCTCCGATCAAGGCCGCATCGACGATATGGAGCGGATTGCGGATGCTGGCGACGATAATCTCGGTCGCGAAACCGTAATTATCGAAAATCGTCGCGATCTGTTCGATCAGATCCATTCCGACGGCATGGATGTCATCCAGGCGGCCGACGAAAGGACTGACGTAGGTCGTCCCGGCTTTGGCCGCCAGGAGGGCCTGCAAAGGCGAAAAAACCAGGGTAGTATTGGTGCGGATGCCCTTTTGCGCAAGGATTTTAATGGCCTTTAAACCTTCCAGGGTGATCGGAATCTTGATGACGATATTTTTATGCAGCCCGGCCAGATCTTCGGCTTCGCGGATCATACCTTCGGCGTCTAAACTGACGACTTCGCCGCTGACCGGTCCGTTGACGGTTTCGCAGATCTTAAGCAAAATATCTTTATAGTTGCCTTTTTCTCTGGCCAGCAGAGACGGATTGGTCGTAACCCCATCCAGAATTCCCCAGGCCTGAGCCTTTTTGATCTCTTCCAGATTGGCAGTGTCGATAAACAGTTTCATTTATTATTCCTCCAAATATTTGACATTCCATAGTAACAGTCCCTGCGCCGGGGCTGTGTAAACTTGCATTTCAGTACTTATATTTCCAAGAAGATTCTTGAAGGCCGCAATGCCATATTTCCCTCTGGCAACCTCCATCATCGAACCGACCAGCATTCTGACCATACTGTGTAAAAACCGATTGGCCGTAATGGTGTAAACCAACAGATCGTTGTGCCACTCCCAGCCGGACTCAAAGACCGTACAGATCTTGTTTTCGGTTTCGGTGGCGGTCCGGCAAAGGGCCGTAAAATCGTGTTCACCCGGCACCAGGCCGGCACAATTACGCAAGGTCTCGAACTCGAACGGAAAACTGACTAACCAGACATAATGACGCCGGAAGACCTCCGCTTTCTGGGCGATCCGGTAGCAATAGGTCCGCCTGACTGCCGAAAAGCGCGCATGAAACTCCGCGCCGACCGCATCGCATTCATCCACGTAAATATCATGCGGCAAGGTCGCATTGAGCGCATTTTTTATCGTTTCGGCGGTTAACGCCGTCTCCAGGTCGAAATGGGCAGTCTGGCGCATGGCATGCACACCGCTGTCCGTTCGGCCGGCTCCGATTACGGTGACCGGATTGGCGCGGTTCAACGGCCTGAGGGCCGTCTCAATTTCGGCCTGCACGGAACGATCACTGCGCTGACGCTGCCAGCCGCAGTAATTGGTCCCGTCGTACTGCAGGACGATTTTAAACCGGCGTTCCACTTAAACCCACCCCACGGTAATAACCAGCACTCCGATCCCGGCAACCGTCAGCACCCAGTCGGCCGGACTCCAGTGTAATTGCCCCAGGTACGAACGCCGCACCGCGGGATTATAACCGCGTACGGTCATGGCGTCGGCCAGCACCTCCGCCCGTCGGAAACTGACGATCATAAGTGGTACCAGGATCGTGCGCAGACGATCAATCCGGCCGATCAATGTGTCTTGCCCGGTATCCATGAAAATCCGCCAGCTTTCAGCGATGCGCTGATATTCTTCGCGCATGAGCGGGATGAAGCGTACGGCAATGAAGATGATCTGGAACAGATCGTCGATCGGCAGGCCGGTCCGCCGTAAAGGTTTCAGGATATGATAAATTGCGTCCAGGGCCGGCAGAGCCTGAATCCATTGGGTCGCCAAGGCCATTAAAAGGATGAAGTTGCCGATCCGGAGCGTAAAACCTAACGGTCTGAAAAACAATACCTGCCAGGAATCCCTTACAGCCCCCCGCAGAACCGTCGCCAGCAGATGCGTCCCGAATAAAATGTGGATCCCGAAAGTCAGCGGTAAAAACACCAGCAGAATCCGGAGAGACCACCGGGTTTTTCCAGCGTTGGCGGTCAGGCCGGCCAGAATCGGCAGAAGCAGCCCCGCGACTATAGCCTGACCATACCAGGCCGAAATGCTGAAAATCCCGATCGCCGCCACGATCAGCCATAATATTTTTACTCTTGGATCGGTTGTTTTCACGTCAGAATATCAGGCTGAGCGAAAAGGCCAATCCGTTGTCAGACGGACGGCAGGTTGATTCAAGATCAAAGGCCGGTTTTTCCAGCCGGTTCCGGGTCAGGATGATGATATCCAGCATACTGACGATCCGGTTAGCGACCAGGCCACCGACCGCAAAAGTGGCATACTGCAGAGCAGTCGCGCTTTTAATCCGGATTTTATCAAACGATTTGCGCGAGGCCTCACTGTCCCAGGCCCAGTAATATTGCCCGGTGAGCGGATAGAGCAGATTGACCGACCGGTTGCGCAGTTTCTGTTCGTTATACTCGTAGATATTGGCGTAATTGCCGATGTCGGTGAAATAATAGACATCCTTGCCGGCCGGATCGATCCCGGCATGGGTCACGGCATAGGCTTTCATATTGGCGGCGACCGACTGTCCGTACCATTCGAAGGCCCAGTAGGTCACCCAAAGGGCAATTTCCGCAGCGTTAAAACCATAGCTCCGCCGGACATAATTAAGACTGCGTTCGCCCCAACCGGGCACGACGGCCGATTTCATTAAAAGCAATCGGGCTTCGTTCTGGGTCAACTTCTTGAGCGTATCCGGCTGAGCGGTCGCGGCTGAATCGCTCTGAGCCGCGCCAACGCTGGCCAGGCTCAGGATTACCAATAATCCGAAAATTTTCTGCCGAATGAAATAGTTCATGCTGTCCTTTTTTTTACGAATGAATAGCCAATTAATATCACCGTCATTATAACACCCAGTTGCGCTATCCAGTTCCCAAATTTTACATAAAGAGTGGTCGGCCGGCCCTGCGCGATCGTGGCCGAAAGCCAGCCCAATCGCCCAAAATCAAGACTTTGGAGCGTGCGTCCGCGGGCGTCCAGGATCAACGAGATTCCGGTATTGGCCGAACGCACGACCGGAATGTGATTTTCAATGGCCCGGAAACGGGAAATCTCAGCATGCAGGAACGGTGCGGAAGCGTTGCCGAACCAGGCGTCATTGGAAACGATCACAAGCAGTTCAGAACCCTGGCGGGCGGCCTGGCGGATCAGGAACGGAAAGGTCGATTCGTAGCAGACTACCGAATTGAAAGCCAGCACCGTGTCGGCGGCTGCCCGTTGGTCGGGTTTCAGCGGAATCCGGAAAACTTTGACTTCAGTTCCGGCGTCAAAATTGCCCTGCCCGAGGTTGATGCTTTTCAGATCGGGAAAATAGCCGGAAAGCGGGATGTATTCCCCAAACGGCACCAGCTGCATTTTGCGGTAATCTTCGATGCTGGTGGAATTCGGCCGCAGCAGGAAGGTTGCATTGTAGACTTTATAATCTGCGGAATGGTGCTTTTCGAAATCGGGCACACCAGTCAGCAGGTTGACATCCAGCGCCGTCAGGTGTTGCCTGATTTTAGTCAGCGAACCGAAATAATTCCGCCGCAAAAAGGTTGGCGTCGCGGTTTCCGGCCAGACGACCAAATCCAGCGGACGAACGGCAACCGAATCCGTCAGATCGTGGAGCAACTGCATGTTGTTACTGAAAGCTTCCTGATCCCATTTGGCATTCGGATCGACGTTGGGCTGAATCAGGCCGACGCTGACCCTCCGGCGATCGCCGGCATCCGCCGCATCGTTCAGGACGATTAATCCATAGATTTCCGGCACAAAAAACAGTCCGAAAATAACGGCCAGCCGCCGCGCGACCTGGCCGGGATCGTTCCGCTGTTCGATCAACCTGAAAATCAGGACATTGATGACGACGATCCCGGCGGAAATGCCATATGAACCGACAACCGCGGCGGATTGGATCAGCTGTAAAGCATGCGACTGGGTGTAGCACAGGTTATTCCAGGTAAATCCCAGCGTCCCGTAACTGCGCAGGTATTCGACGGCCGTCCAGACGATTGGGAACGACCAGATTCCGGCCGTTCGTCCAAGACGGCGCCCGATGAAACCGATGATTATACCGATTGCGGCGTAATTCAGCGCGACAAAGAGCACTCCGGAAAGCATCGAAAGAGTCGCCCAGTACCAGGTCGTGCCCTTGTTGAGAGCTAACCAGTACAGGATACCCAGATTCAACAGCATTCCGAAAATCAAGCCATTTTCGAAACCGAAGTGAAATTCATCATCCGTAAAGGCTTTAATCAGCGGCACCAGCGCTACAAACGCCAGAAAGCCCAGGCGCAAGGGCGGAAAGGCCAGAACCGTTAAAATTCCAGATAACAGTACGAGCAACCAGCCGCTGATTTTTTTGGGTTTCATCTTATGTCGGACGCGCGTCTTGTTCGGGTTTAAGGCGGTCGCCTTAGCTCTTCATCGTGTCCTTTAATAAACGGCCGGGTTTGAAATGGGTCTTGCGACGCGCCGGTACATAGACTTCTTCATTGGTACGCGGATTGCGGGCTTTCGGTTTGGCTTTGGTCGGCTTCACTTCGAAAACACCGAAATTACGGATTTCGATCCGGATTTTCGGATCAGGTTCGCTGAGCATTCCGCGTAAAACCTTGAAAACGCCGTCTACGACCTTGGCCGTCTCGAACAATTTCGTATCGCACGTTTCAGCGGTGCGTCTGACGACATCTTTTTTCGTGTAAGTTTTGGCTGTCATGAGAATTTCTCCTTTTTTTTATTTACGTTCGACTGATATTATACCCTGCACATTTTGCAGTTTAATAATGATTTTATTGAGATGACGCAGGTTCTCGACCTGCAGGACCAGCGTGAGATGCACGATCGATTCATCGACATTACCATCGATGCTGATGATATTTGTATCGGTATTGGCCATTATATCGGTGACATCCTTCAGGAATTTCTTACGTTCCTGGGCCATGATCTTCAGGTTCACCAAAAATGCCTGGGTACCATCGATATCCCATTCGACATCCAGCAGGCGTTCATTTTCCTCCAGCAGGGACGGGATATTGGAACAATCGCTGCGATGCACGATCACGCCCCGCCCGCGACTGACGAAACCGATAATCTCGTCGCCCGGAATCGGATTACAGCATTTGGCGAATGAGACCATCAGGTTGCTGATGCCCTGAACTTTAATGCCCTTGATGGATTTACGGGCGGTCTCAATGAAAAGTTCGTCCAGGTTGCGTTTATTCAGCTCTTCCTGCTTTTGGGGAAAGAGTTTCGAGTAAATCGACGGCACGGTCAGAACGCCGCTGCCGACCGCCGCGTATAGTTTTTCCGGCTCGCTGAAGCCGAGTTCCTCGACGGAATCCTGCACGATTTTTAAAAAGCGCATGTTTTTATTGCGCTGGTTTTCCTTTTCGAGCATCTGCTTACCGAGAATAACGCTTTCGTCGTACTGGGTTTTGCGCAGATAGCGTTTGATCGCACCGCTGGCCTTGGCGGTTGTGGCGAATTTCAGCCAGGCATAGCTCGGCCGGTGCGCATCCGAGGTAATGATCTCAATGGTCTGACCGCTTTTAAGTTCGGAATTCAACGGCACCATCTTTCCATCGACTTTGGCGCCGATACAGCGCGAACCGACCTGGGTATGGACTTCAAAAGCAAAATCGACCGGAGTCGCGCCCTTCGGCAGGCGAATCAGATCCCCCATCGGCGTAAACACAAAGATTTCGTCCTTGAAAAGATCGATCTTGAGCGTATCCATGAAATCCTTGGGGCCATTCGATTCGGTCTGCAGGACTTCGATCAGGTCGCGCAACCATTTGACGTACTTGTCGACGTCATCCGGTTCGACGCGGCCCTCTTTGTAGCGCCAATGCGCGGCGATACCTTCCTCGGCGATGTCATCCATTTCAGTTGTACGGATTTGAATTTCAACTACCCGGCCAGCCGGCCCGTAGACCGTGGTATGGATCGACTGGTAATAATTGGCTTTATGACTGGCGATATAATCCTTGAAGCGATCCATGACCGGTGTGAACAGGTCGTGCACAATGCCCAGCACCGCATAACAGTTTTCTTTCGTATCGACGACCACCCGGATAGCCAGGAGATCGTAGATTTCCTCGAAAGGCTTGTTACGGATTTTCATCTTCTTGTAAATCGAATAGAAATTCTTCGGGCGGCCGATGATGGTGGCTTTAATGCCCTGGTCGGCCAGGGCTTTCTCCAGCGGTTCGGTAAAAATCTTGATGTATTTTTCGCGCTCGCTGCGCTTCTCGTTGATCTTTTTTTCGAGGAACTGATAAGCATCGGCATCCAGGGCTTTCAGCACCAGGTCTTCCATTTCGGATTTCAGTTTGAACATACCGAGGCGATGCGCCAGCGGAGCATAAACGTCGCGCGTTTCGATCGCGATGCGGCGCTGTTTGATGGGCGGCAGTGATTCGAGCGTCTGCATATTGTGCAAACGATCGGCTAATTTGATAATCAGGACCCGGATGTCCTGAGCAACGCTCAATAGCATTTTGCGGAAATTATCGGCTTGCTCTTCCTGGCGGTTGCGAAAGATTATGCCGCTGATCTTGGTGACGCCTTCGACCAGTTTGGCGACTTCGGCCCCGAATTTCTCCTCAATGTCGCTGAATTTGACATTCGTATCTTCGATGACGTCGTGCAATAAACCACTGGCAACCGTGATCGGATCCATGTTCAAATTTGCCAGAATGCGGGCGGTCTGATAGGGATGCTCAAAATAACTCTGACCGGACTGGCGCCGCTGGCCGCGGTGGGAATCGCGCGCAAAAATATAGACTTCCCAGAGAAAATCTTCCTCGGATTGGGAGAGAGGCGCGCGTTCGTTCAGCTTTTCGATCAGAACATAGAATTTCTGAGGCCGCTTTGCGGTGCGCGTAAAGACTTTACTGAGCAGTTCCGGAGTCATTAAAATGGTGACGTTATTATTTCTTCCCTTTGCGAGCGTTTATTTTCAAAGCGGGTGTATTTGTCAATAAAGACGACTTCAACATTGCCGGTCGGACCGTTGCGCTGTTTGGCGACCATGATCTCGGCCGTCCGCTCGTCATCTTCGGCCGATTCGGTGCCGTCGCGTTTATCGTATAAGGATTTACGGTAGATAAACAGGACCACATCGGCGTCCTGCTCCAGCGAACCGCTTTCGCGCAGGTCGGATAATTGTGGTTTGTGATCGGTCCGCCCTTCGACCGCGCGGGACAGCTGCGAAAGCGCGATGACCGGAACGTTGATTTCTTTGGAGAGGGCTTTCAGGCTGCGGGAAATTTCGGTGATCTCCTGCTGGCGGTTCTCGGCGCGATGTCCCTTGATCAATTGTAAATAGTCGATGATCAGGAGCTGAATATCGTGTTCGGCTTTGGCGCGCCGGGCCTTAGCCCGGATGTCCATCATCGTCAGGACCGGCGAGTCGTCGATAAATATCTTGGCGTTCGACAATTTTCCGGTTTGCAGGCTGAGTTTCTGCCATTGGTCTTTGGGCAGTTTCCCGGTGCGCACCAAATGGCTGTCGAGTCGCGCCTCGGCGCATAAGACCCGCAAAGCCAGCTGGTAATCCGACATTTCGATACTGAACATGCCGACCGGAATATCATATTCCACGGCGGCGTTGCGGGCGATTGTCAGGGCCAGGGCGGTCTTGCCTGTCCCGGGGCGTCCGGCCAGGATGATCAATTCACCCGGATGAAAACCGGAAGTCAGATCATCCAGGTCGAGCAGGCCGGTCGGTACGCCGGTCGTATGTCCTTTGCGGCTGTGAATCGAGTCGATATACTCGAAAGTCTGGTTCAGGACATCCACGAAATTCTTAAAGCCGCCTCTCAGCCGGTTCTCGGAGAGTGCAAATATTTTCTGTTCGGCCGTATCC
>Ga0074199_1000698_pt1 | contig 44126 bp, 33 predicted proteins | sample EPASupsiteSAE347_FD_64528 | JGI IMG/M metagenome (GOLD analysis project Ga0074199, IMG submission 64528) | Bioremediated contaminated groundwater from EPA Superfund site, New Mexico - Sample SAE3-47 | ecosystem: Environmental > Aquatic > Deep subsurface > Groundwater > Contaminated ... | reverse complement strand
TCCGGGTATATACCTGTGCCGGATTGTGTACAACGGGAAGCAGGAACTGGTGAAGATTGTTATGCTTTAACCAGCGGACAGGAAAAAATGGACAATGGACAATTGAAAATGGACAATTGAAAACGGAAATGATTTAAAAATTCGAAAAATAAAGGACTTAAAACCTTCCCTTTTGCCTATTGTCAAATGCCTAATGCCTGATTTGAATTTTGAATTCTTTTCGCCATTTCACCATGGAACCATTGCACCATGGCGGTGGCAGACTGGTTAATGACCGGGATTTCTTTTGGGTTGTCATTTCCTTGACATTTACCTTCTCTTTTCGTATCTTGCACTGGGTTTATGTTGTTTATCCTGTTAAAATCTCAGCCATGAAAAGATTTATGATGGGTACCTGCTTGGTTTTCCTGCAGGTCAGCCTGATCCAGGCTCAAACAGGTGTCGGCCCGGCACCGGTTGTTAAAAATGCCGTTTATTTCGATGTTTCACCCCCGCTCAGGGATATGGTTGTCGTTCAGCCGGTTCCCGACAAGGTTTTATTAAAAGAGGTTCCGAATAAAACCGGGATGAAGGAGGTAATGAATTTGACCCAGAATCCCTTTGCCCTGCCTGAAGATCCCGTGTGGCAGAAGAGCGATGGCCCGTTGGTCCCTATGTGGCCGGTCCTGATGCTAAATTTTGAAGGTATGAATAATCTGATGGGATACTACCCCCCTGATCCCCAGGGTGATGTCGGCCCCAACCATTACCTTCAGGTAGTCAACAGTGATTTCGCGGTCTATTCAAAAACAGGAACGACCCTTTTCGGTCCTGCCGCGTTGCATACCATCTGGAACGGGATCCCTTCGCCCTGGAACGGTACCGATGACGGGGATCCCATTATCGTTTACGATCAGGCTGCCGACCGGTGGATCATCTCGCAATTTTCGCTACCTACCGGGAATTATGCAGAACTGGTGGCTGTGTCGCAAACTTCCGACCCCACCGGTGCATGGTACCGGTACATTTACACCTTTGGCAATGAGATGCCCGATTATCCGAAGTTCGGCGTATGGCCCGATGGTTATTATCTTTCGGTAAACCTTTTTACAGGAGCTCAGTACTGGAGCGGCGTAGGCGTCGCTGCCCTGGAACGTTCAAAAATGCTGCAGGGGGATCCATCGGCACGGATCATCTATTTTGCCCTTTCCACTTCGTACAATGTATTCGGAATGCTTCCTTCCGATTGGGATGGAACAGTTGCCCCATTGGCCAATGAACCAAACTACTTCACCTATTTCGACGACTGGTCCTCCGCTACTCAGGACTTTCTGAAGATCTATGAATTTCACGCTGACTGGATCAATACTGCCAATTCGACCCTGAATCTGGCTACAACACTTGTGACGGCCCCGTTCAAATCAAATATTTGTTCGGCGACACGGGATCGGTGTATCCCGCAACCGGGCACCGCCATTCAATTGGAATCACTGGCCGATCGGCTCATGTACCGGCTTCAATACCGGAACTTCGGGACCCACCGGTCGATGGTCACCAACCATACGGTTGATGTGACCGGCAGCGGATTGGCCGGAATTCGCTGGTATGAACTTCGCAATACCGGAGCGGGTTGGAGTATCTATCAACAGGGAACCTGGTCGCCCGATGCGAACCACCGCTGGGTCGGCAGCATCGCGATGAATGCCGGAGGAGAAATAGCCCTTGGTTATTCCGTTTCCAATGGAACGAATCTTTATCCCGGAATCAGGTTCACCGGAAGGCGGCCGGGAGATCCCCTGGGACAGATGACTCTGGCCGAACAGACCCTGATCAACGGTTCCGGATCCCAAACAGGAACTGCATGCAGATGGGGTGACTACAGCATGATGTCGGTGGACCCGACGAATGAAAAGACCTTCTGGTATACAACCGAGTACATTCAGACAACCGGGACGGCTTCCTGGCAGACCCGGATCGGGGCATTCCAGATTACAAACGATCCGACCGTTCAAACGCTTCCGGCAACCGGGATCATCAATACAGCCGCCACGCTGAATGGAACCATCAACCCTAACGGACTGTCGACCACCTACTATTTTGAATACGGAACCACTACCTCTTATGGCAACACTACGCCATTACTTGTAGCCGGCTCAGGAACTACACCCGTGACCGTGAATGCCGCCATAACAGGCCTTACGCCGGGCACCCTGTACCATAACCGTCTGGTCGGTATCAATTCCCAGGGCACTGTTTACGGAATTGATAACACATTTTTACCCGGCGCGGCAGTAGTCACAACAAATCCGGTCACGGCGATAACCATCAACACAGCCACCTGTGGCGGAAATGTGGTCACCGAAGGAGCTGCCCCGGTAACAGCTCGCGGCGTGTGTTGGAGTACCGGCCATGATCCGTTGATTACCGGCGCCCACACCAACGATGGTACAGGTGCCGGCGCGTTCACCAGTTCGCTGACGGGCCTCTCTCAAAATACGACCTATTCTGTCAGGGCTTACGCCACAAGTTCTATCGGAACCTTTTACGGGCAGGAAAATACTTTTACCACCCCGTGCGGCGTCTATTCAGTTCCCTTCAGCGAGACCTTCGATAATACGACGATCCCCGGTTGCTGGAGCCAGGTTGATCACCAGGGAAACGGACAAATCTGGGCATTCGGGGTCCTTACCGACCAAAGTCCCAATCCGGCATTGACCGGTAATTATGCCTATCTGAACAGCGATGGCTATGGATCCGGAAATTCACAGAACGCCGACCTGATAACCCCTCCGCTGGATCTTACAGGTTATACTACCGTAATCCTTCAATTCAAACATTATTTCCTATCATATACAGGTTCTTCAGGCAAAGTATATTACAGCATTGACAATGGAACAACCTGGACCCTGATCCAGACATTTACCAATACTTCACTTACTAATCCTGAACTTTTCTCTGTCAGTATTTCTGCCGTGGGTGGTCATGCATTGGTCAGATTTAAATGGAATTATACCGGATCCTGGGGATATTACTGGGCAATTGATGATGTAGTCGTGAAGGGACCACTCTATGTGACTCCTCCTAACCGGTCGCTCGGTCCTATGGCAGCGGGGACTACCTTCACAGTTGATTCCTTTTATCCCTGGAATGCCACAAGCAATCAACCCTGGTGTCAGGTTGCTCCGGCGGGGGCGGGTCCCGGCTCAATGACGGTTACTGTGGCGGCCAATCCCAATCCCGCGCCAAGAACAGCGCAGATTACCGTGAGCGTACCATCGGTCTTGCCGGTGGTTGTTACCGTTCAGCAAGCAGGATTGTTTCCACCCACCAACCTGGGGGGAACTCCTTCGGGGAACAACGTTTTACTATCCTGGAACAAACCAGGCCCTCTCGGAAATATCCCTGTTCCTGTCTCTTCCGGACCTTTTATTCCGGAACCCCAACCGGCAGCGGAAATCACGACCGGAGCAGAACAACCTGCGCATACCGATCCGTTACCGGCTTTGTTGAAAGCCACTTCCACATCGGGGATCATACTATTTGACAACGGTCCCATCGTCAACAGTCCGGGCACCGGTGCAGGGGGCGCCGATGAAAGCATTCTGTACACCCCGCTAACGCTTTACGGTCTCGGGGCCCAACAAACCGCTGCCAACAGTTTGGCCGAAGATTTTACCGTTCCGGCAGGGACTGGCTGGGATCCAAAAAAATTCATATTCTATTGTTATCAGACCAATTCAACAACCGCTTCCACCATCACCGGTCTCTATTTCAGGATCTATAACGGGGATCCTACGACAGGAGGAACCGTTATCTGGGGAGACCTCACTACCAACCGCCTTACCGCAACATCATGGGCTTCTATTTACAGGACTAACACTGTGAACGGAGGAACTGCCCGACCGATTATGACTGTGGAGGGAACGTGTTCCGGCCTCCACCTGAACTCCGGGACCTACTGGGTTGAATTTCAGTTTACGGGGGCATCAGGTCTGACAGGGCCCTGGGTGCCGCCAATAACCATTACCGGCACTCTTGCTACCGGAAACGCTTTACAATACACATCGGAAGCATGGATCTCTGTTCTGGATGGTTCTTATGCACAGGGGATTCCCTTTGCCATTGAGGATGAACTTTACGGACTGATCGGTTACAATATTTACCGGAACGGAACTTTCATCCATTATAACAATCAGCCGGATGCCCTGACCTATAACGATACCGGACTTCCCTCGGGCACATACGATTATACTGTAAAGGCCTGGTATGACCTGACCCTTTACGGTTTTCCCGGACAATTCGGAGAATCATTACCTGCCGGACCCAAAACGGTGGTCATCAATGTGGATCCGGAGAACCTGGTACTGACGGATATCACCATAACGGATCCGGATACCTGCTTTTATGCAACGCAGACCATAACCGTAGCCGGAAATGGATCCACTTTTCTGGTACAGGCCGGAGGCGGTGTTACCCTTGTGGCAGGATCAAAGATCAACCTTTTGCCTGGTGTCAGGGTCTTTCCCCAGGGATATCTCCATGCTTACATCAGCGGGCAGGGAAACCCCTGTAACCAGCAATCTGCGCCGGGGAATCCTGCTTTGACTATCAACGGGAGTGCTGATGGATTATCAGCCGGATGGTTCCAGGTATATCCCAATCCCACATCAGGGAAATTTACCCTGCAACTGACAGATCCCGGCATGGTATCCTATGCCCGGGTGAGAATTTACAACATGCTGGGAACCGAGGTTCTGCGGCGCGAGATGCGCCAGACTGACAAGCTTGTTCTGTCACTGGATGATTTTCCCCCGGGGATCTACATCATCAACATTGAAAATGGTGAAAAGATGGAATCGGTTAAACTGATCCGGCAGTAAAAAACTGAATATACGGATGAATGCACCGTTTATCGATAAAAGATGCCTGTTTGCCTATTTCATTTCCCCAAATGAGGTGGGAAGGTGATCTTTGTAAATCTTTATCAGCATTTTGCAGTTTTGTTGGTAAATGTGTTAGTTTTCAGTAATGGAGGGAAGCCCTGACACCACAGGGCTTCCTTGTTTATCATACCTCCTTCTTGTTTCGGTCGTAATGCGGCATCTCAAACGGGATCTCCAGCGATAACTCTACAATTCCTTTAAATTCCGCTCCTTCCATCCAGGGGCTTTGGTAGATGAGTTTCTTCCGTCCCCGTTTCTCGATGGTGTAGACATTTTTCTGATGGGTCGTCATAATCTCCCGGATCTTATGGCGCGAAGCCTCTCCGTGGCAATCCATCAGGTTCCTCCCGATCAATGCCGCCCCGCCATCTTTTTCATAATTCCTTATGGCGGTTTCGTTCATGTAAATGATGATGCCGTTTGCATCGCTGACGATCACGTTGCCGTCGAGGTTATCGATCCATTTCATTTTTGAAAAATTTAGTGGTACTAAGGTAGGAATAATGATAAATTCAAAATGCAAATGTCAAAATTCAAATTAGTGATTAGTGATCAGCGATTAGCGAATAGCGAAAGGAGTATTATATTTTTTATTTTCCATTGTCAATTGTCAATCGTCCATTGTCAATTGTCCATTGCCATTCACTCATTATTAAATGATTTCTGTAACTTTGCTCCACCCCATGCATCTAATTTAAAAACCTCAAGAGATGACAAATTCTGATATAAAAAGATTATACAGGTCAAAAAAAGACCGGGTTCTGGGTGGCGTCTGTGCCGGAATTGCAAATTATTTCAATGTTGATCCGGTACTGATCCGGGTTGCCTGGGTCGTTGGATTTTTCATCGGCGGCGTCGGCTTTTTGGCATACCTCATCGCCTGGATTATCATGCCGGAAGAACCTGGAATATAATTGACAATTGACAATGGACAATTGACAATTGAAAAGAAAAATTGAAAACATTGGATAAACACTGAAACACGTCTCCCTTTCATAGTCCAATGCTATACTTGTTTCAGCTTCCATTTCCCCTTTCTGAATATCCAGAATGCCGAAAGGGTCATCATGGTCTCAGCGATCACAATCGCGATGAACACCCCCGATTCATTCAAACCCGCATGAACTGCCAACAGCCATGCGAGCGGGATTTCAAGTATCCAGTAACAAACAATGTTGATCAGCATGGGTGAAAAGGTATCACCCGCCCCGTTCAGTGCATTTACCAGCACCATCCCGAATCCGTATGCTATAAACCCGATGCTGATGATCCGCAGCGAAACGGACCCGGCCGCAATCACAGCGGGATCCTGAATGAAGAAGCGGATAAAAGAGTCGCTGAATACCAACAGGATCATTCCGATTGATCCCAGGAAGAGGATGTTAATCCATCCGGTGATCCAGACCGAGCGTTCGGCACGCTGCGGCTGACGGGCCCCCAGGTTCTGGCCGACCAGCGTCGATGACGCGTTGCTGAGTCCCCAGGAAGGAAGTAAGGCAAAGTTTACCACCCTGATGGCAATGGTATATCCCGCAACCACAATGCTTCCGAAGACGGAAATAATGCGGATCAGAATGATCCAGCTTGAAGTCGCAATGATATGCTGGCTGACGCCCCCCAGTGCCAACTTCAGTAACGACGACATTACCGGCCATTCGATGCGGATATGCCGCAGGTGAAGCTGTACCCTTTTTTTACCCCGGAACAGCAGATAAACCTGATACAGCACCGCAAGGCCTCTTCCGGTGGCGGTGGCCATGGCTGCACCCTGTACCCCGAATGCCGGTAACGGGCCCCATCCGAAAATAAGCAAAGGATCCAGAACAATGTTGATGAGGTTGGCCATCCAGAGAACACGCATGGAGACCGCTGCATCGCCGGCACTCCGGAAAATGGCATTGATAATGAAGAGCAACATGATCACGGTGTTACTCCCGATCATGATGGCTGCAAACCCCCACATCTCCTGTACAATAACAGCAGAAGCCCCCATCAGGAGCAGCAGTTTTTTAGCGAAGATCACCCCGGGAACCGCGATGAACAAGGAAACCAGGATGCCGGTCAGAATGGCCTGGAATGCGGCGGTGGAAGCGCCTTCTAAATTCTTTTCTCCGATCCGCCGGGAAACCAGCGACGATGTTGCTGTGCTCAGGCCGACCGCCAATGCATAAACAATGGTGATTATCGATTCGGTAAGCCCTACCGTTGCAATGGCTTCGGGACCGAGTTTTGAAACAAAGAAAATATCAACGATTGCAAATACAGATTCCATCAGCATTTCAAGCGCCATGGGAATCGAGAGCAGAAACACCGCCCGGCCCAGCTTGCCCGTCGTGAAGTCCTGCTCTGTGCCGGAAACTGCCTCTCTCAGATCGGACAACATTTTCGCGGCACGGGTTATGAAGGTATGTTTTAAGGTTTGGTATTTATAGTAAGGATTCATAATTTTTTCGGTTTCGATTGTGATTCAGCCATTTATTTATCTCGGGGATTTTCCTGATGACCCTTGGGGTTGCGTTTGTAGCCGGATTTCCGGCAAATACCAATACAATCATGTTTTTCATGGCTTTTCCTCCTGAATTTTTTATGAAACAATAAATAAAAAGGGGACGGAAATTGCCTTACCTGACAGGCTCTACACCTGCCGTTACGGTAAATCGCGGATTACAAATAATGATTACCATAAGGCTTCCGTAAAAATGAGAGAACAAATGTAAGAATAAAATTCAAAGTTCAAACTTCAAATGGTAAAATTTAAATCAGGCAATAGGTAATAGGCAACAGACATTAGGCAATAGGTAATAGGTAACAAATAGGCATTAGGGAAGGTTTTAAGTCCTTTGTTTTTCGAATTGTCAAATCATTTCCGTTTTCAATTTTTCATTGTCCATTGTCAATTTTCAATTACCACTGCTCCCAGTGAATCCGTTCGGGTTTGAATTTATTCTTGGGTTGATCAACGCCCGTCGGATGTCCGATCGGAATGATGGAGAACGGGATCACAGAATCAGGGAGTTTCAGGATCCGTCGTACCTGATTTTCCCGGTCTTCATAGGGATAGAGGGCGCTCCATACAGCCCCGAGGCGCATGGCTTCAGCTGCCAGGAGGATATTTTGGGTAGCTGCGGCGGCATCCTGGTACCACAGGTCAGCGGCCCCCTGATTCAGTTCGATCGTTGTGTCGCCGCAAACCACGAGCGCCGCACCGGCCCCGGTGAGCATTTTGGTGTAAGGTAATTCCCGTGCCAATGCGTCGAGGGTCGCCCTCCGGGTGACTGCCACAAATGCCCAGGGTTGTCGGTTCCGCGCAGAAGGAGCAGCCATCGCGGCTTTCAGTAAGGTGGTCAGATCGTGCTCCGCCACCGGTTCTCCGGTAAAGTTCCTGACACTTTTCCGGTTCAGGATGTTTTCGAGTATGATCGTGGTTTTATCGGTCATTGCCTTATAAAGAAAACGTAAAAGTAAACATATCAGATTATCCGGAGAGATGATACCGGCTACAGAACCGGAATATTTGAAAGGAACATTGGTTTGGGGCCGGATGTCGTGAAAAGAAAGTACCCGGGTAGGTCTGTAATCCGTTCATGGTAAAGTGTAAGGCTTTCATTGTCAATTGCCCATTGTCAATTATCAATTTTAATGTACCTTTGCACTCCTTTTACAGGAATTGAATGGCACAGCAACCGATTCCGGTAAAAATGGTTGATGAAACAGTTTCAGCGAATGAATACGAATTATCCCGAATACAAACAGCTTGATCTTACCCGGATTGGTAATGAAATCCGGGCGTACTGGCAGGAGCACCAGACTTTTGAACAAAGCCTTGAGCAAACCAGGGGAAAAGATCCTTATATTTTCTATGAAGGCCCTCCTTCGGCAAATGGAATTCCCGGCATTCACCATGTCATGGCCCGTGCCATCAAGGATATATTCTGCCGCTACAAGACGATGAAAGGCTTTCATGTGAGCCGGAAAGCCGGGTGGGATACCCATGGATTACCCATCGAAATCGGCGTTGAAAAAAAACTCGGGATCACCAAGGAAGACATTGGAAAATCTATCTCCATCGCTGATTATAACCGGGAATGTCGCACCGAGGTAATGAAATACAAAGATCTGTGGGATGAACTGACCCTGATGATGGGATATTGGCTCAATCTGGATGATCCTTACATTACCTATGATAACAAATATATCGAGAGTGTCTGGTACCTGCTGGGACAGTTGTATAAGAAAGGACTGCTGTACAAGGGATATACCATCCAGCCTTATTCTCCCGCTGCCGGTACAGGTCTGAGTACCCATGAACTGAACCAACCCGGAACTTATAAAATGGTCAAGGACCATACCGTGGTTGCCCAGTTTAAAGTGATACGCGATGCTGCCTCGGAATTTCTTTACAAGGATCTGTTCGGAGAACTTTACATCCTCGCGTGGACGACCACACCCTGGACCCTGCCTTCGAACACCGGCCTGGCCATGGGGAAAGATATCCGTTATGTTTTGGTTAAAACTTTTAATCCGTATACCTATACAGAACAGACAGTCATCCTGGCGCGCGAACTGCTTCACCAGTACTTTCCCGAAAAGAATGCAAAACTCGAGCTGGACCAGTACCATGAAGGAGATAAAAACATTCCCTTTCAGGTTGTCGCCGAATTTACAGGTTCCGATTTTGAAGGAATCCGTTATGAACAACTCCTTCCTTATGCCCGGCCCGACGATGGGGATCCTTTCCGGGTGGTATTGGGTGATTTTGTCACCACCGGGGATGGGACCGGGATCGTACACATCGCACCGAGCTTTGGCGCCGACGACTTCAGGGTGGGCAGGCAATACGGGCTTGGCTCACTGACCCTGGTTGATAAACAGGGCAGATTTACAGAGCAGATGGGCGAATTCGCCGGCAGGTTTGTTAAACCCGAATATGACGAAAATTGTGTTGCAGGCGAATGTCCACCGGTCGACATTGATATCATCGTCAAACTCAAACATGAAAACAAGGCGTTCAGATCGGAAAAATATGAACATTCGTACCCGCATTGCTGGCGTACGGATAAGCCGATTCTTTACTATCCCCTCGATTCCTGGTTCATAAGGACAACGGCCTACAGGGATCAGATGATCGCCCTTAACAAAACCATCAACTGGAAACCTGAGAGCACCGGCACCGGGAGATTCGGGAACTGGCTTGAAAACCTGGTTGACTGGAACCTATCCCGCAGTCGTTTCTGGGGAACCCCGTTGCCGATCTGGCGAACCCGCGGTGGTTTACAGGAAAAATGTATCGGGTCGTTGGAACAACTGAAAGCGGAGTGTGAAAGATCGGTGAAAGCCGGACTAATGAAGGGAAATCCGCTTGAAAAATATATTCCGGGAGATCTGAGCGGGGATAACTACAACACCTTTGACCTGCATCGTCCCTTTGTCGATGAAATTATCCTGGTGACCCCCGACGGAATCCCAATGTACCGCGAACCAGACCTGATCGATGTGTGGTTTGATTCAGGATCCATGCCATATGCCCAATATCACTATCCTTTTGAAAAATCGCATGACCTGGGATCCTGTTTTCCCGCCGACTTCATCGCCGAGGGCGTTGATCAGACCCGTGGTTGGTTCTTCACGCTTCATGCCATCGCGGTAATGCTTTTCAATGGCGTCTCGTTTAAAACCTGTGTTTCGAACGGACTGGTACTCGACAAGAATGGCAACAAGATGTCGAAAAGGCTTGGCAACGCGGTTGATCCGTTTGAGACCATACGGAAATACGGCCCCGACGCAACCCGCTGGTACATGATCACCAATTCCCAACCCTGGGATAACCTCAAGTTCGATTCGGACGGGATTGATGAGATACGCCGTAAGTTTTTCGGCACCCTTTACAATACCTATGCGTTCTTTGCACTCTATGCCAATATTGACGGGTTTACCTATCGGGAGGATGAAATCCCGGCAGGCGACCGTCCCGAAATCGACCGGTGGATCCTGTCGGAATTGAATTCTCTGATCCGGACCGTCGATGGCTGCTATGATGACTACGAACCTACCAAGGCCGGAAGAGCCATTGCCGACTTTGTGGATGCGCACTTAAGCAACTGGTATGTTCGTCTTTGCAGGCGTCGGTTCTGGAAAGGAGATTATTCCACCGACAAGATATCCGCCTATCAGACCCTTTACCGGTGCCTGGAGGTAATTGCACAACTTGCCGCCCCGATCGCGCCCTTTTTTGCAGAACGTCTTTTTGTGGATCTGAACCGCGTAACAGGTCATCTGCATGCAGATTCCGTGCATCTTACCACATTCCCCGTCGCCGATATGAATTGGGTCGACAAAGACCTTGAAGAACGGATGGAACTGGCCCAGAATATCGCTTCACTGGTGCTATCAATCCGGAAAAAATCCAATCTGCGGGTTCGTCAGCCGCTCAACCGGATTTTAATCCCGTTGCTTAATGAGCGTCTTAAAATTCAGATTGATGCAGTTCGTAACCTGATCCTCTCCGAAGTCAATGTAAAAGAACTGGAATACATCACCGATACTTCCGGGATACTGGTCAAAAAGGTCAAACCCGATTTCAAAAAACTGGGCCCCCGCTACGGAAAGCTGATGAAACAACTGGCCGGGGTGGTCTCGTCCCTGTCGCAACAGGATATCGCCTTGCTGGAACAAGCCGGTAAACTGGATCTGACCCTCGAAGGCCGGCCGGTTGAGATCTTTATTGAAGATGTGGAGATCCTTTCCGAAGATATTCCCGGCTGGCAGGTGGCCGTCATGGGATCCCTCACCGTTGCCCTCGATGTTACGGTGACTCCCGATCTGTGGAAGGAGGGAATAGCCCGCGAAGTCATCAACCGCATTCAAAACCTCCGTAAGGAAAAAGATTTTGACGTGACCGATAAAATCATTGTGGAATTCCAGTCACATCCTGAGATTGATGAGGCTGTTAATCAGAATATTTCTTATATTTGCGCGGAAACCCTGGCGCAATCGTTCGATATCGTACCGGTCATTGAACCGACGGCCGGAACCTTGGTTGAACTGACGGATACAGTATCTACTTATTTGAAAATCAACAGGGTGTATTAAAGAATTGAAATTCCGGTTGGAACAGAACCCGGATTCAACGGACTGTTTCAACGGTTTTTTTATTATAACTTTCAAAAATTGCATCATGAAAAAAGCAACAGGAACACCCCAGGCTGAGAAGAATCGTTATTCAGATGAGGAACTTGAGGAGTTCAAAGAGATCATCCTTCAGAAACTCGAAAAGGCACAAAATGACCTGAAGCTGCTTACCGAGTCGTACACGACCGGAAATGAGCATGATACGAATGATACATCACCTACTTTCAAAGTTTTGGAGGAGGGTTATCAGGTATTTTCGAAAGAGGAGAACAGCAAATTTGCAGCCCGTCAGGAAAAATTTATCAAATCACTCGAAAATGCCCTGATACGGATAGAGAATAAAACCTATGGAATCTGCAGGGTGACTGGTAAACTGATCCCCAAGGACAGGCTTCGGATCGTTCCCCATGCAACGCTTAGCATTGAGGCTAAACGTGTCCAGACCATCCCTGCCAATGCCCGGCCCAATGAACCCGACTTGGAATAATCTGCCAATCCAACTCCTTTTCGATTGAAAAAATCTGCTTTGATTGTTCTCTTCATCCTGATCCTCGATCAGATTCTGAAGATTTGGATCAAGACCACCTTTTATTTGGGTGAAAGCCACGCGGTACTCGGGCAATGGTTCTTTCTTCATTTCACTGAAAACGAAGGGATGGCTTACGGAATGAAGCTTGGCGGAGCCTACGGGAAACTCTTGCTCAGCCTGTTCCGGATCGCTGCAGTTGTCGTGATCATCTGGTGGCTTTACCGGGTTACCCGCAAGAAAGCCTCCAACCTGCTGATCGTCTGCATTTCACTAATCCTGGCCGGCGCCCTGGGAAACATCATCGACAGCGCGTTTTACGGGCTGTTTTTTTCCGAAAGCACCTACATGCAGATTGCCACATTGTTTCCACCCGGCGGGGGGTATGGTGCTTTTCTTCACGGAAAGGTTGTGGATATGCTTTATTTTCCGATTATCGAAACCCGCTACCCGGTCTGGTTCCCGTTTGTCGGGGGAGAAGAGTTCCTGTTCTTCCGGCCGGTCTTCAACGTTGCAGATTCAGCCATAACAACCGGAGTCCTGATCCTGATCGTGTTTCAGAAGAAAATATTTTCCACCCATGTAACGAGTGAACAAATTAATTGACAATGGACAATTTAAAACGGAAAATTGAAAACGGAAAATCAATAATTCAAAATTCAAACCAGGCATTAGCCATCAATTAGCCATTAGGGAAAAATTCACTCAATCCCTCAATCGTAAATCGTAGATCTTGTCAATCGTAAATTCTTTTCTTCCTCTATCTGACCCTGATTGATCGGCCGATTCGAAGTGTTGTATTGGGTTTGATCTTGTTCATCGCGCAGATCTCCTTGACCGAGGTGTGGTACTTTTTGGCCAACTTACCAATGGTGTCGCCTTTCTTTATCTTAACGATCACGGCATTTACATCATAGTCATTCGGATAGAAGACTTTTTTGGTGACCGGAAGCACATTAGATATGAGTTTCTGATTGTCATAGTCGATCATTCTCAAGGGATCGAGGGGTATATCCTTGTACCGTACTTCAAAATGCAGATGGGGTCCCCGGCTTCGGCCGGTAGACCCACCCAATGCAATGGGATCGCCTGACTTTACGACCTGGTTTACCTTAATGAGCATCTTTGATAGGTGGGCATAATAGGTTTCAAGTCCGTTGTAATGCCGTAAAATAATGAGATTCCCGAACCCCCCCCGGTTGTAACGGGCATAACGCACAACGCCGTCGAATGCCGCTTTGATCGTGTCGCCTTTATCCAGTTTGATATCAAGTCCTTTGTGGGTGTACATGAAACCTCTGAAAAGCTTACCATACACGGGCAGGGTGAAAATCCTGCCATTGTTGTTCAGACTGATGACAGTATCGCGGATGGAGTCGGGTTTTAACCGGTATGCAAAGATCTGATCATTAACCCATTGGGCCGTAAAGAGTCCGGTGGAGTCATCTTCCTGACTGAGCATCACCGGCTCATCCTGGAGGTATTCCCAGGTGAAGTTTTTGTAAAGGATCGCGGGTCCTTCGGGAGTTTCAACCGTATCGACGATGGCGTCGATATTACGCTGGGAAAAGGATAAAAACGGAAAGGTTATTAACAGGACAAAAAAGCAAGTAAAAAACTTCATGCAAGCGTATTTTTTATGATCTACACAAAACCACCCCTCAAAAGTACCGCGGATAGTGATCAGGGGCAGACACCAGGGATCTGTATGGGATCCCGGATTTTAAACGGGGTGCAGGATAATATTTAACCGGCGCTCGAATCCAGGCTGCACCAATGGTTAAAACGTCAAAACTAAGGGAAAATTTTTCACCATCAAATATTTAATCGATCAGATATTTTATCTTTGCATAAATTCTAACTTCTTAGCATGGAAGAGAAAATAAAAGGTAAGGTTGCGCAGATTATCGGCCCTGTTATTGATGTCAGTTTCGATGAAGGGGTAAAGCTCCCCGACATTTATGATGCCCTGGAGGTAAAAAATGCAAAAGGAGATGTTGTCGTCCTCGAATGTCAATACGATATTGGTGAACATACAATCCGTACCATAGCCATGGACTCGACCGACGGTTTGCGCCGGGGAGTGGAGGTCGTTGCTTTGGGAAGACCGATTTCCATGCCCGTTGGCGATATGGTCCGCGGAAGACTTTTCAATGTGATCGGGAAGCCGATCGACGGTCTGGATCCGGTCTCAGAAGAGCATGTATACGCCATTCACCGCGATCCGCCTACCTTTGAGAATCTGTCGACCTCCAAAGAGGTTCTCTATACCGGGATCAAAGTAATCGACCTGATCGAACCCTATTCGAAGGGTGGAAAGATCGGGTTGTTTGGCGGCGCCGGTGTCGGAAAAACCGTTATCATCATGGAGTTGATCAACAACATCGCCAAAAAATATGCAGGGTTATCGGTATTCGGCGGGGTCGGCGAACGTACCCGTGAAGGGAACGACCTGCTTCGCGAGATGATCGAATCGGGTGTAATTCGTTACGGTGCGGCCTTCCTGGAGGATATGGAAAAGGGAGGATGGGATCTTTCAAAAGTCGATCGTGAAGAGTTGCTGAAGTCGCAGGCGACGCTTGTTTTCGGACAGATGAATGAACCTCCCGGCGCCCGTGCCCGTGTAGCCCTTTCGGGCCTCACCATGGCCGAGTATTTCCGGGACGGCGACGAAAAATCGGGTGGCCGCGACATTCTTTTCTTCATCGACAACATCTTCCGTTTCACCCAGGCAGGTTCGGAGGTTTCCGCTTTGTTAGGCCGGATGCCATCTGCTGTGGGCTATCAACCTACCCTGGCTACCGAAATGGGGATTATGCAGGAACGTATCACCTCAACCCGCAGGGGTTCGATCACTTCGGTTCAGGCGGTTTATGTGCCGGCCGATGACCTTACCGATCCGGCGCCTGCTACCACATTTGCCCACCTGGACGCCACCACGGTACTCAGCCGTAAAATCTCGGAACTCGGCATCTATCCTGCCGTCGATCCGCTCGATTCGACCTCCCGCATTCTTACTCCCGATGTCGTGGGCGATGATCATTACAACACGGCCCAACGGGTAAAAAGAATTTTACAACGGTATAAAGAGTTACAGGATATCATCGCCATCCTTGGAATGGATGAACTTTCGGATGAGGATAAACTGGTTGTATCAAGGGCTCGCAGGGTACAGCGGTTCCTTTCACAACCCTTCTTTGTTGCCACCCAGTTTACGGGCATTCCGGGCGCATTCGTGAATATTGAAGATACCATCAAGGGATTTAATATGATCATGGACGGAATGGTCGATGAATATCCGGAATCGGCTTTCAGTATGGTAGGCACCATTGAAGAAGCCATCGAAAAAGGAAAGAAAATGCTTGCTGAAAGCGCCAATTGATATGAAAGTCGAGATTATAACACCCGATTCGGTCATCTTCACCGGTGAGAATGTGGAACTGGTGCAACTGCCGGGTATTGACGGCTCTTTTGAGGTGTTGAACAACCATGCTCCCCTGATCTCTGTTTTGCGTAAGGGCACCGTGAAGATCATCAACAAGGGTGAGAAGAATGAGAATTTCTTTGAGATCAAAGGGGGCGTAATCGAAGTGTTGAACAACAAGGTTCTGATACTGGCCGAATAACCGGGATCACATTGAAAAAAGAAAGAGGGCGCTCATTTAAAGTCGCCCTCTTTCTTTTTCTTCGAAAACCTATGACCGCGCGTCGGCGGAACCCGATTAATAGAACCGAAGCCGGTTATCCGTGATCTTTGCCGTCTTTTCGATCGCGGGATAAAGCATACTGGTCACCTGCTGGGTGAAACTCTGCTGTTGCTGCATCCTTTCGTAAGTGAAGTCCTCTTTGAGCGGAGCATCGATAACATCCTCCACGTAAACAACGTAGGCTCCGAAATTTCCGGTCAATGGTCCGACGAGCTCTCCTTTTTTCTTTGTGAATAGCTGACCCACCAATTCTCCTTCGCGACCGAGATTCGATTGGTTAAAACCACCGAAAGTAAGCATCGTGGTATCGAGTTTACCGTTTAACCTGGCTGCAAGGGCCGTGATGTCTTTGGTGTTGTTCATCATATTTTTAATCTGGTCGGAGACCTTTTCAATCTTCTTCATATTTTTCACCGAAGGCTCAATCCGCTTTTTAACAGCCTCGAGGGGTTGTTGTCCCTTGTTCTGGATCGACTTCAAAACGGCGACGGCATATTTTCCGGTCACATCGAAAACCGGGCTGACTTCACCGACCTTGGTCTTTTCGGCATATGCCCAGCGAACCATTTCACGTGCTGAAGGGAGTCCCATAACGTAGCTGTCCATTTCACGTACACCCGGAGCTGATCTTTTCTGGATGCCTTTTGCAGTAGCCCCTTTTTCGAATGCTTCCGGTGTCTTGTTCTGACCGGCAAAGGCGCTGGCCTGCATATAAATATCCTGGAAGGTTTGGTTGCTGGGTTCAATCGCACGGGTCAGGATGGCCGCTTTTACTTTTTTAACAGGTTTTGTTTTGGAGGTAAGCATGAACAGGGAGTACCCGATACGTGTTTCGACCACTTTCATTTCATTGGGTTTTAACTGCAACCCGGCGGTGAAAAACGGATCGAAGTTCGCGTTGCCATCGGTGAACCATTTCAACTCGCCGCCATCCTCTTTGGCTGAAGGATAATCAGAATATTTTTTGGCAGCCTCGGCAAACATAGCGGGGTTTTTCTTCAACGCATTCATCAGACTATCGATCTTTTGTTTTGCTTCGGCTTTGGTCCGCTTGATGTTTTCATTACCGGTACCTTCGAACGCCAGCAGAATCTGGGAACCGTTCATGGAGTCGGGACGTTCCTGAATGTCCATCAATTTTGACATGTACCAGGTATTGTTAAATTCAAATGGGGGTATCACGGTTCCGATTTTTGAACTGAACAGCAGGGTATCGAGCTGGGCGGGCAAGGTTCCTTTTTTTACATATCCGGTATCCGTCTTGGCGTCGGAGTTCGCGTTGGCAAAATTGATTACATTGGCGCTCGATTGAAAATCATTAAACAATTGATTCACATCCTGCATGATCCGTTTTCTGTCGTTATCGGAGGGTTTCACCTCGAAGACTACATAATCGATATCGCGGGTGGCATCTTCCTGATAGAAAAAGGATTTGTTTTTATCGTAAAACTTTTGATAATCGGCATCCGTAAGTTGTATCGCTGAATCGGAGATAGCGGTAACCGGCGGGGAGACCACGAGCATTTTCATGATCTTTGCCTGACGGATAAAATCTTTCTTCAGGAAAGCGGTGGGCATATAGTAACCTTTGGAAACAAGGTTATTGAATTTCATTTCCTGGCGGTCATCCTTGATGGCTTTCTCAAACTGGAGCCACTGTTCCTTGGCTTTGGGTTCCATTTTGTCAAGGTTCTTCAGGTATTGAAGAATGACCTGGGGATCGTATTGTCCGGTGGCCGGATCCTTAAAATACTGTAAGATATAACGATGCGGCTGTTTGCCCTGAACCTGATCGAAAAGTTCTTCGGGGGAAACGGTCAGTCCGAGCTCCGAATATTCTTCGCCCATCACGTACTCCTTAACCACCGATTGCCAGGTGCTTTGGCGGATCTGGTAGGCTTCCTGATCTGAAATTTTATCATTGCCCGTATTTTGTTTTTGTGCTTCCAGGGTATTTTCAACCTTGGTATTGAACTCAGAATAGGGAATATTCTCTCCGTTTACAATCCCGATATCATTTGTCCCCCGGGCTGATTTCTTTCCGAAGTCGCCGATCACAAAGGCAGCAATAGCCACCCCGACAACAATAACAGCTAATCCTGAATGTTTCCTGATTTTTCCGATAATCGCCATGCTTATTAAGTTTTATTGAGAAATAGGGTGCAAAAGTAGGGATAATTAACGAAACCACAAAGAATTGGTGGAGAATGTAAGCCCGGAACGGCGAAAAAATCACAATTTTAATGATCATTTTTCCCTGGTAATGGAAAATCATTCGACACACAATGATCCGTATCTTGAAACGGTGCCACCGGTTTATAATGAGTCCCGGTTCACCTTCATCTGTCCGGTGGGCTGCAGGATGGAATAATCTGTAAAGGAATCGTTGGATTCCATCTGGTTTCCGAAGAGAACCTTGTCAGGCGTGGTAATGCGGACTTTGCCATCAGCAAAGATATGGTGCTTGCTCTCATCCCAGATCAGATGTTCGGTTTGGAGCTGCTCTTTTTTGGTCACATTTTGGACCACGACATTTCCCCATGCCTCCATGATCTTTTTATAATCATAACGAATACCCCGATTACCGGTTATGGTTGTGGTTACATTCCGGACCGAATCATATATAAAAATCGCAAACCCGTTTGGTAATTCCATATACGGCACTTCTCCCGCGTATCGGTTCATCAGGGCTCCGGTCAGCCTGGCCTGTATTTTTCCCGAATCACTGAACAGTACATCAATATTCCGGGCCGACATGACAGGTTTATCTTCTCCCGTATCGAAAGCAGCATCTGTACCGGGTTCTTTACTGCAGGAAATAAAGGTCAGAAGGAGTAAGATCTTCAGCGCGGCCAGAGTCCCGTAACCGATCCTGTTCAGGATTAAAAGTACTTGCGTTTGATAAACCATCGTTCATAAATGGAAAATCCGATCACCAGCTTGAAGTAGCTCTCCCGGATCAGGTTTTGGTCGGTAGTGCCCCGCATACCGATCTGGGCTCCCAGGTTCAGCATGGTTTTCATACCGCGGAGGGGCAGCCCGAACCCGAGTGAAAAACCATATTCATTCAGGTTATCCCCTCTCAGTTTCAGATAAGTTCGCTGGTAGTTGAATCCCAGCCGGTAATGGATCCGGGCAAGGTAGTTGTTGTAATTATCAATTTTCGGGATGATCTCCGCGCCCGCATTGATCTGCCAGCTGTTAACCAGCGAATCGCTCATCTCATATGCTTTGAACTTTTCCCAGTTCTGCCATTTGAAATCGAAGCCGACCTTCCATTGGTCGGTCTTTTCGAGGGCCAATCCGCCGCCAATCATCAGCGGGACGGTAATTTTTCCCTTATAATCCTCTGTAATGACGAGGGTATCGCGCACGGATTCCGATCCGTCGGAAGCCAGCAGGAAGGTGGTACTGATCAGATCGGTGCTGGCCGACATCTGCAAGGTGGGGGCAAAGACAGCCCCCAGGTTAAGGAACAGGTTATTCCTGAGCTTTGCCTGGTATTGGGCCCCGAAATTGAAATAGAGATCGTTCATCGAAACATAAACAGCCTCCTTGAAGTTCAATGCCGTAAGCGAGTCGGGAAAAAGTACCTGGTTTTCCCGGATCATGCTGCCAAAAAGATAAGAAGCATTAAAACCGATTGAAAAATTCCGGAAAGGTTGAAAAGCATTCCCCCAGAAAAGACGGTTGATTCCACCCGAACCCTGGTAGAGGCGGACCACCGTTCCCGATTCCGGAAATTCCTCATAGTCGGCCACACTGTATCCGACATCGCTGAAGGGAACCAATCCCAGGCTGGTTTTCCACCATTTGGTGACGGGCATCCCGAAAAGCAAATAGCCGAGTGAAGCATAATTCCGGTTAACGGATTGATAGTTGGATTTCAGGGTGACCAGTTCACCGTTGAATCCGCCTTCGAACACGAACGACAGGGAGTCGAAAGCTGAGTAGGAGGCCGGGTTCATATAATTAACATGGTACGGGCTGCGCAGTGCCAGGCCCAACTGCCCCATTGAATTGTTCCAGGCGTTGTTGTTGTCGGAAAGATCCCCGATACCGAACCGTGAATAGGGCGATGCAATCCTGATTTGCGAGAAGAGCGTCAGGGAGAGTAACAAACAACTGATTGTGATCGGAAGTCGCAAGGTATCAGGCTTTGTGAACATTAAAAGAAAGAATTTGTTGCAGTCCGGATAACACGATATTCGGGTGTGCAAAGATGCTAATTTTTAGCCGTTTAACAAAATATTTATGATCGCCCCCGCTCACGATGATCTTTAGATCAGGCCAACGTTCCCGGTACCGGGCGCCGATTCCTTCCACTTCGGCGAGGGTTCCGTTAAGAATGCCCGACCGGATTGATCCGTCGGTAGTGTCGCCGGTAAGTTCTGAATCAGGGTAATCACCGCGGGAGATTAACGGTAATTTTCCGGTAAAAGTATGCAGCGCCCTGAAACGCATTCCGATACCCGGGGAAATCCCGCCTCCCAGGTACTCTTTTTCTTTGTTGATAAAATCGTAAGTGATGCAGGTTCCCGCATTGATGATCAGCACATCGTGGCCGGGGAAGCGGGCAGAACCGGCAACGGCGGCGGCAACCCGGTCACTGCCTAACGAATTCCGGGTTTGATACCGGATGGTGACGGGGAGGGGAGTCAGTTCATTCATCTCCAGAAAAAAGAAATTTTCGGAAAGAAATTCACGGATACCGGAGGGAAAGCTGACGACGGAGGACAAGATACAATGTCCGGCTCCCGGGTTCCGGCTTATAAAACCGTTCAGGATCTCCTGATCGAAACCGGAATGTTGTTCGGCGGTAATCAGGTTCATGTCGTCGAACAACGCGATTTTTTTATTGGTGTTTCCCAGATCGATCACCAGACATTTCATCCTGCAAAGGTATGGAGAATTCGAAGGGAAATTTTAGCCTCGGGATGAAACTGTTGCAGAATAAAAAAATCTTCGTATATTTGCACCTCCAAATCGGAGATGGCGTCGTAGCTCAGTCGGTAGAGCGAAGGACTGAAAATCCTTGCGTCACTGGTTCGATTCCAGTCGATGCCACAGAAAAGATAACGAAAAGGCGAAATAGTGAAAACCGTTTCGCCTTTTTTTCGTTTTCTCCGTCTGCCTGGTTATTTGCCGAACCGCCTCGAGGCACGGTTCCCGCCCAGGAAGCCCCAGCCGCCGCTGCCGAGAATGAAACCAAAGGCGTACCAGGCCCCGTTGTTGTTGGGGGCAAAAACTGAAACATCATCCCGCCAAAGCATGGCAATCAGATCGATGGGAGCAATGATGCCGTGCCAAAGTCCGCCCCAGAAACCGTAGGTGTGTCCTTTGAGGCAAGCGGTTACAATCTCTTTGTTGGCGCACCCGGTTAAGACCATCGCTGCAGCGATGACGAATATCAGCGCCAGGAGGGTATTATGGCTGGTAAAAAACCGTTTCATAAGCAGGGATATGTGGTGAAACTTATTTGACCCGGAGCTTGGTCTTAACCTCTCCGGCGAACTCTTTGGAAGGTTTAAAGGCCGGAATCATGTGGGCGGGGATTTTTACCGCAGTCTTTTTCGTAATATTTCTGCCGGTCTTCTCAGCCCGCTTCTTCAAATGAAAGGTTCCGAATCCCCTGAGATAAATGTTCTCGCCATCGGCCATAGCGTTCCGGATGGTCTCCATGATAGCTTCAACAGTGGCTTCAACAGCGACTTTCTCGATTCCCGTTTTTTCAACGATCTGACTTACAATTTCTGCTTTTGTCATAATATGAAGGTGTTAAGATTTTTGACCGGATTCGTGGTTAAATGTAGTAAATTCCCTGATATCCAAACAACTTATAAAGAAAATTATTCTTTTTTGAGGTGGTCCAGGTAAAATCGTTCAAAATCCCTGCGAATCTCCTCCCGCACCCTCCGGTAAACGGTCATGATCTCGCCGGAAGTCCCGGTTGCATCGGCCGGATCATCAAATCCGATATGGATTCTTTTTTTGACGCTTCCCGTAAATACCGGGCATTTCTCCTTTGCCCCGTCGCACACGGTGATCACGTAATCGAAGGATTTATCGAGAAATAGTTCGACGCTTTTGGGTTCATTGGCCGATATATCGATGCCCGATTCTTTCATAACCGCCACGGCAAAAGGATTGGGTTCCGGAGCCGGGTGGGTACCGGCCGAGAAGACCTCGAGCCGGGGATCCAAGGACTTCAGAAATGCTTCAGCCATCTGGCTGCGGCAGGAATTTCCGGTACAGAGGATCAGGATGCGCATGGTGATAAACGTCATTTGCAGGTGAATTTCAATGGGATTTCAGATTACCGATCAAATCACGGGAGCCTCGCGGCCTGTTATGATATGGATTGTCGCATTTTTTATCATGTGGCTCTTCGGGATTCAAGATCGGAAAAATCAACATGTAAAGGTAAACAGAATCATCGGATTGAGCAGGTATTTGTATTGAAAGTATAAAGGTGGCAGAGGGATCGAACCGTGACGAAACTGCTTATATGGAAACGGACAGACAGCCTGAAAACTTCATCCATATTCACGCTGCGACGTTCTGTGTATTTCTCAGTGGTTATCGTAAAAAAAATATCACGAGAGTTCAGAAAACAGGATGATTAACTCCGGAAAAGCTAACTTTGTAGTTCAGGATATAAAATGAATGCTTTTCTCAGGGCCGGATTGTTATTACTCTCCCTGTTCTTCGTCCAGAAGCCGGCAGGGGCACAGGGGAGTTGGGACCCCGTTTCCCTTCCCACGCATCAGTTCCTGCGGAGTATTCAGTTTGTCGACAGTCTGTACGGCTGGATCGCGGGAGATTCAGGGACCATCCTCCATACGGTCGACGGGGGGCGAAACTGGCAGTTGCAGGCGACCCACCACCAGTATGATGTTTCGTCGGTGTTTTTTCTGGACCGGCTCAACGGCTGGGCTTCGGCATTGAATTACACGGAGACTCCTTACGGCACTATTCTGATGAGAACCCGCGACGGGGGTGACACCTGGGAGCAGACGGCTTATCCCGATGAAAACATCTTCATTACCTGCATGTTATTTCTCGATTCGTTGAACGGGTGGATGGGTGGCAGGCCCCATGCATTGGTGCGGACCGCGGATGGCGGAAATACCTGGGCTCAGGCCGAAGTGGATACTTCGATTCTGGCTTTTTTCCCGGTTCTCACCATCAAATTCTGGGATCAGAAGTACGGTTATGCCTCGGGTGGAATGTTCGACATTGCCGGCGTGATATGGCGGACTTCAGACGGCGGTCAAAAATGGTATGCCATCGATGCCGTGGAAGCGCCTGCCGATGAAGTACACGGCCTCCACCTTTTCGACTCCACACACGTAATCGGGGCAGGAGGCGATCCCGATTTCGGATATGGAGTTGGGATGATCCGGACTGATAACGGTGGCATTAACTGGACCTATGATGAACTGGAAATACAGGGAAATGCCTATGATATTGATTTCAGGGATGAGCGGGAAGTCTGGGCGCCGCTGGGTCCCCGGCGAAAGTTAATGTACAGCATGGATGCGGCGAATACCTGGACGCAGGTTCTTACGCCCGATAGCATGGCCATTTATAAAATGACCTTCGCCGATTCCCTGCACGGCTTTGCCATCGGCGCCGGGGGAGCTTTATTGAGATACAGACCCCGTGAAATCCCATCGGTACCGCCTAAATTCAAGGACCAGATTGCAGGAATTACCCTGCTTCAGAATGCGCCCAATCCGTTTTCAGAATCCACGGCCATCCGTATCATCATCGAACCGGAGGCATTTAAAAACACAGGGCCTGACAGAACGGGAACCCTTGTGATGCAGGTAATTTTTTATGATCTGATTGGAAACATAAGGGATTCAAGGACTGTTCATGCCGATACTCCTGGTGAATACCAGGTAATTTTCACGCCTTCATCAGCGGCGCCGGGGATCTATTATTACCGGATTCAGATACCTGATTCAAACGGCGCCGGCAGTTTTACAAAACCATTAAAGATGGCAATACGCTAATTCAGGATGATGAGGCGTTTACAGCGTGTTTCTCCGTCAAACCAAAAGCGGTAAACATAAACTCCCGGTGCTAATTTTGACCCGTTTTCACTGTTGAGTATCACCAGCCTGACGGTATAGGATCCGGGTTGTTGCTTATCATGGATCAGGTCGGCCACCAATCGTCCCGAGAGATCATATACCTGTAATGATACAAACCCCGAACGGTAGAGCCGGTACCCGATGGTCGTCTGGTTGTGGAACGGGTTGGGTTGGTTTTGCATCAGTTCGAAGTCGGGATGCTCCCGCTCCTTATCGCCGATGGCGCTTATCTCAGTGAATTTCAAGGGTACGGTCCAGATCTGGTAAATCCCGGTACGGTTATCCATCCAGACCGGCCAGAGCGTTTCACCCGAGGAGGTAAGATCGATGTTATCGCCCTGGTATCCCTGGCCCAGACCGCCGATGGGCATGGGTTTAAAATTACGGTCACTGATCAGGTATTCGCGCCAGGTGTCGCCTCCGTCGAGTGACCGGGCCAACATCATACCGCAGGAATCGGAATTAGTATAACGATCGTCATAAAAGACAATATCGATTCCCCCGTACTTATCCACATGAATAGCCGGAAAATACTGGATCTTCCCGTTGTTCAACGCATCCTGGTTGACCCTGATCCCCGGCGACCAGCTTTTTCCTCCATCCGTCGACCGGTTGAGGATAATGTCGGGATCACTTCCGGCAGGGCTCAGGTTTTTCTGTCCGGTCACAATGTAAATCCATCCCCGGTGGGGCCCGTGGGTGGTATCGACCGCGATCGAGGGGAGGCCGTTCACCCGGATGGAGTCTTTTTCGGGAAGGATTCCGTTGATTCCATTCATTGCGAAGGCATTTTCGGTGACAGTCCAGGAGGCTCCTCCCGACACCGAAACCGCGAAACCAGTGTAAACTTCCCGAAAGGGCGATACATCGGTGACTCCGGCCCAGCAGACATAAACCTCACCCCCGGGGCCGATATCAATATCTCCTCCGGCCGAGCGGTTGGGTGGATTGTTGATGGCCTTCGGAACACTCCAGGTTTGTGCACCGTTATCGGTATAGGCCGTCATCAGCGGGTATGGAGGTGCAAACTTCACCCAGGCGGCATAGGTACGACCAAAGAACGGTGAAGCGGGATCGCTGTCGGAGGCGAGCACGGCACGCTCCAGGTCATCGGTCGAAATGACCTTTTGGGCCGACCAGGTCCGACCCTGGTCGGCCGAATAATGTGAAAACAATCCCACAAAAGGTTCACGCCCCAGGCGGGTCAGAATGAATGTACCGTTGCGGTCGATGGTAATACCGGGATCCCCGCCATGAAAGTCGATGGGTTTACCGGTACAGGTATCCGAGCCTTGCCAGGTCAATCCTCCGTCGAAGGAGGTAAAGATGCCTTCGCTGATGAAAAAGGGAATGAAATTAAGGGTGTTACAGGAAGAGAACAGGACCATTTCATCCAGCGGGGAGCGCACGATAAATACTTCTGTCTGGTTCATTGTTCCCGGATACAGACGAAAATTCGGACTGAAAGTACGAAGTTCTCCGTTTGTCATGCTATGCTGTGAACATAGTCCAAGCGGGGAAAGAAGGATGGTAAAAAACAACAAAAACTTTTGAATTCCTTTTTTCCGGGAGCTTGGCCGACAGCTCCATGCAGCGTGTTTGACAGGTACCTTTGCAAGCTTCATGATCAGAACCGGGTTAGAACCGGTAGCCGAGGTTTAAGGAGCAGAACCAGTCGCGAGGCGCACCGGCTTCATAAAAGCGCAGGTTGGCCGAGTTGGTGTTTGTGAATCCCACGTAAACCTCATCAAAAATATTGTTAAGCCCACCGGACAGCATGGCATTGAATTTTCCGAAGCGCAGATCCAATCCGAGCTGGCCGTTCAGGAGATTGTACCCCTTGGTTTTGTCGGAGTTGGCATCATCGACATACAATCCGCTGATACCCTGGTAGCTTACTTTTCCGAAAATATCAACATGTTTTCCGATAGGTTGGGTATAGGCAAGCGAAAGATAGAGGTTGTTTTTGGGAATGCTGGGAACGATATTTCCGGAGAAATCACGATCTTCTTCATGGTAATTTCCCGCCGTATCGATGGTGATGGTGCGGGCGATGTAATCTTTGTAGTCGAAATCAGAGAAGGTATAGGTAATCCCCAGGTTGAGGTTCGGAACAATTTCGAGCTGAACACCCGCTTCAAATCCCAACCGGTTGGTTTTGGCGGCATTCCGGTAGAAGACGTTTCCCAAGACTTCGTAAGGAACTATTTCGTTGTTCACGATGATATCGAAAAAGGTCAGCTCAAACAGGAACCGGGGAAGGAACATCTGTTTCCAGCGGTAAATGTTCCCCTTGATCCCCAATTCAAAATTCTGTGATTCCTGGGGTTGCAGATCCCGGTTATAGAGATAGGCGGGATCGGGGCTATCGAGTTCATTGTTGGCCGGACTATCGAAGCTGTAACCGAAGGAACCGTAGGCAGAGATCATGGGTGTTATCCGGTAGTCGAGGGCCAGTTTCGGAGTAAATGCCGCGAACGATCGGTCGTCGCTCAGCAAAGGCAGGGTCTCTTCATTCTGGTGATAGGCAACATCGTCGTAACGGCCTGTAAGCAGCACAAACAACTTTTCGGGCAGAATTTCGAAATTCTCTGAAAAAAAGAGTCCTTTATTGACAATATTCTCGCTGACCAGTTGCAGAATCTGATCGCCTTTGGCGCCGTTGATATTGGCGTAGTACTCGGTCCGGGCGGGTTGGGCATACAGGTCGGCCCCCACCGAAAATTCATTGTGACGTTTGCCGATGGTGGCTTTGTTCAGGTACTTTGCACTCAAACCGAAGCCATAACGGCTTATAATGCGGTAATCCTTTGCCGTACGGTCAAAATATTTTATCGTACCATAAGCGGTCACTTCGACCTCATTGTTCAGGTTGCGCCCGAAGACCGCGTTGTAACGGATCCCGACTCGTCCCTTTCGGGTAATTCTTTTTTCGTCGCGGCTTATCGACCTGGGGTCTGCCTGGTACGGATCGGCTTCGAATTCAGCTTTTGTAAGGGAACCGGGCAGTTTGATCAATCCATCGACGAAATACCCGAGGATTTTCAAACTGGTATGCGGCGACGGATTGGCTTCGAGAACCATGTTGAGTATATGCCAGTTTTCGTTGTTATGAACCCGGTACCCGTCATAATTCACGTAGCTGTAAGTCGTCAGCAGGCGGTATTTGTCGGTTTTGACTGCCGCTTTAAATCCGTTTTTATGCAGGCCGAACGAACCGAACTGGTTGAATTGCAGGATCGACGATCCGTCGAACTCAATGTCATTGAAAAAGTTGACTACCCCTCCCGGAGCGTTGGTGTACAGCGAGGAGGCATTTCCTTTGACTACTTCGATGCGGCCGATCGAATTAAAATCGAGGGCCTCAAGCCGGGTCTGACCGTCGGGTTCTGATTCGGGGATGTCGTCGAGCAGGATCCGGATCCCCCTGACGCCCGAATTTGACCGGCTTCCGAAGCCCCGGATCGAAAAACGTACGTCATGATCGCCATAGCGTGACTGCAGAAAGAGACCCGGGATGGCCGACAGCATGTCGTTGGACCCGATCAAACGGTCATATTTGTAACTGGTGTAATTCAGCCTGGCCACTGAATAAGGAATGTCGATGATCCGTTTGGATACTCTGGTTGCAGTGACCACGACCTCATCGAGTTCCCGGTATATTGTATCGAAAGCCGTGATCGAATCGGCCTTCTTCCTGTTTTGTGCTGTGACGCCATTCATACCGGAAAACAAAATCAACAACGACAGTGGCAATATAATCTTTGTGATCGTAAATGTCTTCATCTGTTTAATGATTTTTGAAGGATCAGAGGGAATGCCTCTGTATATTTTTCACCATCACGAATTGATTCCAACAGGCATTTCATTGATCTGATTTTTTTTTGAATTAAAAAAGTTACAATTCCCGTGCAGCCTCGGATCTTGTGAAGGTCAGCAGGCTGAGCGTTTCGTGTGGGAGATTTCCGATGATCCTGCGCTTTACCTCTTTCCGGATCTCGTTTTTTCTGTAAACCAGCCAGTGATGACTGATCAGCATGTGAATGGTCATGCAAAGGAGCAGGAATATGCTGACACCTTTTTTCAAAACAGAATCGTTGAAAAGATGAGATCAAAGTTACTATTATTATAAGCTGAATTTAAGTTAACGTGATTTATTCACATATATACTGTTTTACACTTCGGCTGATTGTATTTGCGAAAAATCGCAAAATCACAAAAATTCAGTATCCTGTTTCTCTTTGAACTTCCATAGTTTCGCTGAACTCCGGTGAAAGTATTTACACGGAAGCGCCCCATAGAGAAAATTCATCGGATTCTTCCGGAATTATTAATTTTATCCTGTAAAAGAAAATATTATGAAGAAAATCGTACTGATTTTGACATGTTTCCTGGGCATAGCAGTCGCTGTTGTCGGCCAGGATATTACCCTGCAAAGGGTGGACCCTCCATTCTGGTGGAAAGGATTTAAAAATCCCAATCTTCAGGTGATGGTACACGGTACAGGGATCGGCAAAACGACCGTTTCGATCCGGTATCCCGGAGTGGAACTGGTTAAGGTCCATAAGGTCGATAACCCTAATTATCTTTTTCTCGACCTGAAGATACTGCCCGCTTCCAGGCCGGGCAACTTTGCCATAAACTTCGTTTACCAGGGGAAAACGGTTGTGACTTACAGCTACCAATTGATCGACCGGGTGAAGAATTCTGCGAACCGTAAGGGTTTCGATGCATCCGATGCCATATACCTGTTGATGCCCGACCGATTTTCGAATGGCGATCCCGCGAACGACAACGTTGAAGGAATGCTCGAAAAGGCTGACCGTTCTAACCCAAACGGCCGGCACGGAGGCGATTTCACCGGTATCAGCAATCATCTCGATTATTTAAAAAACCTAGGAATTACGGCTATTTGGCTTAATCCCGTTCTCGAAAACAATCAGGATCTCTATTCCTATCACGGGTACTCCACCACCGATTATTATAAAGCTGATCCGCGGTTCGGCTCCACCACCGATTACTTAAATCTTTGCAAGGCCATACACGCGAAAGGGATGAAGGTGATTATGGATATGGTGTTCAACCATTGCGGCTCGGGTCATTGGTGGATGAACGACCTGCCGATGGCCGACTGGTTGAACCAGTTTCCTGAATTCACGCAGACCTCGCACCGGGCCAGCACGGTTTCTGATCCCCATGTTTCGGGGTACGATGCCGATAAATATGTCAGGGGATGGTTTGTGAAGACGATGCCTGACCTGAACCAGCACAATCCTTTTATGGCGCGGTATCTCATTCAGAACAGCATCTGGTGGATTGAGTATGCCGGGTTGGACGGGATCCGCCAGGACACCTATCCCTATCCGTTCAAGGATTTCATGGCTACTTGGGTGGCAGAGGTGATGCGGGAATATCCCAATTTTAATATCGTGGGCGAATGCATGATGGGGGTTCCGGCGCTGGTTGCTTACTGGCAAAAGGATGCGATGAACCGCGACGGTTATAATTCAAAACTCCCCAGTCTGGTTGATTTCCCCTTAGCGGATGCGCTGAAGGTCGCCTTCATGGAAAAGGATGGCTGGGGAACCGGGATTATCAGGTTATACGATATCGTTGCGCAGGATTTTCTTTACTCCGACCCGATGAACCTGATGGTGATTGCCGATAACCATGATATCAACCGGTTTCTCGATTTCATGGGCGATGATGTCCGCAAGCTGAAGATGGCTATGGCCTTTATCTTAACGACGCGCGGGATCCCGCAAATCTATTACGGAACCGAAATTCTGATGACGACCGGCATTGATAAAGGCGACGGGATGAAGCGTAAAGATTTTCCGGGTGGCTGGGCCGCCGACACACTCAACGCCTTTGATCCGCGCAACCTGGGCCCGGATGCACAGTCGATGCACGCTTACATGACCCGGCTGCTTCAATGGCGCAAAGGGAAAGAGGTAATCCACAAGGGCAAACTGATGCAGTTTCTGCCGGTCGACGGGTTATACGTCTATTTCCGTTACAATGCAACCGATACGGTTATGGTGGCGCTCAACAACCACGAAACTGATTCCCGGTCGCCGGATCTGAAAATTTACCGGGAAATGGTAAAGGGATTCCGGACGGGCAGGGAGGTGATCAGCGGAGAAACGGTGAATGATTTATCGACTCTGGTCATACCCCCGAAATCGGCCGTTATCATTGAATTCTGAATGCATTGATGAGGCCTTTATGTCAGAAAAATAAAAGAGGGCGGCTCAAAAGACCGCCCTCTTTTATTTTTAATCCGAAAACCTATTTTGCTGTGACCTTAAAGGTTTTGGTTATCAGGTTGGCTTCGATGATGAAGGTTCCTGTTCCCGGTGAGGTGAGGCTCGGAGGATCGGGCACCGATTCGGTCGGGCGGTATACCAGGTTGCCGAAATTGGGGGTCGCATTGATGTCTGTCCCCCACTGAGGAGCCCACTGACCGAGCACTTCGAGTAATTTCATTCCACCTGCCGTCAGGTTGGTGGTGAGTGTGAAAATACCCGGAGATACTTTGGTGAACTCTATTCCCTTGGTATTGTCCCAACCGGCCGTTGTGGCATCTCCAATCAGGTAGAGTTGAGCTGAAGTAGCCTGAACCTGGTAAACAAGGTTCACCGTATCGGCCATAATCCAGAAATCACCTTCATCAGCAGGTGAAGGAATTGCAGCGGGATCAGGTTCCGATTCAGTCGGTCTGTACACCATGGGGCCTGCATCCCAGGTACCGGTGGCATCGGTTCCCCATTGCGGAGCCCATGCGCCGCGATCGGCAATGAATTTTATGAATTTCCCGGCACCGCTAAGATGTTCAACAATGGCAAATTGTCCATTTGTCAGATGAGTCATTTCAAGGGCCTTCATATTATCCCAGCCAATGGTTGTAGCATCCCCGAGCAGGTAAATCGGGGGAACGACAACAACCTGGGAATAGGGAGTAATATCGAGGGAAAGAACGGCAGAATGCTTGGTACAGGCAGCCCCGGAACCGGAAAGCTGTGATGTGACCCTGAATTCAAAGGTGGACAGCGCATCAGGAATCCCGCTGAAAACACCCAGGATCATGTTATTCATGGTTCCATGGGTAATCGAGAACGAGAAACTGGTCGCGGATGAAGTAAGGACCTTGGGGCTGTTGAAATTATTTCCCGCAGTATCCATTTCGAGGGTATAAACCGGTTTTACGAGATCGGTAGGATTATAGGTTGCTGCCGACCAGGTGTAGGTGAAGAGTACGGAGTCCTTCAGGGCCTCTTTCAGGATATAACTACCCTGGGGAGGTGACAGCAATTGGGCCGCGGTATAATCGGTTAAAACAGCTCTGTCTTCATCTTTTTTACAAGAGTACAGGCTGACCAGACCAATTGCCAGGATTAATATTGTTAGTTTTTTCATATGATTTATTTTTTAACTGTTAATATCCGGGGTTTTGTTTCAGGTTCGGGTTGGCCGAAACATCGGAGGATGGCAACGGGAAGAGGTTATAGGTTTCTGCTACCGTTGCACCGTTTTTAACGCCGCCCTTCCATGGCCAGAGGTAGGTACCCGTACTGAATTTGCCAAAGCGGATCAGGTCGGTCCGGCGGTGGCATTCCCAGTACAATTCACGGGCTCTTTCATCGAGGATGAAATCAAGAGTCAGATCGGCAGCGTTTATTTTTGCTCTTTCATCGTTACCAAAACCACGGATACGGACCTGGTTCACGAGGTCGAGCGCGGTTCCTTCGTCGCCTCCCGAACCACCTCTCTTGACGGCTTCAGCATACATGAGGTACACATCAGCCAGCCGGAACATCGGGAAGTCGGTATCAGTATAGGTTCCGTCGCTGCCGGCAATACCGGCGCTGGTCACATTCTTCCATTTTGAAATGGCGTACCCGTCGTTGAACACGGAGATGTCGTTGATTTCAAGATTCTGACCATCGGTCCAGAACATAGCACGGTGATCCCACATGGGAGCGATGAACATTTCGATGCGGTAGGTATAATCGGGCGCACCGAGTTTCATGTAAACGTTATAGGTTCCTGCCGCAGGGATTGTAATATTGGCGCCATCAGCCTCTAAAATGCCATCTCCGCCGTTATCACCGTAGTTGATGGCCCATCCGCCATTGGCGCGGAATTTAACTTCACCTGCAGTCAGGTCAACAGTAATTTCCCATTCGCCGGTTGTAGCGTTGTAGGTCATCGGCTGATCCGAATCCCAACCGCCGGGTGTTGCCGATCCGATAAGTCCCCAGGTAGTTTTTTCCTTGGTATAGGTCAGGGCATCGAGGTCGACATTGATTTTATAATATCCGGCATCGGGAGCAACGATGTTGGCTCCGTTTGGTTCGAGAGTCCCGTCGCCGTTGTCATCGCCATAGTTCACATCCCAGTTGGGACCAGTCGTGAATTTAAACTCTGTGCCTGCATCTGCAAAGTTGAGGTATCCTTCAAATTTGTTGTTGGATCCTACTGATTTCAGCACGGTTGTGGTGTTCGTAGGATCCCAACCCTGGTAGGAACCGGGAACATAGAGTGTCGGGTATCCGCCTTTGGGTTTGGGTGTGGGCGATGACCACGGGCGGTCGCCGAAATCGGGGAATTTTTCAACCAGTGCACTGGTGGTGCGGGTTCCGCCCCATCCGCCTGCCACGCCGTAATCGGCCGGGGTCATCGATCCGCCGACAGCGGCATGGATGATGAAGGTAGTTCCGCCCCAGGTACGGGTACGAAGACCGTCGAAATTAACCGAAAAGATATTTTCGTTGGTGTTGTTCTGGTTGTCAGCAAGGAAGAGGTTCTGATATGTAGGTTCGAGCGTATACCCGGCTCCGATCACCTTATTGCAGAAGGTGATACATTTGGTGTAAAATTCGGTGTTATCGATACCGGTATAAACCTTGGCATTCAAGTAAAGTTTTGCCAGCAGGGTCCACGCGGCGGCCTGGTCGGCACGGCCATATTCATTGGTACGTGCGGGTTTTAAAAGTCCCTCGATGGCCAGCAGTTCTTTTTCCACGTACAGGTACAGATCGGCACGTTTGATCTGGGCCGGGAAGAATTTACCTACGCCATCGTCCTCGGTCACGAAAGGTACATTTCCGAACATATCGAGTGCATGGTAGTAGCTGAGGGCTCTCAGGAAGCGGGCTTCAGCGCGGTAGAAACCGATTTCGGTACGATCGGCACCGGTGATTCCCCGTTCGTCGAGTTTTGCCTCAGTCGATTCGCGGATGAACTCATTACATTGGGTGATCTGGAAAAAGATCCGGTAATACATGGCCTGAATGAACACATCGCCGGAACCCCAGTTTTGATAGTGGAAGTTTTTGATGGTCTGGTCATTCCAGCCGATTACGGCCTCGTCGGTGGTCAGCTCCTGGTGATACCAGTAACCCCGGAGGTATTCACCGAATCCTTCATCAATCCCGCTGATATCTGGATTACCGGCAGCACCCTGCTGTCCTGAAGTGGAAAGGCCGGCATATAATTTGGCAAGAACGTGGTTATATCCTGCCTTGTTGGCATAAACTTTATCCGGTGTCAGGTCGTTCGGATCGATGGGTACCGTATCGAGATCCTTGACGCAGGAGGCAAAAAACATGGTCATTGCCAGGACCAGGAATGTTATCTTATATAATCGTTTCATATTTCTAGGAATTAATGGTTACAATGAAAGATTTACACCCAGAACAAAAACCCTCGAACGCGGGTACATGTTGTTGTCGATACCGACCGTGTAGTTACGATTGTTGTCGGAAGAGGCCAACTCCGGATCCAAACCCTTGTACTTTGTGATGGTAAAGACATTGTTCACGGTAAAAGAAATTCCGAGGCGGAGGGTGTTTTTTACCAGGTTCCCGAAATCGTACGAAAGCGACATGTAATCCATTTTGAAGAAGGAACCGTTCTGTACATAGTAATCCGACAGGTATTGGTTGTTGACGAATTTCGTATCGTTAACATCGGAGGTGACATTGCCCAGGTAGGGTCCTTCCGGACGGTAAAGGTTCGAATACACGCCCCTGTTGGAGGAGATGTTGTTATAAACATAGTTGCCGATAGCAGCATGTCCGGCAGCCGAGAAACTCAGCTTTTTCCAGCTCAGCGTGGTGGCAAAGCCAATGGTAGCATCCGGATTGGCGCTCTTGTAATGATAGCGGTCGTGATCATCGATCTTGCCATCGTTGTTCCGGTCGACATAGAGTCCTTCGATCGGATTCCCGTCGTTATCGTACACCTGCTGATAAACGAAGAACGAATACATCGGATAACCCACGCTTTGCATCTGAACGGTGTTGCCTACACCACCACTGATGCCGCCAGCGGTAACGCCGAGGTACGACGGATCATCAGTCAGAGACAGTTTCGTGATCTCGTTTTTGTTATAGGTGAAGTTCACGTTAATATCCCATTTCCAGTCCTTGGTAACGATCGGCTTTGCATCGATGGCGAATTCCCATCCTTTGTTAGTCATGTCGCCGATGTTGGTCCATACGTAGTTCGAAAGGTTGGTTCCGGCAGGTACGGGTGCATAGTTAAGCAGGTCGTAGGTGTTCCGGATATAGTAATCGATTGATCCCGTGATGCGATCCTGCAGGAAACCGAAGTCCAATCCAACGTTCCAGGTAGTGGTGGTTTCCCATTTGATATCGGGGTCGTAGGAGTTGGCGCGCCAGGTGGTGTACCATACATTACCGAACTGATACTGGGCATATTGATCGCTGGCGGTATAGACCGACTGGTAGGGGTACCAGTTGTCGGTGATATCCTGTTGTCCGGTTTTTCCCCAGCCCAGGCGGAGTTTCAACTGGCTGAGCACCTTGGAGTCGCGGAGGAAAGCTTCTTCATTGATTTTCCAGGCAAGAGCGGCCGACGGGAAGAGACCCCAGCGGGTGTTCTTGGAGAATTTCGAAGAACCATCGTCACGCAGTGTGAAGGTGAGCAGGTAGCGGTCGAGGAGCGTATAGTTGAAACGACCGTAGAACGACACCAGATAATATTCTTTCTTCTTGGTGATGTCGGTGGTGCGGGCCGTGTCGTGCGGAACATTCGATTTGTAATCGTTTGCTTCGTAATAGAAATGCTGCCAGGAGTAACCGGCCATAACATCGAATTTGCTGTAGATGCTCTTCACATCTTTTACATAATTCAGATAAAAGTCGAGAACCTTGTTATTCTTGATCTGGTAGTAGGTGTTATCCTGTCCTTTGTCGGTAAAAGTCCAGGTGGCATATTCGGGAATATAGACGGTTCCTTTGCCTTTAACATAGTCAATACCGAGGTTCAACACGGCGCGCAGATCGGGGAAGAAGTGAAGTTTATAATCGATCTGTGCATTTCCCAGGAACCGGTTCACCTTTGAATCATCCTCTTTCAGGTTGAGGTATGCCACCGGGTTGGTGGTTGCCTGGTTAACCGGGAGGGTGTCGGCCGATTGCAACCATGCCCAGTATCCACCATAGTAATGCTGACCTAAATTCCGGAATTCATTTACCGGCTGGGTGGGGTCAAAGGCTATAGCTGCCCCGATGGCTGAATTGTCGGCAAAGTGGTTCTTCTCAAAGATGTACTTGGCATTCACATTGACTTTAAGATAATTTTTAAAGAAGGTCGGATTCAGGTTCAAACCTACCGATGTCCTTTTCATGTTATCGGTTTTCAGAATGCCATCCTGGTAAAGGTAACCCAGCGAGAGGCGATATGGCATGGTGCTTACGGTACCGTTCAAAGCGATGTTGTGGTCGGTTGAGATGCCGGTTCGGTAGATTTCTTTCTGCCAGTCGGTATTGGAAGTTCCCAGCAGTCCGGTAACATCCGGGCGGTTTGGATAACGTTCCTTGACCAGGGCGGTGAATTCGTCACCGGAGAGAACGCTGATGGTTTTGGGAACCGTGGCAATGGAAACGTTGCCGGAGTAATCAACCCCGAATTTTTTACCGGCAGCTCCTTTTTTGGTGGTGATGAGGATAACCCCGTTGGAGGCGCGTGAACCATAGATGGCGGTTGCCGAGGCATCCTTCAAAACTGTCGTGGTGGCAATGTCATCCGGGTTGATCATGCTGAGGGATCCACGGGCGCCGGAGGTGGCTGCATTGTCGATGGGAATCCCGTCGATCACGATCAAGGGATCGTTGGAGGCATTCAGCGAAGATCCTCCACGAATCCGGATCTGGGCGTCACCACCGGGAGCTCCGCCAAGAGTCGTAACCTGAACTCCCGGGATCTTTCCGATGATCAACTGCTGTGGTGAAGAAATGGCCCCTTTGTTATAATCCTTGTCGTCGATGGCGACAACTGAACCAGTGGCATCCTGCTTTTTAACCGTACCGTAACCGATCACCACGAGCTCACTCAGGCTGCTGACGCTTCCTGAAAGTTCAATGTTGATCGTCTTTTGTCCAGCAAAAGTAACTTCCTGAGTCTGATATCCTACATAGGAGAATACCAGGATAGCTCCGGGATTTACCTTCACAGAATATTTCCCGTCAATATCAGTCACAGTTCCCAACGCCGTATTTTTTATTACGACTGTAACGCCTGGCAGTGAGCTGCCATCGGTGGCATCTGTGACTTTACCGGTCACTGTAACCTCCTGCGCACTTACAACCGTGGCGGATGCAAATGCGAGGAGAAGAAACAGATAACGCAACCATTGTAAACGTTTCTTCATAAAGATAAAATTAAGGGTTAAACATATTGTTTATTACAGAATAATCCAGTAAAGATCATGCATTTTAGGGAAAAAACGATTAAAACAGGTCAAAAATAAATTAATTTTTTAATTGGTGTTCATTTTTTATGAAAATTTAAGTATTCACATGCCATATTTATTCTTCCGGTATCGGCAGAAGCATCTTCATTTTTAGAACTTCAATACAAATTTGCCTGTAATAATGTGAATCAAGGGTTAAAATCCATTGTTGTTAACAAACAGAATGTTAATAAGATATGAAAATAATAGTTTTATAAAGCCCTAAAGATCAGTATCTTAGATGTGAGTTCCACCTAACATCAAAAGATATGATCTCTAAGGCTAAGAGTACCAAATTAGTTGAAATTTTCTTTTACGTATCAGATGCATATGAAAAAGAACTAAAATTTTCTTGTGAACGATAATTCAGGATGCCATTGAGGATTTGTTGATTAAAGAAAGGCTTGATCTTTCTCCCAAACTGCGCGAGCTTGATAAAAGCACAGAAGAAGTTGAACTTTCACTCCGGAAGTTGATTATAACCTTACTTCATGATGATATTTCCTTGATCCCTTATCATATTAAGCAAAAGGCGGATGAACGGATTCAACGGGCAGCTCAAAAAAATCCTGCCTTTGATTTGGAGAAGTATCAAACCTTCTCCGGCATCCTGGAGTTTTTTGATTTGCGTGATTTACAAGAGGCCATAATTTCAAAATCGTTATGGCCGGAATTTGAGACGTTGTTTTTGAATAAAGAAACACTCACTCAGAAATTTAATCAGTTAGCCGAGTTACGAAACGGAATCAGGCATAGCCGGTCAATCGATGAAATTATAAAGAAGGAAGGAGAAGCGGCCATCATCTGGTTTACCATGTTATTGGAAAAATATGTTCCATGAAAAAACTCAAGGACCTTCCGTTAGATGAACGCCCCCGGGAAAAACTTCTAAAGAAAGGGGCTGAATCGCTTTCCGATCAGGAATTGATGGCCATTATCCTGGGCAAAGGTTCGCAAAAGAATGACGTGCTCTTTTTAGCAAAACAGCTTATTAAAACCATCGACGAAAAAGGGATAAAAGTTCAGGCAAAAGAGATCCTCAACATTGACGGAATCGGCGAAGCCAAAGCCACAACTATTGCTGCCGCCTTCGAATTCGTGAGAAGACGAATAAAACCGGAAGGGTTAAAGATTAAATTCCCGGTGGATGTGCTCCCATTAATACAATATTACGGCGACCGCAAGCAGGAACATTTTTTATGCATTTCCATCAACGGAGCCAATGAAGTCATGAACATCCGGGTCGTAACCATCGGCCTGATCAATAAAAGCCAGGTCCATCCCCGCGAAGTTTTCGCCGATCTAATCGCCGAAAGAGCCTCAGCAGTCATTATAGCTCATAACCACCCGTTTGGCAATCTCAAACCAAGCAATGAAGATATAACTGTCACCAAAAGGATAAAAGAAGCAGCAGCCATATTAGGCATAAGCCTGTTGGATCATATTATCTTCAATAATAAAGGGTACTATTCCTTTGTTGAACAGGATGAATTGTAAATAAACAATCTGTAAATCGTAGTTTGAAGATTTTTCCAGACAAACCAATTTTAACAAACTCCCGGTTAAAAATATTTCAGTGCATTTAAAAGCGCCCCTGGCCGCATTTTCAAGGCCTGATTGATTTCCGCATAACTCAGATACCCGCAGTCATGGCATACTTGCTATCAGGCTAAGTACATGACAAAAATTGGTAACAATTCATATGGTCCTTAACTGACAAGGGATTTAATAAGCAATAGGTGACCAGGACCAATCCATATTTGAAAAGGCTATATGATGCCCTACGCCCATGTTTTTTGATTTTGATAGGGGTCGAAGCATTGCGTGCGATACCGACAAGGTATACCCAAATGAATGCAACACAGACTAATACGATCAATTTAGTTATGCGGTTTGGGTCTGTCAAGTGGGTATCTTCAAAGTTAAAGCCACTGGACTTTAGGGCCTTGAAAGCCGTTTCGGTCTGCCATTGATCTTTATATTTTGACAAGGCATTGGGATCAGGATTGAATGAGGCCACAATAACAAACTCAATCTTATCGTCCCGACCAACGACTCTCATCCCACTTAGATAAACCCATTGACCATCGATACAAACAATCTTTTCGTAATGGAGAGCAGTATTCAACGGCAAACTGTTAAACAACCAGAACGCTCGCTTAGGGCCTTTGCCAGGAACATCAATCCACATGTTATTCCGAATACGAATGTAGAACGGAATTTTGTGATGGATCAATTCCCTGAACCAATCATCACCGATAAACTCCCGGTCGGCCAGGATAGCTTCGATACATCCTTCTCCAAACAGGGTAAGGAATCTCTGAACCAATTCCTTTCTTTCACACGTATTGGAATTCCCTCTCTTGGGAAGCATGATCCAGAGAATGGGAATGGACATGCCCTGATAGGCAATACTGATCATCAAAATATTAATGTTGGCCTGACCATATTTCCAGTTGGTGCGATCTAAACATAAGCGATATGGAGGTTTCTCGGGTAACAAACTGAAGATTAATTTGGCAATAAGATTGGTGTCAACAATGAAATCTGCAAAGAACCGCTGGATGCGCCGCAGGTTGGAATCAACCCTGGCTTTCCCTTCAAATCCCTGGGCCAGCCTGCTGAAACATACTGTCTGTACTGTACATAAAGCGATGATGAACGAAACAAAGAACTTGACCCGGGCTTTATTCCATCCCAAACGGGCTTGGAAGATGTCAACTAATTCTGTACTTTTGATTGGGGCCTTGTGTTTCATTTTTCTCGGATAATTGGTGGTACAACTATCTAAGATAATGATTAACAAGGCCAAACATACATATATGCATGTATAAATATCACCAAGTTATTAACATTAATTGCTGAATATCAATTAGTTGAAAAATTGCCATGTACTAAGCTATTTTGTAAGAGCAAAACCAAAACAGGTAAAACGGAATATACCTGAATGGCTTTTTATTGAAGTACAAAAACCGGATAATCTATAGGGTGATGAACGGAATATCAACGAAATTCGATATCCTCCTTGCCGGGGCCTTTTTTAATTTCCACCGCATGACCGACTTTTACTAAATAGATAAGTTAGCAAAATGATCAACCCGGTGATCAGAACACCGGCTGTGATGGCAATGATCGCGAAATTTGTTTCCATACTGCACCAATGTATGCAGACAAAGTTACTTTGATTTGGTCCGGGGAACCAAAAATTCTTTTAAGGGTCCTGCCACTCAGCCAGGATCCGGTACAACCTACTCAGGAATGTTGTAAAGCCTGCAAACCTCGCGGTAGGTCATGTTTCGCAGCTCCTGTGCGCTTGGGTGGCCGGAGGTTGCCGATTTCAGTGCAGAGATGGTGCCGGGAATGGCGATAAACCGGAACTTGTTGCCGGAAGTCGCCGGTGTCGCAAACATGTCGCAGGTAAACTCGATGCTGCCATACTCGTGGATCAGGAAACTCCAGTTCGCCCCGACGGCGTTGGCGGGCAGGGGACGAACCGCCGAACCGCCGTAAACATCGCCCGCAAGCCAGGCATAGGCCAATACCACCCCGTTTTCGACAATATTCTCCGTGAGGTCAGGAGCGCTGGCCGCGAAATACCAGTCACCCGAAACACCCGACCATACTGCCGGCGAAAACCATTCGGAATAATAAACCGTGGCATCCGCGCCGGCCGGTCCCTGCGGCCCCTGGGGACCTTCTTTGCTGCATCCCGCAAGGATAAAGACTGAAAGGGTGATCAAAAGAAAGAAAATTCTACGATGTGTACTCATAATTTCTGGTTTTAAAGGGTTCGTTGAACGATCAGATGATTTTTTAAATAAGGTTACAAACCAATAAGGAACGTTCCTTCCTGCAATCATATTGCCGGAGTTTGAAATGGTGTGTTCCTTTTTAAGTCAAAAATAGGGACACCGTCGCACCTCTTTCCACTGTGAAGCCGGGAACCGCCCTCCGTGACGACTCCGACCTGATCAGGCTGGTTGTCCTTCAGTATTAGAAACTTCTGATGTTTGCTAAACAGGAGTTCCTCAAAGGTTTCTTAAAAGGGTGGTTTTTCTGGATTTTCGGGGGTCTGTACCAGTCATAACAGGAAACTTTCTGACAGATCAAGAATCGTTTGGCTTAGTTCTCTCTTAATCATTCTATCGCCTTTGTAATCTTGTAGAAAATTGCAAAATAAATTATAAATTGTAAAAGATCTTCTGAATATTCTTTAAAGATCAGATTTTTAAAAAGGAATTAAGCAAGGTCAATAAGGCCCTCTTTTGGAGAGGCTTGGCAATATATTCATTACATCCGGCTTCAATTGCCTTTTCCCTGTCGCCTGCCATTCCGAAGGCTGTTTGTGCGATGATCACCACCTCACGGTTGAATTGCCGTATGGCCCTGGTGGCAGCATAGCCATCCATTCCCGGCATCCTGATATCCATTAGTATCAAATCGAGGTCAGGATTTCTGCGGCAGGTTTCAACGGCTTCCACGCCTGATTGAACAATTAAAACTTGGTTGCAGGTCTTACCAATAATGGCAGCCATCAGCAACTTTGAGGCATTGTCGTCTTCGACAATCAATATTTTACGATTTTTAAAATGCTCTGTATTTTCGTTAAAAGCGGGAACCGTATCAAGAACATCTTTCACTCCCCCCATGCCATTGAGAGGAAGGGTGAAATAAAACGCAGAACCTTGTCCCAGCTTGCTTTCCACCCAGATCCTGCCATTCAGCAATTCAACATAGGCCTTGACAATAGACAATCCCAAACCTGCCCCATCATAATTGCGGTTCAGCAATTCACTGCCCTGCCTGAACCTTTCAAAAATAAACTCCTGATGCTCCTGTCGAATTCCTTTACCGGTATCTTTCACGAAAAATTCAAAACAGTGATCTTTCCGTTCATATCCAATCTCGATATAACCCACTTTACTGAATTTGATGGCATTCTTAACCAGGTTGGTAAGGATGGCATAAAATTTTTCCTTGTCCGTTTGAACGATGGCCTGTTTTTCAGGCAATGAATTTCTGCAGTATAACTGCATTCCTTTTTGTTCAACTTCCTTTTTAAAGAAAGCGCAAATGTCATCCATCTGGTTGTTTATATTCATCTCTGAAACAGCAACTTCCATCATCCCTGATTCGATTCTCGAAATACAGACGATGTCATTGACTATGTTGAGCAAGCGCGCACTGCTGCGCTCGATGATATCGATATATTTTATCTGCTCGTCAAGGTCCAGGTCCGGCTCCTTCAGAAGGTTTGCAAATCCGAGGATGCCATTCATGGGAGTTCTGATTTCGTGGCTCATGTTGGCCAGGAAGGCCGATTTCAGGCGGTCGCTCTCTTCTGCATGCTCCTTTGCAATGATCAGTTCTTCCTCGGTTCTCTTACGATTGGTAATGTCGCGGCCAATTCCAAGTACCCCGACGACCGTTCCATTTGAACCGCACATGGGCGACTTGATCGTTTCCAGTAAAATTTTTTGTCCATTGTCGGCCAGGGTGATCCATTCTTCATTCCTGGTTGGCTTGTCTGCCAGCAATGCCGCTTTATCATGGGCGAGAAAAAAGTCGGCCTGCTCGCGGTTCACAAAATGGTAATCGGTTTTTCCGATAATGTCGGCTTCCGGTACCCCGAAAAATCGTTCGAACATTCTATTGCACATAAGATAGACTCCCCCGGTATCTTTTAACCAGATCAGATCGGGAATGGTTTGCAGGAGCGTATGTAACCGGGTTTGGTTGCTACGCAAATCCGCTTCCATACGTTTCTGATCCTCGAACATCCCCAGCATTACTTTGCCTGATTTCTCCATTTCGATAAAATGCTTTCTGGTTTGTTCTTCGATCAATTTGCGGTCGGTAATATCCCGGATATTGCATTGGATGACCTTCTGGACGCCTTCTGTATAAACATTGCTGACAAATTCGACATGGATTGTTTTGCCATGCGCTGTTTCCAGCGGCAAATCATCGTACCTCACATATTCCATCTCCTGCAGTTCCCTGAATTTATCGCAGTTGGCCACGATGTCTTTAAAAAATCCGATCTCCCATATTGCCTTTTCGATGAACTGATCTTTTGAATATCCCAATATACTTATTAAAAACGGATTGACATCCAGAATCTTACCTGTCACTGCATCCAGAATCAGGATCCCGTCTTTCGCCGATTCAAACAGGCGGCGATAACGTATTTCAGATATGGTCAGGTCGTTTTGCACCTGGTCAGGGTTTAAAATATCGGGTTGGGGCGATGCATCCGGCTTCCCGCCCATGGCCTGCAATGGCATTGCTTCGCCGTGAAGTTCTTTTTTGTTCTTGTGTTCCATATCAGGGGTGCTTGATCTTCTCATATATGCATGAAATACCCATAAGGACGACGCACATACCAACCGTGAATGTTCATTACGGGTATTCCATTGCTGCTTTTATTCACGATCTCCGATTTGCCCAATCCTCATGGAATTTACACTCAGCTATTGGGATTGCATGCTACTGCAAACTCAATTTTTAATGTTAACCCAATTTTCAACAGACAAATTTCATTTCATTTATCCTGAAAAGCATTACAAAATTCTGGTAATCATTTACATTATTCTTACATGCCGGTAAAGTATATTTCAAACATGAATACAGGGTGTCTTTTACGGGGCTGAAGCGTTTGAAAAGAAAAAGCCACCCGTTAAAGGCAGCTTTCTCATAATTGAAAATGTTTAAACAGTGGCGTTTCAACTATTAGTTGTGAACGAGAATTTTCTTAACAACTTCACAATTACTATTAATGTGAATCAAGGGTTAAAATCCATTGTTGTTAACAAACAGAATGTTAATAAGATATGAAAATAATAGTTTTATAAGGCCCTAAAGATCAGTATCTTAGATGTGAGTTCCACCTAACATCAAAAGATATGATCTCTAAGGCTAAGAGTACCAAATTAGTTGAAATTTTCTTTTACGTATCAGATGCATATGAAAAAGAAC
>Ga0074199_1000696_pt1 | contig 44262 bp, 37 predicted proteins | sample EPASupsiteSAE347_FD_64528 | JGI IMG/M metagenome (GOLD analysis project Ga0074199, IMG submission 64528) | Bioremediated contaminated groundwater from EPA Superfund site, New Mexico - Sample SAE3-47 | ecosystem: Environmental > Aquatic > Deep subsurface > Groundwater > Contaminated ... | reverse complement strand
CCGGTTTCAAACTCGATCTTCTCCGTGTCTCCGGCTGACTCCGTGGTTCCGCCTGTGCGGATCCGCCGGGGCGGAAAAGCCTTTTCTTGTTTTCCTTCGCTGTTCCTCAGGTTTCAGGTACTATACTCGCCGGGCAAGGAGCGATATTACGTCGGCATGAGCCAATATCGAGAAAAACGACTCCGTCAGCATATCCGAGGACAAACACGATCAACGCGTTTAGCCACAGACTGGCAAGAGGTTTTTTGCACCTCCGTTGAAACCCGTCAGGAAGCGCGGGAACTGGAAAAGCAAATCAAAGGCCGAGGAGCACATCGCTTTCTTTTCGAGATTTCCGAGATGAAAAGGACTTGATTTCGGCAAGCGCCCAATGCACAATACGGCTGCTGTTTGTTTTCCACGCGGGTGTAGCTCAATGGCAGAGCTCCAGCCTTCCAAGCTGGTGGTGAGGGTTCGATTCCCTTCGCCCGCTCCCGGATCACCCCATAAAACATACTCAAAAAAACCAGAACAGTAGAGCCAATTGCAAAAGTCTCTCCAGAACCCACTCCGGCCCACGCCACCCCTCCGGCGGAGGAGATCCATAATAATGGAATGGGGGCGTTCGTCCCGGCAAGAAAAGCTTAGCCTGTTTTAACAGCGGAGAAAGAATTGCATAATCTTCGCCTTGCCGGGGCTGCCAGATCGGCGAGCGTAATTGCACCTCAAGATTATGCCGTATGACTGTCCGTATTCTTTAAAGGCTCGGCTCGCGGAGATATTCTTGATTATACGCGGATTCGCTTGTTATCTGGGGCTGCCTTGACCTTGAGTTTTAAAAATGGTCAAAACGGCGTGTTTGTCTTTGCCTTGATTGAGTTCAACGACAGGTTTTAATGCCGTCGGATCATGCGCAGGAATTTATCATGGATTTCCTTATTAAGGCATTCGAAGATTCCGAGAACGAGGGAAGCTTGAGGAAGGACATTCATTCCGCGAAAATCGTATACAGCGCGACAATCAGCAAAAATATTCCGAAGGCTCTTTTCAAGATCAGGTTCGGGAGAGCCACCGCCATGTTCGCGCCGAGCAATCCGCCTATCAGAAAGCCCGCGCAAATAAAGGCGGCGATGTAAAAATGAACGTGCCCGGCCTGATAATATTTCATCACCGCCAGAAGCCCGATCGGCAGCAGCATTATGGCAAGCGTGGTGCCTTGCGCCTCATGCTGGGTCAATCCCGCCAGAAAAACAAGACCGGGGATCAGTATCGTTCCGCCCCCGATCCCGAACATGCCGGACAACGTTCCGGCAACAAGTCCGAGGACAAGATACAAAATTTCCTTCATGGCTTATTCCAAGACCGTCATCTGAACAGAGTCATACCACAACTGATCAGGATTCAAGGAGCCGTCCATGGCGTCGACGCCGAAATAGAAAGCGTAACTGCCGGCCGGCAAACCGGTCATGTCCAGCACGGTGGTGGCCGGCAAAACGAACAGGCTTCCCTGATAAGCCGGGGCAAGCGCGCCGGCATACGCGCGCCATTGCAGAAAAGAATCCAGATAATACCATCCAACAGGCGTATTGGCCACGACCCACCAGTCCCTGTTTTGACCAAGATAAACGCCGGGCTCCATCTGGATGGTCGCCTTAATCCGGTCGGAAGCTTGCACGGTAACCGGACCGTTGGAAAGATTCACGCGAATATGCGGTCCGCTGCTGTTCGCCACATATCCGGAATCGCCCTCGCTGAAGGCGCTGGTTCCGTAGTCATTGACCGCCTTGACCCAGAACCAGCAGAGAGTATCCGGCTGGACTCCGGACAATTCATAGACCGTATCGCTGACGCTCGCCAACTTGACGGCCGAGCCGGGATCGTTCGACAATGCCCCCCAAACCTCATACCCGCCGGCTTGGCTGACGGAATTCCAGACTACCACAAAGTTATCCGAACAGGCGCCGTCGCTTGCGTTTACGTTGCACGGAACCGAAGGCGCACGGCCGGCAAGATTCGACCAGGCATAAGCGCCGTTATTGCCGGTCACTTCATAAAAATCATACGTGCCGGTCGAGCGGTCGTCGGCGCCGTTGAATATGATCGGCCCGGTGCAACCGCTGTAATCAGAGGCCACGGAACGGATGGTGGAAACAAGGGTGGCCATGGTTTGCGTGCCGCCGGTTTGCTGAAGGGCCTTTGCGGCCAGCCATAACGCGTCATAGGAATACATCGAATAATTCTGTATGATTTCACTGCCCGTTTCCGCGCTGACGTTGCTCTCCACCACGCTGTATAACTGGTTTGTGTAACTTCCGAGAGCGGAGCAAACATAATGGGTTTTGGCCGCAAAGGCCGCGTTCGTTACGTTCTCCAGAAGGGAACTGTTCTGCGCCATGCCGTCAGTGCCGTACCAGCGCACCTCGCCCATGGCCGGACACTCCGCGGCCGTTTGCATGACGTCCACGCCCTCGTCGAACAAAATCGTTACCACCCCTACCCGGTTTTGCCCTTTCAAGGCGCTCCGATCGCTTACCTGAGTTGCCATGTTTGAAACCGTTTCCGGAATCAAATCCGTGGCGCGCGGGCAGTAATTTGTCGCAAAAACCGTGCCGCCCCTGGCATTGAATTCCTGAATCAAGGCCGACAACATTCCATCGCCGTAGATATCGGAACGGCTTAATATGGCTATATCGGTAATGCCGTCCGCGGCCAGCAACTTCGCCAGTTCGCGCGCCTGATTGGTATCGTCAATGGTCAGGCGCATAAGATTATCGTTTGGGATCGCCAGGCCGACCGCGGTTGAGGAATCGGAGAGAAGCAACACGTCGTTTTCATTGGCATACATTTTCAATATCCGGCATTCCTCGCTCGATTCCGGTCCCAGCACAATGTGCACGCCGTTGGATCTCATTTCGACCAGCTTGTCATAGGCAATGCCGGCATCGGTCTGGGTATCTGCAATTATCAGCCTGATCGGCGGCATTCCGGGCGTGTTGGTGATATCGCGGAGAGCCATGTTCAAAGCCGCTTGATACGCGCGGCCATAGTCGCCCAAATCGCCCGTGAGCGGCAGAAGCGCGCCGACCAGATTTGTTCCAGTGCCGTTGTCTGCCGCAAAGGGCGCGGAAGAGCGTTTGGCGGTTATTGGCTCGGGCCGGAACGGCTGGGCTCCCAACCCGCCGGAATTAATATACATGGCCACGCTGCAGCTCATGTCGAACGGATACCAGTTCTCATACCCGGCCATGACCCAGGAACAAAGGGGGCGAAACACGTCGTTCAAAAAATACATGGTCGTGCCCCAGCGCAGCGAAGTCGAAACCAGAGAAAAATGTTCGGGCATGGACGGAGTTGCCTTGATTCGCAGCATGACCACTTCACCCGTGGTCGAGCAGCCAGACAGGGAAAAACCGCGGTAGGAACAGATGCCGCGGTAAGCCTGATAGTTGTCCCTGTTCCGCAGCAGGTTCATGCGGTAGACGTCGCCATACCCGTTTGTCAGGACCAGCGAAAACGCCTTGGGCGTCGCTGTTCCGGACCGTGGGTCCGCAAATGATCGGCCGGTCAGCGCAAAAAGCGCGAAAAACACAATCAAAATCTTCAAAAATCCGGCGGATACACAACGGGGCGACAAATCAAATGACGGCTGGTTTTGCATGTGGCCTGCCTCCTGTCAACCATTGCTGAAATTGAAAAAAAATTGTCCTCTGATAATCAGGCAAAGTCAATAAAAATTATCGCTCCGAATTTGTTCGAAAAACCGGCAAATTTTATCTGCTTTCCAAGCCCTATATAATATGTTAGTCTTCCCTCCATTAAATTGAAGGTGTGCAGTTTGTTTCTTAAAAGGAGGAGATCAGCCATGAAATTTTTAATGTCAGCTTTCGGGATTCTTGTCGGGCTTGCGATCACGGCGGGCGCAATCCAATCCGTTCCGTCTGCCTCAGCATCACAGCGGATCACCGCGGCACAGGCAGCCTGTGCCCATTTGCCGTTTATCGAAAACGCCGGCCAGGCGGCGGACAACAATGTCCGCTTTGTGGCCCGGACATTTGCCGGCACAGTATATGTGACCGCCAGCGGGGATTTGGTGTATGCCCTGCCGCAAAAGACAGAGATCAGAGATCAAAGGTCAGAAGTCAGAGGGCAGAAAGCAGGCAGCAGCGGAAATCATGACAGCGTGGCGGTTGTGCGCGAGCAATTGGTTGACGGCAATCTTGCTGTCGTCCAAGGGGGCGTAAAATCCGCGGCAACGGCGAATTTTTTCCTTGGCCGGGACGCTGCCCGCTGGCGTTCCAATGTGCCGGCCTTCGATTCCGTGGAATGGCGCTCCGTGTATCCGGGCATTGATTTGTCCGCGCGGGCTCATGGCTGCACAATCGAAAAAGTGTTCACCATCGCCCCTAATGCCGACCCGCAGGACATTGTTGTCGGCATTACCGGCGCCAGGGCGCTGCAAGTGGACGAGACCGGCCGATTGATTGTTCACACGGACCTTGGCAACGCGCAGTTCAGCGCGCCCGCGGCTTATCAGACAGGCCCGCGCGGGCGGAAACCGGTGGCCGTCCAATATTGGGTCGAGGGTGATCGTTACGGGTTTGAGCTGGGCGATTATGATGTCTCGCGTCCGCTGGTGATTGACCCGCTCCTGGGCGGCACTTATCTGGGGGGATATGGATGGGACGACGCGCTCGCTCTGGCAATGGACGGAGAAGGACGGGTCTACGTCACTGGCGCCACGGGTTCCTCTGATTTTCCGGTCACGCCCGGAGCATATCAGACCGCCAAGCAGGGCACGGACGTGTTTGTGTCGCTTTTCGATAATCGCCTCACGAACCTGATTGCCTCCACGTTCCTCGGCGGCACGGACGTGCAGACGGCCTATGCCATTACTTTGGACCCGGCTGGCCGCGTGTATCTGGCCGGCTATACCACGTCCACAAACTTTCCCACCACGGCAAGCGCGTACCAGCGCGAGCACCAGAGCGGAAACACCAGTGATGTGTTTGTTGCGGTACTGGACGGCGGCCTGAGCAATCTGCTGGCTTCCACGCTGCTGGGCGGAGACGCAGCCGAATACGCCAACGCCCTTGCGCTGGATACAAGCACCAATGTTTATGTGGCCGGAGATACGCGCTCGGCAAATTTTCCCGTGAGCGTTGGCGCTTTTCAGCGAAACCTGAAAGGCTGGGGCGACGGATTTATTTCCAAGCTGGACAATGGACTTGAACACCTGCTGGCCTCCTCCTACCTGGGCGGCAGCAATTGGGACAGCGTTAATTCAGTCAAACTCGACAGCGTCGGGGCTGTATTTCTATCAGGCGTTACCGGCGGCAACGGGTTCCCCACGACCAATCTGCCATACAGCAGCACGTTCAGCGGCGGCGAACTGGACGGGTTTGTGTCAAAAATGGATGCAACGCTGGCCAATCTGGCCAGTTCCACCTATATCGGCGGAGCCGGCGACGACCGGCCGAACGTTGTGATTCCCTCAAGCAGTTTGATTTACATTGCCGGTTATACCCATTCCAGCAATTTTCCCACCACGGTTGGTTCTTACCAGACCCGGTTCCAGGGCGGCACCAACGACGCTTTTATTTCCGCCTTTGACCTGGGCCTTAATCAGCTGATGGCGTCCACATTTTTGGGCGGCTCAGACTTCGATGCAATCCAGGCCATGGTCCGTGATTCCGACGGCACGCTCTGGGTTGCGGGGTATACGGCCTCATCCAATTTTCCGACCTCCTCGGATGCTTATTCCCGGACCAATTCCAACAACGACGCCTTTGTGGCCAGGCTGGACAGCCAGTTGGCGGCGCTGGGAGCTTCGACCCTCGTGGGCGGCATTTGGGATGACTACGGCTATGCCATGGGATTGGATGCCCAGGGCAATGTGTTTGTGGCCGGCTACACGGAATCGTTCGATTTCCCGACCGCGCCTGGCGCCTATGATCCCTTTTATCATGTCGCTACGGTCCCCTGGTACGGCGACGCGTTTGTAATCAAAATGGATCGTTCACTTTCGGCATCTCCGGCTCCGCCGATCAATCTCACGGCCAGCAATCAAAAATTTGCGGACCACATCGCCCTGTCCTGGATAGCCTCCGACAATGCCGCCACTTACACAGTCTGGCGGAACACCGGACCGAATTCCGGCGAAGCTGTGGCAATCACCAGCGTCAACAATACGGTTACTTCATTTTCCGATTGGCAGGTGATGCCGGGCACAATCTATTATTACTGGGTCAAGGCCGCCAACTCCTTCGGCTCCAGCGCGTTCAGCGACCAGGCTTCAGGCGCGCGCAGTCCGGTATGCCCCTTGGCAGCGGATTTTGACGGAGACCGCAGGGCTGATCCTGCAGTGGTGACCAACGGCGTCTGGTACGTCTGGCTTTCCAGCGCAGGCTATTCCAGGATTGGTCCGGCAGTGGGCGCCAATGCTGTCTGGTCATCAGTGGCTGCAGATTTTGACGGCGACGCCAAAGCCGACCCGACGGCAATGAATTATTCCGGCGGCTGGTATGTCTGGTTCTCGGCCAGCGGCTATCCGCGCGTGGGGCCGATTGCGTTGGGAAACGGCAATGCCAGCGCAGTGCTTGCTGATTTTGACGCTGACAACCTCGGCGATCCCGCGGTTGTTGACGGCCCTTCGACAAGCTCAGGGCAAGACAGCGCCTGGCATCTCTGGCTGTCTTCGGCAGGCTACCAGCCGGCTCTGCCGTTGACATACGGCAGCTCGGATATGATTCCGCTGGCTGCGGATTTTGACGGAGATCGCTATGCGGATTTTGCCAGGTATCTTGACGGCAACTGGTATGTCTGGCTCTCAAGCGCCTTCTATGCACAGGTTGGACCGCTCGCATACGGCGAACCAGGAACCCTGCCCGTGGCCGCTGATTTTGACGGCGACCGGTTGGCCGACCCGGCGGTTTACAAGCTGAGCACTGGCGAATGGTATGTCTGGCTTTCCAGCGCAGGTTACTTCAGGGTTGGGCCGTTCCCGTTTCATCCGTGACGCTTTCGGTATCGGCCGTCTTATGCAAAGGGCGCACGAAGTTTTAAAAACCGCCTCGATAGGAAAAAATGTTTTGGCTACATTCCAACAGTCTGCAGAATGTTGGAATATCGTTTTCCCTTTCTGCTTTCAGACCGGCAGCACCTCAGCGGCCTTTTCACCCAAGGCAACCGCCTCATCGCCCCTGTTTGGCGTCAGGAATCAACCGCGGCTGGTGATTTCGACCAAGTGATAGCCGAACTGGGTTTTAATGGGGCCGTGAACTTTGCCGACCTCCTCCTTGAAGACCACCCGGTCAAATTCGGGCACCATCTGGCCCGGCGTAAATTCTCCCAAATCGCCGCCGTCTTTTCCGGAGGGACAGGTTGAATGCTTCCTGGCCATTCCGGCGAAATCCGCTCCGTCTTCAATCGCCTTTCTTATTTTTTCGCATTCTTCCCTGGTGTTCACGAGAATGTGCCGCGCAGATGCCTTCATAATCATTTCCCTCCCGCTTTTTTCCCATCCTGCACAAAAACGGAACAACCGGCAAGAAAATATGAAAGAATTTGGTATAATGCGAAAGATGTTGAATTGCATCCCGGATTTGATAATGTGATCCGAATGAAACGAACAATGCCATTATTTTAAGGCGGTTCAGACCGCCGGACTCCGAAAGATCAGTCATAAGAAGATTATTCCATAGGATCAAAAACCGATTGCTCGGCCGCCGCTCCAAACCGCAACATCCGGCCGGCCATGGTCACGGCAAACCTGCGGCGGCGCCCGCCGCGAAACCAACGGCTCCTGTCAAGCCGCAGACGGCAATACCTCACCGGCCCAAGGGCCACCTGGAAGACGATTCCTCCTGGACGCCCGCCAGGTTTCAGGTGCCGCCAAAGGAGGGCATGATGCGCTTTCATGACCTGGACCTCCCCGTCCCCATCCTGCACGCCATTGCCGACCTTAAATTCGCGTATTGCACGCCGATTCAAGCCCAAATCCTGCCGGCGTTGCTGGCCGGACGGGACGCCGGCGGACGCGCGCAGACCGGCACCGGCAAAACCGCCGCGTTCTTAATCGCCATCTTCACCCGCCTGCTTCGCCATCAGCCTCATTCGACCGGCGGCCCAAAACGGAACGGCATGCCCCGGGCACTGGTGATTGCGCCGACCCGCGAACTGGCCATGCAGATTTTTAAGGACGCTCAAAACCTGGGCAAATATTGCCGGTTCCAGAACCTTGTTATTTTCGGCGGCATGGATTACGGGAAACAACAGGCCAAATTAAAAAACACCGCCCTGGACCTGGTGGTGGCCACCCCTGGACGTCTTCTGGATTTTCAAAGCAACGGATACCTGAACCTGGGACGGGTCGAAGCCATGGTGATTGACGAGGCGGACCGGATGCTGGACATGGGGTTCATTCCGGACGTCAAAAGAATCATCTACAGCCTGCCGCCCAAAGATCGCCGGCAAACCATGCTGTTCAGCGCCACGCTCAGCCAGGACATACTCCGGCTCGCCTCGCGCTGGATGAAGGACCCTTTGCTGATCGAAACAGAGACGGAACGCGTCACCGTGGATGCGATCGACCAGCGGGTCTACGCGGTCAGCGCAAAAAACAAGTTCGCCCTGCTCTTCAACCTGCTGCAGCACGAATCCGTGAAACGGGCCCTGGTGTTCCGGAACCGGCGCGACAGCGTGGACCGCCTGGCCCGGAAACTTTCACTGGCGGGAGTGCCCTGCGCCCAACTTTCCGGGGAAGTGCCCCAGGAGAAGCGCATCCGGATACTGGATGATTTTCGCGCCGGCAAAATCCGGCTGGTCGTGGCCACCGACGTCGCCGGCCGCGGCATTCACGTGGACGACATTTCGCATGTGTTCAACTACGACGTTCCCGAGGAAGCCGAGGACTATGTGCATCGCATCGGCCGCACGGGCCGGGCCGGCGCCTCGGGGATTGCCGTGACCTTCGCCTGCGAGGAAGGCTCATTCAGCATCCCGGCCATAGAAAAATACATAGGCCGCCCCCTGCCCTGTGTTCAGCCGGACGATGACTGGCTTAAAATTCCGGACGCCATAGCCCACAAGGTGGCCGCCACCCTGGCAGCAGCGCGCCCCCACAACCTGCCGCACGGCCATTTCCGGCACGGGGGCAACCGCAGCCGGCGCAGACGATAATGTGATCGGATTAAGATTTGGCTTGTCCTTTGAGGTGATTTCAAAACTCACTCTGAAGCCCACCCCGCCCCTTGGGCACCCCTCCAAAGGAGGGGACCTTGCCGTTTCGGCAGCAACAGGTTATGATCCCCTCCACCGGAGGGGTGGCGTAAGCCGGGGTGGGTCTGAAGCGAGTTTTGAAACTGGCTCCTTTTACCGCGAATTACCCGGCTTTCCCTTGTTGAGAACAAGATGCAGATAAGCGCCGTAGCGGTCCCGGATCTGGCGCACATACGTTGCGGTTTCCTCTCCGGACACATATCCATACCGGCTCTGATTGGCATACCTGGACTTTGAAAGCAATTTAATCGCCTTTTCCACGTTATCGAACCAGCGGTTGGGCTGGAGTTTGAGTTGCTCGGCCAGCCGGCTGGCATCGCTGACATGCCCCACGCCGGCATTATACGCCGCCAGCGCAAACCAGACCTGGTCTTCGGGCGACGGTTCCGGATAAATATTTTTGCGGACCCAATCAAGGTATTTGACTCCGGCGTGAATGCCGGTCTCCGGATCTTCCAGTCTCTGCCCAAGGCCGACTTCTCCGGCCGTCCTGGGCATGACCTGCAACAGGCCTTTGGCGCCGACGCTCGATCTGGCCTTGGGATTAAACCGGCTTTCCTGAAACATCTGCGACACGATCAGGCACCAGTCAAACCCATAAATTCCCGCGTAACGCTTTACCAGATTATCATAGGGGGAAATCATGCCGGAGCCGTCCAGTTTGATGCGGCTTTCGTCGTATACATAACTCCGGATATTGCGGATGTTTTTGAAATATTTGTTGAACGTCACATTATAAAAAACTTCACGATATTCGCGCCTCCAAAAATCGTTGACCACGGCCAGCAATTTTTTATCGCCGGCGCGCACAACCCAACAGTGCGGCTTGGGCTCGGTCAGGGGAAAGGCGCGCTTAATGTCGTCGCGCCAGGCCAGTTCCGTGTTCAGGATATGGCTGTCCGCCACGGTCAGATCATAGCGTCCCTCCGCCAATTCATCAATAATTTCGGATGTTTCCATTGTTTCCGGCGCAGCCTGGATTTTAAGGCGCACGCCGCCGGTCTTTAATTTTTGAAGCGTCGACCAGTAGGAACTGGAACGGCGCACGACCACCGTGCGGCCGGCCAGGTCCTCGATTCGTTTCAGCGTTTTTGGGTCGTTTGCCCGCATCACGACATCCTCGGATGCATACAGATAGGCGCTCGAAAAAGCCGCGCCTTGCGCAAGCCTTTCGTCGGTCGGAGACAGGAAGGCCGCCACCACATCTCCCTTGCCTTCCTTAAGCATGCGGAGCAGGTCCTCATGACTCGGCGCAACAACCATTTCCAGATTCAACCCCTGCGCCCGGGCAAACCGGCGCGCGCATTCATATTCGAACCCGAACAGTTCCCCCCGCCAGAGGAAATAACAGGCGGCGTTGTTACGGGTCAGAAACCGGATCGTTTTACGCTTCTTGATTTCCGGCCAGTCATTGGCCGGCTTGGCGTTGCGATGTGAAAGCAAAGCCCGGCCGGTCAGAAAAGCGTCCAGCGCGGCGCGCAATTTCGGATTGTCCCGCCTGAGCCCCCAGGCCATGACCGACTCCTCAGGAAAAGTCAGCACTGCCTTGATATCGGACCGGTATTTCAAGGCAATATCCAGCATATTGCTGTCCTCAATGGTCAGTTCCGACCGGCCCGAGGCAACCTCGTCCAAAAGCGCGTCATCACCCAAACGTCCGGAAAGCGTCTTGACGCGGATGCCAGGGAATTGTCGCTGCAGCCTTTGGGCGCGCTCCCAAAACGAAGTTTTTTCCTGCACGGCCAGGGTCCTGCCCTGCAAATCGGAAAGCTGCCGGACATTCTTTTCAGAGACGCGGGCAACGACCTGTTCGTGGGCACGGTCGACCGGCACGGTAAAGGCAATCTGCTTGCTGCGCGCATCGGTGATGGTGAGGTTGGCGGCGATCAGATCGCCCCGGCCTTTCAACAGGGCCGGAATCAAATCCTCGAACGCATCCACATAAACCAGTTCCGACTTCAGGTTTAAAGTCCCGGCGAATTCAGCGGCAAGCTCGCGTTCATGATCGAGCGGATAACCGTCCCGCGGAAGGTAGCTCTTGTCAAAGGGCTGGACTAAAATACGCAGCCGGCCGTTGCGTTGAATGACATCCAGGTCTCCTGCAAGAACTTTTTCCTGCGCACCTGCCGCCGCCGTCAAGCCGGTTGCAACGGCCGTAACGTTATTAGAAACGCCCGGCTGGTTTTGCGGCCGCTTTGAGGCAACATCAGAGCCGACCGGCCGGTCGCACCCGGCCGGAAAAAACCCCCATGCGAGCACGGTTACGAGCAGGAATGAATGCGCCGCGTGTTTTATCACAACGCCAATGTATCCATTTTAACAAAAAAATTCAACAAGAAGAAGATTTGACATTTGGCGCGAATTCCACCATTTTTAACCTGACTGAGGTGTCCAAAGAAATTAATCCGGAGGATCAATTAAATGCAAAACAGAAAAGCCATCATAGCGGTAATGGCATTCCTTGCGGCCGCCACATTGAGCGTGATCTATGCGTCCGATACCGGCAAAACAATCACGAGCATTGGCGCGGGCTCATCGCATTTCATTTTCTGCCGGGCAGACGGCAATGTTTACGGCGCCGGTTGGAACCGGAACTATCAGCTCGGCAACGGCACGAACGTCGACAGCGCGTCATTGGCGCAGATGGCGGTTGTTTCCGGAGCAACGGAAGTATCAGCGGGTTACTATCATTCCCTGGTACTGCTGGATAATGGACGTGTGATGGCTTGCGGCGCAAACTGGTACGGCCAGCTTGGGATCGGCAACTACAACCAGACAAATTTTCCCGTCATTGTGACCAACCTGGCCGGCGCAACGCAGGTCAGCGCAGGTTTCATGCATTCGCTGGCGCTCTTAAGCGACGGCACCATAAAGGCCTGGGGCTATAACTACTACGGACAGCTCGGCAATGGATCAACAACCGAGACCAATGTTCCCGCGGCAGTTGCCGGGGTAAGCGGTGCCACGGCAGTGTCCGCCGGCGATTATTTCTCTCTGGCGCTATTGAGCGACGGCACCATAAAGGCCTGGGGGTATAACTACTACGGACAACTCGGCAACGGCAGCGCTGAACAGACGGCGGTAAGCAATGCCGTGGCGGTCCGGGGGCTCTCCGGCATAACCGCGATCGCGGCTGGGTCCGACCATGCCCTGGCGCTCAAAAGCGACGGCACGGTCTTTGCCTGGGGCTATAACTCTAATGGACAACTCGGCAACCGCGATATTAACAGAAACTACTCCAGCACCCCCATCCAGGTCGCGGGACTTTCAAATATCACGGCAATCGCCGCGGGAAATTCTTATTCCCTCGCTCTTGACAACAACGGGGACGTGTGGTCCTGGGGATATAATTCCTACGGCCAGCTTGGCGATCACTCCCAAATCATGTCGGCTAGTCCGCTGCAGGTCAAAATAAGCGGCGTGTCGAAAATCGAAGCCGGCGGAGACATGGCCTACGCCGTCACCCGGGACGGCCGACTCTGGTCATGGGGCGGCAGCCATTTTGGACAACTCGGCATAGGCATACTGGGATATTCCTCCACCGCCCTGCCGATTGCGGATTTCGATGATGTTTCAGCCATTGGCGCTGGCTACTTCCACAGCCTGGCGGTGAAAACAGACGGAACGGCATGGGCCTGGGGGGACAATGCCTATTATCAAATCGCCCAGTCCATGGCCGGGCGGATGAATCTTAATCCGGATGGCCGGGGAATTTATTCGACTCCGTTTCTTCTGGCAACCAATCGTCCAACGGCCGTTTCCGGAATCAGCACGGCAACCAAGGCCGTGGGCGGCGAGTATCATTCGCTGGTTCTCCTGAGCGACGGCACGGTAAAAGGCTGGGGAATGAACGGAAACGGCGAATTGGGCAGCGGCAATAATATTAATTCCAACTTTCCATCCCAGGTCAGCGGCCTTGTCAATGCCACGGATATTGCCGCCGGGACTTATCACTCCATGGCCTTGAAAAGCGACGGCACAGTCAGGGCCTGGGGGTATAATTATTACGGCCAACTGGGCAGCGGCAATAATGTCGCTTCCAATCGTCCCTCCCAGGTCATCGGCCTGATCAACGCCACGGCAATCGCCGCCGGGGCTTATCACTCCATGGCGCTTATAAACGACGGAACAATCCGCGCATGGGGTAAAAACAATTCCGGACAGCTTGGCAACGGCACATATGACGACGCCAATCTGCCCGTTCAAGTCGGCGGTTTCAGCGGCGCTTCGGCTGTGGCCGCCAGCCTTTACACATCCTACGCCCTGAAAAGCGACGGCACGGTCTGGGCCTGGGGCTACGGTTACAGCACCAATCCAGCCCCAATCAGCGGCTTTTCAGGCATAAGCGCGATAGCCGCCGGAGCGGATCATATCCTGGCATTGAAAAGCGACGGCACTCTCTGGGCTAAAGGCGACAACACTTACGGCCAACTCGGCAACGGTTCGATCTTTTCTTCTTCCACGGTCATTCAAGTTCCCAACCTTTCCGACATCATCCAGATCGCGGCCTGCGACAATCAATCCATGGCCCTGCAGAGCGACGGCACTCTCTGGGTCTGGGGCGACAACATGGAAGGCCAGCTAGGACAGGGCACGTGGGCATTCCGTCCCCAGCCGGTCGAGGCGCTTGATCCGCTCGGCCCCATGATTCCCAACGACTTTGACGCTGACGGCAAATCCGACCTGGCGCTCTTTGAGCAGGCTTCCGGCAACTGGATTGTGAAGTATTCCTCGACCGGCGAGGTTAAAGTTTATAACTACGGCGCCGGAGTATCCGGCTGCTCGCCCGTGCCCGGAGATTACGACGGCGACGGCCACGCGGATATTTCGCTCTTCCAGTCAAGTTCAGGACTATGGGCTGTGTTATATTCCAGCACAGGCTACGTGTCGGGAGAGTTGTTCATTGTGGGACCGGGCTACACGCCCGCGCCGGCCGATTACGATTATGACGGCATCACCGATATCGCGGCTTTTAACGCGGCCTCGCAAAACTGGCATCTGCGCAAATCATCGACGCTCGCGGAAAGCGACACAATATTCCCGGGCTTCGGCTCGGCCTATCTGCCAGCGCCCGGACATTACGACGCCGACATGGCGCTTGATTTCTGCGTTTATGCCGATAGTTCCGGCTACTGGTTCATCCAAAAGGCGGGCGAAGGCTCGGGCTTGGCTTATTATACCCAGTTCGGCGGAGGCGGCTGCACGCCGGTTCCCGGCGATTATACCGGCGACCGGATCACCGAGCCGGCCCTTTATCACGAGACGCTCGGAATGTGGGGTTATCTGACTGCAGGCGGTTCAACCGTGATATCCTGGCCTGGAGTTTCCGGGTGCGTGGCGGTGCCCGGCGATTATGACGGCGATGGAAAATATGACCTCTCCGTATTCATGGCCTCACAAGGGCTCTGGGCGATCCGCTATTCGTCCTCGGGTTCCGTGACTATATACGGACCGGTCGGCCCTGGTTTCCTGCCGATAAGATAGGCGGATTATGAATTCATTGTTCCTGCTGGTAGCGGCCTTGTGCGTTTTTGCGCTCGCCTACCGCTACTACGCGGCTTTCATCGCCACGAAAATTCTTGTCATCGACAAAAACAGGAAAACCCCGGCCCATGAAATGCACGACGGACACGACTATGTGCCGATGAACAGGTGGGTGCTTTTCGGGCATCACTTCGCCGCGATCGCCGGCGCCGGGCCGCTGATCGGTCCGGTACTCGCGGCCCAGTACGGATATTTGCCTGGCGCGATATGGATCCTGCTCGGCAGCGTGTTTGCGGGAAGCGTCCACGATTTTATCGTCCTGCTCGCCTCGGTCCGCTACAAGGGCGAAACCCTTTATAAAATCGCCGGCAGAATAACGGGGCCCGTGACCGGCTCAGCCAGCGCCCTGGCGACCTTGTTCATCATAACCGTGGCCATGGCCGGCATGGGAATCGCCGTAGTAAATTCCCTGCGCAACAGTCCCTGGGGATTTTTTACGGTGTTCATGACGATCCCCATCGCCATATTTGTGGGCCTGTACATGTTCGTCTGGCGCAAGGGAAAAATCGGGGAAGGCTCGGTCATCGGCATAATCCTGATTCTGGTTGCCGTCGCAACCGGTCCCCTGGTAGCCGACTCCTCGTTCGCGCCCTATTTCAATTACGGCGAAAAAGCGTTGAAAATAATCCTGCCCTGTTACGGGTTTCTCGCCGCCGTGCTGCCCGTGTGGCTCCTGCTCGCGCCGCGCGATTATCTTTCCACCTACATGAAAATAGGTACCATGGTTTTGCTCGCCGTAGGCGTTGCAATCGTCCATCCCCAGATTTCAATGCCGCCCCTGACGCCTTTTATCCACGGCGGGGGGCCGGTCATTCCGGGGCCGGTCTGGCCATATGTCTGCATCACGATCGCCTGCGGGGCCATATCGGGATTTCATTCTCTGATCTGCTCCGGAACCACGCCGAAAATGATAGACAACGAAAAAGACATTCCTTTCATCGGTTTTGGGGCCATGCTGACAGAGGGATTCGTGGGCATCATAGCCCTGATCGCCGCCACGGCGCTTGTGACCAACGATTATTTCGCCATAAACGCCACGTCCGAAGGCTGGCAGAAACTGGGCCTGAAGGTCGTCGATCTGCCGGCGCTCGAGCAGGAAGTCGGCGAAAAACTGATGCACCGCACCGGAGGCGCCGTCTCGCTGGCCGTGGGCATGGCGTATATTTTCAATAAAATACCGTTCCTGGCCGGGCTGATGAAGTACTGGTACCATTTCGCCATAATGTTCGAGGCCCTCTTTGTCCTGACCGTTATCGACGCCGGCACCAGGGTCGGCCGCTACATCCTTTCCTCGGCCCTGGGACAGATCTATCCAAAGTTCGATAACACCAGGTGGATCGTTGGGATAGTGACCACTTCCGCCCTGATGTCCTGCGCCTGGGGATATCTGTTGTACGGCGGACAGATCGCGACCATCTGGCCGATGTTCGGCGTCGCCAACCAGCTGCTTGCCGCCATAGCGCTGGCAATCGGCACAACCCTGATTCTGGCGCACGGCAAGAAAAAGTATTGCTGGGTGACGATCGTTCCCTTCGGATTTGTCGCCATAACGACCATTGCCGGAGGCTGCTATAACATTTTCAAGTCCTACCTGCCAAACCGCATGTTCGTGAACGCGCTCTTAACCGCGGTTCTGCTCGTGCTTTCCATCATCATCATAGCCGACTCCGCCAGAAAATGGATTCAAATACTGCGGCGGAAATAGAACCCGTCGGCGTGAAATTTCCTGACTTTACCGGTTTGGGTATGCGCTTAAACGAACCGCAGAATATCGAATAACGAACTCCGAACGTCGATGGTGATCCCCGTCTTTCCTTCGTGATTCTGTGGTTCCGTATTCTGCGGTTTTGCGGTTTCTCCGGAAAAAGACGAAGAATGCGGTCATTTTCAAACCGTCTGAAGAAGATCACTTTCAAAGCGACGCTGATACATAACTGCCGCGCCTGACGGCCTTGCTGCCTAATGAGTTTCGCAGCTTATCCACCGCCCGATCAAGCTTCCTGTTCCGAACGGCCTTTTCCACGCCGGACAATTCCGCAAACAACTCCCGCTGGGCCGGCATGGCCTGATCCGGGGTCACGAGATTGCTCACACCGAAGCCCACCAGCCGGATGGGACGTTGCAAATGTTCGCGCTCAAACAATACAAAAGCGCAGGCAATCAATTCGCGGTCGCTGTCGGACGCCTCCGGAAAAGACATTTGCCTGGTGATGGTCGAAAAATCTCCGAACCGCAGTTTGATCTGGGCTGTCCTGGCCAGTTTGCCGGACTTGCGCAATCGGCCGCCGACTTCTTCGGCCAGTTCCAGCAGGCGCTGGCGCACCAGCTCAAGGTCAGGTTCATCACTGGCAAAAGTGTGTTCGTTGGAAATGCTCTTTTCCTCCCAATGAGTTAGCACCGGCCGGCTGTCGCGGCCCCTGGCCAGCTCAAATATATCCACAGCGCCCGCCCTTCCAAACAAGCGTTCCAATGCCCCATGATCAAACGCCTGCAATTGGCCGATAGTCCGGATGCCTTTCTTTGCCAGATGGGCGCCGGTGACTTTTCCGATTCCCCACATTTTGGCCACCGGCAGCGGAGCCAGAAATTTTATGATCCCGGTTTCTGTTACCGGGACCACCGTCAACCCATCCGGCTTGTTCAGGTCGCTGGCCATCTTGGCCAGAAACTTATTTGGCGCAACCCCCACCGAGGCCGTCAATCCGGTCCGCGTCTTGATGCGTTTCTTCAATTCCCCGGCGAGCGTCACCGCATCCCCCCATATACGCAGAGCGCCGCCGACATCAAGGAAAGCCTCATCCAGCGAGAGCGGCTCGATCAGCGGAGTAAACTCCTCCAGAATGGTCATGATCCGGCCGGACATTTCAGCATAGCGTTCCATGCGGACAGGCACAAACAAGGCATGCGGACACAGTTTCCCGGCCGTGCGCGACGGCATGGCGGAATGGATGCCGTATTTGCGGGCCTCGTAGGAACAGGTGGAGACCACCCCGCGCTGATCCGGCGCAGCGCCGACAACCAGCGGAAGCCCCTTCCATTCCGGATGGTCAAGCGCCTCAATGGCCGCATAGAACGCGTCCATATCCACATGCAGAATTTTCAGGATAGCAGGCATAATATCTGCCGGCATTGTCCCCTGCGGAAGATATTCATAACACCCCATGTTCACAATGCCGGAAAAGCGATCAATTCTGTCTCAATTCTTCGACATGCACGCGGATTTTGCGGAAGATGGCGAAAATGTCCCGCATGTCGGCCTTTGTGCCCAACAGCAGGAAGTGGCGGAACCAGAGAGCTGATTCATTGCACAGCTTTTCCGTTCCCGGCAAAAACACGTTTTTGTACTCCGGCCGGTTGGCGAACATCGGCTGTTTATAGAGCGGCATGGGATAGCCCGGAGCCAGATCAAGCCCCTCGGCCTTGGCAGCCTTTATGAGCATTTCACGCGAACAGCCGAATTCAGCGGGCTCAAATCTGATGCAGTAAAGGTGATATGAACGCGGGTTGACCCGTTTATCATCCGGCACCGGATAAAGACCGGGAATTTCCTTGAGCAATTTATCCAAAAGCTTCGCGTTTTCCTCGCGCCTGGCCATATGCTTCGGCAGGCGGTCCAACTGCGCCAGAAGTATGGCGGCATGAAATTCGGTCAGCCGAAGATTGCTGCCCATCAGGTAATGCTGATACCAGGGCGTGTTTGCCCCGCGTCCGCAATTGGTATACGATCTGCAAATGTTTGCCAGTTTTTCATCGTTGGTGACGATCGCGCCGCCCTCGCCGGCCGTGATGTTCTTGCTGGCCTGGAAACTGAAACAACCCATGTCGCCGATCGCGCCGGCGCCTGTATTCCGTTTCCAAATTGTCCCCCAGGCGTGACAGGCATCCTCTATTACTTTGAGATTATGTTTCTTGGCCAGTTTCATAATGGCGTCCATATCGGCCATCATGCCCGCAAAATGCACCGGCATAATTGCCTTCGTGCGCCGGGAGATAACTTTTTTAATCGAATCAGGATCGATGCAATATGTATCCGGATGCACGTCCGCAAAAACCACGGTCGCCCCCACCCGCATGACGCAACTGGCCGTGGCCATAAAAGTGTAGGCCGGGACGATCACCTCGTCGCCCGGTCCGATATTGAGCGCCAGCAGACATGTCTCCAGGGCGGTTGTGCCGCTTGATGAAGTAATGCAATATTTCGCCTTTTGAAACTTTGCGAAATTTTTCTCGAATTCTTTTACCCGTTCGCCATACCACCACTTGCCGGATTCCAACACCGCATTGATGCCTTTCCTCTCCCGATCATCCCACATGGGCCAGGAAGGCCACGGTTTTGTTCTCACAGGTTTGCCGCCCAGGAGCGCCAATCCATTTTCGATTTTTTGTTTCACGATTTAAATTAACCTCCGAAAATCTATACGGCCGGTATTTCCTGAATATTGTTTACGAGAATGCTGACCCGTTCCCTGATTATCTGCGCGAAACCGGCGCCGGCCTGATAAAAATATTCCCTGCCTTCGCGCGTGACTTTCAGTTTACCCGCCGACAAACGCGCGATCATGGGCGCATGGCCGGCCAGGACGCCGAAGCTGCCCAGCGCGCCGTTGAGCACCAGCGCCTCGACTTCGCCGGAAAAGACCGGTTTTTGCGGAATAAGAATTTCAGCTTGAAATGTTTTCATAAAATTGTCTCTCACAGAGTCCACAGAGAAAAGCTGCCGGTTTTATTTTTTATCGCAACACGATAAAAAACAAAACCAATCTTTTCCTCTGTATTCTCCGTGAACTCTAGCGAGTTTGACGAGCGAGCGAGAAAATAATCTGATTTCATCATATTGTTTTCGCCTTGGCAACGGCGTCGTCAATGGAACCGACCAGAAAAAACGCCTGCTCCGGCAGGTTATCATGTTTGCCTTCCAGTATTTCCTTGAACCCGCGCACGGTTTCCTTGACCGCAACGTACTTGCCCGGTATGTTCAGGAATTGCTCGCACACGGAAAAAGGCTGGGACAAAAAGCGCTGGATTTTCCTGGCGCGCGCCACGACCAGTTTGTCCTCCTCGGAAAGCTCCTCCACGCCCAGAATGGCGATGATGTCCTGCAATTCCTTGTATTTCTGCAGTGTTTTCTGCACGTTGCGCGCAACCTGGTAGTGCTCTTCGCCGACCACCTCCGGCGTCAGAATTTTCGAGGACGAATCCAGGGGATCGACGGCCGGGTAAAGTCCCTGTTCGGAAATGGCGCGCGAAAGCACGGTCGTGGCGTCCAGGTGACTGAACACCGTGGCCGGGGCAGGGTCGGTAAGGTCGTCGGCCGGCACGTAAATGGCCTGCACGGAAGTTACCGAGCCGCGCCGGGTGGAAGTGATGCGTTCCTCCAGATCGCCGATTTCCGAGGAGAGCGTTGGTTGATAACCGACCGCCGATGGAATCCGGCCCAGCAGGGTTGAGACCTCCTGGCCGGCCTGGGCAAACCGGAAAATATTGTCTATGAAAAGGAGCACCTCCAGACCGGAGTCATCCCTGAAATGTTCCGCCATGGTCAGCGCCGTCAAGGCCACGCGCAATCTGGCGCCGGGCGGCTCGTTCATCTGGCCGTACACCAGGATGGCTTTTTCAAGAACCTTGGATTCTTTCATCTCAATCAGAAGATCGTTGCCTTCGCGCGTGCGCTCGCCAACGCCCGCGAAAACCGACATGCCTCCGTGTTCGACCGCGATGTTATGAATCAGTTCCTCAATTAAGACGGTCTTGCCGACGCCGGCTCCGCCAAAAAGGCCGATTTTTCCGCCGCGCGAATACGGCACGAGCAGGTCAATGACCTTGATGCCGGTTTCCAGTATCTTTGCCTTCGGGTCCTGATCCTGCAGCGAAGGCGGCGCCTTGTGGATAGGATCGAACTTGTCGGCCTTGACCGGCCCCAGGCCGTCAATCGGCTCGCCGATCACGTTAAAGACGCGCCCGAGGTTGGAACGGCCGACCGGCACCGAAATGGGCATGCGGGTGTTCAAAACCTGGTTGCCCCGCCTGAGTCCGTCGGTGGTGGAAAGCGCGATGCAACGCACGGTATTGTCGCCCAAATGCTGCTGGACTTCGGCGACCACTTCCAGCCTGCCCTGATCGTCGGGCACATCGCGCTTGATGTGCAGGGCAAAATTAATCAACGGCAGCTCGCCGGCCGGAAATTCCACGTCAATGACATTGCCGATCACCTGAACTATCTTGCCTTCGTATCCGTTATTCATAATTTTGTATCTCGCAAATAAAACGGCATGGAGTGTTTTCCGCCTTAGGCGGATCCGCCTCGGGCGGAAGCGGATAGCGTTTTGTTTTTCTGTACGCTCTACGCTAACCGCTATCCGTTATCTATCCGATCGCTTCCGCGCCGGTGGTGATATCCGCCAATTCGCGGGTGATTATCAACTGACGCAGCTTGTTCATATCCAACTGCATTTCCGAAATCAAGTCATCGGCGTTCTTGGTGGCCAGGTCCATGGTGAACATGCGCGCCGCATGCTCTGCAACCGCAGCCTCCATGAAAATCCTGCGCAAGACGTTTTCCGCGTAGGCGGAAACAAGGTCGTCAAGCATCCCCGCCACGGGCGGCTCGAACATCAAGCTTTCAACCTTCCCGCCCTTCCGCATTTCGGAAAGATCCATCGGGAAAAGGCGTAAATTCTGAGGCTGCTGGCGCAACGCGGAGGAGGAAACCGTGTAAAACAGCTCGATCCTGTCAACGGACCGGCTCCGGTATAATTCGCAGATGTTTCTGCCGAGGACAGAGGCATCCGCGGCCTCGAACAGCATGGCATCCCTGATCTGATATTTTCCGCCGGCCGCCTGCCGGGCCTTGAAAAAGTCCCTGGCCTTGCGGCCGACCAACAGGAATTCGACATTCGGCGGCATTTTAAGGTCAAATTCAGCCCCACCCCGGCCTTCCGCCTTCGCCAAGGCTACGGCGGACGAGTCGACCACCCCTCCGCTGGAGGGGACTTTTGATGGTCCCCTCTCGGGAGGGGTACGCAAAGCGGGGGGTGGAAAATTCAGCACGTATCGGAAAAGATTGGTGTTCAGACTGCCGCACAGTCCGCGGTCCGTGGAAACAATTACGTGAAGCGACTTTTTGATTTCGCGCTTTGCAAAAAACGGATTATCGTCCGGCATTTCTTCCTGTCCGGCCAGCAGCCGGGCCGTTATCTCGCGCATCCTTTCCGCATACGGCCGGGCATTTATCAGGGTCGTCTGGGCGTGGCGCAACTTCACGGTGGCCACCATTTTCATGGCGCGCGTGATCTGGCGGGTCTTGCGGATGCCGCGCAACCTTCCCTTTATTTCACGAAGACTGGACATTTTTTATTCAATGGAAACGTTCAACTTCCAATACTCAACTTTTCCGCCAGAGGCGGATCCGCCCAAGTCGGACAACATCGAATTCAAATCCTTTTGTTTTAAGCTGAAAGTTGGACGTTGAATGTTCAAAGTTTCCTATGCCTTAAATCCGGATTTGAATTTCGCAATGACATCGGACAACGCCTTTTCCTCCTCATCGGACAGGACGCCTTTAGTCCTGATCTGGTTCATGATATTGACGGCGTTCTCGTCAAGATAACGATGCAGGCCGGCCTCGAAACTTTTTACCTTTTCGACCGGCAGATCGTCCAAAAAGCCATTTATGCCGGAAAAGATGATGGCAATCTGTTTTTCAACCGGCAGGGGTTTATACTGGTCCTGTTTCAGTATCTCCGTCAGACGCTCGCCGCGCGTCAATTGTTCGCGGGTGGACTTGTCGAGGTCCGAGGCAAACTGCGAAAACGCCTTAAGCTCGCGGTACTGCGCCTGATCGAGCCTGAGACGCGCCGAAAACTTCTTCATGGTCTTGATCTGCGCCTTGCCGCCCACGCGCGAGACGGAGAGTCCCGCGTTGACCGCAGGCCGCTGACCGGCGTAAAAAAGGTCGGTCTCCAGGTAAATCTGGCCGTCCGTGATCGAAATGACGTTGGTGGGGATGTAGGCGGAGATGTCTCCGGCCTGGGTTTCGATAATGGGCAGCGCCGTCATGCTGCCGCCGCCCTTTTCCTTACTGTACTTGGCGGCCCGTTCCAGGAGGCGGGAATGCAGGTAAAACACATCGCCCGGATAGGCCTCCCTGCCCGGCGGTCGCCGCAGAAGAAGAGAAAGCTGGCGGTAAGCCACGGCGTGTTTCGACAAATCGTCATAAACAATCAGGGCATGCCCGCCTTTCTCGCTGAATTCCTCGGCCATGGCGCAACCGCTGTAGGGCGCGATATATTGCAGCGACGCCGGCTCCGAGGCGGAAGCATTGACGACAATGGTTTTTGCCATGACGCCGTTCTCTTCAAAAGCCTTGATCACGCCGGCCACCGTGGAATTTTTCTGTCCGATGGCGACATAAATGCAAACGACATCCGTGTCCTTCTGGTTGATGATGGCGTCAACCGCCACGGCCGTTTTGCCGGTCTGCCGGTCGCCGATGATCAACTCGCGCTGGCCGCGGCCTATGGGAACCATGGAATCAATCGCCTTCAATCCGGTCTGCAAAGGCTCGCAGACCGGCTGGCGCTCGATGACCGTTGGCGCGCGCTTTTCGATCGGCCGCGTTTTCTTTGTCGGCACCAGCCCCTTGCCGTCGACCGGCTGTCCGAGGGCGTTCACTACGCGCCCCAGCAATTCGGGCCCGACCGGAACTTCGATGATGCGGCCGGTGCAGCGAACCTCGTCGCCTTCCTCGATCCTGGTATCGTCGCCGAGAATGATGCAGCCGACGTTGTCACGTTCCAGGTTCATGGCCAGGCCGTAAATCTGGTTCGGAAATTCGACTAGTTCGCTGGCCATGACGCGCGAAAGCCCGTACACCCGCGCTATGCCGTCGCCAACCTGCAACACCGTGCCCACGTCGGTTTCCCCGGCGGCGGACCGGTAATTTTCAAGCTGCTTCTTTAAAACTTCCGTTACTTCTTCTGGTCTGATTTTGATCTGGTCAGTCATGTTTTTTTCCGCTTCAAACTGGCAGGGCGAACCTTTCCGCCTTCACGGCTCGGCAGGGACGCCTCGCCCTACCAACTTTAAGATTGTCACTTTGTGCCTCTTCTAAAACGCCGAAAGCGCGGCGCGGATCTGAAACAACCGCCCCAGGCCGCTGCCGTCAAACAGGCTGTCGCCCACGCGGATCTGGATGCCGCACAAGAGCGACGGATCGACTTTTACATCCAAATCCACGTCCTGTTTAAGCCACTTTTCCAGGCGCACGCGCAGATAATTTTTCTCGTCGTCCGTCACCGACAGGGCGCTGACAACGCTCACGCGCGCCCTGCCGCGCATTTCATCGATTGACTCGTCCAAAGCCGCGCTGATTTCGGACAACATATTAAATCTGCCCTTTTCGAGCAACAAATTTAAAAAATTAACGGTCAAAGCCTCCGCCTTTCCGGAAAACAATTCATCGATGATTCTCCGTTTCGCCGGCAAAGGGACAACCGGCGAACCGAGCACAAGGCTCAAATCGGCGCTTTGGGCGCAGGTCTGTAAAACCATTTTCAGTTCGGCGGAAGATTTTTCCACGGCCTCGCCCTTGGCAACCGCGTTCAAAAGCGCCCTGGCGTATCGTTTTGCTAGTCCGGCATTAAGCATATTTTCTCTCGCTTTTAAACTATCTTTGCAACCCCTCCCCCTCGACCTGCGCAAAGAGCTGGTCGATCAGGCGGCGCTGTAAGTCGGCATTGATCGTTTCGCCGATGGTTTTTTCCGCAACCAGCATGGACATTTCCAGCACCTGCTGGCGAAGCTCCTTCACGGCCTTTTGTTTTTCGGACTCAATCTGCTGAATCGCCCGGCCCAGGATTTCCTGGCTCTGGCCCTTGGCCGCGTTCAGGATTTCCTCGCGCACGGACTGCGCCTCTTTGACGGTCTGATTCATCAATTTCTGGGCGTCATCCTTGAGGCGCGCCATTTGCGTTTCATAGTCGATTTTCAGGTGTTCAACATCCTGCCGCGTTTTCTCGGCCGCTGCCAAGTCCGCTCCGATTTTGTCGGCGCGCTGTTTAAAAATGCCGGCGATCGGCTTATAGGCAATGCGCCAAAGCAGAAACAAGGCCGCCAGAAACGTGACGATCTGGCCGATGATCAGATATAGATTCAGGTCGAGCATGATAAACGAGGCACAAAGTAACAAAGGCACAGAGGCACAAAGCCGGAATTCTGATAATTTTAGCTCTTGCTATGTGCCTTTGTCCCTATGCGCCTTTGTGCCTTCTTAATTCACTTGGCTTCCGCCGGCACTGCCGCTTTCGGCATGGCGTCCAGCTTGGACTGCAACTCCACCTGCTGGATCTTGGCTTGCAGCGTCTCGAGCTGGTCGCGGGCCTCCTGCCTCGATTTGGCCGATTTCGTATAGGGATTGGCAAAGAGCAGCAGGAGGGCGATAACCAGCGCGTAAATCGTGAGTGACTCGGTGAATGCCAGGCCGATGATCAGGTTGGTGCCGATCGTGCCGGAAGCCTCGGGCTGGCGGGATATGCCATGCATGGCGCCGTTGACCGCAATGCCCTGAGCTATGCCCGGTCCGATTGTTCCGATTCCGACCACTACCGCCGCCGCAAATATCGAAGCAGTCAATATATCCATTTTTTTCTCCTTTTTATTCTTTCTTTCAGACTTCAGCCTTTTCCGCCATAGGCGGATCCGCTAAAAGCGGAAGCTTTTCTGTTAGTGTTCCGCATAGGCGCTGCCGATATAGGCCATGGAAAGCGCCGTAAACACCAGCGCCTGGACCACGCCCACCAGCACGCCCAGCAAAATAATGGCCGGCCGCAGGATCAGCGGCACAGGCAGCAAAAGCTTGGACATCACGTCCGGCGTAAAAAAGAAAAGCGTGGCCATATAAACCAATACGCCCAAAATGATTTCCTTGGCCAGCATATTGCCGAAAAGCCGCATTGTCAATGACAGAGGCCGCGTAAAAATCTCCAGGCCGCGGATGATGATGAACATGGGCGCGAGCCAGTAAGGCGGACCGCAAAAATGCCTGGCATAACCGAGCACGCCCTTCTGTTTGATGCTCATGGCCTCCGTGGAAAAAGCCACAATCAGCGCCATGGCCGCGTTCACGTTCACGTTCATGGTCGGCGACGACATTCCCGGCAGGAGACCGAGCCAGTTCGAAAAAAGGATGAAAAGGAAAAGAGTGGCGTAGAGCGGCATGAATTTCACGTTTTCCGGCCCGCCGAGCTGAACACAGAGGGCGGAAATGTATTCCCAGACCATTTCGAAGAAATTCTGCAGCGCCCCCGGCCGCAAGGCGAGCCGCCGCCTTGCCAGGACGGCCAATACGATCAGCAAAAGCATCACAAACCAGCAAATCAGCATTTCCTTAGGAATGTGATGGCCGAGGAGCCTGCTTAACCACTCGAATATTTGCGGACCTTCTATCTCTTCCATTTTAAAACAGGGCCACGGAGCGCAGTAACTGTTCTGTCATCCTGAGTGCAACGAAGGATCTCCGCGACATTAATAATACGGCTGAGATTCCTCGCTACGCTCGGAATGACAACCTTAATTACGAAACTCCTAAATTCCTACGCTTCAGCTATCCGTTGATATTTTTCTTCCTCTGCTGCCAGACTGCCAACAGAACCGTCAATATGCCCAAAACGCCCAGAACCGTCAAGGAAATCACGGACTCGCCGCGTTTCATCAGGGAAAAAACAACCACGCCGATCAGCAGATAGCGCAGCGCATAGCTGCCGATGATAATGAGCGGCGCCAAAGCGCCGCCGGCATTGCGCACGGCCAGTTTCACTGAAGCGCGCAAAATGAAAAAATTAACGGCCCCGACCGCCAGCCCTGCCAGAACGCCGATCAATATCTTGGAATAAGGCATCAACTTTTCTCCCTCTTTCTGACCTGAAAATAAATATTCACAAGCGCAGCCGTAAAACCGGCCAGGAGCAGCAGAATCATAAAAATGGGGCTTGTTCCCAAATACCTGTCAATCCAGTAACCGGCCAGAAACCCGGCAAAGGTCGCGGCCACGATGGTAAAACCGATCGAACCGAAAACAGCCATGGCTCCGGCCGGCTTCCTGTCAAATACCGGTAACAAACTCATTTTTCATCCTGATCTTTTTTTTGATCAGAAGGTTCCTCTTTCTCGTTATCTTCGTCCCGTCCTTTTTTGAATTCACGCAGACTTTTGCCGAGCGAACGCGCCAGTTCCGGCAGACGCCTGGCGCCAAAAAGGAGCAGAATGATCGCCAGAATCAAAAGAATCTCTTGCCAGCCTATGTTCATCTTTGCCTCCGCTTGCTGAATTTTCGATCCCGCTTAAAGGCGGGACAAGTTTTTCGATTTTAGATTTCCGATTGTCCCCTGAAAAAAACCTGTGCCTATGCGCCTTTGTCCCTCTCTTGCCTGATCCGCTCCTTTTCCGTCTCGGCTTTTTCCCTGATTTTTGCTATTTCCACCTGATGTTCGCCTTTCAGTTTTTCCATTTTTTCCTCATCCGCGCCGGCCTGCGCCAGGCGCGTCTTAAGCATGATTTCCCGCTCCGCTATGCCGGCTTTGGTTTGGCGCTCGATCTCGGCAATGGCTTCTTTTTGTTCCGAACTAAGCGTTCTGTTTTCGCCCTGTTTCGCAAAACGCGCACAAGCCAGGTCATAGGCGCTTTTCAAGGAATTTTTCGTTTCTTCAGCCATAGATTCTTGTTGCCTTTATCGTATTCCGACATTATCATAAAACATTAAGTTCTTAAGAATTTACCCGCATGATCAACGCCGGTCAAGAAGACATTTATTATATGCGCCTGGCCCTGCGCCAGGCCGAGGAGGCCGTTGCGGCCGGCGACGTGCCGATCGGCGCCGTGATCGTGCGCAATAAACAAGTTATTGCGCGGGCGCACAATCAGACCGAGCTTTTGAAGGATCCAACCGCGCACGCAGAGATGATCGCCATAACCCAGGCCGCCGCAGCCATCGGCGACTGGCGCCTGACCGATACCGCGCTTTACGTGACCAAGGAGCCCTGCCCCATGTGCGCGGGCGCAATCACCCTGGCGCGCATTTCCAATGTGGTTTTCGGCGCTTTCGATCCGCAAAGCGCCGGAGAATTAAAAGCGGCAAAAATCACGGGCGGCGTGCTGGAGGAGGAATGCAGGGAACTGTTGCAGAATTTCTTCCGGACACTGAGAAAACAAACGAGTTGAATCGCTCGCCGCCGTGGTTGACCCTAAAAATATCCTGCCGGGTTCATGGCTCAACGTTCAGCATTCATCCAAACCCTATCCACGATGCCGGAAAACCGGACGATTTGGGAATGGACTACCCCTGGGTCAAACGCGGCCGTTTTACATAAATATGTTCGGGTGCGACTCCTATCGCATCAAACCAACTTGAAAGTCTGACTTGACAAAGATCGCGGTTGAGCCACAATGTGCACATGAAAACAATAACAATTCGAGACCTCCACATGAGAACCGGCCACTATGTCCGGGCCGCCGGACAGGAATATCTTGTTGTAACCGATCGGGGACACGCCGTTGCCGCTCTCGCCAAATTCACCGGCGCAATTGAAGGGCAAGCATTGCCTGATCGCGAAGCGTGGATAAAAAAATCCCCTTTGATTCGTGTTGACTCGACACGCCTGATCGGCAACGACCGCGAACGCGAATGATTTATTTTGACACATCATACATTGCCAAGTGCTACTTAAACGAGCCTCACGCGGAGGTCGTCCGCGAATTGGCCATGCAAGCCACAGGGCTGGCATGCTCTCAACTCGGCCGGGTGGAATTCTGGTCTGTTCTGAATCGCCATGTTCGTGAAAATCGGCTTACCGCCAAACAAGCCCATGCCGTTCGGCAAATATTCAGCAAAGACGAAACCGATAACGTCTGGCATTGGATTCCCGTCACTAACGACTTGGTGATGCAAACCTGCGAAATCCTTGAACATTTACCGCGGAATTTATTTATTCGGTCGGCAGACGCGATTCATCTCGTCAGCGCGAAAGAACACGGCTTAAACGAAATCTATAGCAACGACAATCATCTGTTACAATGCGCATCTTTTTTCGGCTTGCGCGGCAAAAATATTATTTTGAGAATATAGAGGATCACTACGGCACGAAATACATGGTTCCCTGCGGAAGATATTCATAACACCCCATGTCAACGACGCCGGAAAACCGGTCAATCCGGGAATGACCGTCAAGATCCAAACTCATCCAGTTCTCGTTCGTGTCGGAATTTAAGCAGGGTGAACATACGATAAATTGGAATTGCCGCTGTCCTTAAATCAGAGTTCCAAAGCAAAGCGTAACGCCGTCTTAATCCGATCCATATCGGCGACGCGCAAAACTCCAAGACGACGCTCAAGCCGGATCAGCGGCAACGTGCCTATGCCTTGAACATTGGCTACCGATGGTTGATAAAGGCAAGGCAACTGTCCCAAGTTTACCTCATACGCGCTCCCGCGATTTTGCGTCGTCAACGGCACATAAACCACCAACTGACGCGGCGGATTATCATCAACACGAGACATAATCACTACCGGCCGCGTCTTAGCCGCCAATCCCAAATCAGCAAGCCAGATTTCTCCGGGACATGTCTTCATCGAGAATATCCATCACTTCCTGTTCGACCCGCCGATCGCGGAGCAAATCCAGCCCATCGGTATCGGCCATCTCGATGATTTCCGCCACCAGTTGCTCTACTTCATGCGCGGTTTTGCTATCCCAAGTCGTCAGTTTACAATCCAATTTTTCTGCAATTACCGTTGTCATGTCCGGGAAGATACAATTTTTATTCGCATAATTCAAGTTTTTCCTACGGCACGGAATACATGGTTCCCTGCGGAAGATACTCATAGCACCCCATGTCCACGATGCCCGAAAACCGGTCGATCCGGGAATGGCCGTCCAGATCAACCGCGCCGTTCGTCATCCAATCCTGGTTGGCCCCGGTATTGATGCAGGGCGATTCACGGGTTAAATTATAATTATCGGAACTGGTGCTTACAAATTGCGGACTTGAAGAAACGTTATTAACTGAATCACCTGATAAGTGTTGGTTTGGATCACCGGCCACGGCTAAAGGCGCGGTGCAACAGTTAGCAATTTTGTTTGTAAGCGTACCACCAGACCAGTTTGTCTTTAAGCCGCCATAATTAAAATAGACAATCGAATTTCTTAGCTCACCACCCCCATCGTTTGCCAACTTGACGCCACCTACGTTGGACTGGGTAGACACATTCTGCACTATCGTACAACAATCCACTGTTGATAATGCGACATATACGGCACCATAACTACCAGAATTATACATGACTTTACAATTTTGCAGCAAACCAGCAACGTTAAGACAGCAACCGAATCCAAATCCAGCTGCGGCTGACCCTTCATTACTGATAACAATACAGTTTTTAGCCAATGACGACGACAAATACAACCCCGCCCCTCCAAAAGCTGTCGTTCCAGCGTTTGTGCCCATTCTATTGTTTCTTATTATTGAATTATATATTTGAGCGCCACCGGACAAATATGCACCCGCACCATTGTTGTTTACATTATTACAAGATATCGTGCAATTTGAAACCACCGATCCCGCACCGCTTGCATAAATGCCTCCTGCAATATTACTGGCCGCACATGCCGATATCAGACAATTACAAATTAAACCATTTGTAATATTAACTCCCCCGGCACTATCTGAACAACCATTACTAATCGTGAACCCATCTGCGATGGCATTGCTGTGGCCGATGCTAAAACACCGATTGGTAGTGCTTGGGTAATTTCCGTTGACAAACGTGCTGTTTTTTCCATTATAACCCCTGATAAGAATTGGTGTTTGTACTTTTATTTCCGAAGTCAAGTTATAATTTCCATTTGAGACAAGCACTGTATCCATATAGCTTGTGGCTTTCGCCACGCCGTTGCTGATGGTCAGCAAAGCATTGGTCCATGCCCCTTTCCCTGATCTCGCATCATCGCCATTGGTTGCGATGTAATATATCTCCGCACGCATCAGACTGGAAACGGATATGATCAGAACAGTCAACAAGCATTTTCCACACATAATCTTTTGCTCCTTCAAATTCATTTCGATCAAAAGTTTAAAAAGCATCCTCCCATCCCCTTTCAAGGGTAACCTCGCATACTCGGTTACTTTCTGGCAGGGATTATCACGAGGTATTGCCCTCTGATTCTTTATGCTATCTCTCTGTCCTCTTCTTCGCAAACTTTTTTTGAAATATCTTCAAAATATCACTTGACGTGATTTATAGAGTATTGATTACAGGTTCTCTTGCATTCATCATCATGAATGCCGCGGAACAATCCTACTTCTCTCTATATTTTTTTCAACCACCGACTTGACGCACACCAACAAAACGACCTGTTTCAGCCGATTCCTTGGCGGCCAGGCAGGCATACACACTCCGGATGCCGGCCCAAATGGGTGTCAAACTTTTCGAGCTGCCCCTAATAACTTCAAGAAAATTCCGCGCCAATTCGGAATCACCCCCTGAATGTCCCTGGACAACTTCAACCTTGGTCGTGTCCGTAAACGGCGCATGATGCCGCACGCGTTTAATCTGACGCACGCGCCAATCAAAACTTATCGTTCCATGATATCCGCTTACCGTGGCCCCCCGGCTGCCCGCGTCCCGCCGCGTATAAAAAACCTGCGTGTACACACCATGCGCTCCTGAGGCAAATTCCAACAACGCGCTTGAAGAATCTTCATTCATCCCTTCATCAGGGCGGCCGCAATCAACACTGAAAAGGCAGGGATGATCCTGTACAATGCCGCCCGACTGGTTTCGCTGCCGGTTCTGCGGGCTTTCAGGACAACTATCCTGTTCCCGGCATTTCGAACACATCAACCCCGCACGCTTACAGCCGCCGAACACCCGTCCATAACTGGCCATGGAGCCGATACGCACTATGTTTGAGCCCATCAAATAACTGATGTAATCAAAATCATGCGTGGCCTTCTGTAAAAACTGGCCATGAGTAATCTTGTAATGGTATGAAGGCATGTCCCAGTAACACGTACCGTATGGCACATAATTGACGGCCAGAATATGTTCGGGCTGGCCCACCGCCTTTTCCCCGTGAATCAATTGATGGGCGAATCGGCACAACGGCGAGACCCGCAATGGAAAGCTGACCACCACCTCGCATCGGCTATTCATGAACGCTTTTTCTAGGGCCAGCGCCTGCCTCATGGAGACAGCCACAGGCTTTTCCAGAAAAAGCGGCAGATCTAATTTTGCGGCCTGAATCGCATAAGGCGCGTGCCATGGGCATAATGTCCCGATCGCCAAAGCATCCGGTTTGGCGCGCGCAATCATCTCCGGAAACTGTTTATAAAAGACCACTTGGCTGCGATCACACTCATCAAGCCGCTGGCGCGCCGCTTTTTCATTCGGATCGATTATGCCAACTACGCGCAATTCAGGCGCCATAGGCCGCATTACGCCATTAACCATTCCGCTAATTCTAGAACCAAAACCAATTATCCCCAACCTCATTATATGACACATCCTTATCTTTTTAATTATTTCCGGACTCTCGCCGACCGGCCCATAGTAATAACTCGACCATGCCAGCCCGGCCAGAATACACTGCCAAACCACCGATAAACCGGGATCTTTTGTTTCCAAAGCGGGCTATGCCCGCTTTGGACAGTTCTTCTATCAAAATTACACCTAAATTGCCTGTCCAAAAAACGGGGGGGGGGCTTCGTCTGGAGGGCCTTTTTGACCAAACATGGCCAACTCACAGTATAATGCGAATCGTTTTTCCTATCCATTTTACAGCCGTCCTCAATTCAATCTTATTCAAGGCCCATAGGTAACTCGCACCCCCGAAATCATATACCAACCCCAACTTGGCTCCATGCATTCTTCCAGTTGGCTTTTCTCTGATGTCAAATTTTTAAACTCAACATTGTTCCTGCCGTCCTTGAGCACTCCCGCCGGAATGTTAAAAGACGCCCATTTCCATGCATTCTTGGAGAAGGGAACCCTTCCGCTATAGATTGATTTATCATTAATTACTATTTCCATAAGCGCGACAACTTCCTTATCATTGTCCATCCCTTCCAATTCAATCCGCGCAGGCAGGCAGTCGCCGGAGGTAAGAATGAGGATGGCACGAGCCTGCGAGGTTGCAAAACCTGCCCGACGCAGGCATTTCAAGTCCTTTCTCAGGGGACATTTAAAACTATACTCCGGTACATACTCTCCGCCCAAAAGACTAATTATCGGGATGTTCCATCCATTGGCAATCGGCTCTCGCCATGAACCAGGAGCACTTGTCAGGGTGTTCAGCGGATCTTTGATGAGCGCCTGAACCTGACTGCTTTTATACCAAACCGGATTATCCGCTTTTAATATGGCCGTTTCCCATAGCCATTGGACGGTTGTCCGCCGACTGGAGAAACGATTTATCTCGAAATCACAGCATAGCCGCGCGAATTCCGCCAGCCGTTCCGCGTATACAGGCAATTCCGCCTCCGTGATCTGGCCATTGCCACGGCAACGGTCGGTCAAATCAGAATATAACAAAAATAATTTCTCCGTCTTGACTCGCTTAAGATATTTTGCGTCATTGGCGACCGCTTTTTCTGCATCCGCAAAGCACTTGAATGCTTGCGTGGAAAGAGCTTGGGTCACAAAACCACGCTTGATTTCGCTGTGCCGCTGGACAAAACCACGAATTTTTACTTCCTTATGGATCAGATTAAAGTAGGCACGCATGCCGCCTGCGGCCGGCCCAAAATACAGCTTCATGAATTTATCAATTTCCCTTTCAATATCCAAACCGGGATCCCACAAAACTTTGCTCAAGACATACCGCTGTAAGCTACCGAAAGCGATGCCTGCAGAGACGGTCAAGGAATAACCAGGTCGCTCCCCGCCCAACCCACAGAAGAAAATCCCCTTGACCCCATGCTTGGAATAATATATCAACCGGTCGTAGGTCGCATAAAAGGCCGGCCAGATATTCAAGCATTCATTATAGGGATTCGGATAATCGAAAATGTACAAGTTGCCCGGACAAATCTTAAGCCAACCATCCAAAGTTTTGAAGCCTTCCGTGTTTACCGCACAAAACGTCTGCAAATTGTTGCTCCAGGTCGCATACGGACAGCACATCACCCGGACATTGGCCGTCGGTTTTGTCTCAAACGGCGGCTTTTCTGTGTCCACATATGCTAATGTTATGAGTATCTTGTCCGGATATTTCTTCGCCGTCCGTTCGGCAATCGCGTTCACGAATTTCAGATTCCGGTCGGCCTTTATCATCCCCTGGTCTTTTTCATCATCCTGCACAATGTCCATTTTACGGCATTCCGAACACTTACAGAATCGATATCCGCGGTCCCCCTCGTAAAGCCAGTAATAGCGCGATTCAGGGGTAGCCTCCATCCCGTTCAACATCTTCTGCACTACAATTTCCCTTACATCGGGATTCGACATGCAGACGTGTACCTCCCCGTCACAAGTGTCTTTGGTTATACGCTTCCCGTCCCGACCCAATGCAAAATATTCAGGATGCTCTTTCACGTAATCATCATAAGCCACAAACTCGTTGAGAGAATGGCAGCTCCTCAACCCCATATAATCGCGATGCGTATATCCCAGCTCAAGACCGCTCCGCCCGTCATCGACCATTCTTAAATCTTCAAAGACCGGACTTTTGCTTAAACTGCATTCCTGAATATCCATGATTTCCTTTTTATCATTTATGACAATGTCTTTGTCATCCGCCGTTACAAAATTGAAGCCCTGATTTTCAAGAAACGCATACACGCCTGCAATGACCCCAGACGGACTTTTCCCGCCGATCGCCAAATGGCCCTGCTCGACCTTGACTACATACCCGCCATTTCCCAAGTTCATAGACTCTTTATCAATCAATCCGAGTTTGAGCGCGGCTTCTCCAATCACGATCATACCGGGCATAACTTTGCCTTTCCGGAATAAACGGTTGATCGGCAGGGTCGTCCCATAAAACTTGTGAATATATTTCCGCAGTATCTTCGCGGCGATTTCATCATAATGCTGTGTATGTTCCGGGCCGTGGGCTATCCAGATACCCGTGCAGGGAACATATTCGGCGCCATCCCGAATCCGCGCCTTGCCGGTATATAATTTGACCGATAAATTCTTGACCGCCAGCTCCTGGTTCTGTCCGCTCACAAAAAAGATTACAGAGATAGCCGCAGCCTTATCCGGAATAATCACGTCCAGATTGATATTGGTCCAATTCGGAGAACTGAGGTTTGATTTACCGGCATAATAACTGACGGAAAAACCGCCCTGGCCACGCAAAGCTTTATAATCAAAGGATATCTGCGCCCAAGATGCCATTTCTAAGGAAACCCCGAAATAAGTCCTGGCTTCATTACGGTTGGTGTTGGCGTCTGTCGTGGCTAGATACATAACGCCGTCCTTGAATATCGGCCCCCTTGCGTCTTTGAACCACTTCGCGTTCGCGTACGGCGGATTAAAATACTTCGGCGTGACAAGTTCCAAACCGTTTTCGGGATCAACAGAACACCCCCCAAAAATTCCCAGCGAAATGATGACAGCCACGATTATAATCTGATTTTTTTCGTCATGTTTCATTGGATGCGAGCCAGATCAACCATTGTGAAATCACATATGCGACAAGAATGTTTATAACGTCGGGAATTATAAGGAGTAAATCATAGTTATCTCGTGCGGCATAAGCATTCATTCCATAATTGTTATTTTCAGTCTATGAAAAGCGCAACCGTCACCTTGAGCTAGTTGAACCCTGATGTTATATAATCCATCCTTTTTAACATCAATCTTGGCCGAAGGAACAACCCATCCATTTGTGCTTTTTTTATCCAAATCCGTTGGTTCGACCGGAAAAATAGCTTCCGTTTGACCGCTGACCAGAAGATTCACTTTACACGCCGCCGATGAAAAACACTTCAAAACCGTCTCAATCAAATATTCACCGACGGAAAGACGTACTTCTTTTTCCGCAAAGCCTTCTTTTCTTAATATTAGAACCCCTTCCCACGGAACAGAAGTTTTCTCCGCGTTAGCCACGGAAAAGTCACATCCAGCGACCAAGTCGTATGAATGCTCCGCCTGCCATCTTGAAAACTCCAAATCTCTTAGCCCTGCCTTGATTTTTTCAATAATCACGGAACTTCCTTTATAGTCTTTAAGAAAGTTATCCAGCACGGCTTTGGCTTTTTCCCGAATTTCCAAAAAATTTTCCGCTTCCATCCATTCTGCGGGCAATTGTTTGATTGTGCCATAATTAAACTTCAAGGTCCTGTCCGCTTCGACAAAACGCATCCAGTTTAAATATATTTCGGCGACCACCGGGTCAATTTTGCGCTCTGCCCTGAGAATGTTTATCAAGGCAAAATCTTCCAGCGACATATCCGGATTCCAGGTAAATTCGTCATAAGCGCGGAATTTACCTTCCCATTCCTTGTATTTTGAGCCCCTGATCTGAATGCCTTCAACGGAATTGCGGCTGAGCGTATTGACAGATTTCCTCAATAAATCCTCGGCGTGTTCCTCGGTTCCAGTATGACAAAGAAACCAGTCTTCACGCGGCACGGAACGTCGCAGATCCCACAGTGCCGTAAACCCCCAGCCGATCATGGTTACATCCCCAAATTCCGCCTTCCGCTCCGCAATCAGCCCGGCCCCGGCCGCGCGATAAAACCAGAATTTTATATCCGGCTTGATTTTCCGTGCTGTATCCGCCATGATTTTAAAATACTCATATCCCAGCTTCAATTCGCGGCACTTGCATTTGGAGCACTGGCAATAATGCTCCATATGTTCTCCCATTTCACAGCCTATGCCGTCCAGCAAAGGATAACGGGTTACTATCTCGCGAATATATTCCTCCCAGAATTTACTTGTCCTTGTATCAGACATACAGACAAAGCGAATCGTTTTGCCGTCCATCTTCTTTGGATCAAAACAAGGCGTTTTGACATTGGGGATGATCACCTCGTCCATGGCCGTGGTTTTAAGATTAACCTGATGTGCCGCGCTCTCGGAACAGCTCTTGTTCATCGCATAGTCCCTGAATGGAACCTTGAAAAACAGCCATGTTTTGATGTGCTTCTTTTGCGCATAGGCAAGCATGGCGGGCATATATTCGTTCCGCACGTTCGGATGCAACTCGTTGACCAGTCCGGGATAACGTTCAGAACGGAAGCCTATTCCGGTATCGAGCGTAAAAGACCAGTCCAGCAGGTGGTTCATCTTGTGTCCGCTCATCCAGTCTATGAATTCCTTGTAGCCGCCTTTAAACTCCTTTTCCCATTGGCCGGGATAAAGATAACATGGCCCGGAAAGAAAGGTGGCGATACTGCGATGTTTAAAAGCGGGCCGATTTAATACCGGCAGAAACCGCGTTCCAATTCCGAATATTTGCCAGGTCTCGTTATTTTCATAAATCCGATTCTTGATGGTCTCAACGGCATAACTCAGCCCATGTTCCGTGTTGGCGGTAATTATCAAAACGGTTTGTCCCTTATATTGCGCGTCATAAACCAAAAACCCCTGCTCGCCCATATCCGAAGGAAACAATGTCAAGGCGCTTAAAACCGCCATCTTGTATTTATTCTCCTCCTCTTTGCGCATCAATATTTCATCGTTCCTGAGAATTTCCCTGATAAGCGGCGAGTGATCCAGAAGACCGATAATGATCGCCGGAGTTTCCATTCCCTTATCATTCAAAAACACCGGCATTTCAGCGCCGCTCAGTTCCTTGACAAAATCCCTTAATTCCCGGATCTGAACCGGCAAATCTTGATTACCGTGGCTTTCATTGATCACACAACAAAGCGCCTGACGATCCTTTGCCAATTCGAATTTTTTACCTGTGTTTTTATTTGTCACGGAATGATACCTAACAGTTTTCCGAGCCAGTTTCAAAACTATTCTTTGCCACAAAAATGCACAAAGTTTAATTTTAAAGACGAATACCTTATTTCTTTTTTCGCGTCCTTTCGCGTAATTCGCGGGCTACCTCTTTTCGTTACAATTCCTTAATCATTTTCCAAATTGACGGCGGATACTGTTGCATTAATCCCGTGCTACCGTCCCAAATTTCCAGCAGGTTCGCGCCCATCCGCCACTCCGGACGCGTTTCCGGATAGAGATGATTCATGATCATGGCAATGGTCAACAATCGGCTGTAGGTCGCCCAAAGACTGCTTTTACCCGCCGCCACCGCCGTTGTTTTGGTGCCGAAATAATATGTTTCATCCCGCCGGTGACAGGCAAACCCACCGTCTGGGTTTTGACAAACCATGATACCCTTCAAACACTTTTGAAACACCGACTTGACTGCTTGTTCATAACGGCTGTCAATGAGCGAAAGATTCGATAAAATCATAACCGCATCATAATCCAGACAATCCTCCCCGCCTTTGCCGGTTTCATACCCAAAAAGTCCGTCCGGCTGTTGGAGGCTCAGCGTGGTTCGAATGGCTTCCTCAAGCCGCAAAATGGGACGCTTCATGCAAATATACACCGGGTAAAGATGCATGGCGCCAGCCATGGCGTTGCGGATCTCGCTTAAATCACTGTCATGAAAGCCAGTCTTGGGATTAATGTGTTCATCGCAAAAATCCAGAAGTTCCTCGACGGCTTGCAATGCGCCTTCAGATTTTTGATAAAAACCGGCATCCAGCAGATAAATCGACGCATCCATCATCATATTGCTGGCATACCAGTAATCGGCCAAATTCAGGCCTTCGCACCATTTGCGCATCTTGCCCTTACCCAGCCAATCATTGATGAAACGAAACTGATAACGCGGCCTTTCGCACAGAGCATATAATGCAAACAGCGCATGACGCGTTCGATGTAATAATGCGCGATCTTTAAGATAACCCGGACAAAGATTTTTTTCAGCGATATCATCATCCTCAAACCATCCGTCCTTGTTTTGACAACTACTTATATAATCCGCCCATTCTTTTTTGTCATAGACGGTCAGTTGGTCAAAATAACCGACAAAATGCCCCAGCATTGCCACAAGGGAAGAAGCAATGAGCGAATCGCCGTTATCGGCGCAAAACCGGAAACGCCATTTTCCGTCACCCCGCATGGCTTTCAGAAATTTTCTGGCGCCGATTTTCAAATTTTCTGGTTTAATACTGTCCATAATCATCAATGGCCTCCATCATTACTTTGAAACTTTCCCATGGCTGGGCGCGACAACACATGGCTTGCCTTGAAAAGTTCCATCCGAAAGGGGATATTGACTGCGGGTTTGGGAATAGAGTTCCAGTACCAACCACGGAAGCTGAGCCCCGATACGCACGGGGGCGCCGTATAATTGACCCATTTTATGAAGCGGCGAAAAAGCGGGCAGCTCAACCTTTAATAAACCATCTAATTGCGGGTCAATCCATAGAGAATGCGCGTCGTTTGTTGTTACGGTAACGAATTCACGCCAGTTTCCCGAATTGAATTGATTCCCGTTGAATACAATGCCGGAGGAGTTCCAATAAACGTTGTAATCACTGCAAAACTTTATCGGCGAAAAATCAGAGGACGAGATTGAAAATATAAAATTCTTACAGCCGATTACAATGCAATTCTTCATCTGAAGAGACCCTTCGCAACCGATTTTGCATATGGAAGGTAAATTGGCAAATGTGCACTGCAGAAAAAACAAAGCGCCTTTTTCGAGAAGCACAGCGCCGTTGGTGTTGTTTTGGGCGCCTGAAATCACGCAGTTAATGAAATTCATTTTCGAAAAGTCCCGTTGCCATATCTGCTCAAAAGGCATGTTGCCCAGGATAAGACATGATTCGTATAAATGTTGGCTGTGTTCAGTGGCATAAACACCGACCTCAAAAGTATTATTGACAAAAACACAACGGCGGTAGATGGTTGTGCAGAAATTAACGTCGCAGGAACCGGAACTTGCACAACGCTCGGCAAGGCAGTCCTCGTAAAGGACGCTTGTGGTGTCATGGCACGAAAACCCTTGTCCGCAGTTATCGGTGGCAATGCAGTTTTTGAATACTATATTTTTCCCGGCGCCATGCGCGTCAAAACCATCGTTCCATGAAAATATTGAGTGGAAATTCTTTACCACCACAAAGTCGCGAGTAATATCAATGGCAGTGCCATATACCGGTATTTTGACTTCAACTTTATCAATCGTTTTCCCGTCAGGAAGATGAATCCATAATTTTTTTATTTTTTTATTCCAGAAAAATCCACACGGAGTTTCCTTTAGTTCAGCTTCACTTTTACAGTTAGGCGCCGGCTTGCCATCAAGCCACCATATCTGCGGAGAGCCTATCCAATGGTTTATTCCGCCGTATCCCTTGAGATAATTTGACATTGGCCAGAAGTCAGTTTCGTAAATATCGTTTTGCAGATTTTTCCAGTTTTTCGCGGGAACTATGCCAAGACCGGAAATGACCGCGCCATGTCCGTCAATAACCATCGGACATTCGGCAGTACCACCGGCTTTGGTCAGCAAATTCCCGCCGGGATATGGTTTGCCCGTATTCGCAACGCATATTTGATCTGACATCGCAACCGATGAAAACGCTTTTTGCAGCGACGCAAATGGTCCCTTTCCCGAGGTTCCCTTGGCGATTTCCGATGCTAGTCCATCGTAAAGATCATTCCCGATTTCATTGTTCACGTATAATACGCGGACAGCGCCTGTTTCCGCCGAGCATAAAACAGACGCAATGAACAGAAATAATCCGGCGAATAATAAGGCTATAGATTGGCTACACATTTAAAGTTATCTTTTGAATTTTACAAAAACGATCTTATGCCTTTCGATATTTCCATACCGCAAAAATTAACATCAGGCAACCATAATCATAAATCGACTGGTATTCAGAGCCCCGACTTAAATTCCGGCTGTTCCAGCGCCGTGTCAATGAAGGCCAGCATGTTTTCGAGCGGCACATCGCCCTCCACGGCGTGCGCCGGCGAAAAAATATAACTGCCGTCGTTTCCGAGCTTCAGTAATCGCATCGTTTCTCTTTTGACGTCTTCCGCCGTCCCGTAGGGGAGCGTCTTTTGTGTCGACAAGCCGCCGAAAAATGAAAGTCGACCGCGATATTTACGGAGCAATGCTTCAACGTCCATCACTTCAGGCTGGAATGGGTTGAAACAATTCAGGCCGATTGAAATAAGGTCATCGAACAACTCGTCCACGTCGCCGCAGGAGTGGATGGTAACGTATTTCCCGGTCTTGTGAGCCTCTCCGTACATGCGTTTCAATTCCGGAAAAATAAATTCGCGCCACACGCCCGGTCCCATCTGCAGGCCGATTTGCTGTCCCCAGTCATCTCCGAAATGAATCGCGTCAATGTCATAGGCGACGGCCTTACGGATTTGGGCGATATTGAAATCGGCGATAGACCTTAAAAGTTCCCGGACGAAATATGGATGATCATAAAAATCCATCATCAGGTTTTCCATGCCGCGCATGGTCCATGCCCGTTCGTAAAGGGAGAAACCGATGCCGAATTCGAGGAAACAGTCTTTGTGCTTCTCTATTTCATCCGGTAACGCCGAAAAAAAACAGCCGTCAAGCGGGTCCGGAAATTCATATCCTTTCAAGGTTGGCCCCGGCAGAACGTGGCCTTTGACGACGCCGATATCTTTGTCCACGCCCCGGTCCCAAACAACCCCGAAAACGTCCCTTACGCAGTCGCAATCAACAGCCTCAAATCTATCGCCAACGCCTACCATAAACATATGATTGCGTAAGTTCCTCTCCATGGCAGCATAGGAACCGAAATGGTCAGAAAGTTTTTGTCGGGCTTCCTGCGTGAATGCAAAAGACCAAGGAACATAAGGAGGGCGTTTTCCGTCGAGTACAATCCGGACTATTTCCCGTTTTGTCATTTTTATATCCTTTCACCTGATCCCATGATAGTTTTTGAGCATCGCCTTTTTTCGGATAATTCATTCCTGCGCGGACTTGCTACAGATCACTGCCATATACAGCGACAAGCTTTCTAATAAATTCGATTTCTCTAATGCCGTTGCAACATCTTCCCCAGCATGATTTCATCCACGCCCTTTATGTAATGGTCACGGAGAAAGCCTTCGGGGATAAAGCCGTTTTTGATGTAATAGATCAAGGCGCGGGTGTTGTGCGCCGAGACGCACGTGCTGGCCTTGCGCATCTTTTTTTGTATCCAGAATTTTTCCAGGGCCTTCATCAAAAGTGTTCCTACTCCGTGATGGAGACAAGCTGGATCAATCCCCACCACGTCCAGCGTGCCCAAACCGCATAAACTCGCCGAGCCGCGGATGTATCCGGCCACTCTGCCTTCATCTTCCGCCACATAGGAAACCACCTCATGGCCGTTATCACGCGAGTTACTGACCTTGCGCAAGATAGCCGGTGAAAAAGCCTGTTCCGTGGCACGGTCCATCTTGTCGCCCAGGAAGGAACGAAACGCCTGAATCATTATGCGGGAAACCGCTTTACTGTCCGCTGGTCTGAATTTTCTGATTTTCATGGATGTCCTTTTCAAAACAATTCCATCTACTTTTCTGTTTCTGTCATTCCCGACTAGACCCGGCCTTCGTAGCCATGAGCTTTGCTACGGCGGAGTAGGCTCGGGAATCCGGAAAAATCAATACTGGATTCCCACTTTCGTGGGAATGACAAACCTTGCAAAATCCATTTCTTTCCCCACTTTGTGCCTATGTGCCTTTGTGCCTTCTGCCTTCATACATACGTCCACGGCGAAGGGTGTTCGTAATATTCCACCGGAACACCCGGCAAATTCCGCTTCACAGTCTCATAACACACTCGCACGGCAATGTTGTCCGTGGCGGGATGATCGGTCTCTATCAATGCTAATCCGCTATCTATCAGAAAATTAGCGGCATATGCGTCGCTTTCCCCGCCAATAACCGCGTCAACGCCGCTGTTGGCAAAACAATTACTCGACGACATATTTGTAAACAGCATCTCGCCTCCTGCGCCGATCCCCACTCGCTTTATTCTTTTACGTTCGTCGCCGATAAGCCGGACATATTGCAGCTTCAGCCTCTTTTTTGCCTGCTGCGCCAATGTCCCGAGCGAAACCGGTTCTTTCAAGTCTCCGATCATGCCCGGCAGATAAAAGCACGGATCTTGAGAACCATAATCAAGCGTTGCCTTCATCTTCCTCAAGCCAAAAGTATCCCGATATCGTTCCACAACCCCTCGAACACGCAACATGCCCCCGTGCCAATGATAGACAACCAGCGAATTGTTTTTCAGATAATCCTGCCGCGCAATATTGGCTTTCCAGTTTACGGCATCCTGAAAATAAGCCGGCTGTGGCAACGTATATTCAAAATCATAAAGAAATTCATGGGTGACCAGCATGTTACAGCCTTTGGCAACGGCATATTGCATCGCCGCCAACGTAGGCTTCCAGGCCAATAGCACGCCGCTAACCTCCTGTTCCGGACCGCCAAAAAGATATCCTTCGTCGCCATTTTTGATTCCCTGGCTGAGACGTGTAGTTAATTTGCTTATTTCACCTGCTCTCATGGTTCTCCTGTTTTATACGGTTCATTTTTCTTTCTCTCCACTCTGTGTGCTCTGTCTCTGTGAGAAATCAAATCCTTCCGCTTGATTGGCGGACAATCAATTTCGGGTTCAGCTTGATTTTTTTGTTCACGTCTCTCCCCCGAATCAAATCCTCCAGTAAATCCGCTGCTTTCAGAATCTGCGCCTCTTCATCCGTGTCGCTTACGGTCAAGGGCACAGGATAGGCCGATATCGGCAGCCGATCGCCCATTGCCGCAATGGCAAAGTCATCCGGAATACGGCAACCTTTCTTTAGAAGTTTCCTCATCACGCCCAGCGCCATGATCTCCTCGGCGGCAATTATTGCAGTCGGTTTTTCTTTGAGGCCAAGAATTTGTTCTGCCAGCTTCTGTCCGCTCGCCTCGCCCCAGGGGCTGGGGAGGATGTATGCCGCAGGAGAAGAAAGATTAACCGCGCGCGGAGCGCGTGGTCCACCTGAACATTCAAGACGGACGTCTCCCTCCGGGCGACACTTCCGGATGGAGTTTAATTCATATTTCGCCATCACCGCCCGATACCCCAATCCCACCAATTCGCCCGCCCTGTTCCCTTCCGGCCCGGTCAGCAAGGCAATTTTCTTGTGGCCCAATTTCACCAGGTGTTCCGTCAGCATCATGCCCGCCTCGAACATATCAGCGCAGACCGACGCGGTTTGAGCGTCATTCGCCTCGTCCCCCACTATCACCACCGGCATATTTTGCTTCCTCAGAAAGACAAGGTCTTCCAGGCTGAGCGGCGTATAGGCAATCAATCCGGCAAAAAATCCGTCGCTGACTTTTTTCTGAAAAACCGGATTTTCACAAATGCCGCCATCGGTCGGATATTCGTCCGCCACGATGGAATAATT